>JADMIO011184604.1_pt1 | contig 74806 bp, 60 predicted proteins | sample 8958161 | NCBI WGS metagenome assembly JADMIO01 (sample SAMN16585339, study PRJNA669376) | soil metagenome | isolation source: Crop rotation soil | place: USA: Cullars Rotation, Alabama | collected 2011 | reverse complement strand
CAATCTCCAATCTCCAATCTCCAATCTCCAATCTCCAATCTCCAATCTCCAATCTCCAATCTCCAATCTCCAATCTCCAATCTCCAATCTTCGATGTTCGATGTTCGATGTTCGATGTTCAACCTCCAACCTTCATTCCCTCCACCTCCCCTCCTGAAACTCCACCGGCCCCACCCGATAGAACGCCAGAAACTCCCGCCGGAAATTTTGCTTCGAGGCAAACCCCAAACTCTCCGCCACCTCATCCGGCCCCTTGCCCCCCGATAACATTCTCCGGGCTACCACCATCCGCTCCCTCCGCATCCACTCCTTCGGTGAAAGCCCGATATCCCGCGTGAACACCTCATAAAGATATCTCTCACCGCAATCCAGCTCCGCGCAAATCTCACCAATCCGATACCCACACCGCAGCGCCAACAACTGAAGACAAACCGACCCACCCGGCCACTCCGGACTCAACACCCTCCAACTCATCTCCGGCCGGACTATCCTCATTGAGGAGCATGTCTATCTAAACCCCGCAGATCCTGCAAGGACTTGCAAGAATACGTCCAACATTTCTTCCAGCGACCTCCCATTGAGTTGCAGGCGCGTTCCCAACGCTGCGCAACCTTGACCGAACGGCTGACACGCCCCAGCCCGGCACAGCCTCAGCGAAGACGGATTGCTCCAAATCTCCTTCCCATCAAAAATCACATCCAGTTCGCATCCCAATGCGGCCCATCGAAACCCGGACCTATTTGCCCCCGCAACGCATTCATTCCACCTACCTTCTGATCACTGCTAACTGATCACTCAGCACTTCCCGATATTTCACAAATACTAACAACAACTCCGAATTTGCTCAACCCACCCTCTTGATCCTCACAAAACTTTCTGCCTATCTACTATCAGATGGTTGTCCCATGCACGCCATCCGCTCTCTCCTTCACTCCCCCGATGATAGCCTCCCCCACGCTCCTCGCTTCTCCAACCACACGCCCGGACCATCCCGCCACGGCACGCCGCCCCTCCCGGTCACACTTCCCGAAGTTTCAATGGTGCGCTCGCATCCCTCCTTGGTGGTGTGACATCACCGATCACATCCCGCTCCAAGAACGCCGCCGGAGACGGTCCCACGACGGCTCCGCTGGTGATCAAGTTGATTTGACTACTCATATCAATCCCTCGGAACTGTAACAAAATGCAAATCCTAATCTACGCAAGTTGATAGATAACTTGTTTACCTCGCACAACAAATCGCCTGACTAGCCATTCTCGCACACCCTCATCCAGAACCCGAAACCAAATACAAATCATGCAATACGATATTCTGTACTCGTTGCCGAATCCGAATGTTTTGCAAGCACCAAACTGGATCTTGGCCAGCCAGCCAAACCAAAATTTCGGAAACAATCTGGCCCAGCTCCTAAACAACCTTGCAGGGAAAGGTTGGCGGGTCGTGGCCACCGGTGAATTCGGGCTTAGTCCTCAGTCTGAGATTATCATTTCCCATGATTAACCGCACTTCACTCCGCAAATCTCACCGCAAGCGGCGGACACAACAAAACAACACCATGAACATCATTACCCAAGACGAACTCAACGCGGCAGTCGCAGGACTCCACGCGAAATCCGGGGCAGCTCCCACGGCCGTAGGATTCAACTTCTGCACCGCATGGCCTACTGCCAAACAAGTCCTGGAATTTCTTGCCAACGCTCCAGGTTATGGCTGGGCGATCAAGGTGATCATCATGCTCGGCGATGCGTATGCCAAGGCGCATTGTCACTAACAACACCCTGACAAAGCCAGTCCCCGATTCAGAAACGGGGACTGGCCCGTTTTAAAACTAATTCCAACATCAACAACCCATGCAATCATTCATCAAACAACTCGCACTCGTCTCAGAGGTAAAAAGCATCAAGCTCAAAGAGGTCGCACGTGTGGCCGCCGCGCTGGACAAACAGGCGACTCGGGATTTCGGCCCGATCTGGGGTACCCGTGCCAGCATCCACGCCTTTGAACACCTTGAGGATGTTCCCTTGGGATATTGGCCGTTGATCATCAAGGAGAATATCCGCATGAGTGGGGCCGCCGGCATCCACCTCGACAAGGACGGTCAACCCTTCGCCCTCATCACCGCAGGGGACGAATGGTCATTGACAGCAAGTCATGAAGCATTGGAAATCTTGGCGGATCCATTCGGCAATCGAACGATTCCTGGGCCTTCAATCAAACCCGATCAGGGACGGGTGAACTATCTCGTGGAGGTCTGCGATCCTTCGGAGGACTCGGACTTCGCATATACCGTGAATGACGTCGTGGTATCGGATTTCTATACCCCTTCATATTTCGATCCAACGACTTCCCAAGGTGTGCGCTACAGCTTCACCGGAGCCATTTCGAAACCACGGGAGGTTCTCAAAGGTGGCTACCTGAGCTGGCACGAACCGGTCAGCGGAGATTGGTGGCAGGCCACTTATTTTGGCGCGAAGCTTAATTACCGAAACATCGGTCCAATTGACGCCTCCAAGGGAAGCCTGCGATCACAAATCGACGCGGTTTCCGTGCTGGAAACCCTGAAGGCGATGAGCATGACGAAAAGCATCCTCACGGCATCCGCAAAAAAACTCGTCCTCGGCGACGAATCGGCCGCCGCACGCGCCAAATCCCTCGCGCAACAAATAGATACGATTATAATCAATGCCAAAGGCAAGTGATACCGCCATGAAGCCTTCCGACAAGCCGATACCGGATCCTGACGAAGCCAAAAAAACCGCCAGAGCCAAGCAACTCCGCAATTTGATGCAGGATGCCGAGAGCGCGGAGCCATCCATTGACACTTCTCCCAGAGGAATCACCAATCAAGCCGCCGCGCAGGCTGCAAAAAAGGCACGCTCGTCAAGAAAACGGAAATAGAAGGACACGGCAGATTCCTTACGGCAGGCGACTGCCCCTCCAACCCATTGTATTGAAACAATTGGCGGCGCGTTGGCTATCAGATATTTCGAAATGCCCTGGCATGGGCTTTCGAGAATATTGCGACGACAGTCTCAGGTCCGGTTTGGAGAGGAGGCATGTCCTCCGACGACGGAACACGCAGACCTTTCATAGCTGCGATAACCATTTCAAAACTCACACTCACACCAAAACAACCAAATGTCCCCAAAAAAGACAGCCACGAAGAATACCCCCCAGCACGCTCATGAGGGGACGGGAAGCAACAACTCTCACCCCAAGCCAATCATCAAGGAGTTCATCCCGAGCCCCAACCACTCCTCCCGAAACGGCTCCTCCATCGGCATGATAGTCATGCACTGCACTGAGGCCTCATTGATAAGCACCATCGCCACCTTCAGGGACGGATCCGCAGATGGCAGGCAAGTCTCCGCCCACTACGTCATCGATAAAAACGGCGACATCTACCAAATGGTCAGCGACAGTGACCGCGCCAACCACTGCCGGGGAGCGAACCGCGACTCAATCGGCATCGAGCACGTCGCAGGTGAGAAAGACCCCCTCACGCAAAAGCAAAGCGACGCCTCCGCCGCTCTCATCCGCTGGCTCACCGAGCAATACGATATCCCCTTGCGCCGCATCTACGGTCAGGACTTCGCTCCCGGCTACTCAGGCGGTGGAACCAGTTGCCCGGATGCGCTCTTCGGAGCCCATACTCAGGAAGCCGTGCAGGCATGGGTCGCCGCGAACGTGGCGGTCCGCACTCTGGCTGCAGGAAGAGCGAGTCGTTTTCGCCTAGCCCTGAGCATTGGTGGACGACCCCTTGCGCTCAATACCGAAGACCGGGAAGAGATTCTCAAAGTGGTCTGCCAAGAACTGGAAGTCATGATTACATTCGAACCCTCACTCACTGATGATCAAGGCGATCCCGTGGAAGGCGCATCAGATGCCGGAATCGCCGATGAATTGAAGGAAATTGACGATCAAGATACGGAAAATCCTCCACCCGTGCCACGCCTGACCAATTTCGTGAACAATCTCAACGCGCGGTTGGGTGAATTGGACCTTGAGCCACAACAACTCGCCGCAGGCAGATTCAAAACCGTTGGAAAACTGGTCGCCTACATCGCATCAACATAATCTTATGAAAATATTAGCCCTATCAATCACCGTTGCCCTTACCTGCGGATGGAACTCCCTTGCGCTTGCCAGAGAGAAACTGCAACTCCAGGCGGAGTGGTCCAGCAAACCATCGGATCCCGACCTCATCAACATCCAGATTCTGGAGGAAGACGACTCGTGGTATGAACCTTCCATATTCACAATCAGCTCGCTGCCGGAAATGAAGGACCCCAAGCAATACACCGTGACCGCCTCCAAGAACGGAAAAGACAGTACACTGAAAATCTCAAAGGTGATCCTGCACCCGGACGAATCAACTTCCACCCACGCCAACCGGCTGAGCCTGGTTCTGGCATCACCGCCAGACAAAGACTCCAAGTTTAAAGTCAGTTGGAAGCCCGGCACATTCAAAGTTGTTCCCGAGAACGGTGACACAGTGAAGAATAAGGACGGGCCGTTGGATGTTCAGGGCAACGTCACAAAACATCTCACATATGCCCATCCGCTTCCGGACAACGAGCTATCTCTCAAGCAGGGTGAAGATTTTGGAGCATGGTCGTTTCGTTATTTTTACAGCACCACCAAGGTGCTCGTAACAGAAGACGGCGAACCTGGTGCCGAAAAGTTTCAAACAACGCAACAGTATAACCTGCACCTTGGCATCAAGTCGGCCGGGACCTTCCAATCCGCGGACGAGAACAAATATCTTGATCAGTTCGAGGCCGAGTTGGGCGGCTATTGGGTGGACACCATCTATCGCCACAAACCCATGCTCGGCAACTGGGGCATCGTCGAGTTTGGATTCTCCACCAAGCTCCAGGCCGATCAGGATTTCGACATGATCGACCAGACATTCGGCGCGAATGCCTGGTTCTATCTTCATAACAAGACATTCGACGACATCCACCGGTTCTTCCGATTCTACGACGGCAAACGGGGAACGCAAGGTTACCATGAAACCGCCCTCCCACCGGTCATCAAGTTCGGCTACGACTACGTCACGAACCTACAGGAGAATGATCCCACGTCAAAAGAGACTGGCCACAATCGCTTCGACGGAAGTTTTTACTGGTCACTGCCGCTCGCACGAAACGTGGAGATCAAGGGCATCCCCTTGATCGATCAAATCAAGCAGGTCAATTTCATCACCGACCTCGCTTGTATCTACGACATCGACAAGTCGAATTTCTCTCCAGAAGTGAACCTGTCTGTCGATTTTGCAATCACCGATTCTGACAAGGCTCCAAAAATTTCGCTGTCATGGATTAACGGCAAGACCGCACCGAAGTTCGAGCATTTCGATGCCTTCCTAGCCGGATTCAAAATGAAGCTCTAGCTGTTCCGTCCCATCTCTACTCCGAGGTCAGCCCTCCCCGGCGGTCTCGGAAGATAGGTGTTCCGCTTGTTTCTTCCCCGCCACCCTCCTGATGGAAACCGATCTCGATCTGCTGTTGGAAAAACTCCCGCAACCGACGTCCTGAAATTCTACGTCATCGCCACCAAGCCCGCCGGAGACATCCCGAAAAGCGGTGTGGTGGAATTGCTACCGGGATAAAATGAAAACAACTAACCATCGAAAAACAAAATGAGCCATCCATTTCTCAATGTAGTCGTTGATATCTCCCATCACCAGAATCCGGTAAATTTCAAAAAAGTTACGGAAGGAGGAGTGCTGGGGGTCATCCACAAATCAACCCACGGCATGACCGGTCATGATGAAACCCATGACGACCGCCGGAAAGAAGCCGTGAAAGCCGGGTTGCTTTGGGGGTCCTATCATTTTGGCACCGGGGTATCGACCGGCACCGACCAGGCGAACCGCTTTTTAAACAAGACACAGCCGGAGCCCGGAGACCTACTCGCCTTGGATTTCGAGCCGAATGTGGATAGCCAGGGCCACCCCATGGGACCTAACATGTCCTTGGCCCAAGCGAGGGAATTTGTCCAAACCATCCAACATGCCACCGGATGGTATCCTATGATCTATGGTGGAGACTACTTGAAAACCCTTCTCGGGGGTCACAACGATGCGGTCCTCGGTCAATGCCCCCTGTGGCTTGCTCAATACACAAAGGAAGGCGCTTTACCAAGCTGGCCAAAAAACTGGGCTTCCTGGACGCTGTGGCAATATACCGGTGATGGCATCGGAGGACAGCCTCACACAGCGGCCGGGATCGGTGGAGTATGTGAACGGGATTACTTTATCGGCACCGAAACCCAGCTCAAGGACAGTTGGAAATGGAACTTGAACCATGAAGACATCGAGATGATGTCGCCGGACGCAACTGGTCCCTTTGTGGCTGAATCCGCATCAGCGGAAATCCTGAAAGCCATTGCCGCAGGTTGGGAAGCGACATTCACCATGCACCTCCAGGACAGCAAGGACCTGTTACGTGGCATCCTTTCCCTCACAGGTCCCATGGCAGAGGATTCCTACGAATGGGTGGCGACGAGCGGAGTGAATCCTTTCCAAGGTCCGGATGACCTATGGAAGATAAAAAAGGGCCCTGTGCCGCCAAATCCGGACAAAGCGTCGGGAAATCACATCGAGACAATAGGATATGAGGGCTCTATCGTTCCTTACTCCCACCGAATCTTACCCGAAGCGGTGACGGATCCCGTTAGCAAGACCACGCGCAGCGCGTTTCGAGTTCATTTTGACAACGGGGATGACGGAAGCCAGGGCTGCATTGCCTTGCGGAAGCAGGCGGATTTCGAGGAGTTCGATAAACTCATGCTGGGGCTCGCTAAACAGAAGATCCCGAAAATCCCACTAACTCTCATTTATACATAACGGTCATCGGCGAATGGCTCGGATCACCTCGGTGCGGTTCCTTCAGAAATGCCATATCTCAATTGATCTGCAACCTACCACTCACCTGATGAATTTCACGGTCTTCATGCTCGCCTATACCGAGGCCGCCGCAGGCAGCATACTGATGCAATTCATCAGCGCCGTCGCGTGGCCGGGCTTTGCCTTTACGGCTCTGTTTGCACTGAAAAAGGAACTCATCTCGCTGCTTTCCCGGCTCAAGACCTTCAAACAGGGAGATACGGAGCTCTCTTTTGCCGAGCAAGTCGCGGAAGTGAAACGCCAGACGGAGGACAACGCCAAGCAGGTGAACTTGGTGGAGGACCTCGTGAAGGTGATGACCACCCAACCGTCGCAGCAGATCGCGGCCACCCGTTTGCAGCACGATGAAAAGTCCCCCGGTCCCGTGAAAGATGATCCATGGAAGGGGCAATTCGGCGGCAGTGCCCGAGTCGGCACCCGCAGGCTAAGCGCGGATGTGGAGGAGATCCTCGGCAAGCCCGGCTGGTTCCGTCTTACAATGACAGTCTCCTCCACCGATCAAGGACGGGAACCGCTAACCGGGGAGGTGATTTACTACCTTCATGATTCCTTTCCCCAGCCGATACTCCATGTGCCGGTAGGTCCCGACGGCACGGCCCACCTTCAAATTCCCGCTTGGGGAGCCTTCACCGTGGGCGTCATCGCGGACGGCGGCAAGACAGAGCTGGAACTTGACCTCGCGGAAAATCCGAATTTCCCGGAAGTTTTCAGGAAACGCTGATCCAACCTTTTGAGGTGAGAATACCTAAAACAATCCCCCTCGCCATAACCATCCCGCCCAACCATGTCGTACAGCACCAAAACCACCCGGGCGGAACTCGCCTATACCATTCCTATTTCCAGAGGTTCGAAAAAAATGCCCGCCCAACGCGTGCAGGAATGGCTGTGTTATCACGGGTTCCGGACCACCGTCGACGCGGACTTCGGCCCGGCCACGGAGACAGCCGTGAGATTGTTCCAAAACGCCAAGGGACTGCCGGTCACGGGCAGCGTTGATCAGGGGACATGGAATTCACTCGTCAAACCTCTCGCCGATTTATTGGCGGTAGCGATTTCAGCAGGTCTGAGCTGGGATCAGGCGATCTTGGCGGTGGCCCAAGCCCATCTCGCCACCCACCCCGTCGAACTCGGCGGTCAAAACCGGGGGGCGTGGGTGAGGATCTACACCGATGGTAATGATGGCGACCAATGGTTGTGGTGTGCTGCGTTCGTGAGCTTCGTGATGAGGCAGGCCTGCTTCCTGACCGGGGCGGCGCTACCCGTTCCCGGCTCGGTTTCCTGCGATACCCTAGCCTCACAGGCCAAGGCTGCCGGGCGGTTTATCTCGGGTTCCGCACAAGCCCCGCCCCCGTGGGCAAAACTTGGTACATGCCAGATTTTCTTGGTCCGGCGGACATCCACAGACTGGTCTCATACGGGCTTCGCATTCTCGGGTTCCGGGGACGTGTTCTCCACACTGGAAGGGAATAGCGACGAAGGCGGTAGCTCGAATGGTCATGAAGTCTGCCAGCGCACACGGAGCATCGCACAAAAAGACTTCATCAATTTGATTTAAGCCAAAGAACCAACCCGGACAGACTCATGAATAAGAAAAGCACCTCGAAAAAGGCTGCCAAGAAAGGGGCAAAAAAAGCCATCTCCAAAGCGTCCACTGCCAGCGGCATATCACTTGCGGATCTACATTTCGCCATCGCGACCAACAAGACGACTATCCACCAAGTGATAGCCTCGAGTTTCGCCGATCCGGCGGACGTCGCCGCCTTCAACCATTGCAAGGCGGAGGGTCACTCTGATCAATTCTGCTTCAAGCTGGGTGACAACGGCATCGGCTTCATGGGAGACGATTGCACCACGTCCACTCCGATGTGTGCCCTGCCTGTAGAGGATTGGATCGCACGTTGGGGAAACAAAACGACGGCACGCCTCAAGCCGGTCATTGTAACGGCGAACGGCAAGACCGTGGTCTGCCTGATGGGCGACACGATGCCGAAGAAAGCCAACATCACGAACGGGGCCGGGATCGACCTCTCGCCAGCCGCCGTGAAGGCGATCGGGAAAAAGCCTCCCTTGATGATCGCCGCCACATGGTCATGGCAAGATGATGAACCATAACACCACCCTCAACAGCCTTTGTCATTATGCCCCTCGCCCTCACTGCCCCCATTATACACCTCGGACTCATGGATGGGTCCGCCGGGATCGCCGTTTCCGACAATGCGTTCATCACCGCCTCGGATGAGGTGAACTGGATCCAGCGTTTCTCCGCAGAGGCGGGGGGCACTGGGGAGATGGCTTTGAATTTGGATAAGGAGAAGCCTTGGTTCCCATCCCGCCCGAAGGATAAAAAGGGGAAATTCCATGAGGCGGATATCGAGGGCGCGGCGCAAGTGGGGAAGCGTGTGTATTGGATTTCCTCACATGGGTATGACCCGGATCTGGATAAAAAGCAGGATCACCGTGTGTTCTTCGCCACGGATCTGGATGCCCAGGGAAAGCCGGTGCCGGTGGGAAAAGTTTACCGGAGCCTGCTGGATGATTTGGTCGCGAAGGATGCGCTGAAAACCTATCAGCTTGAAGCAGCCTCGAAGATCGAGCCGAAGGAGTCCGGCGGACTGAACATCGAGAGCCTATGCACGGAAAAGGATGGGAAAACACTGCTCATCGGTTTCCGCAATCCGATTCCGGGCGGGAAGGCGCTGCTCGTGCCGCTGCTCAATCCAGAGGAATTGGTGGAAGGCACAGGGAAGGCGAAATTCGGCCTGGCTATCACTCCCGATTTCGGCGGCCTTGGGGTGCGGGACATGGTGTGGTGGCGAGGGAAATACCTCGTCATCGCGGGTCACTACAAAAGCCATTTGAAAAAAACGAACGGACTGCCGGACCAAGATGTTCCAGTCTCACGGCTCTATCGCTGGAACGGAGAGACTGGCGGAAAGCTGGAGCCGCTGGCGGTGGATCTGAATGACTACAACCCGGAGGCGCTCATCGTTTTCCAAGACAAGCGGGTGCTGATCCTCAGCGATGATGGAGGAAATCAAAAGGGATTGCCCCAGGAAGAGACCCACTTCCGGAGCGTGTGGCTTGAAGGAACCGAGTGAAATATTCACATCAAACACATCTGAAGCGATATTGGTGTTCGGGAATGGAATGGAAGGCTCCCTGCTCATCCTGAGCGATGATGGCAAGTGGGATGTCCAGCCGGGCGAAAACCGGAAGGAGACTCCGGTCCCGGAGCGCCGGTTCCGGAGTGTGTGGCTGAAGGGCGAGTAGCGAGGGCCTTTTTATAGAAATCCGGAGCGACGTGTTGTGGCCTCCGAAACGGAGCGTAGCATTTGGCAAAACATGCCCGGCTCCGCTGGCAAAATCGGAAAAACCTGCGATGAATGGGAACGATGCCAGTGGCCCATGAGAATCGAAGAGCGGATGGAGTAAAGCTTCATCATCACAAGACACTCCTCGCGATTGCTATTTTCAAGTGGTTGAAGGGGGGGCTGCTGATCTTGTTGGCTTTTGGGTTGTTCAAGCTGCTCCACCACGACGTGGGCGCGATGCTCGAGAGCTTGGCGAACAAATTGCGGGTGGATCCTGAGAATCGCTACCTCGGCGCGGCGTTGGCGAAATTGCATCTGCTGGATGACGGGAAACTTGAGAAACTCAGTGGTCTCACCTTTGCCTATGGCGCGCTGCTTCTTACCGAAGGAACCGGTCTCTACTTTGAGAAACGATGGGCTGAGCTTCTGACAGTGATTGCCACGGCTTTTTTTATTCCGCTGGAACTGTATGAGGTATTCGAGGCTGCTTCTCTGGTGAAATGCGTCTTGTTGGTGGTGAATGTGGGGATTGTTATCATTCTCATCGTCACCTTGCGTCGGAATTCCGCCAAGGCGGATTGAGCGGTCGGGCAGGGCTCCCCCATTAGGGAAAATATCAGATTTTTAAACCGCGGATCGCGCGGAGATTACGGATAAAGACTTATACCATTTGAGCAGTTATTCTGTCGGAAGCTGCGGCCGATGCCGTAGTCAGCCTCAGAACTGAACGCTATTCGGATAACGGGGTTCCGATCATATGACTAACGAAATGATATCACAATGGGGCCGGATACTCAAAACACATCACTCCAGAACCTCTTATCCGTGATCATCCCGTAATTTGACGAAGGATTTTAACCAGCAAGTTCGTCCATGTCCGCTATCGCTCCCATTGCGGTAAAAATATCTTTTTTTCTGACAATTTATCTCTAATAGAGGCACCTTGGGCGATCGGGTGTGGCTGAAAGTGGGGGGCAGCCGCATGAGGAGCGCTGACATGTTGTTGGCTTGGGCATCCGACATTCTGTCGGATGCGATGGACAGGATGCCCATGGCACCCAGCGTTCAGAATGAACGCGCTCCTTTTGCCCGGCGATTTCATTTGGACCCTGGGAGATCGAGGGGCTCGATCGTGTGGTCGTGGATGATAATCGGGGAAAGGAGGAGATGTGCTTGGTGACTGGAGCTTGTGCGCTCTTCATTGGCATCGACGCTCATAGAGCGACGCTACAGAGCTTTTTCATTGGCATCGAGGCTCATAGAGCGACGCTACAGGGCTTCTCAATGGCTTGGTGGACGAGGGCATCCACGCTTCTTAGGGCCCGCGATTTCTGCATGCTTGCCGATGTCGGAAGTGGTGGTATAGGTTCCGACTTCAATCAATTACGATCATGGAATGGAAGGGGCGACAAGAGAGTGACAATGTGGAGGATGACCGTGGGCGGAGCTCCGGGGGCTTTGGCGGTGGGGGCGGCGGCGGATTGGGACTGCTGATGACGATTGGCCGGGTGTTCGGGATCAAGGGGATTCTGGCGGCGGTGGTGGTGGGCGCGGTGCTTTGGAAGATGGGGATCGTGGATCCGGGCATGTTGCTCGGTGGCGGGCCGTCTTCGGGGGGATCGCAGCAGGTGCAGGCGAGTCCGGAGGAGCAGGAGCGTTATCATTTCGTGAAGGTGGTGATGAAGGAAACGGAGGATGTCTGGACTGCGGAATTCGCAAAACATGGGAAAAAATACGTTTTGCCATCGATGAAGGTGTATCGTGGGCAGATCCGGACGGCGTGCGGCGGCGGTAGCGCGGCGATGGGGCCGTTTTATTGTCCGGGGGATCAGGTTGTTTACATCGATCTGAGTTTCTATGACGAACTGGCGCGGACATTCCACTCCCCGGGGGATTTCGCGCAGGCGTATGTGATTGCGCACGAGATCGGCCATCACGTGCAGAAGTTGCTAGGAGTTTCCGACAAGGTGGCGGCGATGCAAGGTCGGCCGGACTATAACGAATACTCGGTACGGCTGGAGTTGCAGGCGGACTACTATGCCGGGGTGTGGGCGAATCACTCGAAGCAGGATTTGAAATTGGACAACAGCGACATCGAGGAGGCGATGACGGCCGCCAACGCCATCGGTGATGACATGATTCAAAAGAAAATGCAGGGGCGCGTTACACCGAAGGCCTTCACCCATGGAACCGCGGCGCAGCGGATGCGGTGGTTCAAAAAAGGATTGGATAGCGGCAGGATCGAGGGCGGGGATACTTTCTCGATGAGTTATCGGGATTTGTGAAGCTGGGTATCTGTTCGGGTTTGGGGAGAAGAAGATTGAAACCACGAAGGGCACGAAGATTCACGAAATTGGGCCGGTGCAGGCACATTGTGGCGTGGTTAGGTGTTTACCAATCGAACCGGAACTTTTCCGCGTTCAGTCGTTTGGAGTGGTCGGAGTTCGCGGTTGACCGTGCCATTTCGAAGACAAGCTGAAGGTTTGAACTCCGGACAACCGCTAGACTATCACGCAGTCCTGATTTCTGCATTTTTTATTGGAAACGATCTATTTGAGTCCCGACAAATGACATGACTCTTTGGCGAAAAATGGCGTGCGGAGGACTGAATTTCAGTGCGTGATTGGCGTTTTCTTGAATCCTTTGTCATCCTGAAATTCGCGGTTAAAATTTCACATCGAAACTATGAGTAGACGGGCGAAATAAATTTGCCTGAGGGCCAGCCAGTCAGGGTTTCACCAATTCATCAATGGCGAGCTAACGCAGACTCTGGATTCACGGTCCGTTCGGGGGGCTTTTTAGCGGGTGCCGGGGACGGACATTTCGATGCTGTAGAGGGAATCCATGGCGGTGATGAAGAGGGTTTTCATGTCCTTGCCGCCGAAGCAAACGTTGGCGGTCCAGCTTTTGTTGGTGGGGATTTCGCCAAGTTTTTTGCCATCCTTGTCGAAGACGGTGACACCTTTGCCGGTGAGGTAGATGTTGCCGGCGCTATCGCGGGTCATGCCGTCGGAACCCATCTCGCAGAAAAGCTTGCGGTTGGTGAGTGCTCCGTCTTTGGCGATTTTGTATTGATAGGTTTTCTTCGCGCCGATGTCGGCGACGAACAGGAACTTGCCATCGGGTGAGCCGATGATGCCGTTGGGCTGAATGAGCGTGTCTTCGGCGATGACCGGAGCCTTGGCATCTTTCGGGAGATAGAACACGCGTTCCTTTTCCTGATCCGGCGTTCCCCTACCCTGCCAGTAGTCGCGCTTGTAAAAAGGATCGGTGAAATACATGCCGCCTGCTGGATCGACCCAGACATCGTTAGGGCCGTTGAGGAGCTTTTTGTCGAAATTGTCGAGGAGAGCGGTGTGCTTCTTGGTTTCCGGATCGATCCGCCAGAGTTCGCCTTTTTCGTCCGCACAGGCGATGAGCTTTCCCTGGCGATCGAAGTAGAGCCCGTTGGCTCGACCGGCGGGTTGTAGGAAGTCAGTGACTTTTCCGGTATCGGCGGACCATTTCAGGATTCTGTCGTTAGGTTGGTCGGTGAAATAGACGTTGCCCTTCGAATCGACGGCCGGGCCCTCGGTGAACTTGTAGCCATCCGCGACGAGCTTGAGTTCCGCGCCGGGTGCGGTAGGGATTTGCGCGTGGGTGAATGCTGAGGCGAGAAGAGTGAAGAGGAGGATGGGTTTCATGGCGGGTGTGATTAAGGGAATGGAATAAGGAGGCTTACGGCGGAGTGAATTTGACTGATATCATCTTTTTCAAATAAAGTGACGCTTGGGGAATGACGCTGAAACGCTGAGTTTGTTCCGATGTAAGGGTAGAAGCGAATGGCGATTTCCCGCCTATGGAGAATGGACGCCCTCGTCCATTCTTGCTGGCAGAGGCGCGGACCTGCCCGGCAGTTCGCGCTTGCTCGAAATGAGAGCGCCCTCACTGCCGGACGTCGGGACGAGGGCGTCCCGACTCCTTATTTCCCGATCTTATCCGGACAGGGCTCGGAATGAATTCCGCACGGTCAGGCCTGAAGATTTCGCGCTCCGATTGGAGAGTCATATGATTTTCGGAATCTGGTATGAGGGCCAGCCAGAGAGGGCTCCTCTCAATTCACGACCCAACAAAAAGCCCCGGCTCGCAGATGCGGGCCGGGGCTTTGTTGATGGTTGGTCCGGCGTGGATTACGCGGTGGCGGCGTCCTCGTCGTCTTCGAAGGTTTCCTTCGGCGCGACGATCGGTTCCGGCTCCTCGACGGTGAATTCGAACTCCGCCTCGCGGTGGTGATAGAATCCAGTTCCGGCAGGGATGAGGTGACCCATGATCACGTTTTCCTTGAAGCCGCTGAGATAATCGACCCGTCCGAGAGTTGCTGCTTCGGTAAGAACACGGGTGGTGTCTTGGAAGGAAGCGGCGGAGATGAACGAATCGGTTTCCAGCGAGGCCTTGGTGATACCGAGCAGGACTGGCTCGCCTTCGGCAGGCTTACCACCGTTGGCAACGATTTCCGCGTTGATGCGCTTGAAGTTCGAGCGATCGACTTGGTCACCCCAGAGGTATTGGTCGGCATCGCCCGGGTCGGTGATTTTCACCTTGCGGAGCATCTGACGAACGATGACCTCGATGTGCTTGTCGTTGATTTCCACACCTTGGACGCGGTAAACGGATTGGACCTCGTTGACCAAGTGCTCTTGGAGTTCCTGAGCTCCGCAAGCTTCGAGCAGATCTTCCGGGGACACAGGGCCTTCGGTGATTTGATCGCCGCGTTTCACTTGGTCGCCTTCGGTGACAACCACGTGCTTGCCCATCGGGACAAGGTGGTCGACTTGCTCGCCGGTTTCAGCATGGGTGACGATGACCTTTTTCTTGCCGCGAACATTTCCACCGAAGGAAACAGCTCCTTCGATCTTGGCAATGACGCAGGAGTCTTTCGGCTTACGAGCTTCGAAAAGCTCGGCAACCCGTGGAAGACCACCGGTGATGTCCTTGGTGCGGGCAACCTTACGCGGAGTCTTGGCGATCTGCGTTCCGGCGGTGACGACCTGGCCTTCCTTGACGGAAAGGTGGGCGCCGACAGGAATGGAGTAGCTCGCTTTGATTTCCTTGGTCTTTTCATCAATGATGACAACCTGCGGGTGAAGGTCTTCCTTGTGCTCGGTGACGACCATTCCCTTTTTACCGGTTTCCTTGTCCGTCTCGTTGGTGACGGTGATGCCGGAGATCATGTCACGGAGCTCAACCTTACCGTTTTTCTCGGTGAGAATCGGCACGTTGTAGGGATCCCAGGTGACCACGGTGTCGCCCTTCTTGACGTCCTCGCCATCCTTCACGGAAATGACGGAACCGATGACGATCTGGTGGCTTTCGAGTTCGAGGCCTTCCTTGTCGCGGATGGAAACGGTGCTGTTCTTGTTGAGAACAACCCAGTGGCCATCGACGTCCTGCACCGTGCGCATTTCCTTGTAAACGAGGCGACCGCTGTTCTTGGCCTTGATGATCGGCTGTTTGAACGTGGCGGCGGCAACACCACCGACGTGGAACGTCCGCATGGTGAGCTGAGTGCCGGGCTCGCCGATCGATTGAGCGGCGATGATGCCGACAGCTTCACCGATTTTCACGGGAAGGCCGGTCGCGAGGTTGAGGCCGTAGCAGTTCGCACAGCAGCCGCGTTCGGCTTCGCAAGTGAGGACCGAACGGATCTTCAGTTTGAGAACACCGATACGTTCGATGCCATTCGCTTGGACTTCGTTGATGACATCGTCCACGGCAACCAAGGTTTCACCGGTGACGGGATCCTTGATGTTTTCGCACGAAACGCGGCCATAGATCCGGGTGGCGAGTGAGGCGGTTTCTTCGTCACCATCATAAATGGCAGCGACGGTGATTCCGTTCGCGGTTCCGCAATCCTGTTTGAAGACGATGACGTCCTGAGCCACGTCGACCAATTTACGGGTCATGTAGCCGGAGTCAGCGGTTTTCAGGGCGGTATCGGAAAGACCCTTACGAGCTCCGTGAGTGGAGATGAAATACTCGAGCACCGAAAGACCTTCGCGGAAGTTCGAAATAATCGGACGTTCGATAATTTCACCGGACGGCTTGGCCATCAGGCCGCGCATACCGCCGAGCTGTTTGATCTGGGATTTGTTACCCCGAGCACCGGAATCGACCATCATGAAGAGTGGTGATGCCTTTTTCTTGCCTTCGTTGTGCTCGATCTTGCGATAGAGCGCGTTGGCGATGGTGTCGGTGGCTTGGGTCCAGACGTCGACCACCTTCTGGTAGCGCTCGCCGTCGGTGATGACGCCGTTGCGATACTGTTTGGTAACTTTTTCGACTTCTTCGTAGGCCTTGGCGATGACTTCGGTCTTCTCCTCGGGGATGACCATGTCAACGATACCGATCGAAGTTCCCGAACGGGTCGCTTCGCGGAAACCGAGGTTCTTGAGCTGGTCGAGGACCTCGACGGTCTTCGGCTTGCCGGATACCTGATAGCAGCGCCAGATGATGTCACCGATCTGCTTCTTGCCGACGTTGTTGTTGATGAAACCAACGCCTGATGGCCAGATTTCATTGAAACGAACGCGACCTGGAGTCGTTTCGATAATCTTGCCCTGGCGGAGCGCCTGCTCCAACGGGGAAAGTTCCTTGCGATCCTTGTCGGTGAGATCCTCACCTTTGTAACCGAAGACCGTGGTCTTACCGTGGTCGGGGTTGCGGATGCGGATCCACTGGTGGTAGTCGATCTTGTCTGCAGCGAGGGCGAATTCCACTTCGGAAGCGCTTTCGAAGAGTGGCAGATGTTCCTCTTTTTCGCGATCCTTCTGGGTGCGGATGCCGGCCCAGGTGAGGTAGTAAGTTCCAAGAATGATGTCCTGGGTAGGAACGGTCACCGGGCGGCCGGATGCAGGTGAGAAGATGTTGTTCGGCGCGAGCATGAGCTGGCGACACTCCATCTGGGCTTCGATCGAAAGCGGGACGTGGACAGCCATTTGGTCACCGTCGAAGTCCGCGTTGTAAGCGGTACAAACGAGCGGGTGAACGCGGATGGCCTCACCTTCGATGAGCTTCGGTTCGAAAGCTTGGATCGAAAGACGGTGAAGGGTCGGAGCGCGGTTGAGAAGGATCGGGTGACCCTTGGTGACTTCCGCGAGGATGTCCCAAACTTCGGTGGTCTTGCGGTCGATCATCTTCTTGGCCGAACGCACGGTGTGGCAGTAGCCAAGCTCCTTGAGGCGGCGGATGATGAACGGTTCGAACAAGGTGAGCGCCATCTTCTTGGGAAGACCGCACTGGCCGAGTTTGAGATCCGGACCGACGACGATGACCGAACGGCCGGAGTAATCGACGCGTTTTCCGAGAAGGTTCTGACGGAAACGACCGCCCTTGCCCTTGAGCATGTCGCTGAGGGATTTGAGCGGACGGTTGCCGGCACCCGTGACGGCACGACCGTGGCGACCGTTGTCGAACAGAGCGTCAACAGCCTCTTGAAGCATCCGCTTTTCGTTGCGGATGATCACTTCCGGCGTCTTGAGGAGCAGGAGGTTCTTGAGACGGTTGTTGCGGTTGATGACGCGGCGATAGAGGTCGTTCAGGTCGGAGGTGGCGAAACGACCGCCTTCGAGAGGCACCAACGGACGAAGGTCCGGAGGAATCACTGGGAGAACTGTTTGGATCATCCACTCAGGACGCGACTTCGATTGATGGAAGCCTTGGGTGATCTTGAGACGCTTCGAAAGCTTCTTCTTGTTTTGCTTGGAACGGGTGGTTCCGAGTTCTTCTTCAAGAGAAACGATCAAGGAAGGAAGGTCGCACTGGCGGAGGAGCTCCTGAATGGCGGCGGCACCCATGCTGGCTTGGAACGATCCGTCGCCATAGGTGTCTTCCGCTTCGCGGAGTTCGTTTTCCGTGAGGAGTTGGCCGACTTCGAGGGCGGTGTTGCCCTGCTCGGTAACGACGTAATCTTCATAGTAAATGACGCGCTCGAGCTGACGGGCGCTCATGTCCAGCATCAGGCCGATGCGGGAAGGCATGCACTTGTAGAACCAGATGTGGGAAACAGGAACGGCCAGTTCGATGTGGCCCATACGCTCGCGACGGACGCGGCTCAGGGTCACTTCGACGCCGCAACGGTCGCAGATCACGCCCTTGTGCTTGATCCGCTTGTATTTGCCGCAGGCGCATTCCCAGTCGCGGGTGGGTCCGAAGATCCGCTCGCAGAAGAGACCGCCTTTTTCGGGCTTGAAGGTCCGGTAGTTGATGGTTTCCGGGTTCTTCACCTCGCCCTTGGACCAGGAACGGATGATTTCCGGGGAAGCGACGGTGATTGAGACTTGGTCAAACGCCTCTGGGCGCTCGTCCACGCCAAATAGTTCGCGAAGGTTGTTATCGACACTCATGTTAGTAGTATTAACGGTTTAGGTCAGGGTTGGGGTTCGCGTTTAAAATCACAGGGTAAGATCATCCAAGGAGTAGTCGTCCAAGCCACCGGTCATGCCGGAGCCATGGGTCGAGCCCTTGCGACCCGGACGGACATCGAGTCCGAGGGATTGCATTTCCTTGATGAGAACGTTGAACGACTCGGGCGTTCCGGCTTCGAGGTTGTTGTCGCCTTTGACAATCGCCTCGTAAATCCGGGTGCGGCCTTGCACATCGTCCGATTTGACAGTGAGGAGCTCCTGGAGGGTGTAAGCGGCGCCATATGCTTCGAGCGCCCAAACTTCCATTTCCCCGAAACGCTGACCACCGTATTGCGCCTTACCACCGAGCGGCTGCTGGGTGACGAGCGAGTATGGACCGACAGCACGGGCGTGAATCTTGTCGGCAACCAAGTGACCGAGCTTCAGGATGTAGATCATGCCGACCACGACCGGGTTGTGGAACTGCTCGCCGGTACGACCATCATAGAGGGTCGATTTACCACCGGTCGTGCCGTCCTTGCCGTCACCGATCCAAGTGTATCCGCGGCCTTCGGGTTCGCCGGGCTTGCGCTCGCGGAGTTCGCCGTTGTCTCCGACGAATTTCACACCATCGACCTTCTTGGCCTTGGACATGAAGTCCCAGATGACGTCTTCCTTGATGCCGTCGAAAATCGGAGTGGCAACCTTGAATCCGAGTGCCTTGGCTGCGACGCCGAGGTGGGTTTCAAGGACCTGTCCAACGTTCATCCGCGATGGCACGCCGAGTGGATTAAGGCAGATATCGACCGGAGTTCCGTCCGAAAGATACGGCATATCTTCTTCAGGAACGATTGTGGCGACAACGCCCTTGTTTCCGTGACGACCGGCCATTTTGTCACCCACGGAGAGTTTCCGTTTGGCGGCAATGAAGACCTTCACTTCCTTGATGACGCCTGGATCGACTTCATCGCCGGACTCGAGCGAGTCGAGTTTGCGCTCGCGCTCGGTGTCGAGTTCCTGGAAGCGTCCTTCGAACGAACCGATGATTTCCAAGATCTTGTTACGGATCGGGGAAGGATCGATTTCGATGTGATCGTGGACCGAAGCGAGCTTGCGGAGAAGCGTCTTCGTGATCTTGCGGTTGGCAGGGATGATGATTTCACCGGTCTGCGCGTTGACCACGTCGAGCGGGATTTTTTCACCCAGCAAGATGTCGGAGAGACGCTCGGTGAGGTCGTCCGTCAGCTTGTCAGCCTTCTTCTTGTGCTCGTCATTGATCTTCTTAAGCGTCTTCTTGAGCTCAACCGGATCGACCTTTTCAGCACGCTTTTTCGCGAAACCGCTTTGGGAAACGCGGACGTCCTGGACGATACCCACGCAGCCGGATGGCACGCGGAGGGACGTGTCTTTCACGTCGGCAGCCTTCTCACCGAAGATGGCGCGGAGGAGGCGTTCTTCAGGAGCGAGTTCAGTTTCGGACTTTGGAGTGATCTTGCCGACAAGGATGTCGCCAGGCTTCACTTCCGCGCCAATGCGGATGATGCCGTCATGGTCGAGGTTGCGGAGGGCGTCTTCACCAACGTTCGGGATGTCACGGGTGATTTCTTCCGGTCCGAGCTTGGTGTCACGGGCGGCGACGTCGAATTCCGAAATGTGGATCGAGGTGTAAACGTCGTCCTTCACCACGCGCTCGGAGATGACGATGGCATCTTCGAAGTTGTAGCCGTTCCAAGGCATGAACGCGACGAGAACGTTACGACCGATGGCGAGTTCGCCGTCTTCGGTGTTCGGTCCGTCGGCGAGAACCTGGCCTTTTTTGATCTTCTGGCCCAGTTTGACGATCGGCTTCTGATTGATACAGGTGCCGGCGTTGGAGCGCATGAACTTCCGCAGCGGATAGGCCATGATGCCCTTGTCGATGTTCGTTTTCACGGACTCGGCATCGCTGAGGAATTTCTCCTCCGAAACAGGCAGCTTGCCGTCTGGAGTCGTGACGATGATTTCCGCAGTCGCGGCGGCGACGATGCCGTCGGCTTCGGAGACAACCACCGCGCGGGAATCGCGGGCGGCCTTGCCTTCGAGTCCGGTGCCGACGAGCGGCGACTCGGAAACGAGCAGCGGCACGCCTTGGCGTTGCATGTTCGAACCCATCAGAGCGCGGTTGGCGTCATCGTGTTCGAGGAACGGAATCAGACCGGCAGCGACGGAAACGAGCTGTTTCGGCGAAACGTCCATGTAGTTCACTTCGGTTGGAAGTGCTTCGATGAACTCGCCGCCTTTTTCACGGGCGGTGATGCGCTCGGTGACAAAGGAGCCGTCCTTGTTGATCGGGTTGTTTGCCTGGGCGATGAGGAAGTTTTCTTCTTGGTCAGCCGTGAGATACTCGATCTCGTTGGTGACTTTCGAGTCCACCACACGGCGGTAAGGAGTTTCGATGAAACCGAACTCGTTGATCCGGGCGTAGGTACACATCGAGTTGATGAGACCGATGTTCGGACCTTCGGGAGTTTCAATCGGGCAGATCCGGCCGTAGTGGGACGGATGCACGTCGCGGACTTCGAAGCCTGCACGATCGCGGTTGAGACCACCTGGTCCAAGGGCCGAAAGACGGCGCTTGTGGGTGAGCTCGGCGAGCGGGTTCGTTTGGTCCATGAACTGCGAGAGCTGCGAACGGCCGAAGAAATCACGCACGACGGCGGAGAGTGCCTTCGGGTTGATCAGCTTCTGCGGCGTCATGCCTTCGATGTTAACGTCGAAAAGAGTCATGCGCTCCTTGACCAAACGCTCGGTGCGGGCAAGGCCCACGCGGCACTGGTTGGCAAGAAGTTCACCCACCGCACGCACGCGGCGGGAACCAAGGTGGTCGATGTCATCAATGACACCGTCGCCTTTTTTCAGTTTCAAAATATAACGCACGGCAGCGAGGAAATCCTCGGGAACCATGATGCGCTGATCGGAATCCACCTTGATGCCGAGCTTTTGGTTGATCTTGTAGCGACCGACACGGGTAAGGTCATATTTCTTCGCATCGAAGAACAAACGCTTGAGCAGCGCGCGGGCGTTTGCAGCCGTTGGCGGATCGCCAGGGCGAAGCTTGCGATAGATATCCTTGAGAGCGGATTCCTCATCCTTCGCCGGATCCTTACGTAGCGACTTGAGAAGAATTTCGTCTTCGCGACCGTCGATGACTTCGACGCTCTTGTGGCCGAGGGCCAGAAGCTGGCGGACAATGCCGATCGTCAGCGGTTCGTAGGCCTTGGCGACGGTCAGTTCACCATCGAGAATGTCTTCGAATGGCACTTTGTGGCCAAGTTCGCCTTCGTCCATGGCCTCGCTGAGAGGAAGCGATTCGGGCGAATAGAAATGGCTGACGATGTCACGGTCCGTTGGGTAACCGAGAACGCGGAGGAACGTCGTGGCAAGGAACTTGCGACGGCGACGGCGGCGGTCGAGGTAGACGTAGAGAAGATCATTCGTGTCGAATTGCACTTCCAACCAGGATCCGCGGTCGGGAATGATACGGAAAGAATGGAGAAGCTTGCCGTTAAGATGCTGCGAAGTTTCGAAACAGATACCGGGCGAACGGTGAAGCTGGGAAACGATGACACGCTCCGCACCGTTGATGATGAACGTTCCGCGACGGGTCATCATGGGCAGTTCGCCCATGTAAACGCGCTCTTTTTTGGTGCCAGTCTCGTCCTTCAGCTTGAACGTCACATAAAGTGCCGCGCTGAAACTTTCGCTGTTACGTAGCGATTCGAGAGAGGTGATTTTCGGATCTTCGATATCATAGGTGACGAAATCGAGTTCGATCGCTTCGTCGTAGCTTTTGATGGGGAAAACCTCGCGGAAAACCGCTTGGAGTCCTGCATCAGCGCGCTCGCTGGGGAGCACTTCCTTCTGAAGGAATTCATCGTAGGAGCGACTCTGAACCTCAATGAGGTTAGGTGGCTCGATGACTTCTTCGAATTTCCCGAAATAGAGACGTTCAGCCATGGCGTTGTGTGGTATTCTAATGACAAATTGAGCCCGAGCCGAAAAACGGTCTCAGGCAGTGTGGATCTCAAGCGTTGAAAAGAGGAGTCGGAATCGGCGCGAAACTCTGGATTTAAAAGTTAGAATCTCGCGCCGGTCACGGCAAAGTTCCCGGGGCGGATTGCTCCACCCCGGGAAAAAAGCAGATCGGATTACTTGAGTTCGATTTTGGCACCAGCCTCTTCGAGCTTCTTCTTGGCAGCTTCGCCGGCCTCTTTGGCAACGCCTTCGAGGATCTTCGCAGGAGCACTTTCGACGAGCTTCTTCGCGTCGGCAAGGCCAAGTCCAGGAGCGACTTCGCGGACTGCCTTGATGACGGCAATCTTGTTTGCGCCGCAATCCGTGAGGACAACGTCAAACTCAGTCTTCTCTTCGACAGCTTCGGCAGGACCGGCAGCAGGACCGGCGACGCCGACTGGTGCTGCGGCGGAAACGCCCCAAGTTTCTTCAAGTTGTTTAACCAGATCGACAGCTTCCAGAACGGTGAGCTTGCCGAGTTCTTCAATCAGTGTTGCAATATTAGCCATTTTTTTATTCTCCTTGTTCGGTATCGTCGCCTCCGAAGCCTTCGGGGATTTCAGGGCAGCAGCCGCTGCTCCGACGAGGAACCATTATGGGTTCAGGTGACAAACGGGAGCCGCTGCCACCATCACTTCAGATTTGTTATTATTCAGCGGCAGGTGCTTCGGCTTCGGCAGCAGGAGCTGCCTCGGCAACCGCTTCTGCGACCGGGGATTCTTCTTCTGATGAGCTTTCGCCTTCCGGATTGAACTTGTTTTGCACAACGCGGGCGATGCGGGTCGCAGGCTCGAGGATCGTTGCGAGAAGTTGGGAAAGGACAGCTTCGCGGGAAGGAATGTCGGCGATCGCCTTGAGCTTTTCCGCGTCGAGCACGGCATTGCCAAGGATACCCACCTTCATCTCAGGCTTCTTGAATTCCTTTTCGAAATTCTTGATGGCCTTCGCTGCGGCGAACACTTCGCTGTTGCCCATCACGTAGGCCATTTGGCCGACGAGATCGGTGCCGATGTCAGGAAGACCTGCTTCGGCAAGAGCTTTGCGCATGTAGCTGTTTTTCGCGACCGTGCAGCTGGCACCACCTGCGTCGAGGCGGTTGCGAAGCTCCGTGAATTGCTTCACGGTGAGGCCGGTGTAATCGATAACGATCAGGTAGGGTGACGCGTTGACGCGATCCAACAAGCCGTTGATGATGATTTTCTTATCGGGATTCATGGTCGTTGGCTACCGGGTTAAGCTGAAGCTTTGGTGTAGGTGGCGGCTTCCAGAGGAAGACCAGGGAGCATCGAAGCAGCGAGAGTCACGGCTTGGATGTAGTTGCCCTTGGCGGACGGTGGCTTGGCGCGAACAACGCTATCCACGAAGGCGCGGGCGTTTTCTTCCAACTGGGCAGGCTCGAACGAGGACTTGCCGATCGAACCCGAAACGTTGCCGTTTTTGTCGAGCTTGAAATCAACGCGTCCGGCTTTCACTTCGCGCACCGCTTTGGCGGTGTCGTCAGTGACGGTGCCGGTCTTTGGGTTCGGCATCAGGCCGCGAGGTCCGAGGATCCGGGCGATTTTACGAACTTCGGTCATGGCGTCAGGAGTGGCGATCGCGGAATCGAAATCCGTGAAACCACCTTGAACCTTGGCGATGAGATCTTCGTAGCCGACGTGCTCAGCGCCGGCAGCGATGGCTGCTTCAGCGGCTGCGCCTTGGGCGAAGACGACGACGCGGACGTTTCTGCCGGTGCCGTGTGGCAGGGAAACCGAACCGCGGACCATTTGATCGCTCTTCCGTGGATCCACGCCGAGGTGGAACGAAAGTGTGACGGTCGGGGTGAATTTTGGAGCCGGGAATTGCTTCACGGTGCTGATTGCGTCAGTCAGCGAGTAGTTCTTGCCTGCTTGGACAAGGGCGACTGCCTGTTTGTAGCGTTTGCTGCGGTGTTTGGCCATTTTTGTATTTGTTAGCAGTTCGGTCGGAAATAGCAGCGTGCGATTCCCTCCTGCGGGTGTCGGGAGCCTTCGAAAAACCTCCCGACGAAAATTTTCAGTAACCTTCGATTTCGAGGCCCATCTGACGGGCGGTGCCGGCAAGAATGCGGCAAGCTGCTTCAGGATCCTTCGTGTTGAGGTCGGGCATCTTGATTTTAACAACTTCCATGAGCTGGGCCTTGGTAAGTTTGCCAACCTTGATCTTGTTCGCCTCTTTCGAGCCTGAAGCAAGACCGGCTGCCTTCTTGAGAAGGTTGCCGGCAGGTGGCTTTTTCGTGATGAACGAGAACGATTTGTCCTTGTAAACCGAGATAACGACCGGAAGCACATCGCCCGTTTGGGCCTGTGTTGCAGCGTTGAATTCCTTACAGAACGCCATGATGTTGACACCAGCCTGACCGAGGGCTGGGCCCACTGGAGGTGATGGATTGGCGGCTCCTGCTTTGATCTGGAGCTTGATGAGTTTGACGACTTCCTTGGCCATAATAGATGCTTTTTAAGTGCTGGAGAGGGGTGGTTGTATATTCAGAGGAGCTAGTCGAGACAATTATGCTCTTTCGACTTGCCAATATTCGAGTTCCACCGGAGTGCTGCGACCGAAGATGGTCACCGACACACGGAGCTTGCCGCGTTCCGGATCGATTTCCTCGACAATGCCGTTCTGGCTCTGGAATGGACCATCGGCCACCTTGACGGTGTCGCCAACTTCGAAACTGATCGCAGGGCGGACACTTTCTTCGCGCTCCTTGATTTGGGAAAGCATGGCGTCAACTTCGCGCTGACGCATCGGGGCAGGTCGATCCTTCGTGCCGGCGAAACCAATAACTCCGTCCATTTCCTTGATGAAAAACCAGGTCTTCTCGACGAGCTGGCCATCTTCGGTGGCGAGGTTCATGTTCACGATGATGTAACCGGGGAAGAATTTCTTCTTCGTTTCCGTCTTCTTACCGCGGCGGATCTCGGAGACCATTTCGGTCGGCACGAGTACTTCGCGGATGTATTCGGTCATTCCTTCGGCTTCGGCAGTGCGGGCGATCCGGTCGCGAACCTTCCCCTCCTGGCCGGAGAGGACTTGCACAACGTACCACTGATCGCGGAATGGTTTGGTTTCTGACATGACGGGTCGGTCGGAGATGGATGAGGAGGGGCTAATCAATTAGCGGCCCAGATTAGTGAAAAAACCCACAATCAAAACGTGGAAGAAGTCCCAGAACTGCACGAAACCCGCGAGCAGGATCATGGCGATCAGGACAACGATGGTCGAATCGACAAGCTCCTTATATTTCTTGATGCCTTTGATCTTGGGATCGGATTCCCAAGGCCAGCTCGCTTTGCGAAGCTCGCCTCTTACCTCACCCAGGAAACTGGAAATTTTCGAAAACATGATGTCGTTTTGACGGGGATACTGAAATGAAAAATGGCACGGAAGGTGGGACTCGAACCCACAACCAACGGTTTTGGAGACCGCTACTCTACCAATTGAGCTACTTCCGTTTTGAGGCGACCAAAGGGCATCCCGCTTAGAAGCGGGATGCCCCGGAGTCCGGCATTCCTGCGATGAACCACAGGAAGCCTCGTTGCTAAATTCTTACTTGATGATCTCGCCCACGCGGCCTGCACCAACGGTACGGCCACCTTCGCGGATGGCGAAGCGCATGGTAGGCTCCATGGCGATCGGAGTGATGAGTTCAACTTCAAGGTTGATGTTGTCACCAGGCATCACCATTTCAACACCTTCAGGGAGCTTGATGCTGCCGGTCACGTCCGTAGTACGGAAGTAGAACTGAGGGCGATAGTTGGAGAAGAACGGGGTGTGGCGTCCACCTTCTTCTTTCGAGAGAACGTAGATTTCCGACTTGAAGATCGTGTGACCCTTGACGGTGCCGACCTTGGCGATGACTTGGCCACGCTCAACGTCGTTCTTTTTAAGACCGCGGACGAGGAGACCGACGTTGTCACCGGCACGACCTTCGTCGAGGAGCTTACGGAACATTTCGATGTCGGTAACGGTGGTCTTCTGCGTGTCGCGGATACCAACGATTTCGACTTCTTCCATCTTCTTGACAATACCGCGTTCGACACGGCCGGTGCAAACTGTTCCACGACCTTCGATCGAGAACACGTCTTCGATTGGCATGAGGAAGGTTTTGTCAATCGGACGCTCAGGCTCAGGGATGTAGGAATCCACAGCGTCCATGAGTTTCATGATGTTCTCCATTTGCGCTGCATCGCCTTCGAGGGCGGCCTTGGCGGAACCCTTGACGATCGGGATGTCGTCGCCTGGGAATTCGTAGGAGGAAAGGAGGTCACGGACTTCCATTTCGACGAGCTCAAGGAGTTCTTCGTCGTCAACAAGGTCAACCTTGTTCATGAAAACAACGAGAGCAGGAACGCCGACCTGGCGAGCAAGCAGGATGTGCTCGCGGGTTTGTGGCATTGGGCCGTCAGCAGCGGAAACAACGAGGATACCACCGTCCATTTGGGCAGCACCGGTGATCATGTTCTTCACATAGTCGGCGTGACCTGGGCAGTCCACGTGAGCATAGTGGCGCTTGGTGGTTTCGTATTCGACGTGGGCGGTGTTGATGGTGATACCACGCTCACGCTCTTCCGGTGCAGCGTCGATGTCCGCGTAGCTTTTCTTTTGTGCGAGGCCCTTGTCAGCAAGCGTGTTGGTGATTGCTGCAGTGAGGGTGGTCTTGCCGTGGTCGACGTGACCGATCGTGCCGATGTTTACGTGCGGCTTGTTGCGCTGGAATGCTTCTTTTGCCATGGTGGTTGTTGTTCTGCTTGAGACTGTTGAGATTTTCGAGATTGCCCTGGAGCTCGCGGGGGGAATTGAACCCCCGACCTCATCCTTACCAAGGATGCGCTCTACCCCTGAGCTACGCGAGCAATGTGACACTAGGTGCTCTACCTTCAACCCGACAAAAACACCGCGACCAATCTCATAAAAGAGCGAGACCAGGCGCGGCACCCCTGACTTGGTGTGGGGAAGAGCGGGCGGACAGTAACAAAGCCCGCTACCCTGTCAAAAAAAATCTCAATGAAAAGAAAATTTATCCAAATCTCCTGAAAACATAAGCATCTGGGAGCCTAAGTCGCGGCGCTCGGCAGCGAAATCCCGCCTGCGCATACCCAAAATATTCCATTTTACGGGTCAGCCACCCCAATGGCAGTTATCAAATGATTAGAAGCCGGGATGACGACGGGGTGCCGACATAACCATATTTAATAATAAATAAGTCTAAAGAATCCTTGGCACAACACCCCAAATAACTAAAATGCCGCGCATCAATTACCTCTTGGAAATTTCGCGAGTGCTGTTCCGGCCCACAACCGGGATTGCGCTCCCCCTCTTCTCACAAACGAATTTCCAACAATGCTTCTCAGCCTGAACAACACCCCATACCAGAAATTACCATGACCGCCCTATTCCACCTCCTCGCAACTTCTTCGTCCTTCCATGGACTACTCGCTCAATCCGAATACCAAAGCACCTCGGGTGGCGGCGGTGCGATTTTCGGACTTATTGGCGGGCTGATCTGGCTGGCCGTGATGGTTTTCCTCATCGCCGGTCTATGGAAGGTATTTGCCAAAGCGGGAAAACCCGGCTGGGCGGCAATCGTGCCGATTTATAACATCATCGTCTTGCTGGAGATCGTTGGCAAACCCGTCTGGTGGATTGTTTTCTTCTTCATTCCGTTTGTGAACTTCATCATCATCATCCTCATCATGATCGCCCTCGCCAAAAGCTTTGGTAAGGGAGTCGGCTACGGAATCGGTTGCGTCCTCTTGGGATTCATTTTCATTCCGCTCCTTGGATTCAGCGATGCCAAATACATCGGGCCACAAGCTTGATCAGTTAAAAATCGTCCGGATCCGCCATCGGCCTGCAATGAAACATTTGCAGGCCGATTTGTGTTTATCCAGCAGCAGGAAAATCCGTTGATCGCCCAAAAGGCATCATCTTACCGCACTCAACCGGTTTCCGCAGGAAGCGATGCGATAGCGGAAAGGGCGGCAACGAGCACGATATATTCCAAGAGCGCCCGGCCGTCACCGTTGGATTCAGAAGATTTTTCGAACAACCGGAAGACTCCGAAACCGAGCACAATTACTAGAATTCCATGCACGTCCCCTGCGGCGAAAAAGAAAGCAGCAGCAACGGAGAGAACGGCGAGAATCCGCTGTTTTTTGTTTAGGGCACGAAATGCCCGCGAGCCATCGAGCTGCCAAACCGGAGTCAGGTTGAATAAATTGAGCCAAGCCCCCACCTTCGCAACCGCGATGGCAAGCGGAAGTTGAAATCCAACTCCGAGCATCCAGGCAAACACGGCTGCCCCCAAGCCCCAGATCGGCCCGGCCAGACCAACTCGGGCATCCTCACGCGGTGTCGGCAGATTTTCCCTCAGTCTGACCACCGCGCCGAAACCGGGGATAAACATCGGTGCGCTTGCCCGGACGCCGAGCCTGCTGAGCATGGCGACGTGACCGATTTCATGGACATAAATCGAGAGAATGAAGCCTGCGGCGAACTTCCATCCCCATAAGCTCCAGTAAAGGCCGAACGACAGGAACATCGAGAGCAAGGTGCCCATCTTCGTGAGACCGAAAGCGAGAAACTTGAGTTTCGTGACGACAAAAAGTAGGATAAATTTGAACTTCGCCATGAAAAGTGCCAAGCCACCGGCGCCCGCAGCCACCTTGCCTTTGGGCGAGTTGGACTTCTTCCGCTGTGGTTGATCCACCACAGTCACCAAACCGTCAATTTTCCCGGCGATTGCCAGTTGCTGGCGGGTGCCGGACGGCAATAACTGATGGGCCTCACGCCACAGGGCGAGTGCCTGCTCCGGCGTTTCCGCCGAATCGGCAGCGGCAGCCAGGCGGGTGAGACGCGTTGCATGAACCAAGGTATCGCACGCCGGACAGACGAGCAGCGCGGCAGCCAGTTCGGTGCCACAACTGCGGCAGCCCGATAACAGCGGATTCGTCACGAATGCCTCAGATTCCGGCATCTGCGGGAGATGAGGGTTGTGTGGCACCGGGGCCGCTCGCAATTGCGTGAGGCCCTGTGATTTCCAGACGCAGCGGTCGGTTCATCTGCCAAGCCCTCCAGAGGCCGAAGCCAATGATGAGGATGCCCATGATGTTCTCAAACCCCGACAGAAACGGAATCGCATATCCCGTGACAACGAGGCCGAACAACAACTCCGGAGAATGTTTGTCGGGCAATTGATACCAGATTTGCACCGCGTAGGCCGCACAGATGGCGGTGTAGGTTAAAAACACGGCAAGTAGCTGATAGCGCCAGCCACCCCGCCCCATGGAGCCGCGCCTCACGGCCGCTCCGATGAACCAGCCGAGTGCGATGGAGACCAAAGACCACTCGCTGTTGGCAAGAATCATGATTCCCGCATAGGCAGCCATACCCAACAGCGCCGCTCCCGAACCGAGCAGAACCGCCTTTACGAAACGGACAGCGCCGGAACCTTGTCCGCTGAGCACTTTCTTCACCTCATCCGCGCAATTCCCACACATGGGCCGTTGGTTGGCGGCGAAATATTCCGTAAGAAGAGGCGATTTGCAGGAGCCGCAAGCCATGGAGGAGGCTCCGGAAAATTCCGCCCGTTCGAATTGCAGTTCCGAGTTCATTTCCTTCGATAGATGGGGCTACCCGATAAGGACAGATTAAAAAAACAGCTTATGAGAATCGCCAGCAGATCCGCTCCATCGCCGGTCACTGCGGGATTTTCTCAACATCAGGCAGTAACAGCGAGAATCTCTTGATAGCCAAGCATGCACCGTTTTCCGCATCAACATCCACAATCACGCCGCACATCCTCACCGGGCCTTTCGCGATTGGAAATCGCGTGGGCATTCCGGATTTGAAGCGCCATACGACGGATTCGATGCTGCGCCCGAGGATCGATTCGTCCGGGCCACACATTCCCGCATCCGTGAGATAACCGGTTCCGCCGGGGAAAATACTTTCATCCGCCGTTTGCACGTGGGTGTGGGTGCCGACAACGAGCGAGACTTTGCCGTCCAGCATACGGCCCATGGCGATTTTTTCGCTGGTGGTTTCCGCATGGAAATCCAGCACGATGGCCATCACGCCGTCAGCCCGCAGACGCTCGGCCTCTTTTTCGACAGCGAGGTAGGGATTTTCCAACGGCGGCTGGATGAACGAGCGGCCTTGGGCCTGCATCACGCCGATCCGGCCCTTTGCCGTCTCCAAAACCACGCTACCTGCGCCCGGTGTACCTTCGGGGTAATTCATTGGTCTCAGCAACCGCGGCTCCGTTGGGAAATAATCGACGATTTCCTGCTGATCCCAAACGTGATCGCCCGTGGTGATGACCGCCGCGCCGGCCCGCAGGAGATCGATCGCGATTTTCGGCGTGATCCCCTTCCCTCCGGCCGAGTTTTCGCCGTTCACGATGATAAAATCGAGGCCCTCGGACTGTTTGAGGAGCGGTAATTGTTCGATTACTGCCTTGCGTCCAGGCTCGCCAACAACATCACCGAGAAATAAAATTCGAATCGCAGACATGGTAGAAAATGAGCTGAAATCGTTCGCTCCTCCGCAAAGCTCCACATTCCCCCGCTTCCCGACAATCCAATTCCCTCAATGAGCCGATTCTCCGCGCGCCAGCTTTTCCTAACGATCACGATCATTCTTCTGATTGCCGGAGCGCTGTTTGTTTTTCGGAAACCGATGACAAAGCCGGCCGCTCCTGTCACGAAGCCGCCGATCTCGCAGCCGTCCACCCCGCGTTCCATTCTCGCCGAGCCGCCGGATTGGGATGCGCTCGATGCCTTTCAAAACACCATTTCCCGCGAGGAATTCGAACGCCTCCTCACCACCGTTTTCACGACCGGACAGGCATGGAAAAATTTCATCGAAATCGGCGAAACCGAAGCCAGCATCAAAACCGGCGAACTCCCGCCTGCTGATATTTTTCACCTTCATTTCGCGACATCCGCATCCCAAAAGGTTCCCAGCCATTGGAAAACGGCCGCCGACCTGCCACCTACCACTCTGGAAAAACCTCTCGCCGACCTGAAAATCACCATCGATCCCGGCCACATCGGCGGTGCCTGGGCGAAGATGGAGGAGCGCTGGTTCGTCGTCGGTGATGGCAGTCCCGTCTGCGAGGGAGACATGACACTTCAAGTAGCGAAAATCCTCAAGCCGAAGCTCGAAGCGCTCGGTGCCACCGTCTCGCTCGTTCGCGACAAAGCCGAACCCGTCACCACCATCCGGCCCGAGGCCCTGCTGTCCGTTGCCAACGAATCCAAATCTACCGCCAGTCAAGAGTCCCCTCAAAAACTCGCCGAGCGCCTGTTCTACCGCACGGCTGAAATCCACGCCCGCGCCAAACTCGTCAACGAATCGCTCAAGCCCGATCTCGTCCTCTGCCTCCACTTCAATGCCGAAGCGTGGGGCGATCCCAACAAGCCCACACTGATCGATCACACCCACCTCCATCTTCTGGTCAATGGCGCTTACAGTGACGACGAGGTTTCCTTGGCAGACCAACGTTTCGCTCTGCTTCACAAGCTCCTCCAGCGCACACACCAGGAGGAAATCCAGATCGGCTCATCCATCGCCAGCTCCTTCGCCAAAGCCACCGGACTTCCGCCCTATCAGTATCCGCCGGATTCCCTCAACGTCCGCCAAATTCCGGACCAACCCTACCTTTGGGCGCGCAATCTTCTCGCGAATCGTCTCTATCATTGCCCCACCATTTTCATGGAGCCCTATGTAATGAACTCCACCATCGACTACGCCCGCATTCAAGCTGGCAATTACGAAGGGCTCCGCGAAATCGGCGGGAAGATGGTGCCATCCATTTTTCGCGAATATGCGGAGGCGGTCACTGCGGGACTCGCGAATCACTACCGCGCTCTGCGCAGAACCAATTGATCTCTCAAGGTGACTTCCTCGGATTACCTCTGTATTACTATCCTACACCGACGCGAAAAGATTCTTGAAAAGCCTTAAGTATCTTCCCCGACCCTTTAACCAGCCATGTGCAAATTTTCCTTTTTCTCCGTTTTGGCTCTGGCCGCCTCCATTCACCCGGCAGCTGCTCAAGACGGCCAACAGCTTTTCACACTCTATTGTTCTGCCTGCCATGGTGCTGACGGGAAAGGAGCGACTGGCGGCACCTTTCCACCGCTTTCGGAAAGCCCTTGGGTGGCTGGCGATGCCGACCGTGCCACCAAGATCGCGCTCAAAGGGCTCACCGGCCCCGTCGATGTTTTAGGAAAAACCTACAACCTCGAAATGCCACCTCAGGGAGCTGTTCTCCCGGACGATCAACTCGCAGCCATTCTCACTTACGTCCGTTCCGCTTGGGGAAATCAAGCTGGCGCAGTCACACCCGATTTCGTCAAAACCATCCGCGCCTCCGTCACGGATCGAAACACCGCTTGGACAGCCGAGGAAATCCTCAAGCTCCACCCCTTGCCGCTCGAGAAAACCGCCCTGAGCAACGTCATTTCCCAAGTCTATTCCGGCAAATGGAGCAGCATTCCGGATTTCACCAAGCTGAAGGCCGCCAACATCGAGGAAGAGCACGACGGCATCATCAGTCTGAAAAATTCCCCGTTCGAAGACGACTTCGCCAAAGTCTGGCAAGCCGACTTCGCCGCGCCAGCCGATGGCGAATACGAATTTCTCCTTGATGCTGATGATGCCGGAGCCGTGATCATCGATGGGAAAACCATCGTCGAAGTCAAAGGCGCGGGTCCGATGAACGGGACCCGAGCCAAGCGGGGGAAGATCAGCCTCACTCAAGGCTCCCACAAATTCCGCGTCGAGTTTCTCGAACTGAGTGCCCAGCAAGGGATTGCCATTGGATGGAAAGGCCCGGGCGACAAACAGTTGAAATGGCTGTCCGACCAATCCTCCAAGCCTGCGAAAACCCACGAGGCAATCCCCATCGAGCCCGTCAACGGTCGCCCTGTCATTTACCGGAACTTCATCGCCGGTACCTCGCCCCGGGCCATCGGCGTCGGCTTCCCCGGCGGCCTCAACCTCGCCTACTCCGCCGACAACCTCGCCCCCGAACTCCTCTGGACCGGGAAATTCATCGACGGAGCCTACAAATGGGTCGAACGCGGTACCGACAACAACCCGCCAGCGGGAGAGAACCTCGTCACCCTCACCAAAACCCGATTTCTCCCGAAAGAGGCCCGCTTCCGTGGCTACAAGCTGGATTCAGCAGGGAATCCCACGTTCTCCGTTCAGATCGGGGATCTGATCCTTCTCGACTCTTGGCGCGCGGAAACCGGCAGCATGATCCGCAAACTGACCCTGAGTGGTAACGGCTCCCCACTCGATTTCGTCATTTCCGGCCAACCCGTCGAAGACAAAATCACGGTTCAATCCGAGGGTGGCCAGCTTGAAAAACTCAGCGGCAAAACCACCCTCAAACTCAATCCCGGTAAGCCAGTCACACTCACCTACCGCTGGAAATAACCCTCTTCCGGACCGCGAAATTCATTTCGCCCGAACCCATCTTCAAACCAATGTTCTCCATCTCCTCTTCCCTTCAACGTTCGATGTTCCGCGTTGGATGCTCGATGTTCCTCCTCTCCGCCTTAGCCCACGCGGTCCAACAATCCGACTTCTACACTCGCGAGGAAATCCCACTCCCGCCCGGTGAGGTGATGGAAATCGGTTCCATCGCGCTGATGCCGGACCAAAAAGTCGCCGTTACCACCCGCCGCGGCGACCTCTGGATTTGCTCCGGCGCTTATGGCGATGATTTAAAAAAAGTCACTTGGAAGAAGTTTGCCCAAGGCCTCCACGAACCCTTCGGCATGTTTTGGAAAGACGGCGCACTCTGGCTCACCCAGCGGCCGGAAGTTTCCAAAATCAAGGACACCGATGGCGACGGCCTTGCGGATACCTTCGAAACCATTTGCTCCGATTGGGGCATCAAGGGCGATTACCACGAATACGCCTTCGGCAGCGAGGCCGACAAAAACGGCGATATCTGGGTCGTCCTTTGCCTCACCGGCTCCTTCACCGCCGAGTCCGATTGGCGCGGTTGGTGCGTGCGCGTCACCCCAGACGGGAAAATGATCCCAACCTGCTCCGGCATCCGCTCGCCAGGCGGTATCGGCTTCAATGCGGAAGGCGACGCATTTTACATGGACAATCAAGGTGTTTGGAACGGCTCGTCTTCGCTCAAATGGCTCAAGCCCGGCTCGTTCCAAGGCAATCCCTCCGGCAACAAATACGCTGCTCTCGCCAACCTGCCCGCCCCGCCGGATGTCGCGGACAAGTCCCGCATTCTGATCGAGCGCACGAAACACCCGGAATTCATCCCGCCCGCTGTCATTTTCCCCCACGGAAAAATCGGCCAATCACCGACCGGTATCGCCTGCGACCAGAGCGGCGGAAAATTCGGCCCATGGCCCAAGCAACTCTACGTCGGCGAGCAAACCCACTCGCAGGTCCAACGTGTCTGCCTGGAAAAAGTCAACGGTCTCTATCAAGGTGCCGTCTTCCATTTCCTGGAAGGATTTGAGGCTGGCCTGATTCCCGTCCGCCTCGATCAACAAGCGGGGGTCCTGTTCGTCGGCGGCTCCAACCGCGGCTGGGCCTCGCGGGGCAGCAAACCCTTCACTTTCGAGCGCGTGAAATGGACCGGAAAAACGCCGTTTGAAATCCAAACCATGACCGCCAACCCCGACGGCTTCACTCTGAATTTCACCGAGCCCGTCGATCCCACTACTGCCGAAAATCCCGCCAGTTATTCGATGGACGCCTTCACCTACATTTTCCAAGCCGAATATGGTAGCCCGGAGGTCGATCAAGCCACGCCGAAAATCACCGCCGCCATTGTTTCCCCTGACAAAAGGTCCGTGCGTCTGAAAATCGACGGCCTCGTCCGTGGCCACATCCATCACCTCGAAGCCAAAGGCGTGAAATCCTCAACCGCCCAACCCCTCTGGCATCCCGAGGCCTACTACACCCTCAACGAGATTCCGAAATGATCTAGGAGAGGACCGCGCAGTCCTCTGTGCGGAATCTTTGCTTTCAGGACGGTCCTGCTGCAACGTAAGAACCGCACAGGGGACTGTGCGGACCACTGCGGCACGTCCCTCACTCCGGCCGATAAACCGCCACCTTCCCAGAAACCCGAGTCCTCAAACTCATTTCCCGAAACGAAACCCGTTTGTTTCCGCTGAAATTCTGCTCAGCTACGGTGAAATTCCCCGCACGCCCACCACGAATGACCACCGCTGTGTGATGACTGCCGGTAATGATCCCTTCAGAAAACCTTGCCCTTTCGAATTCAAGGATATCCCCAGCTTGAATCGATTCCCATGCCGGATTCACCAGCCGTCCCCACGCCCGCATATCGCTGCCCGGCCGACTTTTTCCAGCGGACTTCATCGCCTCATTGGCAAGCGCCCAGCATTCGCCATCGCCGACTTTACGGCCTTTTTTCGAGACACAGAATTCCACAATCCCAGCTCTCGATCCAGCCGAAGCATTCACCACTGAAGGACCCATCTTCTTCTCAGGCACACATCCCATCATCGCCAATAAAAACAAAAGGCTCCAAATTCTCATCGCGAGTTCCCTACCGCTGCACGGCCCGGATCGCAACCGAACAGCTTAAATTCTCTTCACTTCCGCGTTCAATGTTGGACGTTCGACATTCAATGCTCGATCCTTTTTTCCATGCCCACCTTCATTGCAAACTCCGACTACGAAGAAAAAGACAGCGATCCCATCAATCTCGAAGCCGGCGATGAGGTCACCGTCGGAGCCGCCGACCGTGCCTGGCCCGGCTGGGTTTGGGCGGTCGATCGTGATGGCAATGACGGCTACGTCCCCGAGGAGATTCTCGAACCCCTCAGCGAAGGCCGCTACGCCGTCATGGAAAATTACGATCCCACCGTCCTCACCATAAAACGCGGCGACCGCATCGAGTCCCTCAAACAGATCCACGGCTGGCACTGGTGCCGCAATGAAAGAGGCGAAGAAGGCTGGGTCGGCGGATATCTGCTGAAGCCGGTTTGAGGAATTTGTGAATGGAGGATTCCAAAGAGCGCCTGATCGAAGCGGCGGTACGGCCGTTTTCGGACAACGCGGAGATGAAACTCGCGGCAGTCCGGCTGCTGGGCGAGCTGGTGAATGCTGATGCTCCCGGAGCGGAAGAAGCTATCGAGCGCTGGGATGCGGTAGATGGGAAAAAGCAAAAACCCCTCTGGCGAATCGGGCTTTATTGCGTCTTGGCTATCATCTCGGCAGTCATCGTGACGGTTGCCGCGGAAACGGTGATCAACCATGAATCGGTCTTTGGCTCCTCCACGGATATTTTCTACGGTTACCCGAAAGTGACGGATGAGGAGGTTTCTCGGAACCTCACCGCGGAGCAAAAGCTTCTCCTGTTCGGCGATTCGTCAAAGAGCTCCAAAACCGAAAAGATGAAGGGTTTGTGGGACAGCGCTCCCGCCAATCTCGCCTATTTCGCCGAATACGCAGAAGCCTATCTCTCCGAGCACAAGGATCTGCCTCCCGATTTTCTCGAAACAGCCCGGCGCATCGATCCTCAAAACGCGTGGTTCACTTATGTGGCTGCCGGGGTGAAAGCGAAAGATGCAGTCAAAAAGCGTCTGCAGTCGGAAACCGCCATCGCCGCAAACGAAACACCGGAATGGGACATCCTCAATGAGGTGAAGTTCAATGAGTCATTGGCGCTGTTCCGCGAGGCTCGTGATCAGCCGAAGTGTGAGAACTACATGATCCGGCTCTCGCAGCAACGAATCCAATTGCTGCCCAGAAAAAAACCTGCCGAAGTCACCTATTCAATCGGCCATATGTTTGAGACGGCGGCAGATGGGGAATACAGCCTGGGAGCGCTGACCGAAGTAGTCTCTGCGAAAGGATGGTTGGTCGGAGAACGGAATGATCCGGATGGATTTAGCAAACTGTTGCTGGACACCCATGCGTTTCTTCAAAAACGAACTGACACGGAAGTCGGTTCACTGGTGTGCGAGCTAGTCACCCGAATTATAGCTTTTGGAAGCATCACCAATTTGGCTCCCACAGCTGGAAAACTGGGATTCAAGGAGGAGTCGGCCCGCCTGAGTGTGATCTTGGAGCGAATTCACAAGATGAAGGCGTTGCAGAGAAGCCGTAAGACCCACCCCGGCTCGAAGTTGCTTTACCGAAATGGCAGCGAGACCGCCTGGGTTCTGATAGGCCCGAGTTCGACCCAAAACCTAGAAAATCCTCCGCTCCTCACCGAAGAGGAGTTGAAGCCCGGGCGTTTGACGGACCATGAAATCTACTCAGGCATTTTTGCAAATTTCGCGTGGGCGGCCCTGATTGTTTCTCTGGGCGTCGTCGCGGCCTATCGTTTTCGCTCACCCACTTTGGTCCGCCGACTCGCCTGGCGCATCGAATCCCTCATGAAGCCGTCTGACTGGGGCTGGCTGCTGGGCCTCGGGATCGGGCTACCGTTTCTCTATTTCGCAGTGATCACACGCCTCACGCCGTTAGGGGGCCGAGGGCTGAGCATCGGATATAATTTGGTGGATCTGCCATATATCGATGTCCGTGGCGCGCTCCTTCCTGAGTTGCAATTCATCGGGTTCTTCGTGCTTTTGGTCCTACTGCCGGTGGTCATCGCCCGCTGGCGACTTGGGAAGCGGACCGCTTTTCTCTATTTGCCGGGAAGACGGTTTTGGCTGGACTGGCTGATGGCTTTCTCGGCTGCCGTATCCATTTCCTTGATCGGTTGGTCGGTCATCGATACTCAGGAACCCGCAAAGACGACCGCCTTGGTTATGGAAGCGATTCCTGTCCTGTGGCTGCTCATGGTTTCCTTCCGAGCTCTGTGCGGCACACCAGGAAGGCTGCTTCACAGCAGTGTGGTCGCACGCATGGTGGTTGCTGCCTATGCACTCGCCGCGTTACTGATGATTTCGACCGTGCCGTTTTTCAAAGCAGCTGCTTATCGTTGGTTCGAACAGGACCAGCTGATCAAACCTGATCCAGCGTTTCCGGCATGGACAACGTTTGATTACAAAGTGGCGGCACAGATGCGCAAGGAACTCCGGGAAACCCTCGGCTACGACCGTTGAAACTCGTTTTCCCCGCAGTTCAGGATTTCCCTTGCCAACCCGCGCCTATTTCCCCAGTTTCCCCGCCCCTCTTCACGCCGCCTTATTCACCAACGAAGATCCGGAGGGGCTCCATGCGGCAAATCTTCACCAATCGCCCGACCTGTATCCAAGGCGGGAAACCTGAACTCACAATGATTAACGAACTCATCAACGAAATGGTGGACGCTGGCGTTCACTACGGTCACCAAACCAAAAAATGGAATCCGCGCATGAAGCCCTTCCTCATGAAGGACAAAGGCGGAATCTACATCATCGACCTGGAAAAAACCGTCCAGCAGCTCGATAAAGCCTCCGATTTCCTCGCCGACCTCGTCGGTAAGGGCAAGAAAGTCCTCTTCGTCGGCTGCAAGCGCCAGGCACAGGACGCCATCCGCGAAGCTGCGGAAGCGACCGGCCAATTCTACGTCAACCACCGTTGGCTCGGCGGCATGCTCACTAACAGCCTCACCGTCCGCAAGTCGGTCGAGCGCCTCAAGTATCTCGAAAACATCGAGAAGCAGCCTGAATTCAAGGCCATGTCCAAAAAGGAACTCTCCGCCCTCGGCCGCGAGCGCGAAAAGCTCCTCCGCAACCTTCGTGGTGTGCGCGACATGGACAAGAAGCCTGACGCCGTCGTCATCGTCGACTCCGCACGCGAAACCATCGCCGTCGCTGAAGCCCGCCGTCTCAATATCCCGATCATCGCACTCGTTGACACGAATGCCGATCCTGCGCTCGTCCAATACCCGATCCCGGGCAACGACGATGCCATCCGTTCGATCCGCATCATCCTCCAGAACCTGGTGGATGCCATGGTCGCCGGTCGCAAAAACTAATTCCTAACACAACCGGGCGGCCTGTCTCGCGACGGGTCGCCCTTTTTCTCTCTCAACACCTCATCTATTTTCCTCAAATGATCACCGCATCAATCGTCAAAGAACTCCGCGACAAGACCAGCGCCCCCATGATGGACTGCAAGAAAGTCCTCACCGAAACCAACGGCGATATCGAAGCCTCCATCAAGCTCCTCCGTGAGCGGGGCATCATGAAGTCCGCGAAAATGAGCGACCGCGCCGCCAACGAAGGCGTCATCACCGCCCGCATCAACTCCGGTGCGTCTTCCGGTCTCCTTCTTGAAGTGAACTGCGAAACCGACTTCGTTTCGAAAAACGAAAGCTTCCAAGCCTTCGTCGGCGACATCGCAGACGCACTCGCCGCATCCACGGCAGCCGATCACGACGCAGCCCTCGCCCATCAACACGGCGAACAAACCATCGAAGACACGATCAAATCCAAGGTCGGCGAAGTCGGCGAAAATCTTCAGTTCCGCAAGTATGTCCGTTTCGACGCAGCGCCAGGCGGCGTTGTCGCATCCTACATCCACCTCGGTGGCAAAGTGGGCGTGCTCATCGAAGTCGGCACCACCAAGCCGGAAACCGCTGGCACGGATAGCTTCAAGGAGCTCATCAAGGATCTCACCCTGCACATCGCCGCTTGCGCGCCGAAGGGCCTTTCCCGCGACGACATCCCGCAATCCGTGGTGGACAACGAACTCGACATCTTCCGCACCCGCCTCGAAGCCGAAGGCAAGCCAGCGAACATCATCGAGAACATCCTCAAGGGTCAGATCGGCAAGTTCTTCGCAGAAAGCTGCTTTCTTGAGCAAGGTTTCGTGAAGGATCCGGACATCAAGATCTCCGCGCTTCTCGAAGCCAAGGGCAAGGAACTCGGCGACACCCTCACGGTGACCCGCTTCGTCCGCTTCGGCCTCGGCGAATAACGCAGCACAGGCATTCCTGCCTGTTCTTCCTCTTCAAAAATGCCCGTCTCCGCAAGGAGCCGGGCATTTTCCGTTGGCAGGGGCTCGCACAGTCGCTTTGCAGCTCCGCGTTGCGCCAAAGACCGCACAGGGGACTGTGCGGACCACTTTCATTTGATCCCCATATCCTTGCGCATCGCGATCACCATTTTCACATGGCGCAGGTCCTTTTCCTTGTCGGACTCGTTGTCGAAATTCAATCCGTAGGGCCAGAAGTGCATCCGATCCGCATGCAGCACGGCGTCTTTTCCATCGAATTCCTGAAGCTGCTCAATCCCGTATTTCCCGATCCATTTCCCGTCCTTGATGTTCTTCCCCCAGTTCGGATGCGTGCCGATTCCAAGTGTGTGCGCGATTTCATGGATCGCCACCCGCCGGCTGATCGCCTGACCCCAGTTGATCCAGCCGTCATAGTTCGAATCCGCGGTCGGCGTGCCCGGGCTGTTGTTCGCGGTCAGTTCCTTTTTGAAATTGGCGTTCTTGTTATAAAACTCAACGCCCGCATCCATCGCCGCGATGATATTCTTTTTCCGATCCTCCGGCCATTTGTCGGAGCCACCGGAAAGCTTATAGGAGATCGATCCCTTCGGACGTTTTTTAGAGTCGAGTTCCTCCGCGGCCGCTTGATCGGTCGCAGCCTTCGCTACCTTTTGGAGTTCCACGAATTTCTGGTCATCGGGATTCAGCATCGCCACCGGGATCGTCGTCGTATTGCCATTCGGTCGGCGAACCGTCACGGAATCGCCCTCGGCCTTCACGAATTCACCTGCGAGTTCACGGCCATCCGCCGATTTCCATGTCCGCAACTCCGCCCGCAGAGCCGGGGAGATCAAGAACGCGGCAGCCGTCAAAAGGACGGCAAAATGGTAGGGGCGCAGCAGGATTTTCATTGGATGGGATTTTAATCTCGGAGGAAACGTCCTAAATTCCTCAGTTCAAACGAAAAATCCATGGCGTCCCCTTAATGTGGGAGACGGAAAACGCATCATCATCGGAATCGCCCATCTTCATTTCCCGTTTTCGCATAAAATGGAGCAAAACTCAGAATGCACCCGATGGCGCTGGCAAAAAGCAGCAGTTGCGTGGCAGGAAACTCCCGCCCCACCGCAAACATCCCGACGATGCCGATGGACTCGGAGAGCGCGAGGCCGACGATCATCGCCGGTAATTTCTTGGGCACCTCCTTGATTTGCGGAATCAGCACGAACCGGATTCCCAGCGCCACGAGGGCCAAGCCCGCCGCGATCGCCAGGAAAAGCACGGGCGGCTTTCCATGATCCACACCCTTTGGAATTCCTCCTCCGATAAAAAACTGGATGATCACCAGCCCGTTGAGGATCGCGAACCAAAGAATCCAGAACACCAGCGCCACCGGTGGTTTCGGCTCGTTTTGTTGGGGAATCATGGATTGAAACTGACCGGCGGAAATCGGGAGAGCAAGACTCCAGATCACTTCAACAACGTCCATCGATGCAGTGTCACCAGGGACGCGAACCAGGGATTCTTGTCCGGGTCCGCCTTGCCGATAGTAACTTTGGACGCGTTGGGATCGGCTTGGATCCATTCGTTGTTTCCGAAATAGACCATCACGTGGCGGCCATCCGCGGTCACTGCAAGATCGCCTCGTGATAGAGACGTTGAATCGAGCTCGCACAACTTTCCACGGATTTCCAACGGACGAGTGAAACCGCGATAGCCCTCGCCCAGAGCCTTCGCACTCGTATCGAACCACCACTGCCGCGCCCACTCACGGAAGGCTCCGCCATTGGCGTTTTTCCAACCGTCTTCCAGCAGAGCATCCCGGAGAGCCCGGCGGGGAAGACCGGAGCAATCGATGCCCCGACGGCTCTCACCACCCCACAGGTAAGGCGTTCCTTCCATTCGCCCCATCGCCGCGATGTAATTTCCCCGCAGCTCTGCGGGATCGATCGATTTCGAGGGAAGGCAAAACGGAATCGCCGCCAGCACCGGCAAAACCAGCAGCAGGATTCTCGGTATTTTCCAGCGCCAGCAAAACAGCAGCCCTGCCGTCCAGGTCGCCAACAGCGAGAGCGGCAGGCCATAGCGAAGCGCTCCGTCATGATACGGCCACACCGCCAAGGCAATGAGTCCGGTCAGGCCCCCGACCCAAACCAACCGATAGAACTTGTAGAACATTCCATCCCATCACCGATCCATCAGAATTTGGCGATACGGAAACAATGCTTCACGGGAATTTCACGAGGGCTTCACTTCTTCGCCCATTCCTCGTGGAAGCAGAAAATGGGTTTCATTGGAACATTCCCTACGCGGCACGGCTGGCGGATCAGAGAGTGGATTCCCATCAGAAAGTGTCTTTGACGTGGCCGGTTTTCCATGGGCAGACTCTAACCATACATGACCGATCACGAAGCCCTCGTCGCCCTGAATCTCCTGCCAAAAATCGGGCCGATCCGTGTGCGGCGTTTGCTGGAAGCGTTCGGTGAGCCCGCCGCCATCCTCGGTGCGGCGAAAGACCGGCTCATGCGGGTGGACAGCATCGGCGAGGAAACCGCGAAAATCCTGTATTCATGGCAGGACCACGCGGATCCCATCGCCGAAATCCACGAAGCCAGCGAGCGCGGCATTTCCATCGTGACGCAGGACGACGAGGATTACCCAGCCCCGCTCCGCGAAGCCTACGATCCACCGCTTTTGCTGTATGTGTGGGGAAAACTGGAGGCGCGGGACAAACACGCCATCAGCATCGTCGGCTCGCGGCGGGCGACGATTTATGGCAAGCAGGCGACGAAGAAATTCTCCTATCAGCTCGCGCAGGCCGGCTTCACGATCATTTCCGGCCTTGCCCGGGGGATCGATACCGCCGCCCACGAAGCCGCCGTGGCGGCGAACGGGCGGACCATCGCGGTGATCGGCTCAGGTTTGGGAAAACTCTATCCGCCGGAAAATCTCGCGCTGGCGGAAAAGATCGCCTCGGGACATGGCGCGGTAGTCTCGGAATTTTCCCTGCACACGGCACCGGACAAGCAGACGTTTCCGATGCGGAATCGGATCGTGGCCGCTTGGGCTCGGGCCGTGCTGGTGGTGGAGTGCCCGGCTTGGTCCGGCTCGCTGATCACGGCGAATCTGGCCTCGGAATATGGAAAAACAATTTTCGCCGTCCCCGGTCCGATCGACAAGCCGACCTCAACAGGTTGCAACCAGCTCATCCGCGATGGGGCCACGTTGGTCGCCGATCCCAGCCACATTCTCGATGATCTCGGCCAACTTCCTTTCGCCCGTCAAGCCAGCGCGACCGAACCTGCAGAGGAAATCCCCGAGCTGCCGGAAGAAGAAGCCACGGTTTTCGCGGCGGTCACTTCGGATGAATCGCCCGTGGACCGGATCATCGAGCGCACCGGGCTGCCAGCCCATGTGGTCACTGCCACCTTGATGAAACTGGAAATGCGGCGGCTGGTCCGGGCCTTTCCGGGATTCAGGTATGCGAGACGGTGAAAACAACGTGTCCCGGCTGTCCCAGCCGGACTCCAGCAATGTGTTCCGACTCTGTCTCAGTCGGAAGCCAAGCCATCGGACGATCCGGCTGAGACAGCCGGAACACGTTCCTTAAAATCACTCGATAAATCCGCCCCGATCACCAAAACCCGTCGCATTCTCCCGTATTGGTCTCAGGACGGCTGCACCTACTTCGTCACCTTTCGCCTCGCAGATTCCGTAGCCGCCCCGATCTGGAAGAAATTGAAGGAACAACGCACCGCTTGGCTGGCGATGCACCCGAAGCCTTGGGATTCAGACACACAAAAAAGACTACAATGCGAAGTTTCCCGCCCAGATGGAACTCTGGCTGGATGCCGGTTACGGCTCGTGTGCCCCGGCACTTGGACGTATTGGAAGAGCCTTTAAGAAAGTGTTCCGACTGTCTCAGTCGGATCTTGCTGCGCCTTGGCTTCCAACTGGGACAGTCGGAACACATTTTAAAATGCACGAATGGAAATCGCGAGAACTGCATTCTGCGCGGATTTTTCCGATCAATGCACTCCCGCCCGATCACATTCGATTTTGAGCTGCTGATTTTCAGCCACTTCAGGATTCGCGAAACCCTTGGCCGGTTTCTTGCGAAAAGCGGTAACAGTTCCTCGATCATTCAACTGAGGACGCAACCACCAAACCCACTACCACGATGACAAAACTCGAAATGAAAGGCTCTTGGAACGACGTCAAAGGAAAGCTGAAACAGAAATATGCCCAACTCACCGACGACGATCTTCTCTTCGAGGAAGGCAAGGAAGACGAGTTGCTCGGTCGCCTTGAGAAGAAGGTCGGGAAATCGAAGGAAGACCTCCGCCAGGCCATTGCTGATCTCTGAAACCAAACAAATAACAACCACTCACGATCCATCTTATGAAATCGAAATCAAATGAGGGGAATTCGCACGGGGAGTTGCAATCCCTCTTCGTCGATCAACTCCGCGACATCCTCTGGGCCGAGAAGCAATTGGTGAAAGCCCTGCCGAAAATGGCGAAAGCCGCACGCGACGAACCACTGAAACAGGCCTTCACGAAGCACCTCAAGGAAACGGAGAATCACGTCACACGCCTCGGCCAGATCTTCGCCGGAGTCGGCTTGGCCCCACGCGCCAAAAAGTGCCCCGCCATGGAAGGACTGCTCAAGGAAGCCGATGAACTGCTGGAGGAATATCAGGATTCCAGCGCTCTGGATGCAGCCCTCATCGCCGCCGCGCAAAAGGTCGAGCATTATGAAATCGCCACCTACGGAACGCTCCGCGCGTTTGCCGAATGCCTCGGTCATGCCGACGCGGTGAAACTTCTATCCACGACGCTTCTCGAGGAGGCCAAAGCGGATGAAGCACTTACCGGAATCGCCCTCAGCCAAGCCAACCAGGAAGCTACCGTCTGAAAATTTCCGTGGATTGCACAACCGAAAGCCTTTGTCAGATCCCGTCTGGCAGGGGCTTTTTTGGCGAGAGCGGTGATCACTCGATCACCCATTCCCAAGTGTTCATCGAGCGCGGCGGAAGAGAAATCCCCTTCCATTCGGCTGCCGGCGAATCAGCAAGATTGACGGCATTTTCCTCAGCAGAGGTGCGAACGCGATGGGCGCTGACGTTGAAGAAGGCGGGACCGGGATCAATGCTCAATGTGGCGGGTCCGTCCTGAACATTGGCGACGTGGGCGACCAGCCGTTTTCCATCGGCGGACAGAAATGCGGTTGCCTTGACTCCCGACTGCCCGATGCTGCTAACTTGGGAGCCGGTCAGCGAACTGGCGACAACGTGCATGCCGGGCGTGAGTGGGGCGCACCACTGACGGTATCCGTAGTAGAGTTTGGTCGGCGTGAAATTTTTTCCCCAGTCCACATGGATGAGCGCCTCGCCGCCGTGGCGTGGCGGGTAGACCCAGTCGTAGGCCATCCAGACGTTCACGCCATGATTGAAGGCCTCGGTCATGGAGCGCCAATACTGGCTGGCGGAATTGATGAGCGCGGGTGATGAGTCTTCGTGATTGATACACCACTCGGTCACCCATAGCGGCCGCCCCCCGGCGAGAATGCCCAGCGAGTCGAATCGCTCGCCGTGCTGGTCGTAATCGTGGGTGCCGACGACGGAGATCGCACCGGGAGCGACCCTGTCGGCGAGTGGCAACCATCTTGCGGCGGTATTGGCGCTGAGAGTGTTGGGGCCGACGATTTTCACACGTGGGACGGCCGGGTAGCGGCGGGCCATTTCATCGAGATAGCTGGAAACGACCTTCAGCAAAGAGGCTTGTGTGTCTGGCTCCAAGCAATAGCCGGGTTGGTCATGCGACCAATCGGGCTCGTTGCAGATGCTGAGAAACTCGATGGAATAGCCAGCCCGCTGCATGAAGGCGAGGAAAGCCCAGCAGTATTCGGCAAGCTCGTTTTCCATGCCGGGCTTGACGGTGGCCCGCGCTCTCCCACCGCCGGAAATGTCGTTGTTTGTCTTCATCCACGGCGGCGGGGTGTAAAGGGTGGCGTAGAAGCGGATCTTTGGATTGCGGGCGCGAGCGGCCTTGCAGATGGCGATGGTTTGCTGGGCGTAGCCGAACCACGCGGGGTCGAATTTCGGGACAAATGGGTCCGCATTGTCGTTGGCCGGCTCGTGATCGGGGCGGATCATGAGCTGGAGGAAATCCGTGCGGACGTCCTTGAACATCGCGTCGTAGAGTTTCTCCTGAAGGTCGTTTTTCCCCCGGGCTGCGAGGCTGGTGATGTGGGCTTCGTAATAAATCGCACCGCAACCCATGCCTTGGAATTCCTGCTGTGGCCTCGCAGGATCGATTTGCAGAAGGGTTTCCGCCTTCGCCACCATGGCTGCTGCGAGCATTGAAAACAGGAGCAGACCGGGGCGTTTCATAGTGCGTAGCATTTCCCGAAGTTGGAGAACTGTCCAGAACACGCGCAGCCGCGTTTGAGGGGGAAATTCATTGCTGACGCTTGCCACGCTCACTTTCAAATTCACGAAATCTCACCAATCCGCTTGCAAAGTCCGCCCTCCCAAGCCTAGTCCCTCCACCGACAGCCACTTAACAGGCCGCTTCTACCATGGGAAAAACACTCATCATCGCCGAGAAACCCAGCGTCATGACTGACCTGAGCAAAGTCCTCGCCAAGGTTCTCGGGAAGTTTGAAAAGAACGGTTCAGGCCGCGATGTTTTCTTTGAAAACGACAATGCAATCATCACTTCCGCTGTCGGCCACTTGGTCGAGCTGCGCATGCCGATGGGCCCCAACGGTAAAAAACTCGCTTGGAATTTCAGCGTTCTCCCTGCCATCCCGGACAAGTTCACTCTCGATCCCATCCCGGACTCCGAGGCCCGCCTCAAGCAGGTCCTCAAGCTCGCCAAGCGCAAGGACGTCGATCTCATCATCAATGCTTGCGACGCCGGCCGGGAAGGTGAACTCATCTTCCGCTACATCATGGAAATCGGCGAAATCACCAAGCCAGTCAAACGGCTCTGGATGCAGTCGATGACCAACAATTCCATCCTCGAAGCATGGGAAAACCTCCGCCCCGGCGAGCAAATGAAGCCGCTCGCCGATGCCGCGAAATGCCGTTCCGAGTCGGATTGGCTCGTCGGCCTCAACGCCACCCGCGCTCTGACCTGCTTCAACTCCCGCCACGGCGGATTCAACATCACCGCCGCCGGCCGCGTCCAAACGCCGACGCTCGCCATCCTCGCCCAGCGCGAGGCTGAGATCCGCGCGTTCAAGCCGACCCCGTATTTCGAGGTTCACGCCAATTTCGGCGTCCAGGCCGGTGAATACCTCGGCAAGTGGATCGATGAATCCTGGAAAAAGGACGAAAACGCCCCGCTCTCGAAACCCGAGCGCATCTGGGATCAGCAAACCGCCGAAGCCATCGTCTCCCGCTGCACCGGCAAAACCGGTAAGGTCACCGAGGAAAAGAAGGCGAACACGCAGATTTCCCCACAGCTTTACGACCTCACCACCCTCCAGCGAGAAGCCCCGTTTTCCGCGAAGGGTACGCTTCAGATCGCCCAAGCGCTCTATGAGAAGCACAAGATGATCACTTATCCGCGGACCGATTCGCGCTATCTTCCGGAAGATTACACCGGAAACGTGCGCGAAACGATGGCAGACATCGGCAACAGCGACCTCGACGTTTCCAAATACGCCAAAGCCGTCCTCGCCGGTGGCGATGGCGAGCCCAACGGTGGCCCGCGTCTCCACAAGTCCCGCCGCGTTTTCGACAGCAAGAAAGTTTCGGATCACTTTGCGATCATCCCGACCGGCAAATTCGCCAAACTCAGCGAGGCCGAGCAAAAGCTGTATGACATGATCGTCAAACGCTTCATCGCCGTCTTCTACCCATCCGCCGAGTTCGAGCAAACCACCCGCCTCACCCGCATCGAGCAGGACACCTTCAAGACCGAAGGCCGCATCCTCGTCAAACCCGGCTGGCTCGAAGTTTACGGTCGCCGTCCTGGCGTGGCCGCTGGAAAAGACGAGCTCTGCCCGGTGAACGCCGGTGAGGCCGCCAGCGTCGAATCGATCGAACTGCTCGCCGAGGAAACCAAGCCACCCGCCCGGATGACCGAATCCACGCTCCTCTCCGCCATGGAAGGTGCCGGAAAACTCATCGACGACGAAGCGCTCCGCGAAGCCATGGCTGAGCGCGGCCTCGGCACTCCCGCCACCCGAGCAGCCACCATCGAAGGCCTCATCGCCCAGAAATACCTCGCCCGCGAGGGTCGCGAACTCCACGTCTCCGGCAGCGGCATGCGCCTGATCGACCTGGTCCGCGAGATGGAAATCGAAGGCCTCTACTCGCCGAAACTCACCGGCGATTGGGAATTCAAACTTCGTCAAATGGAGCACGGCAACCTCCAACGCAGCGATTTCATGAAGGAGATCATCTCCTACACCAACGAAATCTGCACCAAGGCCCGCCATGCAGCCGATCTCGCGAAAAGCGAAGTTTTCCCTGACCTCAAAGTCGCCTGCCCGATGTGCGGCACCCAAGGACTCAAGCAGACCGAAGCGACCTACGAATGCCGCAATCCAGAGTGCAAATTCAAGGCGAAGAAGCACATCGCCGGCCGCCTGCTCACTGAGGAGGAAGCAATCCAACTCTTTACCACGAAGCACGTCGGTCCGCTCACTGGCTTCAAATCGAAGTTTAACAAGCCTTTCGACGCCGCCCTGGAGCTCGACGCGAAATTCAAAGTAAATTTCGTCTTCGAAAACGATGACCGCGACGGCCCGCCCGAACTCACCGAAGAGCAGCTCATCGGCGAAGCCAAAACCGAGGAAGGTAAAACTTACAAAGTTTACGCCACCGAGAAAGCCTACCATGTCCCCGAGGTCGTCACCAAAAAGGACCCGCACGGCATCCGCATCGGCAAGTCCATCCTCCAGTGCGAAATTCCCGCCGATCAAGTCCTCAAACTGATCAGCACCGGCAAGACCGACGTCCTCAAAGGCTTCGTCTCCAACCGCACCAAACGCAAGTTCGACGCCCACCTCACCTTCGACCTCAAGGACGGCAAAATCGGCTTCGACTTCCCCCCGCGCCCCGCGAAAAAAGCCGCTGCCAAGAAAACCGCCAAGACTACCGAAGCGTAAGGCCCATAAGAAGGATCGGCGCCGTTCATTCCAGCCGGATCTCGGCAGCAACGTGTCCCGACTGTCTCAGTCGGTCTTCACAGCAACGTAGTCCAGGACTTCAGTCCGTTCTCCCGCAGCTTTGAAGAACGGACTGAAGTCCTGGACTACGTTTTGGAAACAAAAACCCCCGTCACGGCGGAGCCGGACGGGGGTTTTGGTTTGATTTGGAGTCTGCGAGAAGCGGATTACGCTTCTTCAGTCTTCGCCTTCGGCTCATCGAAGCCGTATTTGGCTTCGAGGTCGGTGGCGGTCGCCGGAGCAGATTCGGCAGCGGCTTGCGGTACGGTTTCGACGATCGTTTGGATCACTGGCTCGGCAGCTTCAACAGCGGCCGTTGGCGCTGCTTCAGCAACCGGAGCGGCTGGCGCAGGATTTGGATTCGCGGAGGCGACGACGATCTTGCGGGGCGCACGCTCCGGACGATCTTCCTTGTCCTCACGCTCGTCGTTGCCCTTGGATTTGGCACCGGAAACGGTGAGCTTGCGGCCCATGAAGTGTTGGTCGTTAAGGACTTCCACAGCGCGGATCGCTTCGTCCATGTGGAGCATTTCCACAAAGCCGTAACCTTTGGAGCGGTGGGTGCTGCGGTTGTAAACAACCTCAACATTGCGAACGCCACCGATACCCTTGAAGAGCTCTTGGAGGTCTTGTTCGGTCACGTCATAGGACAGGTTTCCAACGTAAACCCGTGGGGATTCCACGCTATCGCGGTTTCCACCACGCGGGCGTTCCTTGGGCTGACGCTCAGGGCGCGGTTGGCGCTCAGGACGTGGCTCCCGTTCCTGCGGCGCGCCGCCTTCATTGGAGCGGGCATTGCGGGTGTTGGATTTCGGTGCGCGAGCTTCGGTATTTTGTTTCGCGGGCTCCGGCTTGCGCTCGGGGCGGGCTGGGGCGGCCGGGGCTTTGTAAAGGCCGACGGCTTTCAGGATACTCTGCCACCATGTCAATTTAGGCGCGGAGTAAACACGGGCTGGGCGCGGAGCCTGCGGGCGGAATTCCTCGGAACGATTGCTTTCCTGGCGGCGGTTTTGACCTCCGCGGTTGTCATTGCGGGAGTCGCCTGAACGGCGTTCTCCGCGCTCTCCGCGGTTGTCGTTGTTATTGTTGCGGTTTGAGCCTCCGCGTGAGCGGCGGCGACGGCTGTCTCCCGAATTGCGGGAATCGTGTGTTGCGTTTGACATTTTGTCAGTGGGGTCATGGTTTCAGGCGGCCCGGCGCGGCGGACTTTAGGCAAAGTCCGGCAATGCTGGAAGGACCTCGTGCTGACCGAATGGCTCCGACGATCCGGCTTTTTGGTGCCGGGGTGAAGCTCCGCAGCGGTTGCGGAAGGAGACTTCACCCGGTGTCGGAACAAGTCGGCTTGCGCCGCCGCCCGTGAGACAGGAAATTCCGATTTTCCTGCCAGCGAGCCGATTTCACCACTCTCAGAACAGGGGTGAATCAGTCATCAATCGGCCAAATGCGGGCATGGAGGTAGGAAATACCTGCTCACAGGAAAGCTACGGAGTTTAGAAGCTTTGGCAAGGCTGGAACTGGGGCGGGGAAAATTAGGAGGTTCCAAGGCAGGCGGAACCTCATCACGTGCCAAAGACGTCGCGGAAATTTGAGTGAAGCCGAGGAACGAGTTCCACCGGGATATCTAGCAAATCCAAGCGGGCGCGAATCACTTTCGCATCGACGAGACCAGCGGCATGAAGAAGGACCAGTAAGGAAATATCCTTGGGGCGACCGACGAGGAGTTTCACCGCAGCGAGGTCGTGCGGCTCCAAGGCATGGGCTGCGGTAAAGCCCGGAACTAACACAAGCCGCTCCCTCCAACCTGCCGGCAGAGTTTCCAAGATGGTATCCCGCAGAATATCGGCATGGTATCCGTGACGCAGATAGTAGGCGCGGTTTTCGCCCAAGGCCTCGTCGAGCATGGTTCCGGTGAGTTCGTCGAAGGGATCCGGGCAAAGGCCGGCGTCGTAGGTGGCGGCGAGCAGGGAGTCCGCATTCCCAAGTTCGGGAAACGATGCGAGCAACGAGGCGGACCCGAGGACCAGGATGTCGCGATCCTCCGCCAGTGCCTGAGCTGCGCGGATGATGTGCTGGAGCGCGGAAAGAGTCATGCGGCGGGAATGGACGATTCACCGAGGGACAACCCAACAAAGGGAGAGCAGGACTTGAGCGGCTGGGCATCGTGATCCGGCGCGGCGAGAAACCGAATGAAGTCATGCAGCGCTTCCGGCGAGCTTTGTGCAGCTTGAATGAGGCGTTGCCACTCTCGCAGTGGCGCGGGATGAACGCGACCCAGAGAGAGCCAGCGGTCACAATTTGCAAGCGCGATGGAGAGATCCTCCGGGTGCTCCGCAATGTGGGAAGCAATGCGCTGCCAGCGGACCGCGCGGTCCTCCCGGCGAAAGTGGTGATCATCTGCCGTCATCAGGAAGGAACGATGGCAGGAGTCCAGGGAAAAGCAAGAGCTGTGGCGTGCAGAGCATGGGAATGGGTGTGCCGGAAAGCGATGGAGGACTCGCTGCAAATCCACCACTGTCTTTTTCTTTCACTCGCAAAATCTGGAAATCATCCTTCCCTGTCGCTTTTGCGGCGGTTATAAACCTTACGGTCCAAGCACTGCAATACAGCACGCTTCTCAGCCACACTTGCTAGTCCCATCAGAATTCCAAAATGCTTTCCGCAATCTATGAAGGACTTCGCCGCACCCATGCCGTCACCATGGGAATTGCAGGCCTGGTTTTAGCTTTCGTGATGTGGAAATTTGCGGCCGATTTAAAAATTGACCTTTTTTGGCTGGCACCTCTCGTACTACTACCGCTCATTGTAATAATTGGGTTATTTGACGCATGCAGACTCTTGGCACTGCGAAAAGCTCGCCCACTTCCGAAGGTCAAGGCTTTCCGGGAAGCATTCCCCCCATTCGATAAAGCTTCTGGCGTTCTCCTTATTGAACCTACTGAACTCTACGCATACAATAGTGAGGTATCGGTGTACTTAGACGAAGCCGGTTTTGAGGTACCGATCGGAATTGGCTACGTCCTCAATATTCAGCAGAATCATCTAGTCCAAGTCCTCATTACCCAGCTGTTTCCCGAAAACGCCAAAGGAAAGACTTGGGACGATGTGAAGAACAACAATAGCGAAGCCTTGGGAAGACTGCTAGTGCGGCCCTCAAAGACAATATCCTTAATTGAATCAATCGATGTCTGAAGATCTGAAAACAAGCGCGGAAATCAAGGTCGCGGCGCTGATCGACCCCCTAACTATTGTCATCAATCGAGGGGCTTCGGACGGCATCTCAATTGGTGATCGATTTCTAGTTTATGCACTCGGAAACGAGATTCTTGACCCCGATTCCGGAAAATCGCTAGGGCTACTTGAGGTTGTAAAAGGAACGGGAAAAGCCGTTCACGTGCAAATGACGATGACTACGATTTCTTCTGACATGAAGTCCGCAGCGTCTCGCACAGTTAGAAAGTCTATGCGAAATCCAAGTCTTAGGGCACTTGCAATGGGCATGGTTCATGATGTTGAAGAAGAAGTCCTTCCGTCAGAACGAGTTCCATTTGAGCGAGTGAAGGTTGGAGATACCGTCCGAAAAATGCGGGACTGACAAGCGGCTGCATCATCATAAACTACGGCCAACAGCTTCCCATCTGGCTGATATTGGTGACGTTTGATTATGTATCACATCCCAATCACATTCCTCCACCTTCCAATCTCCGCTTTCACATTGGAAACCGAGGGTGCTCCCGGATTGGTGCGGGCGGCGAGGGCGGTTTCGAGGGAGAAAACCTCCTTGGCGTCGGGGCCGTAGGCAGGATCGATGGTGGTCAGATCGAGTTGGTCGAGCGGGGTCTTGGTCGCGATAGCTTGGGCGACGGCTTTGCCAACAAGTTCGTGGGCGTGGCGGAATGGCACGCCTTTTTTCACAAGGTAATCGGCGAGATCGGTGGCTAGCAGCATCGGATCGGCGGCGGCGGCGCGGCAATTTTCCTCGCGAAGTTCCATGGCGGAAATCATCTCGGTGTTGACGGCGAGAATGAGGTTCAGCGTATCCACGGAGTCGAACAAAGGCGGTTTGTCCTCCTGGAGGTCGCGGTTGTAGGTGAGTGGCAGGCCTTTGACGGCGACGAGAAGGTTCATCAGGTTTCCGACGAGACGGCCGGTTTTTCCACGGGTGAGTTCGCAGACGTCCGGATTTTTCTTCTGCGGCATAAGCGAGGAGCCGGTCGTGTGCGCGTCGGATAGAGAGGCAAACGCGAATTCGGCGGTGCACCACAGGATGAGGTCCTCGCTGAGGCGCGAGAGGTGGACGCCGCAAAGCGAAATGACGAACAACAGCTCGGCGATGTAATCGCGGTCGGCAATGGCATCCATCGAGTTGTGCGTGACATCGTCGAAGCCGAGTTCAGTGGCAATCGCGTGGCGGTCGAGATTGATGGTGGAGCCGGCCAAAGCGCCGGAACCGAGCGGGGAAATGTTGAGGCGCTTCCGGCAATCGGTAAGGCGGGATTTGTCGCGCTCGAGCATTTCCACGTAAGCGAGAAAATGGTGGCCTGCGGTGACCGGCTGGCCGCGCTGGAGGTGCGTGTAGCCGGGAATCACGGTGGCTGCGTATTTTTCCGCGCGGTCGAGCAGGGCTTTCTGGAGGCCAGTGATGGCGGCGAGCAGATCGTCGATCTCCGTGCGGGCGTAGAGGCGCGTGTCGGTGGCGACCTGATCATTGCGGGAACGGGCGGTATGGAGTTTCGCGCCTGCCGCGCCGATGCGCTTCGTAAGCTCGGCCTCGATGTTCATGTGGATGTCCTCGAGAGAGGTTTTGAACTCGAATTTCCCGGCTTCGATATCGCCAAGGACTTCCAGCAGACCCTTCTCGATTTGCGAAAATTCATCGGCAGTCAGCAATCCCGCCGCCATTTGCGCTCTGGCGTGGGCGATCGAGCCCGCGATGTCGTGCGGGAACAAGCGCCAGTCGTACGAAATGGATTCGCCGAATTGCTGGACGAGTGACGAAGTATCTTTGGAGAAGCGGCCTTTCCACATGGCGGGTCAGAATTTTGAGATGAAATTTTTCCGCACGGATTGGCGGCGGAGGTGATTTGAGCCGGAACACAGCCGGATGAAACGCGAAAAATTTCCTGATTTTTGATTCCAGGTCAAACCAAGGTTTGCAGCCACCCATTCCTTCCCTCCACGACGTTTTCTTCCGCCTCTTGAGAAAGTTTGGAAACCGAGCAAAAAAACATTTCTTGCCAACCTTCATTCTTGGGGGTAGAGACACGGCGTTCATTTTGCAAATTCGTAGGTGAACGCGCTTCGTCTGGTCTCTTACGCCATGGTCTCAGGAAGTGTTGAATGTGATGGCGTGATAAGAATAGACAAAAATGGACATCTACGTGGGCAACCTGCCCTACACTGCTACTGAAGAAGACGTTACTGGCCTCTTCGCCGCTTATGGACCTGTTGAACGGGTCAAAATCATCACCGACCGCGAAACCGGCAGATCCAAAGGATTTGCTTTCGTGACTCTCGGCGACCAGAGCCAACTGAACGCTTCGATCGAAGCTCTCAACGGCTACGACTATCAGGGCCGCGCTCTCCGCGTGAATGCTTCTGAGCCGAAAGAAGCAAAACCCGGCGGATTCCGTCCGAGTGGCGGCGGCGGCGGTGGCTATGGCGGTGAACGTCGTGGCGGCGGTGGCGGTGGCTACGGCGGTGGCGGCGGTGATCGTCGCGGCGGCGGTGGTGGCGGTTACGGCGGCGGCGGTGATCGTCGTGGCGGTGGCGGCGGCTACAAAGGCGGCGGCGGCGGCTACAAAGGCGGCGGCGGCGGCGACTGGTAATTCAGTCCCTCACATTACTACCCTTTCAAAAACACCCGGTCTTCCTCACAGGAGATCGGGTGTTCCTTTTTGTAGGAGCGTCTCTCTCAGCGCCGGTAGCTACCTTTTCAGAGTCACAGACAGGCCGCTACAGGATATGGCACCGCAACACCCGGGGCGTGATGCAGGTGAAGATTTCCCAAACGATGGTGTCGGCTTTTTCGGCGATTTCATCCACTGAAATGTTAGCCCCAAACATTTCAACTTCGTCTCCCTCCACCACGTCCTCCGCTCCGGTCACGTCCACCATCATCTGATCCATCGTGACACGACCGAGAATAGGCAAACGCCTGCCACGAATCCAAACATCCGCGCCTTTGCCGGAAACATGGCGCGGATAGCCATCGCCATAGCCGATGCCGATGGTCGCGACACGGGTCGGCTTGGTCGTGACGAACTGACGCCCGTAGGAAACACCGTGCCCGGCTGGCAAAGTCCGCACCAGCGTGACCCGCGATTTCAGTGTCATCACTGTCTTCAGCATTTCCTGAAAGCCCGGCAGCGGCGAGACTCCGTAGAGCATCAGCCCCGGACGTGAAAGATTGCAGACCCCCTGATCATAGCCGAGCAGGCCGGCGCTGTTCGATAGGTGGATCCACTTGAAACGCTGGGGGCCGCCGAGTTCATCAATGATCGTCCTGAAACGGGCAAACTGGCGTTTCGTAAATTCCTCGTCCTCATCCGCCGAGGGCAAATGCGAGCCGATCCCCTCGATCTCCAGATTCTCGAGCCGTTCCAATTTCCGCAGTGATTCCACCAGATGATCGGCCACAAATCCGCCGCGCCCCATGCCGGTATCCACCGCGAGATGGACCTTGAGGCGCTTCTGATAGCGGGCCGCCAAATCGTTGAATTGCATCGCCTCCTCCACCGTGGAAATACACGGCGTCCAATCGCGGACGACGATTTCCTCCCGCTCCTCGGACCAGGTCGCGCCCAAAAGATAGATCCGCGTTTCCACCCCGGCATTCCGGACGCGGCGGGCCTCGCCCACGTTGGCCACGCCGAAAAACGCGATGTGCTCGCTCTCCATCGCTTTCGCGATTTCCTCCAGTCCGTGACCATAGGCACCCGCCTTCACCACCGCCATCAGTGCTCCGCCACCAAATGCCTTGCGAGCGACTGCGAGGTTTTTGCGCATCGCTCCGAGGTCGATTTCCGCCCAGGCGCGCGGTGGGGAAACTGGATATGAATCGTTCACGCCGCCGAAATTAGGACGCTCCGCGAAACTGGCAAGCACCGCATCCGCAGAAAAGCGCCTGGTCAGGGTTTCGCTTTTTTAGAGTCGAGCTGCTTCAAGCAAGCGGCACACGCCTTGGCCCAATATTTGTTTTTCCTCCGGTAATAGCCGTTCCCGCGCTTCATATGCCGCTGAAGGGTGTCGAAATGCCTGCGCGCCTCGTCATCACGGCCTTCGCGAGCGAGCATAACGGCGAAACGGCAGCGGATTTCCTCGCCGGGCAACGAGTCGATCAAATGGAGATAGCGCTTTTCCGCGTCCTCCGTGTGGCCCATCCCGTCGAGCGCGATCGCCTCCAAGCGGAGCACCTCGTTGATTTCCCGCTCGCCTAACAAAGGCCGCATCTCATCGGAGACGTCCAGCAGCTCGGACCATTTTTCCGAGGCAAGCAGCGCCTCCGCGAGTCCACGAAGGATGTTGATGTCATTCTCGTGCGGCCCTTTCAGGCACTCGCGATAGAGCTCGACCGCACGTTCCGGCCTACCCCGGCGAATGCAGGCTTCCGCCAGCTTGAGCTGGTTCGCAGTGGTGGGCACCTCTTCGAGCTCTTCCTCCAGACGATCCAACTCGCGACTGGCGAGAAACGGGATTCCATCGATCACGCGGGTCGGCTGGCCGGTGCGTTTCCATTCAGGCAGAATTTCCGCGACGAAATAAATGGCTGCCCCCAGCAATGGGAACATCAGGATGATCCAGAACCAGAAATACTCCTTTCCCCGTCGATAGACATGGACGGCGCATGCCACCTGCAGCAAGGGAATGACCAGCGTGAAGGGAAGGAGAAAGGGCGGCATCGTTTGTCCGCACAGCCTAACTTCGCCGTGTCCGAAGGCGAGAAATTAAGTTCGCCCCCTTGTGGACTTCCGCTCCTGGGTCAAGGAACGCGGCGGCTTTTCGCTTCCTCCCAAGCATCCTCCATCTGCCCGGGTGTTGCCGCTTCCAGGCTGAGGCCGGCGGCGGCGAGGATGCTCTCCATTTCGCCGAAACGGTTTTCGAATTTTGCGTTCGCGGATGCCATGATCACCTCGGGATCCATGTTTCTGAAACGCGCGAGATTCACGATGGAAAACATCAGATCACCCAGCTCTTCGGAAACGCCGGCCAAATCCTGAGCATCGATGGCACCTTCGAGTTCGATAAGCTCCTCGTGGATTTTAGCGATTACGCCGGTTTCAACAGGCCAGTCGAAGCCGACTTTCGCCGCTTTTTTCTGCAGCTTTGAAGCGCGGATCAAAGCGGGCAATCCCTTGCCGACACCATGCAGATAGGATTTCTCACCGTCCCCTTTTTCAGCGCGTTTGATTTCGTCCCACTGCTGGAGAACGGCGTCCGAGGTCGCGGCATTGCTTTCGCCATAAACATGGGGATGGCGGCGGACGAGCTTTTCACTGATGCCACGGGCCACGTCGTCCAAGTTGAAATGCCCGGCTTCCTCGGCGATCTCGCTGTGGAAGACGACCTGCAATAACAAATCTCCGAGCTCTTCCTTCAGGTGCTCGTAATCGCCGCGCTGGATGGTATCGACCGTTTCATAAGCTTCCTCGATGAGATTCGGGACGATGGATTCGTGAGTTTGTTCCGCATCCCACGGGCAGCCGCCGGGCGCGCGGAGGCGGTGCATGATCGCGCGGAGGCGGGCGAGTTGCTTCCCGGCATCGGGGGAATCGATCATTTCAGCGTCGGTCATCATCTCGAGTTTTTGGAGTTGGAAAGTGCTTGGAGGGTCGCCTTTTCCTCATCGGTCAGACTGTGAAAACCTTGGGCGGAGATCTTATCGAGGATGCGGTCCAGTTCGGAATCCTGCTCCTTTTCCAGCGGGCTTCGCGGCCGGAGCTTCGGCTCGGGTGCGCGGGAAAACACCTTTGGAGGGACAATGGTGACATCCGAATCGTGCCCCAACAAGTGAGGAAATTTCACCAAAATGAAGCCGAGAATCGCCCCGCCAAGGTGGCCGGCTTGTCCGCCTTCATTACCCCATTTCATGACAACGACCACGACGGCATACGCCAGAAGCCCGATCGCGAGCTGGCGCATTGAGAGTTCGATCGGAGGAAAAAGCAACCTCACCCGCAAACTCGGCGCGATGACTGCCACCCCGACGAAAATCCCGTAAATCCCTGCGGAAGCCCCCACCAACGGAACCAGGGTCATCGGGTTTTTCATCCCAGGGAGATAGGCGCCTACGTTTTCGAGAATATCCGCATCGGGTATATGCAAGATGCCGAGAGAAACCAGGAGCGTGTAAAACACCGCGCCCGCCACTCCGCAAAGCAGGTAGAAGATCAGGAATTTTTTCGATCCCCACCAGCGTTCCATCCACGGGCCGAAGAAGAAAATGCCCATGCTATTGAACAGCACGTGGGGGAAGGAGCCATGGATGAATTGGAACGTGATGAACTCCCAAATTTTTCCCTCGAAAATTGCGGACTGGATCGTAAACGCACCGAAATTGCGGATCGGCCCATCCTGCACGCCGGGGCTCTTTAAAACGAGGGTATCCAGAAAATAAATCGCTAGATTCAGGATCAGGAGCCATTTCACCACGGGGGTGATCTGGGCCATGGGTCCGGTATTTTCACGGAATTCCTTACGGTAGTAATCTCGGTCGGCCATGCCCATCTGCCTGTGGGTTAGCACGGTACCTCACGCACCGCAAGGCCGGGTGAAAAAACTGTCACGGGGAATGTCTTCGCGGGGAGGCGGAAATACGGTCAATTTCCTGCGTTGGATCGCAAATCGGGCGGCCGCCGTCCCACGTCCTCCGGGCTTGGGACGGCGGCGGCCCAAGTGGCCCGGCGTTTTCTTTTTCATGAAGAAACAATAATCTTTTTTGAAACAAATCGGTCTCCCCGAGCGTTTCTATTAATGTTGCTGATGTGAGTTTTATGGGTGGCCACCGCTCCGCGTCGAATGCGGCACGGGGCGACGGCGGCCCAACCGGTTTTATAAGAAGGCGGCGGGTGTTTTTCCCCGCCGCCTTCGCATTTCAAGGAGTCAGGCTTAACCAACGGACGGCTGAATTCGCAGCGCGGGTGGCGGTGGCGAAGCAACCTTGCATGAGGTAACCACCGGTGGGCGCTTCCCAATCGATCATTTCTCCGGCGACGAAAACTCCGGGCAATTTTTTCAACATGAGCGAGCTGTCGGTCTCATTCCAACAGACGCCGCCTGCGGAGGAAATCGCCTCGTCGATGGGACGGGGACGAGTGAGCGGGATGACGCAATGTTTCACTTCGCGGGCCAGGGAATCGGCATCCGCGAAAATTTTCCGGGAAAGAATGGCGTGGGCGGGATCGCTGAGTTTCCAGCGGGTGCGTGCCTCTCTGAGGAAATCGCGACGCACGGATTGCATTTTCGCAACGAGTTGATCGTGGCTGAAGGTAGGCTTGAAATCGATGGCGATCGCCGGCTCCGGCATCGCTCGCAGAACCGCCCCAAGTTGATAGATCGCACCGCCTTCAAGGCCATAGCGGGTGAGCATGAGCTCGCCAACGGCGGTGATGTCCCCGGCTCGCACATGGAGGTTTTTCAGCGGTTTTCCTTCAGCCGCAGCGAGGATTTCCGGCGACCATTCGTGCTCCCAGCCGCAATTGGCGGGGGCGAGCGGATTTTGGGAAATGCCGAGTTTTTCGAAAAGACTCTGCCATGCACCATCCGATCCGGTTTTCGCCCAAGAGCCACCGCCGAGCGCGAAAATGACGGCGTCTGCCGTGGCGGCTGCTCCATTTTCAAATCCGAGGCGGTAGGGCGGACCGGACTCCAGGCTGGCGCAGCGGTAATTCATTTCAAATCGCACGCCGAGTCCGCGGAGACGCTCGATCCAGCGCCGGAGCATCGGGGCGGCTTTGAGGGCTTTCGGGTAAACGCGGCCGCTGGTCGCTTGAAAAGTTTCAACGCCGAGGTCCGCTGCCCATGTCCGGAGCGCGGTGGGATCGAAGTCCGCAAGCAGCTCGCTCCAGAGGCCGGGCGGTTGATCGGGGCCGGAGTAGCGGGTGATGAATCGCTCGATTGCCTCGCCGTGCGTGATGTTCAATCCACCTTTTCCTGCGACGAGAAATTTCCTGCCGACGGAAGGTTTCGCGTCGAAAAGCGTCACCTGAGCACCCGCCGAGGCGGCCACCTCCGCCGCACGGAGGCCGGCCGGGCCGCCGCCGATGACGGCAAGTTGCGAATGACTGATCAAGATGCCGAGACTGCCCGGTCAGGCCGGGCAGTCAATCCTGCGATGGCGAGCTGGGAATTCGGGCTGAATTCAGCCGCAAGAAGGGCGCAAGAATGACGCGAATGTGGAAGAGGAAGAGGATCGGGATCGGGATCGGGATCGGGGATCGGGGATCGGGGATCGGGGATCGGGGATCGAGGATCGAGGATAGATTCAGAATTCGCGTAAGTTCTCCAATCTCCAATCTCCAATCTCCAATCTCCAATCGCTTCCCCTCCGAATTTGGCTGTGTTGACACAACCGCCGCCCGCCGCCATGGTGCGCCCGCTTGCCGCTTTTATCATGATATTCAAAAGTCTCTGTCGCCACGCCGGAATCGGCGCGAATTCCTACCTGCTCAAGACCAAGTCCGCCAAGATCGTGCTGGACGCAGGCATGCATCCGAAACACGAAGGCTCGGAGGCGATTCCCCATTACGAGTTTCTTGAAGCGGGTTCCACAGACTCGATCATCATCACGCATTCCCATCTCGATCACGTGGGAACACTGCCGGTTTTCCTCCAGAACCAGCCACAGTCAAAGGTTTTCATGTCTCCGGAGACTTCCGAACTGGCGACGGCGATGCTGCACAATTCAGTAAACGTGATGCAGGCGAAACGGGTGGAACACGGCATCGCCGAGTATCCGCTTTTTGAACACCGCGAGCTGGATCAGATCGAGGAATGCTTCGAGTTGCGCGGAATTGAAAAGCCGTTTTACTTGGACCACGGCAACACGGTAAAGGCGACTTTCCATGATGCGGGACACATTCTCGGCTCGGTCGGCGTGACAATCGAAGCGGAAGGAAAACGGATTTTTTACACCGGCGACGTGAATTTCGAGCACAGCACTCTCCAAAAAGGCGCGCTATTCCCCACGGATACGGTGGATGCACTGATCGTGGAAACCACCCGCGGTGAGCAGGAACGCACGCCCGGATATGCCCGGGCCGACGAGGAAAACGCGCTCGCAGAGGCCATCGCCGGCGTGATCGCGCGCAAGGGCTCGGTGCTGATCCCGGTTTTTGCGATGGGGAAAACGCAGGAAGTCCTCGCGATGCTGCATCGTTTCAAAAAGGAAGGTCTCATCCCGAAAAAGACACCGGTTTACATCGGCGGTCTTAGCACGAAGATGACCCACGTTTACGACCGTTTCACGGATTCATCCCGCCGCCATCTCGCCGGTTTCCGTTTCTTGAAAGACATGGAACTCGAAGCGGGCAGCAAGAAGCGCAAGGGCCCGATCCCCTTTCACCCCGGCTGCATTTACGCGCTTTCCAGCGGCATGATGTCCGAGAAAACCGTTTCAAACAATTTCGCCCGCCAAGGAGTTTTGGAAAACGCCAAGCACGGCCTGTTTTTCGTCGGCTACGCGGATCCGGAAACGCCGGGCGGTAAGATCCGCACGGCAAAACCGGGCGACTCCATCGTGTTGGATCCCGCCTATCCTCCGGTGAAACTGAATTGCGAGACGCGGATTTTCGACTTCAGCGGCCATTCCACGCGAGATGCCATCGCCGATTACATCGTCGAGGTCGCGCCAACCAAGGTTTTCCTCGTTCACGGTGACGATGGCGCGGTCGAGTGGTTCCGTCAGGAAATCTCAAAGCGCCTGCCTGATACTGAAATCATCGTTCCCCAGCCTGGAATCGAATACGAAATTTAAAAAACCAACTCCGCCAATGACCATGCTTGCCGAAACCACCAGCGCTCTTTCCCAGCTCTCCAACCTGCTTCCCCAAATCGCCCTCATCGCCGGAATCTGCGGTGTTGCGGGCTGGTCCTTGCGCGGAATGCTCACCAAACCAGCGCCTACGAAACCCGTTGCCGCCGCCGCTCCTGCCCGCGATCGCGCGAAAAACCTCGAGGCGTCGCTGGAAAAATCGAAGGAAGCACAGAAATCTCTCAAATCGGAGCTGGATGCCCTCAAAGCCCACTCCGTTTCCGTCACCGACCTTGAAAATGCGAACACCGCTCTGGAAGCCGCCCGCAAGTTGCTCGAAAACGAAACCAAGCGCATTTCCGCAGTCGAGGCCGATTTAAAAAAGGCTCAGGACACGATCAAGAATCTCAACAGCCGCGCCAACGACGCGGACAAGGCACAAAAAGACCGCAGCTTTGCCTTGGAAAACGAGCTTTCCAAAGCCCGCCAGCAACTCGCGATTCTCGAAGCCCGCCCCGATGACACCGCAGTGCTTCACACGGAAATCGAACGCCTGCGCGAATCCGTCGCCGTCAGCACCCGCTACGCCGGAGAAGTCAGAAAACGGGAAGTTGCCGCTGTGGAAGCACTGGAAAAAACCCAAGCGCAGCTTGCGGAACTGAGCGCATCGCCGAGTCCGGCTGCTGTCGTCTCCACGAAAGTGGGCCCAGTCGGCGAATCCAATCGAGTGACCGCCGCGAAGGCCGAAGTTTTGCGCCTGCTCGAAAGCAACAAGCAGGCAGCTACTTCGGAAGCCATAGCCGTCGAGCCGGAAGTTGCAGCCATCGAAACTGAAGTTGCAGCCGTCGAGCCGGAAGTCGCTGCCGTCGAACCCGAAGTCGCAGCCATCGAGCCCGTCGCGGTCATCGAACCGGAAGCCGCGATCGCCGAGCCAGAAGCCGCAGTTGCGGAACATTCCCCTGCTCCGAAAAAAGCTCCCGTCCACGGCGATCTTTTTGCCGTGGAGTAATAATATAGCAGATCCAACAAAGGGTAGTGGCGTGCCCGAAGTCGTGAAAGCCCTTCAAGGAAAGGCGATCTCCGAATCGCCTGCCCATGAAAAGCCAATGAAGTGAGAGAATCACTTGTCATTGGCTCCCATGGGTATGGCGGACAAATTCCGCCCCTCGCTGCCCTGCGGAGTAATCAAAGCGTCCCGAATTTCCTAACCAGGATTTCCCTGCGGAAATGAAAAATGCTTTCCAGCCTTCTTCTCACGAAAAGGGCATTCGCGACATTTCCTAACGGACCAAATGGGAGCCCGTAGTGCACAAGGTCGCGCATCAGCACGCCACCGGGAATCTCCTCGAAGGTGTGGAGATGGTGCCAGAACTTGTAAGGGCCGTAGCGCTGCTCATCGACAAAGGACTTCCCCTCTGTCAGCGATTTGATTTCCGTCACCCATTTCACCCAGACGCGCGGCAGAACCTCGATCCGATAGGTAATGATCTGCCCGTCGTATAACCTCTCGCCGGGCTGGCTGACGATTTCGAATCCAATGTCCGGCGGCGTGATTTCCGAGAGATTCCGCGGGGCGGAGAAAAAGTCCCACGCGGTTTCCCGGGAAATCGGCAGCCGTTGTTCTTGTTCCAGCGAATACACTTTCATGACCTGCCCGCATCTTGACGGCGGCATTCGACCACGCAAAGCCGGAACTCAGCATCCCACCCACCGCAAGTGGCCGGCACAGTCCTCTGTGGGGTCTTCCATCGCGGCAGGAGCGTCTTGAGAATCCCGCACAGAAGGCCTGTGCGGTCCACTCCGACGCAAAAATGGCGCTGTCGCGAGCGACAGCGCCATTTCCGGTGAGGATTTCAGAGGTTTATTTAACGGCGATGACGCGACCGAAGAGCTTGCCGCCCACTTCGTGACCGGAACGCGGGATCGTGACCACCACGGTATCAAGCGCGGTCGTCGGCGAGTCTTCTGTTACTTGCACCGCAGGCAGGGCGCTTGTGGCACCGATCGTCGCGAAGTCGTTCCAAGTCACCATGTCAGTGGACCACTGGACTTTCACCGTCACCTCGGATTCGGATAGATCCGAGCGATGGAAAGTGAGGACCAGGTTGGTGGCGTCGAGCGCTTGCGTTGGCAGGATGGAGGTATCGGAAGCACCCGCACCTGTTGGAACGCCGCCGAGGACGTATTCCATCAGGTTCTTGATACCATCCGAATCCGGATCGCCGTTTTCGGTACCGCTGCCGAGCGAGTAGGACGATTCCCATGTCGTGTAGGCGGAGGCGGTGCCGGTGGTCACGTTCAACATGCCGGTGCCGGTGATCAGTGCCGTGGTATGCGCGGCTCCCGATCCGATGGCTCCCCATGTGCCGATCGCTTGCTGGACTCCATCGATGTAGAGTTCATCAATGGTGTCGGGCGTGCCGGCGGAGAAGGTCAGGTCAAGCTTGGCACCGGTGGTCAGGCGGACATCCGCAGTATCTGCCAGATTGGCATTGCTGATGCTGAGTGTTCCCGCGGTGACGATGGTGTCGCCGGTATAGGCGTTGACGCCCGTCATGGTCATGGTGCCCGGGCCGGACTTGGTGAGACCGCCGACACCCGTCAAACTCTGGTTGCGGTTGATGAGCGGTGCGGAAACATCCAGATCGCTGGCAGCGCTGCTGGTCGCATCGCTGACGTTGAAGACCGTGTTGGTTCCCAAGTGGATCCCGTTGAAGGCGTTTCCGCCCCCGGTGACCGAGATCGTGGAAGCGACCGAACCGCCGACCGTCACATCGCCGGCCAAACTATAGGATTGGTAACCGACTACCGCTCCGCCTGTCGTTGTCAGAGTGCCGCCATTCAGTGTCACAGGACCGAGGGAGTTGAAGAAGCCGCTCGTGTTGGTGACGACACCGCCAGCATTGATCACCAGCGTCGGGGCAATGATACTGGTCGCTCCGCCGAGGGTGTCGCCTTGGGCCAAGTTCAAGGTAGCGCTGTTCACCGTGATGTTATGGGCGACCTGAGGGTTGCCCAAAGCACTTGTCACCGGATTGACGGCGTTGTTGCCACGGTTGGCGATCAAGATTCCGCCATTGACGGTGATGTCACCGGTGCTGCTGTTAGCCCCGGCAAGAATCTGTGTTCCTGTGCCAATCTTCACCAGACCTCCCGTGCCGGAAATCGCACCGGCATAGGCCGCCGGGCTGGTATTGTCACCGCCAGTGGTCAGCGTGGCGGCACCGAGGGTGATGTTTCCTCCGGTCGCACCGCCGCCGCTCAAAGAGCCGACCTGCGTGTTGAAGCCGGTGATGTCCATGAGGGCACCCGCGGTATTGGCGAAGGAAACTGCGGAGTTGTTACCAAACGCGCCGCTCACATTCGGAACCGAAGCGACTCCCGCTGCCAATGTTCCTGCGTTGATCGTAGTGCCACCGGTGTAGGTGTTCGCACCGGAGAAGATGTATTTATTCACTCCGATTTTGTTCAACGAACCGGAGCCTGTGATATTGCCGCTGATGGTGACATTGCCGGTGGCAGTATTTCCTCCGATGCTGCTGTCGCCACTGGCCAGCGTGACCGAGCCCGATATGATCGGGTTGCCGTTGCCTTCCTGGAAGAGAGCGCCAGTGCCTCCTTGACCGGTGCCGCCGTTGAGGGTGATGTTGTTCGCGACCGTATTCGTCGCGTTCGCCAGCCACAATGAAGCTCCGTTGGAGACGTTGACCGGAGCACTGCCACCGCGGTTTCCGATGTTCAGGTCGAAGCCCATCGCGCCGGAGGTGACGTTGAATTGGGTGATTCCGCTGACCGTGCCGTTCATATAAAAACGGCTGGCGCTGGTGCTGACGTTCGCAACGTTCCCCGTCCCGGTGAGCACGCCGGTGTAATTGATCTGGAAATTGCCGATTTTGCTGATGGCGGCATCCGCCGTCAGATTGATCGCGGGAGCGTAACCGAAGTTATTTCCAGGAGGATTGAACACCAAAGTGCCTCCCGCCAGATTGAAGGTTCCCGTCGCGGCCGCACCCGTGGTCTGGTTCAGCTGCAAGGTGCCTGCATTCAGGTTGGTGCCGCCGTTGTAGGTGTTCACGCCGCCAAGAACCAAGGTTCCGATGCCGTTCTTCGTCAGGCTCATGCCAGTGCCGCTAACAATACCGCCAGCGGTGAAGGTGGAGCCATTGGTCGTGATGACACGGCTCGCCGACATGGCCACCGCTCCGGTGCCCATGTTCAGATCAGCTGATCCGGTGAAGGTGAAATCAGAGTTCCAATTCTGCGCGTTGTTGGTCGTTAGCGTGATGCCGAAGGTGGAATCGATCGTTCCGCCAGCGATGGTTAGAGCACCGGTACCGATCGCTGAGGCGTTGTTGATGTTGAGCGTGCCAGCATTGAGCGTTGTTCCTCCGCTGTAGGTGTTTGCAAGCGCGAGCGACACGGCCGCACCGTTGTTTTTCACGATTCCGGTGAGTCCGGCGATGGCTTTGGAGCCTTGGATGAAATAATCATTCACGTTGTTGTTGAAAACAACGCTGGTGGGAGTGACGTCCACGGTGCTGATATCGACGTTGGGATTCGATGAAGAATCGTCGAACACCACCGAGTCACCGGGAGAATTGATATAATTCGAGGCGGCGTTCGTGGAATTCAACTTCCAGTTCGCGGTGGCGGTATTCCAGTCAGAGCTGAGGGTTCCGGTCCATTTCAGGTAATCGAGACTGGTGAGAGCCAGGTTGATTCCGGTGCCGGTGTTGACCAGATTGCCGATTCCGCGGCTGGGCAGGGCGGCCAACGAGAATCCGGAAAATCCCGCGCCGCCGAGCGAGGAATAATCGAAGAGTTTGTAGGTATTTCCCGCTGTGGCAGTGCCGAGCGAGGCGATGTTGATGACCACCGCTCCAGCGCCGCCGCTAAGATTCATTGCCCCCACACCGACCGCTGAGGTGGCCACGTAGTTGGAAAGTATGCCGAGGTTCACGTTGGCAGCCCCGCTGAAGTTCAAGCCGCCAAGGGTCAGTTTCCCGATCGAAGCCACTCCCCCTTCAAGGTTGCCGCCCGAGGCGACGGTGGCTGTGCCATTCACGGTGCCAGTGCCGCCAAGAGTCGCGCCGCTCGAAACAGATACCGCGCTGCCTGCCGCCAGCGAACCGGTGACGTAGAGTTTTCCGCTGCTGACGGAGGTGCTACCCGTATAGGTATTGGTTCCTGAGAGGGTCGTGGATCCGGAAGAACCACCCGCGAAGGTCATGCCGCCGCTGGTGTTGGCGGTGATTTGCGCACCCGAAATCGTAGCCGCCGCGCCCGTACCGCCGCCGCCGAAGAACGTGACAGCAAGGGTGTCGGTGTTCTGATAGCCGATGCCGCGGCTCGTGACGGTCACACCAGTGACGGCACCTCCGGAGATAGTGGCGTAACCCGTCGCGCCGGCACCGGAGCCGCCCGTGATTTTGACAAGCGGTGCACCGATGTAACCGGAGCCACCGGTAGAAACCGTTATAGCGTTGACGCCGCTGCCGGTGGGGGCGAGCAGGCCATTGCTGATGGTGATGGCGGTGTCGCTGTTATCGATGGTGCCGCCGCCGCTGAACACGTTGACCACGTCCAAATTGGCATCGGTCATGAATGTGGTGCCGGAATTGATGGCGGTGGCCTTGAGCGTGCCGCCATTGAAATTCAGGCGGGTGGTGGGATTCGCCTGACCGCCGAGCACCCGGCCTGTAGTGAGCGTGCCGTTGGTCAGAAGGTTTGCCACGCCGAGCGCGCCCGCGACGTTGTTGGTTTGGGCAAGGTTGAGTCCAACCGACGCAGCGTTTCCGGTAGTAACGCTCGCAAGACCCAGACCGCCACCAACATTAAGGACGCCTTGGGAGGTTGCCCCGGCCGTCCCTGCTTGAACTTGAAGGAAACGGATATCCGTGCCGGCGGTGACCGCGCCTCCCGTGACATTGAGAAGACCCGAGCTGCTGGCCGATCCAGCTGCAATATGAAGTTGCCCGGTGGCAACAAACGTACCACCTGTCACATCCACCACGCCGACTGTATCAAGAAGGCTGGCTCCGATCGCCGGTTGAACGGAAGTCACCGTTCCGCCGGAAAGGTTGTAATAGCCGTAGCCAGTGCTGTTGGAACCGACGCGCAGGTTGTCGATGCCGGCGACTTGGCTGAGCGCGAGCGATCCGCCGCTCTGGTAGACCGCTCCCCCACCGGTGCCGGTGCCGGCATCCCCCACAAACAGATTGAATCGGTTGTTGAGAGCGGCTCCGGGAAGAATGTTGAGGACGGCCGGGGTGCTGGTTACCGTGCCTATCCGGAAATTTCCATTGCCACCGTTAGTCCCGGTGGACCCTGAAAAATCAAGCGTGCCGCCGGCCACTGTGAGCGATCCGGTGAAGGTGCTTGCCCCGGAAAGGGTCCATTTGCCCGAACCGCCCTTGAAAACCGAAGTCGCAACAGTGCTGTCAGGGATGATACCAGAAAGCTCGCCGGTGCCTGCCGTCGATCCCAATAGGTTGAGAGTCTTAAGTCCCGCACCGCCGGCCGTCAGATTGGAGGTGAATTTCAACAGGCCGGTGCCCGATTGATCGACGGTGGCACCGCCGGTGGTGCCCGAAAGGTTCAACACGCGGTTGTTCGTTTCGCCCGCACCGGTGTATCGCAGGGTGGCCGCACTGGTGGTGGCACCGATATTGAAGGTGCCGCTCTGGCCCAGATTTCCGGCGACTCCACTGTTGCCGATGGTACCCACGCTGATGATACCGCTTTGAAGATTGGTGGTGCCGTTGAAGGTGTTGGCCGCGTTGAGAACGACGACACCCGTGCCACTGGCGGTGTTCCAGAAATCGATGGAACCGACCGTGCCGTTGGCGATGACCGAATTGACGGTGAGCGTTCCGCCGTTGGCCACGCCGAGATCACCTGCGGCGACATTCAGGAGAATTCTGCCTCCCCCGGTCGCGTTGATCGTGCCGCCGCTGCCGCTGATGAGAGTTGCGCCGCCAAGCGGAACGTCCTTTGCCAGATCCAGAATACCGCCATTGATCTGAAAAGCGGAGATGGTGGTAGTGGCGGCGGGGATGGTTCCTGCAAGCGTGGCGGTCCCGGCGCCGTTCTTGGCGATGGTCAGCGTGCCGCTTGCCGGGGTGATGTTATTGTTCAACTGCCAATTGCCCGCGCCTCCCAGACTGAGCACGTGCGCACCCGCACCGCCGAGACCAAAGGTGACGTCCGAATTGAGTGTGACCGGATTCGTGGATTCATTCGTCCAGGTGTGGGTGCCTGCGGCACCACCCAAGGTTAAGCTGAAGGTATTCGCCCCATCCCCAAAGGTCACTGACCCCGCGCCGAGGGCAACGCTGAGGCCGTTCATGCGGATCGAGCCCGTATTGGTACCACTATCAAGGCTCAATGCACTGGTCTGGGCTGCAGTGATGTCCAGATTTAGGCCCGCATTGCCGGCGGCTCCGGCAAAGACTGCGTTGCTGTAAACCAAAGATAGAGGGCCGGCCACCGTGCCGTTCCATTGAGCGGTATCGGGAACGGAAGGGCTGGGCAGGATATCGCCCACCCAGTTCAAGGCCGTGCCAAGATCAGTCGCGGAAACGTTGTTGCCGTCCCACGCGATGGTCGCCGCCTGGCTTTGAGAAAATCCCATGCAGAGCACGATGGATGCGGTGGCTGTGGCAACGGAGCGCAGGTCGGCGCTGTTGAAACAGGAGAGGAATGAAACGAAGGAGCGAGTCTTTTTCATGAATGTGGGTTATCGGGTTGGGCTGGCGGATCTATGGGCCATTGGCGCGCCCCCTCATCTGAGGGAGAACAATATAACCCCCTTAGGATGCCCCATCACAGCACCGGGGCAATCGACATCACACAACGAGACGGCCGAAAGGTAGATGTCATATGACAATCCCCACAAATGGGGAGCAGCTCCCCCTTCATTCGGAGTAAGAAAACCCAGACCACGCGGATGAACTTCTATGCCCGATCCCGACTGCTCAGTGGTGCTCAGTAAACGATCCTGAAAAATCTACAGATTATCCCGCAATCATTTCAGGAAAACACCACTTGACCCCGTCTCCATAAGGACCCGAAACATTCAGAAGCGTTTGACAATTAATAGATTTTAATTAAAGAACAAGGAGTGGCACGCGCGTTGCCACACAACCGGTTCAGCACTCATGGCTCGCCTGTTTCCGTTTCAATATCGGCAGGTCGTGTTTCGACAGCTAATGTTGGCCATCGGGTTAATGACCAACCGGACCTATGTCCGAAATTTGATTCCGATGTTCAAAAAACCCACCCGTCCGCCGTTTTTTCCTCAACTTCTTCTAGGGTGCGTGCTCGTCAATCCCACGACCTGTCTCGCGGTGACTCCAACTCCATACGATTTCGGTAATCCGACGGCTGACGAGCAATATTACATCGAGTTGATCAATCGCGCGCGCGCCACCCCCTCCGCCGAAGGGGTCCGGCTGGCAACGGCCACGGATCCCAACATCCTCAGCGCCTATGCCCAATTCGGGGTGGATCTCTCCGTCCTTCAAAGTGAATTCAATGCAATTCCCATCGCTCCTCCGCTGGCTCCGAACGCGAGTCTCACCACTGCCGCCCGCGGCCATTCCCTCTGGATGCTCAACAACGCAACCCAGTCCCATAACGAAACCAACCCCAACAATGACCCAGGCAGCCGTATCACGGCTGCCGGTTATAGTTGGACCACCTATGGGGAAAATGTTTACGCCGCCGCAACCAGCACTTGGTATGGCCATGCCGGTTTCGAAGTGGACTGGGGCAGCGGAGGCACCTACGGCATGCAAAACCCCCGCGGCCACCGGAACAGCATCCACAGCACGAACTACCGGGAAATTGGCGTCGGAGTGCAGCTTGGAACCAACGGTCCCTCGATCGGACCGCAGCTTGTCACACAGGACTTTGGAAAACAAACTGCCAACCCTACCCTTGGGACCGGTGTTGCCTACTACGACCTTAACTCCAACAATTTCTACGATCCCGGTGAAGGAATTTCCGGCCTGACGGTCAATGTGAGTGGAGTCACCACCAGCTACTGTAATACCGCGATCGGCGGAGGCTGGGTGGTGCCGATCCCCACCACCGCAACCACCCGAACCGTGACATTTTCCGGCCTCGGCATGAACCGGACCGCCAGCCTTGTCGTTCCTGCATCCACGAATGCAAAAGCCGATCTGAAGCTCAGCTATGCCCCGCCATCAATCACCAGCCCGGCAACGGCGACCGCTGGCAGCAGCCACAACCTCACCTTCACCGCGACTGAAGGCGCTGGCGGTTACCATTGGAACTGCTGGAACACCACGGCTGCGATCGCGGAAAACTGTGAGAGCCTGACCAACGTCACGGTGACAAAAACCGGCACTTACTCCATGCTCAGCACTACGGTGAAACAACAGGGCACCGCATCATTTCACCTCGAAGACTCCACACCTGGCAGTCAGATCATCCAACTGAATTCCGTTTACTATGGGCAAGCCTCTGCGTCACTCGCGTTTCAAAGCAGCGTCCGCTACTCGACGACCAACGAACACTTCAAGGTTCAAGTAAAGGAGGAAGGGACGACGGTCTGGCAAAACGTCTATGACCAGCAAGGTTACGGAAATTCTGGTGAAGCGGGCTTCAATGCCCGTTCGGCCGCGCTTACTTCGGTAGCGGGCAAGTCGTTCCGCATCCGCTTCCTTCTGGAGTTCAACTCCGGCGGATATTATCCCGGCTCCGGCGACATCTACGGCTGGTTCATCGATGCGGTTTCGTTCACAAATGTCTCGACGCTCACTAACAACACCCTGCAAACCCTGGCGACGAACAGCGGCACATTCACCCCCTCTGCGGGAACCTACCTGATGTCCGTGGCTCCAATCATTTCTGGATCGGATTTCCCGCCTTCCTATCAAACACTCACGGCCTCCGCTCCGAGCCCGACATTCGCCACTTGGGCGAGTAATTTGGAAACGGCAAACAGTCTGCCCGCCGGCACCATTGCCAACAATCCGAATTCCGATCAGGACAAGGATGGCCGCGCAAACCTGATCGAGTATGCATTCGGGACCTCTCCCGTAGTCGCGAACGATGCAGCTCCCCGCATGCCACAGGTAATGGCCGATGCGAGCTTTTACATCCTCCAATATCAGCGCGATACCAGCTTAACAGATCTGACGTTCACCGCCGCTGCCAGCTCCGATCTCACCACATGGAACTCCCCCGGGCAGCCAGGAGCTCCCGCCGGATTCAGTGACACGCTCATTTCCACCGCAGGAACCATCGAGACCCGTCAGGCGAAAATCCCGGTGAGTTCCGGCGGAACTTGGTTCATGCGTGTCCAGGTCGCCAAGCCCTAACAAATACTCAGCAGCCGCTCACCCGCAGCCTGAAGCGTCTCCGCATTCTTGGCGAAGTGAAAGCGAATGAGGTGATTCACCGGTTCCCGAAAAAAACTGGAGCCCGCCACTCCCGCCACGCCGACATCACGGATCAACCATTCGGATGCTTCCGTGTCGGTGGCGAATCCCAGCGAGGATATATCCATCATCACGTAATAAGCGCCTTGTGGCTCGGTGAACGGAAGGCCGGTTTTCCTCAAGAGTCCGAGGAACAAATCGCGCTTCGCAGTATAAAGATCACGAAGGCCGGTATAATAACTATCAGGAAGTTCCAGCCCGGCAATCGCCGCTTCCTGAAGCGGGGCCGCCGCCCCGACGGTTAAAAAATCATGCACTTTTCTCGCTTGGGCGATGACCGCAGGCGCGGCCTGCACATAGCCGAGACGCCAGCCAGTGATGGAGTAGGTTTTGGAGAGCGAGTTGCAGGTGATCGTCCGCTCGAACGCTCCGGGAAGCGCTGCAAAATAAACATGCTCATGCGGCGCATAAACAATGTGTTCATAAGGTTCATCCATGATCACAAAAGCATCATGCTCCTCGGCAAGACGCAGGATTTCCATCAACTCATCTCGAGTGAAGACCTTTCCCGTGGGATTCGATGGATTGCAAACTACGATGGCTTTCGGCTTTTGCGCGAATGCGCGGGCCAGTTCTTCCGAATCGAATCCAAAGCCCGGAGGATGCAGCGGAACGTAAATCGGCTCGGCTCCCGAGAGAATCGCGTCCGCCGCATAGTTTTCGTAAAAGGGGGAAAAGATGATGACTTTGTCGCCTGGATTGCACGCGGTCATCATGGCCACCATCATCGCTTCGGTGCTTCCACAGGTGACGACCAGATGCTGGTCCGGATCAATCGGAAGTCCGGTGAAATGTTGGATCTTCCGAGCCAGCGCTTCACGAAAACGAGGAGCGCCCCACGTTACCGCGTATTGGTGATGTGGGCCACGGGTAGCCTTTTCCAATGCCGCTAGAATTTCCTCCGGCGGATCAAAATCAGGAAAACCCTGCGACAGATTGATCGCACCATATTGATTTGCCATCCGCGTGGTGCCGCGGATGACGGATTCGGTGAAGACGGACAGGCGGCTCGCGGTGGCTGGCATGGAGAAAGATCAGGAAGTTGCCGCGCACATTGACGCGGCATTTCCGATCTGTCGATCCCTGCCAGCCCGGCAAGAATCAATAATGATACCGGTGACCCCGATAATATCCACCGCCATAATAGCCTCCGCCGTAGTAGCCTCTGCCATAATAGCCATCGTGATAATAGTGGTGGTCATGGTGATGGTGATCGCCAGCAGCATAGCCAATCAGGCCTGCAGCTGCCACACCCGCCACTGCCACGGCGGGGTCCACCGTTTGGATTGGTCGTCCGTATGCATCGTAGGTGGTCATGCAACTCACACTCATTCCAAGAGGAACCAGCAAAGCAGCGAACATGCCCACTCGAAACAAACGGGAGGTTGTTAGCTTTGTTTTCATACCATGACTGACGTAGAGAATTCGGAATTATTCAACCGATTTTGAATTCCCACCGCTCCTGAAAATCCCACTATACCCGTCGGATTTTCCCGCTGGCCGTCATCGGTAATTCACCTACAAATTTCACCCTCACCGGGGCCTTGTCTTTCCAGCACATTGGGATCCTAAGCTTAGAATTCCACGTGGACAAGTTGTCGCG
>JADMIO011346910.1_pt1 | contig 74811 bp, 65 predicted proteins | sample 8958161 | NCBI WGS metagenome assembly JADMIO01 (sample SAMN16585339, study PRJNA669376) | soil metagenome | isolation source: Crop rotation soil | place: USA: Cullars Rotation, Alabama | collected 2011 | reverse complement strand
GCCGCGACTTCAAGTCACGTGAATTCCAAGCTTCGGATCCCACTGTGCTGGAAAGGATTTTTCCGGCGTCACAATCCGGTAAAAAATTTGTGACTCCCGAATACTTCCAAAGAGGATTTGAAATAAAATTTTGTTTGGAAGGATCGATGCAGCATAATCCTGAATGTGTACCAAACCATTTCAGACCTTTATCATCCTTATAGATGGCATGTACCTGGGTATTTATCACAGGCTTTTCATTGATAGAATCCCGGATGAATCCGGTATATTTTTTTTTTATTTCATCAAATACCACCAGACCTTTATTGGTAGCCAGCCACAGTTCATTTTTTTCAGCAGCGGATATATCAAAAACGATGTTGCTGAGATTAAAAGGAAGGTTGAATTCAAATTTATATTCGGTAAACTGATCGGTTCGTTTATTGAAATGAATGAGTCCGTTTCCCCATGAGCCGATCCACAGGTAGTCATGATCATATCCGTCAGGAAGAAGAATCATCGCCTGGAACATTTTTCCAGCTGGACCAGGCAGCCGATTTTCAACAACCCTCACATTTTTATTTACAGGATCCACGTGCATGAGATGTGAATAGCTGCTTGTCCACAAAGTACCGTCCGTATCTTCCCGGATGGAATTTATAAATGAATTCACTTTAGCAGGATCTGTTCCGGAAAAAACAAAATCAGGTGTTACAAGGCATCGGAGCCGCTCATCATATTTCACTACGCCATATCCCGAAGCTCCGGCCCAGATGTTTTTTTTCGAGTCCTCGAAAACCACGAGACTTTCAAAAACAGGAATTGTTCTTCCATGATGAAGTAGTGGTATGCGCCTGAACGAATTTTTCTTTCTGTCGAAGACACACAGCCCCTGGAAAGTTGCGACCCATAGCTGTCCATTGTGATCAACCAATAAATCCATTATGGAATTTGATGGCAGTGTCGTGGTGTCGTTGCCAACACTTTTATAGCAAGTAAAGTCGTAACCATTAAAACGGTTCAGACCGGTTTCTGTCCCAATCCATAGGAATTCATCTTTGTCTTTAACGATGCATCCGGCCGATTCTCCCGAAAGGCCGTTGTCCACCGTATAGTTGGTAAATAAAAAATGCTGAGCCATTGTGTTTTGTGAAATCAAAAACAACAAACAAAGCGCCCGCATCGAGGATATAATTTTCATTTTCCCTGAAAATTCTTCCTAAAGATAAAATCTAATTTGAGAATGTCATTTCCCCACTTTCATGGGGTTGACCATGCAATGAATTAAAGGGTCCTTTGGTGCCTAAATATTATCCCATGAAAAAAATACTTACTCTCTTATTTGCGGCATCCGGGTCTATACTTCATGCTCAACCTACCATTACTTCTTCGATGGAGCCGATGCCCGGAACTACGATTACGAATATTTTTCTGGACAGCTCTACGGTGCAACCAGGCAATAGCGGCGCGAACCAGGTTTGGGATTTTTCTTCAGCGGTTACAAATGGATATACACGAACGGAAGAATGGATGACTGTCGCATCAACTCCTTTTGCCGCAAATTTTCCCACCGCCAGTATTGCGCAAAAAATGATCGATACAAGCGGCAATGACTTGTTTGTATTCTATAACATGTCAGCAAGTTCTTCTGACTTTGCAGGAACAGCTTTCGAAAATAATGGAATACAATGGATCATGGTCTATTCCGATCCTTCCACATCTTTACAGTTCCCAATGAACTACAATAATACATTGACAGATAATTTTGCGGCAAGCGCATCTGTTTTTGTAGATCCGGTTACCATGACTGCTTACAGGTATGGTACTTATTCGTATATAATTGATGGATGGGGAACGCTTATCACACCAGAGGCGACATATTCCAATGTGTTAAGGAGCCATGTACATCAGTATCTTACCGATTCTGTTGTGTTTTCGGGAGCTCCGATACCTACCCAGGTAACTCATGCTATTTCTACTTCCTATTTCTGGGGCACATCGGATGCAGGGAACAAACGATACCAGTTTTACATTGGCTACGACACTACCATTTCTGCGTCCGGGACGTCTGTCAATATCAGCGCAAGCTATCAAAGTCCTATGGTGACTTCCGTAGCGAATGACCCTTCTTTGCCAGATGATGTGTCGGTCTATCCTAATCCGGCAAATGATGTGATATCAGTTTCGTTCGCTGACCATTCAAATGGTGCGATAGAAATAAATGTGTATGACCTGTTGGGAAATATAGTTTTTAAAAATAAGAGGGATGCCCGATCAGGGATTTGCTCTACGATGGTTATACCTGTCAGTGATCTTGCAGATGGAACCTATTTTGTTGAAGTTATATCATCGGAAAAACAACAGGTAAAAAAAATTGTAAAGTGTGGTAAATGATTTAAAACATTTAGAATAACGACCATGAAAAAAATCACTCTTATCATTTTATTGTTTATGTTTTATCTGCAGGCAGGAGCCCAGTTTGGAAATATTCTCGATAAGGCAACTAAGAAGGCTGAAGATAAATTAAAATCAAAGGCGGAAAGAAAAGCGGACGATACAGTTGAAGGAAAAAAGACAGGAGACAATAAATCAGAAGACAATACCGGTTCATCTTCCGGTTCCGAAAATGTTCCTTCAAAAAGTTCAGCCGTGAAGGTGTACAGCAAATTTGATTTTGTACCCGGAGAGAAAATTATGGCGTTTGAGGATTTTATGCAGGATGCTATCGGTGATTTCCCTGATAAATGGAACACCAATGCATCGGGTGAAATTGTAACACTGGAAGGAAAAGCAGGACGGTGGTTCATGCTTACCAAAGCCGGAGTTTTCATGCCTGAATTCATCGATTCGCTTCCCGAAAATTTTACACTTGAATATGATTTGCTTTGTGACAACCCTCCAAAATCGTGGTCCTTGTATACGAGCGTAGTTTCTTTGAACGATCGCAGCCATCCTGAATACTGGCAGTCGGTGGATGACCGTTTTACTTTTACGGTAGCTCCCGGCTCGGATGGAAACGGATCTTCTGTGCTGGAAAGAAGAAAGGCTGGTGTGGCTGAACCCGGCGCAAGCAGCGGTATCAGCCAGTTTGCAAACCAGGATAAGCCGGTTCATGTCGCCATATGGAGACAAAAAGAAAGAATGCGCATTTACCTGAATGAAGAAAAAACATGGGATATTCCGAAAGCTGTATCGAAGGAAGCAAAATTCAATTCCATCGTTTTCTGGTTCCAGGCCACGGATGGCTCTTCTCATTTCCTGATGACGAATCTGCGTCTTGCTGTGGGCGCACCGGATATGAGAAACAAACTGATTACGGAAGGAAAGCTGGTAACACATGGAATTTTGTTTGATGTAAACAGCTCCAACATAAAGCCTGAATCGTATGGAACGCTCAAGGAAATTGCAAATGTGCTGAAGGAAAACTCAACAGTAAGTGTAAAAATAATTGGGCACACGGATGCAGATGGAGATGATAAATCAAATCTTGATTTATCTAAACGGAGAGCCCAATCAGTAAAAGAATTTCTGACAAAGGAGTTTTCAATTGAAGACAACCGTATGGAAACTGAGGGCATGGGAGAAAGCAAACCGGTCGACAAGAATACAACGCCGGCAGGAAAAGCCAATAACAGGAGGGTAGAGTTTGTTAAAATCCAGCCGTGAAATACCGGTTTAGAATTTGAGATTCAATCTCAGGTTCAATTGTCTTCCCGTCAGGTAATTCGGTACAGCATACCTTCTCGCATTGCTTACATCAGTGATCCAGATGTAGGATGAAACATTATCAACCTGCAGCAGGTTGAATACTTCGAGGCAAATCCAGATGGATTCGAACTTCCTGAAAAATTTGCTGTGCGGTGGTCTCTTTACTCCTTCACCAATGATTTGTTTTGAAAAACCAATGTCAACACGTTTGTATTGAGGTGTTCGCAGAATGTCAGTATAACGGTCTTTTCCCGGAGGCCCGAAGGGCAGACCGGTGCCGAACAGCAAGCTGAGCTGCATTTTATAGGTCGGAGCTTTCGGCAGACAATCCTGGAAAAATAAACCGAAGTTTAATCGCTGATCAGCCGGTCGCGGAATGTAACCAGGTTCGTGACGCGTGCTGTCAACGGCCTGTTGATCGGCTGTATAACCTGGAATAATGGTTTCTCCTTCAGCATTCACATACGTATAGTAATAGTCGTTTTTTATATCTTCTTCTGTTTGAAGAAATGAAATGCTCGCCCATGATTCAAGCCCCGGAACAAACTCGCCGAACAAACGGAAATCAATTCCTCTTGAATAACCTTTCGCACTGTTCTCACCCAAATACCGCAGGCGAAGGTTGTCTACTTTATAAGGAACCAGGTCGTCGAGCAGCTTGTAAAATATTTCCGAAGTCAGTTTGAACTCACGGCCTAACCAAAGAAAGGTGTAATCGTTCCCGATTACAAAGTGAATGGACTGTTGCGCTTTCACATCTTCATTGAGTTCACCAGAAAGATTGCGGATCTCACGGTAGAAGGGGGGCTGATAATAAAATCCTGCCGCTGCCCGAAAGCTTAAATTCTTTTTTCCTCTCGGCTTGTAAGTAATTGAAGCACGCGGACTGATAACCAGTTGTTGATTGAGGTCCCAGTAATTGGCGCGAATACCCGTAGTGAGTATGACCTTTGTTGTATCTGTAAGCTCCCAGGTATTCTGAATATAACCGCTGTAACGGTTGCTTGCAAGAGAAGCTCTCGAATTCACCACATCATTTAAAAGCAATTGAGGGTTGCTGTCACGCTGCGAGGGAATTGAAAACCCGGAAGAATCATTGTAGTACCACTCATTTATTTTATCATCGATCTCTTCATGCTGAACTTTTGCTCCCCACTGGATAAGATTTTTTTCTCCTACCAGTTCTCCTTTATGCTCAATGCTGACCACGTTTGCATCCAGCTCATTTCTTGCATGGTTCAGAAACGAACCGACCCCGAGATTAAATGCGACATTTCCGAAATTTGATTTTCCAAAATCTGTTTCAAGCTGATCTAAAAAATACTGACCGAGTATATCATAGTTTTCTTCTTCGGAAGTCGTGAAGCCGGAAGCGATGAGTTTTAATTTTAATTTTTCCTTCGGATGATAGGTGGCGGAAACGGCTCCTGTAAAAGCTTCATAGCGATCGATTTCCTGTCCTTCAAAAAATACAGTGAAGCGTTTGGCATCGTTCAGGGTGCCGAAATTTGTCTCGCGGTTTTGCGGAACAAGATTGTAGCGGTTGTGAGAGTAGTTTCCGAAAAATTCCAGGCTTGTTTTCGTGGTTAGCTCATACGTTCCCAGCAATTGTACATCCGTGAAAGAAGGTTTGTATTCGCCCTTCGTATCAAATGTATTGAGCAGGTACTGATTCGATTTTTGCCGCACACCGCCGATAAAGCTGAATTTATTATTCTTGCTTGTTCCCTCCAGCTCAAGGGATCCGCCAAGCAGGCTTCCGCTCACAGCGCCACCGAATTTTTTTGGCCTGCGGTATTTTATATCCAGCACTGACGACATTTTATCTCCATAGATCGCATCAAAACCCCCGGCAGAAAAGCTGATGGAAGAAACCATATCAGGATTGATAAAACTCATTCCTTCCTGCTGCCCGGAGCGCACAAGAAATGGACGATACACTTCTATGTCGTTTACATACACCAGGTTTTCATCATAATTCCCGCCACGCACAGAATACGTTGAGCTTAATTCATTTGCTGAACTCACCCCCGGTAAGGTCTTAAGGAGATCTTCCACGCTCCGGTTGGGAGTGGGAATGACGGAAATATTCTTGGGATCGATGCGCGTGACATTTGTTGTCTTCAGCGATTTGTCAGTAATCGTGACTTCCCTGATTTGCGAAACCCTGCTGCGCAATGTTCTGTTAATTTCCTTTTGCTCATTGGGTGTGAGTTTCACATTCACGGTGTCTGAAAAAAGCCCGGTTGATCTGAAAACAATTTTCAGATCCTGGCTGGCGGGAACAGACAATGAATATTTTCCTGCTTCATCCGTAGTGGTTGCGAAAGGTCTTCCGAAAACAGCAATGCTTACTCCATACAAAGGTTTGTGAAGAGAGTCAAGAACAATTCCTGAAATGACGGCATTCTGTGATTGTGCATGAACTGGAAAAATAAAAGGAAGCAGAAGAAAAAATATCTTTCTTGAGAAAAGCATCTATAATTTAAAATTTAGAATTTATTATTCCTTCACTTGTCTTCATATTTATTCTCCTTCTTTTTAAAGGCGCCTTCCTGCCACATCTGGATAAATTTCGCCCATGCAACAGGATTCAGCAGCTGGATTGGAGGCAATTGTCCGGCATAATACAAACGTGAAGACTGATTCATCATTTGATTGCGGAAGTTCATGCTGCCATCCATAGGAGTGTTTTCAGCAATAAAATTCATCTTGTAAGGATCGAGATTTTTTTTCGCACGATCCAGGTCATCATCCGGAATGCGAAGTGAGAGGAATGCATCTTTGAACTGCTCTTTAGTCGGCCAAGGAAATATCCTTGCTTCCGGCAGTTGAATCGTGTCACGCTTCAGCATTTGTATGAGTGAACAACGATTGTCAGTAAGGGTATCAGGGATGATAAACAATGCTTTCTTAAAACCAATTGCGCTGAATTCAACCGTATCATGCATCTTGGCAACAAATGAGAAGAAGCCATAGTAATCGCTTACAGTTCCGCGGTAAGTGCTCTTGATCATGATGCTTGCGAACGGAACAGGTTGAAGGCTGTCTCCCGTTACCACTACTCCTGAAAATTGTACGAGATCGTTTTTTTGTAAATTCTGACAGCTGACTTTGTAGCCGGCAAATAAAAGAAACGATGTGAACAGAAAATATTTTTTCATGAACGGTTTTTAATGGCGATAAAGATAATTTATTCTTTCAAAAGTTCTCTGAAATGAGTTCTGCATCAAACGATATTATCGAACGGAAATTGTCAGATGCCGACCATCCTGATTTTGTCTTTCAGGAACCTGCCTGTATAGGATTGTTTGCAATGAACAAGGTCGTCAGGAGTTCCTTCAAATACGATGTAACCTCCGGCAGCTCCTCCTTCTGGTCCGAGATCAATGACCCAGTCAGCGCATTTGATAATGTCAGGGTTGTGCTCGATGACCAGGATGCTGTTTCCCTGTTCGATCAACGCATCAAATGACTGCAGTAATTTTTTGATATCATGGAAATGAAGACCTGTTGTAGGCTCATCAAAGATGAAAAGCGTATGTTCATGCTGGCTTCCTTTACCCAGGAATGAAGCAAGCTTGATCCGCTGGGCTTCTCCGCCGCTTAACGTGGAACTGGATTGACCAAGATGAACATACCCGAGTCCTACGTCCTGCAAAGGTTTCAGCCTGGCAGCTATTTTCCTGTCATTGCCGCTTGATTTTAGAGGAGCGGAAAAAAAATCAATGGCTGTATCTACAGTCATGTCAAGAACATCAGCGATATTTTTTCCTTTATATTCAATATCCAGGATTTCCTGTTTGAAACGTTTGCCATGACATTCTTCACACAGCAAGTGAATGTCGGCCATAAACTGCATTTCAATGGTGACTTCACCTTCTCCTTCACATACTTCACATCTGCCTCCTTCTACGTTGAAGGAGAAATGTGCCGGCTTGTATTTTCTGCTCCTTGAAAGCGGGAGATCAGCAAACATCGCACGTATCTCATCGTACGCTTTTATGTAAGTCACCGGGTTCGATCTTGAAGATTTTCCGATCGGGTTCTGATCGACAAACTCAACACTGTTTATTTTGTTGTAGTCGCCGGTCATCTTATCAAATGATCCGCTTTGTTCTGCGTAACCGCCATGAATTTTCTTCAGCGCCGGGTACAATACTTTTTTTACAAGAGAAGTTTTTCCGGAACCGCTTACCCCGGTTACTACCGTCAAAACCCCCAATGGAAACTTTACACTCAGATTTTTCAGGTTGTTTTCCCTGGCTCCGTCAATTTGTATTGATCCGTTTCCAAAACGCCTTCGATAAGGCAGCAGAATGTTTTCTTTCCCACTCAGGTAGCGGCCGGTAAAGCTTTCTTTGTTTTTCAGGATTTCATCAAACGTTCCCTGGAAAATTAATTCTCCTCCATGTTGTCCGGCTTCCGGGCCGATGTCAATCAGCTGGTCGGCTGCATGCATTACTTCTTCGTCATGTTCCACTACGATTACAGTATTCCCGAGATCACGAAGCGAGTTCAGTACTTTTATTAACCGTTGCGTATCGCGGGGATGCAGGCCGATGCTCGGTTCATCGAGGATATACATGGACCCAACGAGGCTGCTTCCGAGCGAAGTAGCCAGGTTGATTCGCTGGGATTCGCCTCCGGATAAGGTGTTTGATAACCGGTTCAACGTCAGGTAACCCAATCCCACATCAGATAAAAACTGGAGACGGTTTACAATTTCAGTCAACAGGCGTTTTGCTACCTGCTGTTCAAAATCATCCAATATAAGATTGCTGAAGAAAGCAAGTCCTTCGCTGACAGACATCAGTACAACATCGGTGATGGAGCGATCGTTTATCTTTACATAGGAAGCATCTTTTCTCAGGCGTGTGCCTTTGCAATCCGGGCAAACTGTCTTTCCGCGATAGCGTGAAAGCATAACACGGTACTGGATCTTGTAGGTCTGTGTTTCGATATATTGAAAAAACTTATTGAGTCCGTCAAAATATTTGTTACCCGTCCAGAGCAATTGTTTTTCCGCAACTGTTAAACCAAAGTAAGGACGATGTACAGGGAAATCAAACTTGTAAGAATTTTTTATAAGCTGTTCATTCCACTCTTTCATTTTTTCACCGCGCCAGCACATAATGGCTCCCTCATAAACGGATAAGCTCTTGTCGGGAATTACAAGATCCTCGTCAATCCCGATTACGGAACCGAAGCCTTCACATGTTTTGCATGCTCCGTATGGATTGTTGAAGCTGAAAAGATGCGTACCGGGCTCTTCAAAAAGAATTCCGTCGAGCTCGAAACGATTTGAAAAATTCATGGAAGCTTTTTCTCCGTTGTCTTTTTCAACTTCGGCAATGCATTCTCCGTGACCTTCAAAAAAAGCAGTCTGAACAGAATCAGCAACACGGAACCGGACACTTTCGTCTGCATGTTGGATATTGAACCGGTCAATGACAACATACAAATTGTAATTACCGGGAGCTGCTTTGTCTTTTTCCGGTTCTGAAACTTTCTTCTTTTTTATTTTTGACTTCTGACCGGGTGAACCGGCGGAAGATTCCTGCAGCTGCTGTATTGTTTTTTTATCCGCATCAGCAAGGAGGTCTTCAATCTTTTGTACCTGGTTTAAGATTTTGATCCTGACAAATCCTTTTTGCATCAGCACTTTTAATTCGTCCTCGATGGATCGGCCTGGATGGATCTGCAGCGGAGCGCATAAAATGCACCGCGTGTTTTCAGGGAATGAAAACAGGTAATGAACCACGTCATCTACGGTATGTCTCTTTACAAGCTGTCCTGAAACAGGCGAATAAGTTTTTCCGATTCTTGCAAAGAGCAGCTTCAGGTAATCATAAATTTCCGTTGAAGTGCCTACCGTAGACCGGGGATTCCGGGTATTCACCTTCTGCTCGATGGCAACGGCAGGAGCAATGCCTTTGATGTAATCTACATCCGGTTTATCCATTCTCCCGAGGAATTGCCGGGCATATGAACTGAGGCTTTCCACGTACCTGCGTTGGCCTTCTGCATACAAAGTGTCAAATGCGAGAGAGGATTTGCCGGAACCGGACAATCCCGTAATGACGACAAATTTATTCCGGGGAATTGCTACGTCAATATTTTTCAGGTTGTGAACCCGAGCTCCCTTAATAATTATAAATTCTTTGGAATCCAGTTGATCGATCTTCGCCATGTTAAAAATCCGCAATCGGCAAAGTTAAGAATAAAGGAGGCAGGTTGTAGCGGTGATCTGCCGCGAATGACTAATAACTAACGAATTTATCAGGAATGAAAAATTAAATATTAAGGAATAAAGAAAGGACTAAAATATGATCTGTAAGATATTCATGAAAAGAAGAATGCTGCTGAATAAAATAAGACAGCGAACGTAACATTCTGTTTTGTACCACTTTCTTCCCGTGTTCAGTTTCTCAATGATACCTGAAAGTAATGCAAGCGAAGAAAATAAAACCATCAGGCTGTCTGATCCGACACCGAAGATTGTTCTTGGAATAATTTTATAAAACATGATGATGCGCTCATCAGAAGATTGGTTGAGCAAAAAACATACTCCCCATATCAGCCATGAAACGAGTACTGTTGCAAGAAAAAAATATCCTACGACAGCAAAGTCAAAAAATTTTCGTACTGCTCTTGATTCTACTACACTGTGTTCACGCATAACAGAATTGCTTTTAAGAAGGTAGTAAAAGGAGTGTGAATTCTTAAACTGAAGGCAAATTAGTAAAATAACATTAAAGACAAAATAAATATTGAAAAGCTTGAAAATAAGAGCAATAAGTACTTATTTTTTGAAATTTCCGGCTACTGAAAGCTCCTTGCTATCCTTCAGGTACGAGTAAAAACCTGACCCGCTTTTAATTCCAAAGTGACCGGCAGTGACCATATTTACAAGCAGCGGACAGGGAGCGTACTTTGGATTTTTAAATCCGTCATACATCACATTCAGGATGGAAAGACAAACATCAAGACCAATAAAATCCGCGAGCTGCAGAGGTCCCATGGGGTGCGCCATTCCGAGCTTCATCACCGTATCAATTTCTTCAACTCCTGCGACTCCTTCATACAATGTATAAATGGCTTCGTTGATCATCGGCATAAGTATACGGTTGGCAACGAACCCGGGATAATCATTCACTTCGGTCGGAATCTTATCCAGTTTTTTTGAAAGATCCAGGATTGCTGATGTCACTTCATCAGACGTTGCGTAACCACGGATCACTTCAACAAGTTTCATCACCGGAACCGGGTTCATAAAATGCATGCCTATAATTTTATCTGCGCGTTTTGTCTGGGAGGCAATTTTAGTAATTGAAATGGACGATGTATTGGTTGCGAGGATGGTGTTACGATCACATAACTGGTCCAGCTCACGGAAAATTTTGCACTTCAGATCAATGTTTTCTGTTGCCGCTTCTACTACGAGATCAGCATTTTTTACCCCTTCTGCAATGGATGTAAAACCGGTAATATTTTTCAGCGTGCTTTCTTTTTGAGCAGCCGTAATTTTTTCCTTCGTAACCATCCGGTCAAGATTTTTTGAAATGGTATTGACGCCTTTTGAAAGGGCATCTGCTGAAACATCTATCAATGCTACATGGTATCCGTATTGAGCAAATACATGTGCAATGCCATTTCCCATTGTTCCCGCCCCGATTACTGAAATGTTTTTCATAGCTAGTTTATTGGTTCATTGGTTCTTGGTTCATTAGTCATTAGTCATTAGTTCATTAGTGACTGCTGGTCTCTTGTATCTTATCTCTTGTGTCTTGTGTCTTGTCTCTTGTCTCTTGTCTCTTGTCTCTTGTCTCTTGTTTCCTACTCCCATCTGCACCTCATCACTTTCCTTTCCGCTTCAGAATAATCATCACCGTATAAATCATGATTTTGAAATCAAGCGCCAGCGACATGTTTTCAATATAGATAAGATCGTATTTTAACCGTTCCACCATTTGATTTACATTTTCTGCATAACCAAATTTCACCTGTCCCCAGGATGTAATTCCGGGACGCACTTTATGAAGATGACGATAATGAGGAGCAAGCTCCATGATCTGGTCAATAAAATACTGGCGTTCCGGGCGCGGACCTACAATCGACATATCGCCTTTCAGCACATTGTAGAACTGGGGAATCTCATCAAGTCTTACTTTGCGCATCCAGCGGCCGAACCGCGTGGTACGTGTATCAAATTTACTGGAAAGCATCGGTCCGCTGACTTCTGAATTCTCATGCATCGACCTGAATTTGTAAATGCGAAAAGGCTGGCCGTGCAAGCCAATGCGGTCGTGGCTGTAAAACAACGGGCCTCTTGATGAGAGCTTTACACCAAGCGCTGCAAAAATATAAAGCGGTGAAAAAAATGTCATCACGAAAATGGAAAAGAGTATGTCGAACAAACGTTTCACTGATTGCTGCCAGGCAGGCATCAGGTCAGGGGATATTTCGATGACAGGTGCGCCAAAAATTGCATTCATCTTTACCGAACCGGAAAGAATATCGTACATGTCAGGAATAATTTTAATGATCACAGGAGTGTCTTCCAGCTCGTTGATTACTTTCCTGATCGTATCATGCTCGGAAGATTCAAGCGCTATAAATGCTTCTTCTATTTTATGTTCCCTGATAATATCGAAGAGGTCGGAAACACCGCCAAGACGTGGAAGTTTTTTAGCAAGCAGGTGATCGTTGTTTCCTTCCACGTTTACAAAGCCGACAAAGTTATTTCCTTCCGAGTAGAATTCAGTTTCCATCTGGTGGAGCAATGTTACAGCCTTTTGATTGCTTCCGATAAGGATGGAGTTGAAGGAAATTTTCCGTGAATGAATTTTATTGATGATAAACGTGGAGAGAATAAAACGAAATACAGAGGTGATGAAAAAGTGCAGCGTAAGCAGCATAAAAAAAGTATGGTAATAGGTTTTGTAACTGATGATCGTATCATCGAGCAGAAGCGAAAAAAAGATAATCAGGACACCAATGATAGAAATGTATAGTGTCTGGCCCAGCTCGCGCAGCCTGGATTTACGGTAAACATTTTTATACGAACCGATGAGCGCATAAATAATGATCCAGAAAAACGGGATAATGAGCACGCCCAGGAAAAATTTTTCATCAAACTTCAATACCGCCTGTCCAAAAAAAGAAGATTCAATAATTGTTTTGCGATAGATGTAAAACAAACCCCAGGCAAGAGAAGCTGCTATCCAATCGGCAAAAACGTAGAGTAAGGTTTGTATGCGTTTATTCATTAATACACGACTTTAATGTTGTCGAAATAAAGTGATGCATTTGCAACCGAAGAACTTTTAGTTGCCCTGATGTACATCTTGAATCCCGTTGCTGTAACAGAATTGCCGATGGCTGAAATAAGACCTACGTATTGCTTTTTCCAGGTTGCACTGGATCTGAAAGTGGCAACATCAATGGCGGATGTACCGGAAGGCGTGTATGTAATAATCCCAACGGTAAATTCAATATCATTTTTATAGTCCAGTTCGATATATGAAGGCACGCCGGTTGGCAGCGGGAATGAATCTTTCCAGGCACATTCAAAATAATCATGGTCATTGTCGAGATAAACAGCACCTGAATATCCTTCCAGTGAGTTCTGGTTCAGCACCGGTGTGATGGTGGTGTCGCTCGCCGGCGTAGCGACGATGTTGGATCCAACATGATCAAAATCTTCCCTGTGGTCTAAATTGGCAGAAGACAAATAGGTTACTTTCGGTGAAAGTGTTGCGATCTTTTCTGATTCAAGATTTACTGTCGTATCGTAACCTGAATAAAAAGGATAAATGGTGCGTGTGGCAGCGATGCCATCAATTAAAATTCCCGGCCGGAGAGTCAGCTTGTGCGAACCGGTAGAGAGTACCGGAAATGTTGCAGGCAGTTCAAATGTCCCGATCACATTGCCATCAAGATAAGCCCACACATCCACGATGTTTGAAGAGCTGCTGCCTTGAGAAAGGGAATCCGAATACACGGAAAATGAATCCACATGAATATAGGACGGGATAGGTTCTGCAGGATTAATAATTTCACATGCTGTGGCCAATACTGCAATAGCAGTCATTGGAAAAACAACCTTCCTGACAGAAAAAATAAATCTCAATAAGTAAACAATCATGTCCATCTTTAATGCCTATGCCAATACGTTTAAAGACGAATTCAGCTTCTCCATCACCTGGTGGGCAACCTGGAGAGCATGGAACCCATCTTCAACGGAAATTGCGGGAGCTGTATTGTGTAAAACCGAATCAATGAAATATTCGAGCTCCATTTTAATTGCATTTGTTTCATCCACCTTAGGCTGATCAAAATAAATGAGCTTCGTTCCTTTGCCATTCGGAAGATCGATGGTAACATCCAGCGGACCTGGTTCCCCGGTGAGATTTTTCAGCCGTACAATCTCTGTTTTCTTTTTCAGGAAATCTACCGATATGTATGCATCACGCTGGAAGAACCTGCTTTTGCGCATGTTCTTCATGGAAATCCTGCTGGATGTAAGATTGGCAACACAGCCATTATCGAATTCGATTCGTGCGTTGGCTATATCAGGAGTATCACTTACCACAGCTACGCCGCTTGCACTGATTTTTTTGACCGAAGATTTTACAACGCTTAGCACCACATCAATGTCGTGAATCATCAGGTCATGAACCACGGAAACATCCGTACCCCTTGGATTGAATTCCGCAAGCCGGTGTGTTTCAATAAACATCGGCTGGTTAAAGTATTCCTTTGCTGCAAGGAAAGCAGGATTGAATCTTTCCACATGACCGATCTGCGCTTTGACTCCGGCTTCATTCACGAGAGAAACAAGTTTTTTCCCCTCTGAAACTGTATGCGCAAGCGGCTTCTCGATAAAAATATGTTTTGTCCTTTTAATTGCTTTGACCGCACTCTCGTAATGAGCGATCGTCGGAACTACAATATCTACGGCATCGGACGCTTCCAGTAATTCAGTGTATGAATAGTAACGTTTTACACCGAATTCTTTTGCGACATGATCAGCAACATCTCCATTATGATCATAAAAGCCAACGAGTTGAGCCGTAGGAATTTCTTTCAATAAGCGAATGTGAATTTTCCCCAAATGTCCTGCACCAAGGACTCCGATCTTCAGCATGAATTTTTGCAATTTTTGCAAACATACATGATTCGTTTGAGGTAGAAAAACGCATTAAACAACCTGTTTTAATAAGAATCCTGCATTGATGTGTTCATGACGACTGCAGGCGAGCCAGGAAATTACTTCGAAGAAGCGCAGTTCGGGCAATCGCCTGACTTATCTTTTTTGAAAAGCATTTTATAAAAACGTACGCCGAGAAATGCAAGGGCCCCGGCCGCGATCAGAATAACAACAATAAGCTGAATGTTCATTACTATGAAATAAAAGGGTAAAGTTAATAAGCTTTTTTCAATAATTTTGACCGCAATTTAATGGACCTATGATGCAGTTTGACAAGGCAGGCTTTGATAATGAAACATTAATTCATATTTATAAGGAGCTTCTTATTCCCCGTTTAATTGAGGAGAAAATGCTGGTGCTGCTGCGTCAGGGAAAAATTGCAAAATGGTTTTCCGGGATCGGCCAGGAGGCCATTTCAGTCGGTTGTGGCCTGGCGCTGAGTGCAGATGAATACATTCTTCCGATGCATCGCAATTTAGGCGTATTCACAACAAGGAAAATTCCGTGGAATCGTCTCTTTTCGCAGTGGCAAGGCAAATCAGGCGGCTTTACAAAAGGAAGAGATCGTTCTTTTCATTTTGGAACACAGGAATATCATATCGTTGGAATGATCTCTCACCTTGGTCCGCAGCTGGCTGTCGCCGATGGAATTGCGCTTGGTAATCTCTTAAAGAAAAATAAAAAAGTAACCGCTGTTTTTTCAGGCGATGGGGGAACAAGCGAAGGTGATTTTCACGAAGCACTGAATGTTGCCGCAGTGTGGGACTTGCCTGTCATTTTTATTATTGAGAATAATGGATACGGATTATCCACGCCTTCCAACGAACAATTCCGGATGAAACAGTTTATTGATAAGGGAATAGGTTATGGAATGGAAGCCGTGCAGGTGGATGGAAATAACATTCTTGAAACGTATTCGACGATAAAATCGTTGGCTGAATCCATCCGCAAAAAACCGCGACCTGTTTTGCTCGAATGTTTAACATTCCGCATGCGAGGTCATGAAGAGGCTTCAGGAACCAAATATGTCCCACAGGAATTGTTTGATGAATGGGGAAAGAAAGATCCGGTAAATAACTATGAGAACTTTTTACTGAAGGAAAAAATCATTGACACCGTTATGATTGCCGGGTTGAGAAAGGAGATCAAGCAGGAGATCGAGAAGAATCTCGAGATCACATTTTCGGAGGAAAACCCTGTCGTGGATAAACAGAATGAATTGAATGACATGTACCATCCGTCTTCACCGGATGTGTATGTTGCTTCATCAGAAAAAAAATCCGAGAAACGATACCTTGACGCGATCACAGACGGTATGCGTCAGTGTATGCAGCGGCATGATAACCTCGTGATCATGGGACAGGATATCGCAGAGTATGGAGGTGTGTTCAAAGCCACACAGGGTTTTGTCGAGGAATTCGGAAGAGCACGTGTGCGAAATACGCCTATCTGCGAGTCGGCCATTATCGGCGCAGGTTTCGGACTTTCCATCAACGGTGTGAAATCAATCGTGGAAATGCAGTTCGCTGATTTTGTAACCTGCGGCTTCAACCAGATCATTAACAATCTTGCAAAGAGTCATTACCGCTGGGGACAGCATGCAGATGTTGTTGTTCGCATGCCTACAGGGGCAGGAGTGAATGCGGGACCATTTCATTCACAAAGCAATGAAGCCTGGTTTGTTCACACGCCGGGATTGAAAGTAGTGTATCCGGCTTTTCCTTCCGATGCAAAAGGTCTGCTGATTGCTTCTGTTGAAGACCCGAATCCTGTCATGTTCTTTGAACACAAAGCGCTTTACAGGAGCATTTCAGAAGAAATTTTTGATGATTACTACACAACTGAAATCGGGAAAGCAAGAGTAGTGAGAGAAGGAAACGACATTACGATCTTGACGTATGGTCTGGGTGTACATTGGGCGCTCGAAACGTTGAACAAAAACCAGGACATCTCAGCTGACCTCGTTGATCTTCGAACGCTTCTCCCATGGGATAAAGAATGTGTGGAAGCTTCTGTAAAGAAAACAGGCCGTGTGATTATTCTGCATGAAGATACCCTGGTGGGTGGGGTAGGAGGAGAAATTGCGGCGCACCTGGGTGAGCACTGCTTTGAATATCTCGATGCGCCCGTTATCCGTTCCGCATCGCTGGATACGCCTGTTCCAATGAATGTGGATCTTGAAAATAATTTTTTGCCAAAGAAAAGATTTGAAGAGCAGCTAAAAAAATTAGTGGGATACTAAAAAATCTGCGGCTTTGTTTTTAATGGATCAAAGTGATTTTTTTTATCACAAAATCTTTCTCCGTAAATATCTTCACTGAATAAATCCCGGTTGGATAGCTGCTTACATCAATTTGCATTTCCCGTTGCAGAATATCCCTCAACATAAAAATACTTTTCCCGGAGGCATCACTCAGTTCAATTTTTTGAATGGAGCTTTTTGAAATTACATTCAGTTTCCCTGATGCCGGATTCGGGTATACATTAACAGCTTGATTTTCTGAACCGGGAATTTCATTTACACTCACGGATGAATTGACAACAGGCAATTCAATATAGGATGGATGAGCGTTGTCAAAATAAATTGTCTGCGATGCTATCGTTGTATCACCTGCTGTATACATCTGCGTTCCATTGTTGAGATTGCAGTCATAACGCGGGTAATTGGAAGACGTCACATCCAAACGGATCCTATGGCCGGTAATAAATGTGATGGCCACATCAGGCAATTCAATATCGATGGAATAAATCTGACCCGGGATCATCGAAGCGGTATCAGCCGTCGTGAAGCCGTTTCGGAATCTCATCCTGAAAATTCCATCGGAGATTAACATTGATGAATTGTCAGGATAAACATCTGTAAGCCGTATGGAAAAATCTGTATCCAGTTTGTCGGAAGAGACATTCAGACGGACCTTCGGCCTTCCTGCGATGTGAATATCCTGAGTGAGTAGGGCAGTTGTAAACTTTAAAACATCGGGCCTGCTTTCTACAATTGGAGCCTGGTCATAAGGTCCCTGCTGAAGATCTGTTCTCAATGTTGCACCGCCAATGGTGGGTGAAGGATCGTGCGGGTCATATGGCAATCCCAGGTTGTCATTGCTTAACGTGGGTGCGATGTAGTTGAGAGACAATGATCCATGAAGATAAAGAGGTACAGTTGAAGTTTGCGGAGGCCATGCAGAATCATTCTTCCAGATATTTTCACCCATCTGAAAATAATTTACAAAGGGTGTAGTATTCCACCCGTTATTTATGTTTCGAAGGTGATAATCGAAAAATGCCAGTGAAAGAGAATCGCTCCATCCCTGTGCCTGTGGATAGCTTAGTTGCCCGACATTGGTTGGTGATCCGGAGGCTGCGTTATGAGTCCACGGCCCGGCAAGCAAACGGTGTTTGTCACGAACAGAAGCCGGTGACTGCTGGCGAAGCTCTTTGAAAAAATCAACGTTGCTGACAGTTCCATGATCATACCAGCCATCGATCATCAGCATAGGTACAGCTATGCTGTCAGGATAATCGGAATTCGTTTCGGCAACCTGCCATCCAACATTGTAAAAAGGGAATGAGAGAATTGCGGAAGTGCTGTAACCGAGGGCTCCGAGCTGTTGAACATATTCTGTCCGCAACACACCATTCGGATAGTAATCGAAATAGCTGGCGACCGGTGAAGCAACGATAGGCACTGAACAAATTAATCCGGGAGGATGTTTTTTTGCAGTCTGAAACTGGATGACTCCAAGCGCCGATGCTCCCCAGGTTCCGACCTTACCATTGCTCCACGTTTGTGAAGTGATCCATTGAATTACCTCGAAACCATCCTGTCCACGATCAGGATTGGTGACGCATGCTGAAGAAGAACCATAGAAGCAACGCCAGTCTACGATCACAAAAATATAATTGCTGGAGTTCAGGTTGAGACCGACATTTAACGGAAGGCTGAAATGATAAAACAACCGGTTGTAAGGAGTCTGGATTAAAATCGTCGGGCAGGAAGTGCATCCTGAAGGGATGTAAACATCAGCTGCAAGCTTTCTTCCGTCACTCATCGGTATGCTGTCAACCTGCGGAGTGAGTTGTGCATAAGCAGAGATCAACATCAATTGCAAAAAGAACAAACAAAGAATTTTTTTCATCATCTGAAATTTCGAATGAACCTGGAACTAAGAACCAAGAACCAAGAACTAAGAACTAAGAACTAATAACTAACACTACTCCCTGCTTCCCTTCTCTCCGACAAAATGATCGGTTGTATATTTAAAGAGAACATTAAAGGTAGTTAGCGAACCGTAGCAACGAGTAATGTATTGCTGCATGTCTACTTTATCTGCTTCCGATAAATTTTTATTCGCATTTATTTTTTGTTCAAGAACGCGAAGACGGTCCCGCAACATTACCACCTTATTGAAGAATACATCAATCGGAACTTCCTTCGGTTTAAGTGATGTATCTCCCGGTTTCATGGTCAGGGTGCCACCGGCCCACTTAGGGCCAATTTCCACGCGTTCCTGGATGTCAGAGAATTTGCGCAGGATGCCCATGAGCAATTGCTCTACATCAGAAAGTGTAACAAGATCGATGTCAGGTTCTGCAGCATCAATCACGTCAAATTTGTCATAGTTACGGGAGAGTTCTCTCATTCCGTTTTGCATAAATGTGATGAGGTAGGTGGCTGGTTTTACCTGTACAACTACGCCATCGCCGAATTCCGGATGTTTTAATCTTGATCCTATTCCTAGTACGGTGGTATCCATAAAATTTCTGTTTGACTGCAAAAATAGTGGTTACGAATCATGAATCAACACGAATTTACGAATCAAAAAACCTCGTTCCTAAGCTGATTAATTTACACAACAATGACAGTTCTCCGATAAATACGTAGCAACTTTACATTGTCATTTCAACGAGAGATGAACTGTTAAGAAAAAGTTTCATGCTGTTGTGTTAGAGTTTAGCATGATAGTTGTTAGTTAATAAGGTAGTTTTTGTGTTCATGTTTTTCGTGTGGGGAGCCGTCAATAACGCCTGTTATTGGCGGTTCTCTTTTTTATTTCATTGAAACAATTGTTTTTTATCTTCGCAAACCATTTATTTTTAAAAGATGTAGGATCAGGGAATTTTAGTCGTCCGGTTTATAAGCAGTTGACTCTGTCCGAATCAAACGTTCAAAATAGCTCGTATTTTATTTAATCGTGCAAAAAACATGATTAGCGGAGAAGAAAAAGAATTGCTTGCCGAACGCCTTGTTACCGGCAACCTGTATAAGATAAAGCATCTTACCAACCTGCTTCAGCCGGAAGAACTGGCAGAAATGATCAATACGTCTGAAGGTATTGATTTTAAAAAGGTTTTCCAGGTACTGGATGCGGAAAAGGCTATTAAAACCTTTGAAAACCTGGATTTCGAAATCCAGGAAGAGTTGTTGAACTCATTTCCTGTTGACCAGCTTTCCCGCACGCTTAACCTTATTTCTCCCGACGACCGTACTGCTCTTTTTGAACGTCTGCCGCCGGCAACGCTGCAAAAGTACCTTTCCCTGCTGAGTGATGAAGAGCGGAAGACTGCCCAGTCATTGCTTCAGTACCCTGATGACAGTATAGGCCGTTTAATGACTCCCGATTTTGTTTCAGTAAAGGAAGACTGGAACGTGGCGCAGGTGCTGGAGTACATCCGGAAATACGGAAAGGACAGTGAAACGCTGAGCATGGTTTACGTCACCGACAACAAGGGAAACCTGATCGATGATGTCCGCGTCCGTGAATTTCTTTTGGCCCCGCTGGATAAAAAAGTGGGCGAGCTGATGGATCACCAGTTTGTTTCTCTCAATGCAAAAGATGACCAGGAGCAGGCTGTAAAATTATTTAAGCAATCGAATCGTGTGGCTTTACCGGTTACTGATTTCAATGGGTTGCTCCTGGGTATCATCACCATCGATGACGTGGTAGACGTGATGGAAGAAGAGGACACGGAAGATATCCAGAAGTTCGGTGGAGTGGAAGCGTTGGATGAATCGTACATACAGATTTCATTTGGAAAGTTAGTACGCAAACGTGCCGGCTGGCTGGTCATTTTGTTTTTTGGCGAAATGTTCACAGCAACAGCCATGGGTTTTTTCGAAGGAGAAATTAAGAAAGCAATTGTTCTTTCATTATTTGTTCCGTTGATCATTTCCAGCGGCGGTAATTCCGGTTCCCAGGCCTCATCCATTATCATTCGTGCAATGGCGCTTGGAGAAATTGCTTTCCGTGACTGGTGGACGGTGATGAGAAGAGAAATTTTTTCCGGGCTGACACTGGGTACCTTGCTGGGAGCAGTTGGCTTTTTAAGAATATTCCTCTGGCAAACGCTGCATTTTTATGATTACGGTCAGCATTGGCTGCTGATCAGCTTCACTCTTTTTTTCTCTTTGATCGGCGTCGTAATGTGGGGAACACTGGCCGGTTCCATGCTTCCGATCGTATTGAAGAAATTCGGTGCCGATCCTGCTGTTTCTTCTGCACCGTTTGTTGCAACACTTGTAGATGTGACCGGATTGGTCATTTATTTTTCAGTCGCCTACATTATTCTGCGTGGAACGTTGCTGTGATCGATTTTATGATCAGCAGGAAGCAATGTTCATTCATTGTAAAATGCCAGATGGTTAACAGCATTTCACGATTTAATAATTCACAACCAGCCATGTTGAAATCATCAGTTGGGCGTCGGTTTTCGCATTTTAATTGTACTATTTTTGCGAAGGCAGTAAAAAAAGAAAAAATTTTTCGTGAAGCGTAAGCCGTTACTACTATATATTCTTTTTGCAATTCTTATTACATCCGCATGTAATCCTGCGCGCAAGCTGGGCGACAACCAGTATCTTCTGAATAAAAATACAATTGTGATTGACAGCTCTTCTGTCAGCAAGGAAGATTTAAAGACCTTGTATAAACAGAAGCCCAACAGGAAAATTTTAGGAATGTTCCGTTTTCATCTCTGGCTTTATAACCTGGTGGATAAAGAGAAAACTGCAAAGAAAAAGGAAGCGTGGGTGCAGAAGACAGAAAAGAAAAACATTGAACGAAGAGCCAAAGGAAAAAAGGAGATCGATACGGACAAGCTTATCTTCAGGGAGAAGCTGTTAAACATTGGCGAGGAACCGTCGATCGTGGATTCGTCATTGACAGAGCGAACCCGGAAGCAGCTGGAGCTTTACCTTTTTAAGAAAGGGTTTTTTCATGCAACCGTCAGCGACTCCACAACCTACAGGAAGAATCACATGGCAGAGGTTACCTATTACATACAATGCAACCAGCCATACACCATTCGCAACATTGAACTTTTATCAAGGGATTCGGTCATAAACGACATCATCAATAACGATAGAAGCAAATCGCTTTTACATTCAGGAGAACATTATGATGAAGATATAATTGAAGCGGAACGCGAACGCATTACAGTTGATCTGCGGAACCGGGGATATTATTTTTTCAACAAACATTACATCACATTTTTCGACCAGGACAGTTCTCTCAATTCTCACCAGGTAGATCTTTATCTCTATATAAACAGATTGAACGAAAATGTTGATCAGGCTCTCAACATGGATCTGACCACAGATAATCATCACACCTATCATATTAACAATGTATACATCCAGGCGGATTACAACCCGAGAGAGCCGAATGCTATTCCGCCTGATACAACTTTCTACAACGGTTATTATTTTCTGAAAGGAACTGATCCGGATCAATTCAGAAAAGATGTTATTCTCAGGGCTGTATTTATCAAGCCCGGGGATTTGTTTAAACAGGAAGATCTTGACTTCAGCTATAGCAGGCTTCTCGGTTTGAATGTATTTAAGTTCATCAAGATTCTTTTTACTGAAGTGCCGCGTACAGAAACACAAAGAGATTATTTACTCAATGTAAATATTCAATTGAACCCACTGCTCAGGCAGGATTATACCATAGAGGCTGAAGCCACCAATGCCGGCGGCAATATCGGTCTGGCCGGAAGTGTGGCTTACAGGAACAGGAACAGGTTTAAAGGAGCTGAGCTGCTTGAAGTAAAAGTAAAAGGAGGAGTGGAAGCGCTTCGCAATTTCAATGACAGCACAGTCTCAAAGAAGTTATTGTTCTTTAATACGTATGAAATCGGACCGGAGATCAACATGAATATTAAGAGGCTTCTTCCTTTTCCTCAAAGCCGGTTTTCAAAACGTTCTGTTGCCAGTACAACTATTTCGACAAGTCTTAATTTTCAATCTCGTCCCGATTATACCCGGAGCATCTGGAATGGATCCTTTGCATGGGCGTTTCGCAAGCCAACTAAAAAACATTCGTGGGCTATTTCGTGGGCAGATGTCAATTCAGTTAAGGTTAGCCTGTCCGATGAATTCAATCAGAAACTTCTTGATTTAAATGATCAGTCGTTAATTAACAGCTATAAGACACACATTACATCGGCAACAAGGTTCACTTATGTTTTTAATAATCAAACCGAAAAATTTTTCACTAATTTCTTTTACCTGAAGGCAAATATTGAGTTTGCCGGTTGGGCCGTGTCATGGGGAATTAATAAGCTGGAAAATTCTCCTGCCGATGCAGAGGGGCACAAAACAATTTTCGGCGTGCCTTATTCGCAATACCTCAAACCGGATGTTGATGCAAGCTTCCACCTTCGGCTGAATCCTCATAATGTACTGGTATTTCATGCGGCTACAGGAATTGGAATTGAAGGGCCGAATAATTCCTTCCTTCCTTTTGAGAAAAGTTTTTTTGGTGGCGGAGCCAACAGCATGCGTGCATGGCTGGCGCGGACACTCGGACCGGGAACTTATAAGAACAGCACTATAAACATTGAACAGGGAGGTGATTTTAAGATGGAGTCAAACATAGAAATCCGTTCCTCGTTTATTAAAATACTTGAAGGAGCTGCCTTTGTAGATGCCGGAAATATCTGGACACGGAAATTTGATGCGGCGCGTCCCGGATCTCAGATCAGGTGGAATAGCCTCATGCAGCAGCTGGCTATCGGCGCAGGATTAGGTCTTCGTTTCGATTTTACTTTTTTTATCCTTCGCCTGGATGGTGCAGTAAAAATTCATGATCCTGAACTTTTTGTCGATGATCGCTGGGTCTATTCAAAACAAAAATTTCAACCCAAGGATGTGACGCTCAATCTTGCAATTGGATATCCGTTCTGATAGTTTATTGGTCTATTAGTCATTGGTTTATTCGTTAAAAAAGTAAGTCAAACAGATCATCAGACCATCGAACTGATGAACATATGAACTAATAAACCAATTTTTTTAGCTTTGCCCTTCTAAATAAATTTTACAGGAAATGCCGAACACAAAAATTGTTGAACTTTTGGGCAGCTCAGCCGATTCGTTGCTGAAGCATGAATGCAAAACAATTAAAAAGGAAATGCTTCATCAGCCTGGCGGTGACTTTTCTGACCGTATTTTTTCATCGACAAACAGAAGCAACCAGGTATTGAGAAATCTTCATCAGCTGTACCATCATGGCCGTCTTTCGGGAACAGGTTATCTTTCTATTCTTCCGGTTGACCAGGGTGTTGAACATTCTGCCGGTGCATCGTTTGCTCCGAACCCGTTGTATTTCGATCCGGAAAACATTGTAAAGCTTGCGATAGAAGGAAACTGCAATGCAGTAGCTTCCACCTTTGGTGTTCTTGGATCCGTGTCAAGAAAATATGCTCACAAAATTCCTTTCATAGTAAAAATCAATCATAACGAATTTCTTTCTTTTCCTAACAAGTACGACCAGATACTGTTTGGGAACGTGCAGGATGCCTGGAACATGGGTGCTGTAGCCATTGGCGCAACCATTTATTTTGGTTCTGATGAATCATCACGACAACTCCAGGAAATTGCGGAAGCATTCGATTATGCGCATGAGTTGGGAATGGCTACCGTTCTGTGGTGCTATATGCGTAACAGCGCATTTAAAAAAGATGGAGTGGATTATCATACTGCCGCCGATCTTACCGCGCAGGCCAACCATCTTGGAGTTACGATACAGGCAGATATCATCAAGCAAAAGCTGCCTACGAATAACGGAGGGTATACCGCGTTGAACTTTGGAAAAACAAATCCTAAAGTGTATTCCGAATTGACTACTGATCATCCCATCGATTTGTGCCGGTACCAGGTGGCAAACTGTTACATGGGACGCGTCGGTTTAATCAATTCAGGAGGTGAATCAAAAGGCGCATCCGATCTTTCCGAAGCGATCACAACCGCTGTCATCAACAAACGTGCAGGCGGGCATGGTCTGATATCGGGAAGAAAATCATTTCAGAAACCGATGAAGGAAGGAATTGAATTGTTGAATATGATACAGGAAGTTTATCTTTCAAAAGAAATTACAATAGCTTAAAATAGATAATTGCGAATTGCGGATTTTAGATTGCGGATTGCAATCCGAAATCAACAATCCGAAATCCGAAATAAAATGTCCTGGTTCAAACGCATCAAAGAAGGCATCACCACATCCACGAAGGAGAAAAAAGAAACTCCTGAAGGATTGTGGCATAAATGTTCTTCCTGCAAAAATATTGTACCGTCAAAAGACCACATTGCCAACCTGTACGTGTGCGAAAAATGCAATTACCATGAGCGCATCGGTTCAGCGGAATATTTTGAAATCATTTTTGATAACAATGAATTCATCGAGCTGAATCCTGACATGAGCTCCGGTGACCCGTTGCATTTCGTGGATACAAAAAAGTATACCGACCGGGTGACGGATACCCAGAAGAAATCAGGTTTGAAAGATGCGATTCGGACAGCTCACGGTGATGTAGGCGGTGAAGACCTCGTTATTGCCTGCATGGATTTTTCTTTCATCGGCGGTTCCATGGGTTCCGTGGTCGGAGAAAAAATTTCACGGGCCATTGATTATTGCCTTGAACATAAGCTTCCATTTATGATCATTTCAAAATCCGGTGGCGCACGTATGATGGAAGCAGCATATTCACTGATGCAAATGGCCAAGACGTCAGCCAAACTCACCTTGCTGGCCGAAGCACAGCTTCCTTTCATTTCTTTGATGACAGATCCAACGACAGGAGGGGTTACTGCATCTTACGCCATGCTGGGCGATTTAAACATCGCTGAGCCCGGAGCTTTGATCGGCTTTGCCGGACCCAGGGTAGTGAAGGAAACGATCGGTAAAGACCTTCCTAAAGGCTTCCAGACGGCTGAATTTGTCCTTGAACATGGCTTTTTAGACTTTATCGTTGATCGCAGAGAACTCAAAAAAAGGATCACCAGTTTGCTCGTGATGTTTAAGAATTAATTTATCTTTGTTTAGCTCTTAAACTTTTCATACCATGACACATTCAATTGCATTTAACACATTAGCCTACGCGAAAAAGCTGATCGCAGCCGGAGTTCCGGAAAAGCAGGCGGAAGTGCAGGCAGAAGCATTAATCGAAATGATTGATGAAAATTTAACCACAAAACGCGATTTAAAAGAGATGGAGGTATCTCTTAAACGCGATCTGAAACTGATGGAATTACGGCTCACAATCAGGCTGGGGACGATGATTGCCGCCAGTATAGCCGTGGTGGCAACATTGGTAAAGTTGCTCTGAATATCAGAAAATTAACACCTGAATATTTTTTCAAAGAAATTAGTTTCGGTATTGCCGGAAACGAATTAATTTTTACCTTTGCCATCCGTTTTAAAACCATCAAAATAGACACTAATGATTGCCGCAGAAGCAAAAAAGAAGATTTTTAAAAAGTTCGGAAACTCTGAAAAAAATACAGGATCAGCAGAATCGCAGATTGCTCTTTTTACTGAACGAATTAATTCAATGACAGAGCATTTACAGGAATCAAAAAAGGATTTTTCAACTCAGCGTTCCCTGATCGCCCTGGTAGGTAAAAGAAGAAGCCTTCTTGACTATCTCCAAAAGATAGATATCGAGCGATACAGAAAGATCATCGTGGATCTGAATATCAGAAAATAATTACAAAGCATTACAGAAGGAAAAGGCAATTCTAAGGGTTGCCTTTTTTCTTTCTAAGAAACTATATTTAGTTTCTCAACAAATCAATTTTCAATTCATATAAATAAGACAAATGTCAAATCAAGGAATAATTAAAAAGTTCGATATCGGTGACGGTAGAACAGTCACCATCGAAACAGGAAAGCTGGCAAAGCAGGCAAATGGTTCTGTCGTAGTAAGAATGGGAGATGCCATGCTGCTCGCCACTGTGGTTTCAACAAAAGATGCAAAACCGGGAGTCGATTTTTTACCGCTCTCCGTCGATTACCAGGAAAAATTTGCTGCCATGGGAAAATTTCCGGGCGGTTTCTTCAAAAGAGAAGCAAGACTTTCAGAACATGAGATATTAATCAGTCGCTTAATTGATCGTGCATTAAGACCTTTATTTCCAGATGATTATCATTCTGAAATTCAAGTCATGGTTACTATGATTTCTGGAGATAAAAATGTGACTCCTGATGCATTGGCTTGCTTGGCTGCTTCGGCTGCAATTACCATTTCTGATATTCCGTTTAACGGACCGATCTCTGAAGTACGTGTTGCACGCATTGATGGAAAGCTTTGCGTCAATCCATACATCAGCGATCTTGAAAGAGCTGACATCGACCTGATGCTGGCAGCTTCCATGGAAGACATCGTGATGGTAGAAGGAGAGATGAAAGAAGTCTCTGAAGCTGAAATGCTGGAGGCGATCAAGTTTGGTCACGAAGCCATTAAACTACAATGCAAAGCTCAGCTTGAATTACGCGACATGTGTGGCAACAAACCAAAGCGGGAATATTCTCATGAAACGCATGATGAAGAGCTCCGCGAAAAGATAAAGGTTGCTACTTACGATAAAGTTTACGAGATCGCGCGTGCAGCCAAAGGCAAAGCAGAAAGAAGCGAAGCGTTCACAAAAATATTTGAAGATTTTATGTCCACGGTTCCTGAAGAGGAGCGCGAGGAAAAAACGCTGATGGCCAAAGGGTATTTTTTCGACGTGGAAAGTGAAGCGATGCGTGCCTGTATTCTCAACGAAGGCGTTCGGCTTGATGGAAGAAAGTCAACCGATATCCGCCCGATCTGGTGCGAAGTGGATTACCTTCCTTCCACACATGGTTCAGCCATCTTTACAAGAGGAGAAACACAATCCTTGACAAGTGTGACGCTTGGCAGCAAGCTCGATGAGCAAACGATAGATTTAGCCATGAAGGAAGGTTCTTCCAAGTTCATGCTCCATTATAACTTCCCGTCTTTTTCAACCGGTGAAGTAAAGCCAAACCGCGGTCCCGGAAGAAGGGAAGTGGGTCATGGTAACCTGGCCATGCGTTCACTGAAAGTGATGCTTCCTCCTGAATCAGAATGTCCGTACACCATCCGTGTCGTTTCTGATATCCTTGAGTCAAACGGTTCATCTTCGATGGCTACTGTTTGTGCAGGAACGCTTGCATTGATGGATGCAGGTATCAAGCTCCAGCGTCCTGTTTCAGGAATTGCGATGGGTTTGATTACCGATGGCAAAGGAAAGTTTGCAGTCCTCTCTGACATCCTCGGTGATGAAGATCATCTCGGTGACATGGACTTCAAAGTAACCGGAACAGAAAAAGGAATCTGTGCCTGCCAGATGGATTTAAAAATTCACGGGCTTCCTTTTGACATTATGCTCAAGGCATTATCACAGGCACGTGAAGGAAGACTTCACATCCTGAAGGAGATGCTGAAGACATTGGCTGCGCCAAGAGCGGATTACAAACCACATGCTCCTCGCATCGAGAAGATGATCATAGCAAAAGAATTTATCGGTGCCGTGATCGGACCTGGCGGAAAAGTGATCCAGGAAATGCAGCGTGAAACGAACACCGTTATCTCTATTGAAGAAATAGACAACCAGGGAGTGATCGAGATCTCTTCTACAGATAAAGCATCCATTGATGCAGCGATGGCAAAGATCAGAGCGATCACTGCTGTTCCGGAAATCGGCGAAGTGTACGAAGGAAAAGTGAAAAACATCATGGACTTCGGAGCCTTTGTTGAAATCATCCCGGGCAAAGACGGTCTGCTTCACATCTCTGAAATCAGCTGGGACCGTTTGGCCAGCATGGAAGGTGTTTTCAAAGAAGGAGAAAAAATAAAAGTAAAACTGATCGACATCGACAAGAAAACCGGCAAGATGAAACTTTCCCGTAAAGTTCTTCTTCCTAAACCTGAGAAGAAAGAACAGGGGCAGGTTCAGTAATTTTGATGTCAGGCTGAGCGGAGTCGAAATGTCAGGCTGAGCGGAGTCGAAGCCTTGAAAAGAAGCAGAAGGCAGTGGCAGTAAGCAGTAGATGCTTACTGCTTTTTTTATGCCTTAATTGCTTGTCATGCTGAACTTGTTTCAGCATCTTTTTGATTGAGCAGATTCGAAATAAGTTCGGAATTCAATAGAGATGTGAAATAAATTGAACATGTCCGCGCTGACAGGTACATAGTACAAGTGAAGACAGATGACTTTGTTCAGGCCAAAAAGGTATTTATTGTGAATCAGCACCAGTTGGTCAAGTAATAGTACTTAATTTATTGTTTTTCAGTATATTATAAGTGTATTGTAAATTCGCCAAAATTCGTTATTAGTAACCGGATCTTGTAAGGAATTTCCCTTGTTTTAAAAAAGTATGTGAAACTAAATGAAAAGACAGCCGTTCTAATCATCCAGTAATTCATACTTAAAATTAACGTGAACGAATGCGTCAACTAAAGATTACAAAACAGGTTACTAACCGTGAAACAGCTTCCCTGGATAAATACTTATCTGAAATCGGAAGAGTAGAGCTTATTACAGCAGAAGAAGAGGTGCGTCTTGCACAAGCCATTAAAAAAGGTGATCAACGTGCATTAGAGAAGCTCACGAAAGCGAATCTTCGTTTCGTGGTTTCAGTTGCCAAGCAATACCAGAACCAGGGACTTACCCTGGGCGATCTGATCAACGAGGGAAATCTCGGTTTGATAAAAGCTGCACAACGTTTCGATGAAACGCGCGGCTTTAAATTTATCTCTTATGCTGTATGGTGGATCCGCCAGTCGATTTTACAGGCGCTGGCCGAGCAAAGCCGTATTGTACGGTTACCCTTGAACAAGATCGGTTCCATCAACAAAATCAACAAAGCATTTTCAAAGCTTGAACAGGAATTTGAGCGTGAACCTTCCCCGGAAGAAATTGCAACGGTATTGGACCTCACGTCAGATGATATCAAAGATACCATGCGTTCAGCAGGACGTCACGTATCCATGGATGCTCCATTGAGCACCGGAGAAGAGACGGGTAACCTCCTGGATGTATTGGAAGACGAAGACCAGCCGCATCCCGATCAGTCGCTGATGAACGAATCATTGCGCAGGGAAGTGGAGCGTGCTTTGTATACACTTACAACACGTGAAGCAGATGTCATCAAGCTGTATTTCGGTCTGGAGCCGGGTGAGCAACCGATGACATTGGAAGAAATCGGTGACCGTTTTGACCTTACACGCGAACGCGTAAGACAGATCAAAGAAAAAGCGATCCGCCGGTTAAAACATACTTCCCGCAGTAAAATTTTAAAAACATATTTGGGTTAAAAAAGAGGTGAGAGTAAAATGAAAAGAGTTCCTTTGGTAGAGGGAACTCTTTTTTTTGTGCAGAAATTTCACCACGGAGACACGGAGGTCATGGAGCTTCACGGAGGATACTCCGTGTTTCTTTGTGTCCTCCGTGTCTCCGTGGTAAAAAAATGAATAAGCAGGAACTGTGAATCTTATTTCATCGAAGCAATTTCATTCGGCGGAACATAAGCGTGTACGTTATTGCTGATAGCAGGGATAGATTGCAGGTAGGCGAATATTGCTTTTAAATCTTCATCCTTCATTTGCTTGATCTGATCCCAAGGCATCGGAGGCATGATCGGTCTTCCGGTTTCTATTCCCATAAATTTCCCGGTACGAAGTATCTTAAGAAATAACTCTTCCGTCCATGCTCCTGTACCTGCCATTGAATCCGGTGTGAGATTAGCGGCATAGGAAATTCCCCAGGGTCCAACCCATGCAGTAAGATCGCTGCTGCCGAGATACCATTTGCCGGGTGTTACTTCTGTCGGATCGATGGCAGGCAGTTTCATGTCGGAAGGGCTTCCTGACAGGATACGTGTTTCATCGATAACCGGCCCTTGCGGAGTCATCTTTTTAGGAGAGTGGCAATCGTTGCAACCACCAACCAGGACAAGATATTTTCCATGTTCAATTATTTCCTGCTTCGTTGGCTCCGCTGGTTTTTGCGGTTCATTGGAACAGCCTGACAAGGTAATTGCAAGTGATGAAACTGTAATGCAGCAAGCTGCAAGCAGTGGTTTGGAAAAATGTTTCATTGTGTTTAGGTTTTTGTGTTAGTTGGAATAAAATTAGAAAAAGATTTTATTCGTGAAAACAAAGAAAGAAAATCAGTAAAAACACCCTCTAAATTCAATAAATCACATTCGGATACCACTCATCTCTTCAATGCTTTTGCTGATGAGCCTGTAAATTGCCCTGAACTCTTTTTTATCACCGAGCATTTTAAGATGTTCCCTGATAACGGCTGTATCTCCTCTTTTTGCCGGCCCTGTCTGCATTTCTGAAGGTGGGTTCTTCTGAACTTTCATGGCGGTTTCCAGGATCAATGGACGCAAAAGATCGAACGAAATATTTTCCTTTTCAAGGATACGTTCTGCAAGGGTAAAAAGATGGTTACTGAAATTATTAGCAAACACGGCGGAGAGATGAACTCTTTTACGCTGTCGGGAATCTAAAAGATGAATTTTTTTTGTAAGACTTTTTGCAAGCGCCCTGATTTTTTTTTCCGTCAATGTATTATTTGCTTCGATGCAAACCGGAACTGTTTTAAAATCCAACGCATGATTTGCTGAAAAGGTCTGGACCGGGTAAAGGACTCCAAAGTTTTTAAACTTCTTTTCGAAAACACTGATGGGAACCGAACCTGATGTATGAAGAATAACAGTGTCCGTGATTCTGATTTTATTAATCACTTCTTTGATGGCGCTATCGCTGACTGCAACAATATATATATCAGCTTCACCTGAAATTTTTTTCAGATCCAGGACATAGCTGGCGGAGAGTTTCCTGGCCAGGGATTTGGCACCCGATTCACTCCTTCCATATACCTGCAGTATTCGGTGGTTAGCGGCTTTCAGCGCTAATCCCAGCTGCGTGGCAACATTCCCCGAACCGATGAATACGATTTTCAATTTTCAGCTTTCAATTTACGAACCCTCTTCCTGATAGCAAGATAACTTCCGAGAATCATCAATATGCAACCTGTCCATAGAATATTAATTCCGGGAAATATAATGGCCTTCATGATAATGAATTCATGCTTGTTCGATTTTTTTTCACTTACCTGCAGATCTACTTTTCCTGTATTGGGATCGATCTTGTTAAATGAAAATTTCAACCCGAGAGAATCAACAACTGACTCTTTTGAGAAGGCATTAAAATTCTTAATGACAAAGACAGGCAAAGAATGATAAAGATTCTTATTCACATCTTCTATTTTCAATTTGGCGGCGACGGCAATATCGGAATCGTTCAATCCGAATTCCTTTCTGTCGATATCTTTTGAAAGTCCCTCCAGGATAACGAGGCTGTTGCTCGTCATAAAGGTGTCGCCGATTGCAAGCGTTTGCGTTTTGGGCGGCTGGTAATCATCGTTCGGATCAGTCTTTGGATCATTCAGCTCTACATACGTAAGGTGGGTATAAATGTCCTTGCTCAGGAAGTGTTCTGTAGATGGTTCTGAAACATTTCCCATCCTCTCATTCAGCTGGTACACAGGATGCAGCTCAAAAGCTTTTTCCTTTGCTCCGGTTGACCGGTTCAGCTTGAAATATTCAATCGTGTAATAAACGTTTACGCCTTTTTGCTCTTTTCCTTTATAGGTCACAAAATATTCTCCCATTGGAAGCGTATCCGTTTTTTGTTCAATCAAAATGTTCTCACGGTTTGGAAAATCTTTTCCAAGATTGATGTTCTTTACGTTCTGGGAGATGATCTCCTTTTTTGAATTCGAGATCAGCGCGCCGAGCAGGATCATCCCTATACCGATATGGGCAATGGAAGCGCCGGATTGTTCAACCTTTCCTTTCAATACGGTGATGATAAACGTAAAGTTGGCTGCTACAGCAAACACACTTGAAAACAGCAAGGCATAATAGTGCGGACGATAGGTTCCGAGAATAAAAGCGGATGCAATCGTGACAACTGCTGAGATTACAAGTGGAGGAATGATCCTTCTGAAAACCAGTTTGCCGTCACTTTGTTTGTACCGGAAGAATTGTCCGATACCGATCAGCAGGCAAATGATAACTGCCACAGGAATCTGCCAGCTGTTGTAATGATCAATCGGATCCACAGGAGGAGCTTTTTTTAATCCAAAGATTTTGTTCCAGACGGGAAGGGAAGTAGTAGATGTGATTTGAATGGCTCCGATGACCAATACCAGCATGCCAATAAACATCCAGAACTCGCGTGAAGTAATGTGCTCATCCTGTGTAGTGGAAATATGACGGTAATTTTTTATTACCAGGAAGACCGAAATGAGAAGAAAGAAGAGAAGGTACACCAGCAATTGGCCCGTCATCCCCAAATCGGTGAATGCATGAACGGAAGTATCTCCTAATATTCCGCTCCTGGTAAGAAATGTTGAATAGAGAATCAGGATAAATGTGAAGATGCAAAGCAGGTAAGATGAAAGAAGCGAAGTATTCCTGTGTTTGTAAATCAGCATCACATGGGCTGCTGCTACCATGGTCATCCACGGCACCAGGGAAGCATTCTCTACAGGATCCCAGGCCCAGAATCCGCCAAAGCTCAACGATTCATAAGCCCATGCAGCGCCCATGAGAATTCCGGTTCCCAAAATCATCACTCCGAAAAATGTCCAGGGTAATGCAGGCTTGATCCATTCTGAATATTTTTTTCTGAAAATACCTGCCAGTGCGAATGCGAAAGGAACAACTGTTGATGCGAAACCGAGGAAAAGAGTAGGAGGATGTATGGTCATCCAGTAATTCTGTAAGAGCGGGTTCAATCCTCTGCCGTCGTGAATTCTCGCCAGGTAATCAGGCATCCGGATGAACGGGAGGTTTGCAAAATCAGGATGATCCCGGAGAAGAATAAAAGGGTTCGTGCCCAGCTTGTAATTAAAGATGACGACACCAAGAATCATTGAAACAAGAAATACCTGGACCGTTCCGATAACAGACATAACGCCGGCTTCCCATTCTCCTTTTTTACGAATGATGAACCAGGAAAGAACACAATGCCAGAACATCCAGAGCAGGAAACTTCCTTCCTGTCCTTCCCAAAAGCATGCGAAAATGTACCGGAGCGGCATGACACTGTTGGAATGTTCCCATACATAATAGTATTCAAGCCGCTGCTTTATGATGAGGTAAAAAAGCAATGCAAAAATACCGATGATGGAAAAAGTATGTACGGCAAACGCTTTCCTGGCAAGGCTTTTCCAGGAAGCGTCCTGGTTACGAACAGAAAGTGCATAAAAAACGGAAGCAGTCAGCGCACCCACAAATGCAAGTACAATTAACAGGTGCCCGATCTTTCCCCAGATTAAATGCTCACCGATGTATTGAATCTCTTCTGTCATGAAATGGTGTGAAAAAATTCTAACGAGTAAATTCTAATGACCAATGAATGTTCAAATATTAATTTCAAAAATTTGAAACAATTTTAAACATTAAATATTAAAATTTATTTAGGATTTAGAATTTAGTTATTAGTGCTTGCTGTGCTCTTCATGTCTTCCTTTGGATTGTTGTACTTGGAAGGACATTTCATCAGTACATCGGAAGCATGAAATTCTTCTCCCGCCATTTTGCCTATGATCACAATTTGTTCAGAGCGGTCAAAATCCTGGGGCTTGGTTTTGTTAAGCAAAACTTTTTTTTCATGACCTTCATTATCGATCATATAAAAAGTAAAAAGATTTGCGTCTACTTTCGGATTGTAATCCTGCGGTTTGTCCTTCGCCAGTTTCCCAACAACGTGATAGACTTTCTTAGGATGCTGTTCAGCGATAAGAAACGTAGCATAGGTGCTGGAATCTGCCACGGTGGTCAGAATCGCCGCTACAGCAATGGCAATAATCGCAATGGCAATGATGTGTGATTTCTTCATTAAAACGATGTAATAATCGTGGTAAAGATACTATTAAAAACGGAAGGGAAATGTCCGGGCGATCCGTCTTTTACACAGTGAAAATGAAGAAACAAAGAGTAAAATTACTTTTCCCCGCCACCTTTATTTTCAAGCTTGCTGAGCTTTTTGTCAATACGGACAAGATAAATAACAATACCGGTAAAAATAATAGCCAGGACTCCAACGACGATGTATATTTTTCCATTGGAGTGAAGAAGATCGGCCATTTCAACAGTCTCTTCCGAAGTTTGTGCAACGGTATAGAAAGATGAAATCAGGAAAATGAAAAATGAAAAGAGAGTAACCTTGTATTTTCTCATAAGTTTAATTCTTGGTTCTTGGTTCTTGGTTCTTGGTTCTTGGTTCTTGGTTCTTGGTTCTTGGTCACCTCGTTACTTTATCACTTAGTCACTTATCAGTTGATTCAATTTTTTTATTCTGACCCTGATATTTAAAATCCACGCCGACATTAATATCCATCCGATCACAGCCGGATAAAAAACAAGTCTCATTTTATTATCGAGGTCATAGGTGCTGAAGCCCGGATTTCCTCCATTTCCAGGGTGAAGTGAATCTGTAAGACGCGGAAGGATCATAATAAACACAAGCATGAGCGTAAATGCGAAAATACTATACACGGCGCTGATACGGGCACGCTGGTGTGCATCATCGATGGAGCCTCGCAACAGAAGGTAGGCAAAATAAACAAGCATCGTGGCGGCTGCACCGTTGAGCTTTGCATCGTTCACCCACCATGCACCCCACGTGAACTTTGCCCAGAGACTACCTGTAATCAACCCTAATGTTCCGAAAAGTATTCCAACCCTGGCTGATTCTTCGGCGACAATATCAAAACGAATATCGGCTTTGCCAAGGTAACGCATGCTGTTCACGAGAGAAACGATGAGCAGGAAAATCATGCTGAACCACATCGTCACATGAAAAAATAAATTCCGGATGGTTTCATGCAGAATAGGAAGACGTGGAACATCAATAAGTAATCCTGCAATGACAGAATACAGAACTAATAAAGCACCTAACAATTTCCACCATTGTATTCTCATTTCAGATTCCAAATTTTAAATTCGTGTATTCGTAGTTTCGTACAAATTCGTTATTCGATACAAATGCTTAATAATAAATTAAGCGTTGATAATTCACTCTCGCCAAAGGTATGGAAATAACAAAAAGGCCAAAGCGATCACCATTACATTTAAACCGGTAAGCATAAGGATATATTGATAGTTCACACTTGCATCCAAACCGTCTATTGAGTTTTTGGAAAAACGAATGATGGTTATCAGCATGGGGATAAGGATAGGAAAGCTTAAGATGGCCATCAACGTGGTATTGCTTCCTGCTTTTGATGCAATGGCCGAAACCAATGACAACACCGAAGCAAACCCCATGCTGCCAAGCAACAGGCCGAGCATGAACATGGGCATGTCCTCGATGATATTACCTATGAACAGGCTGTAAAATAACAAGTGAACACAGCTGATGACCAGCAAAAGGAAGATGTTGTAGATAATCTTTGAGAGAATAACGGCCTGGGCGCTTGCTATGGTATACATATACAATTGTCTTCCCCTGGATTCCTGCATAAAGCTTTTCGCCACTGCATTCACCGCGGCAAATAAAAGTATGATCCAGAAAAGTGAATTCCAGGTCGGTACATCAATGATTTCCCTGAAGGAAAGATAACATATGAAAACGGTGGAAACAATGTAAAGAAGAATTCCATTGAAAGCATATTTCTGCTTCCATTCGAGAAGAACTTCCTTTTGGATGAGGTGTTTTATTTCTGTTACCAACGAATTATGAATTAAGAAGCACTAAGCACTCAGGAATATTAAATATTTAATATTAAAACATTTGAATTTCATTGGTTATTCGTCATTAGTTATTAGCTATTGAATTAATCAAGCTGATGTACACTCTTCATATCCGGTATTTCAATATTTTTAAAACCAAACTTCAGCAGCTTTTCTCGCCAATCAACCTGTACCTCGTATTCACCATGGACAAGAAAAAGCTTTTTGACTTCATCTCTTTTTTGGCAGGAAAGATAGTCAAGCATTTCTTCGTAATCTGCATGGGCGCTGTAGGAGTTCATCACAGCCACCCGTGCCTTCACATCGTAAGGTTTGCCAAAAATCGAAACTTCTTTGTCGCCTGCAGCGAGTTTTCCTCCAAGGCTTGCCGCCGTGCAAAAGCCGACAATCAAAATCGTATTCGCTGAATTACTGATGTTATTTTTTATGTGATGCTTGATCCGTCCGGCTTCTGCCATGCCGGATGCAGAAATAATAATACAAGGTTCCTTCAGATCATTTAATTTTTTTGATTCCTCAGCACGCTGAACGTAGGTGAGATTGTCAAATCCAAACGGGTCACTGTCGGAACGAAGAGCTGCAATCATGTCTGCGTTAAAACATTCCGGATGCATACGCATAATAGTGGTTGCATTAATTGAAAGAGGGCTGTCAACAAACACTTTCAGTGTCGGTATTTTACCTGCATTTTTCAGGTTGTTGAGTGCATACACTACTTCCTGTGTCCGGCCAAGGCTGAAAGCGGGAATTATGATCTTTCCTTTTCTCTCCACGCATGTTTCAAGAATAATTTCAAGCAGGCGATTTTCTGTTTTCTCGGAAGATTCATGTAACCTGTTTCCATAAGTCGATTCACAAATGATATAATCTGCCTGTGGAAATGGTTCGGGAGATTTCAAAATTTTATCGGAAGCGCGACCGATATCACCTGAAAAGAAAATACGGGTTGTTTTCCCGTTTTCGCGTATAACAAGATTAATCCCGGCAGCTCCCAGGATGTGACCTGAATCCGTAAAAGTCAGCTGGATGTCATTGTTGATCTTAAACGGTTTACGGTAGGGAACCGAAACAAAATGGTCCAGGGCATCATCTACATCTTTAATGGTATAAATCGGTTCGATGCGTTCATAACCCTTGGCCGTTCTTGATTTGTTAATGTATTTGACATCGCTTTCCTGGATGTGCGCGGTATCGGTCAGCATGATCACCGCAAGATCGCGTGTGGCGGGCGTACAATAAATATTTCCTTTGAATCCTTGCTTAACAAGATTCGGAATGTTACCCGAGTGATCAATATGAGCATGCGAAAGAACGAGGTAATCAATCTCTGCAGGATCGAAATTAAACGTGCGGTTCAACTTATCGGTATCAGCGCCATGTCCCTGGAAAAAACCGCAGTCAAGCAGCAGTTTTTTTCCATTCTCAAGTGCAATGAGATGTTTACTTCCGGTTACCGTTCTGGCAGCTCCGTGAAATGTAATAGTCATTATGCGAAAGTAAGCATACTGTGACAAATGGTTCAATAGTTCATTAGTTCATTAGTTCATTAGTTCATTGGTTCTTAGTTCTTAGTTCTTAGTTCTTGGTTGAACCTTGCAAAAATATAGAGAGCACGATATATTTTTCAAATAGCATACATTTGCCTTTGAAAATCAATTTATATGAAACTTGATATTCTTGTTTTTGGTGCGCATCCTGACGATATAGAATTGTCCTGCGGAGGAACTCTTCTGAAACATATTCAGCAGGGTAAAAAAATTGGTCTTGTTGACCTTACGAAAGGTGAGCTCGGAACCCGTGGAAGTGGAGAGATCCGTATGTCTGAAGCCGCCGCCGCTGCTAAACTGATGGGAGCTTCTGTAAGAGAGCAATTGAATTTTGCAGATGGATTTTTTGAAAATGACCGTGAGCACCAGCTGAAGGTTGTTGAGCTGATCCGGAAATATCAGCCTGAAATCATTTTATGCAATTCCATTACAGATCGTCATCCTGATCATGGCAGAGGATCAAAACTTGTTTCGGATGCAGCCTTCCTTGCAGGCCTTTCAAAAGTGACGACTGCCTCAGATGGAAAGAACCAGGAGAAATGGAAGACGAAAGCTGTTTATCACTACATACAGGATCACCACATCAAACCTGACTTTGTTGTCGACATTTCTGATTTCATGGAAAAGAAAATGGAAGTGATCAAAGCTTATCGTTCTCAATTTCACAACCCGGATTCAAAGGAACCTGCCACTGCCATTTCATCAAAAGAATTTCTTGATTTCCTGTACGGACGGGCAATGGAAACGGGCCGGTATATACATGTTCATTATGCTGAAGGTTTTACCGCGGAACATGTTCCCGGAATTAATTCCCTCTTTGACCTCGTGTAAGTAATAAAAAAACCTCTCCGTTTCCGAAGAGGTTTTTTCTTAATGAATCGATTTAATATTACTGAACGATCATCTTTTTTGTTACGACATCATTGCCAACCCGGACTTTGTAAGTATAAACTCCGGCAGCAAATTTTGTTGCATCAATGGTAAGCGTATGCAAACCTGTTCCGTAGTTTGAATATTTGTTTACGGAAAGCACCTGGCCCATTAAATCACTTACTTCAACTGTGATGTCTGCAGCTTTTTTCAATGTGATATCCACAGAGGTTTTTCCATGAAATGGATTCGGATAGTTTGATGAAATGTTGAACGATGACTTGCTTATAGTTTGTATGCCCATTGGAGGTATCAGGGGCCATGTGCCTGTCGGAATATCATTGACAGGAATTCCTACATATACGATCTCATTCGACGCTTCATTGTTATTTGCATACTCACATGGGTTTGTGGTGGAACCACTCAAAGTTGTTCCCGGAGCAAAGTCACGCTGGTAAGTCATGTGAACATACCCGTCGGCATTTCTTGCAATGTTTCCAAAGGCTCCGTCATAGCTGGCCTGGTCTGCCGGTTGGGTGGCCCATAAAACATCGTATGCACTATCATTCGGATTTGTCCACGTCAAACCACCATCCGTTGTTTTGATCACATAAGGATGAACAAACATCTGGAAATAAATGGAAGTATCTGAGGCCTCATCTGCCGCCTGGTAAGAAAGATAAATGACATTGTTTACATCCACGCTTGCTTTTGGCATGGAGATGAAAGCAATCAGCCCCGTCGAATAATACCCGATTGGATTTTCAGCTGGATCGCCGTTACAGCCGGTAGGAACACTGATTGTTCCATCACCATCTACATCCGGCGGACCGGCAAGGAAGTTTGACATTTTATCAGGGTAATCTTCGTTCCAGTAGCAAAGATCCTGGGTGAAGAAATAACTTAAACCGGCTGCTCCCGGGTCTTCGATGGCACGGGTTCTTCCATAAAATACATGTACTTTATTGTTGTTGTCAATCAGAACCGTTGCATCGCTTGTACCTGACCAAAGCGTGTCAGCTATTCCATCTCCATTGGTATCAGTATTCATCGTAGCAGGATCATAAAGCGGAATCGGGAATTCATCCACAATTCTTTTTGTCCAGGTTTGACCATTGTCAACAGATTTTAAAAGTGTTACATCCTGTCCAAAGTCACCGGCAACGATGGCAATGGTGTCGCCTTTTGCATCGATGGAATAACAATCTGCGCTTACTGCAAACACATCAGTTCCCCAGATGTAACCAGGGATCTCAGCTTTTGGTGACCAGTTAACACCATCATCCGTAGACCTGGAATAATACAAAGGTCCCTGGGCAACACCGGTTCCCTGCCAGATCGCATGAAAGCTGTGTCCGTCGGCACCACCTGCCGTAAATTTTGGCCACCAGTCAACGCTTGGTGTTGTGTTAGGAATTGAATCCATGGTCCAGCTTCCGCTTCCCTGTGCAGGACGAATGGAAAGGATTTGCCCGTTGTTTCCGGCTGTTGCCGTATGGGCTAAAATAATTTCATTGAATCCAGCACATGCAACATTCTGAAATCCTGTGCGGATGGGTTCAACACGAACAGTTGGTTGAGCACCCCAGGTGACTCCATCACTACCGGAATAGTTATAACCGGTACCGCGGTCAGGCCAAACGCTGGCTGTAGTTCCCGTCAATGACATGGTCCAGGTAGCGCTTATTTTCCCGTTCACATTTACCACCCTGTTACTTAGCGTACCGTTTGTTTGTAAATCGTAAACGGTTGATCCAATCACAGTTTCCGGAATTGTCGGCGGAGCCCAGCCATTTACTACAGAAGAACCGTTGCGACGCGCTGAATGATTCGCAGCATGAGAATAGGACTTCAACGCAGACAGTTGTTCCGGTGACAGGGTTTCATGAGAACCCCCGGCAATTTTTTTAACCACTGGATGCGGCCTGTTAACGGATGTGGAGCTGCTTTTTATTCTCAGGTTCTGCTGTGCGCTGATGCCTGAGTAAAAAAATAATGCGATACCAATAAGTAAGAGTTTTTTCATTTGATTTTGATTTAGGTGGAAACTAAAAAGTATTAGGTTATAACAAATTTATAAAATTCCCTGATGCCTGAAACAAAAAAACCTCTCCGGAAACGGAGAGGTTTTTTTTATGAATGAAAGTTCGTGGATTATTGAACAATCATCTTTCTCGTTACAGCATCATGACCAACCTGAACCGTGTATGTATAAACTCCGGCTGCGTATTTTGTTGCATCAATGGTGAGCGTATGAAGACCTGCGCTGAAACCAGAGTAGTTATCTGAAGTCATTACACGGCCTACCAGGTCACGAACTTCAATTGAAATGTCAGCAGATTTTTTCAAAGTGACATTCACTGAAGTTTTTCCATGGAATGGATTCGGGTAATTTGGTGCAATGCTGAATGAAGGATTGCTGATTACCTGCACACCAACACTTCCGGTCGTAGTCGGAGTCCATGAACCTGTAGGAATATCATTGACAGGAATACCTACATAAACGTACTCATTTGAAGCTTCGTTGTTGTTTGCAAACTCACATGGGAAGTTCGTTCCGCTCAATGTCGTGCCCGGAGCGAAATCACGCTGGTAAGTCATGTGTACATAATTGTCAGCATTTCTTGCAATGTTTCCAAATGATCCATCGTAGCTGGCCTGATCTGCCGGCTGGGTAGCCCAGACAGCATCGTAAGCGCTGTCATTCGGATTGGTCCATGTCAAACCTCCGTCTGTAGATTTGATCATATACGGGTGAACAAACATCTGGAAGTAGATGGATGTATCAGACGCTTCATCAGCAGCCTGGTAGGACAGGTAAATATTATTATTTGCATCCACACTGGCTTTAGGCATGGAAATGAACGCTACGAGTCCAGTTGAATAATAACCGATCGGGTTTTCAGCCGGGTCATTGTTACAACCTGTAGGTACGCTGATCACTCCGTCGCCGTCTACATCAGGAGCACCTGCAAGAAAACTAGGAATTCTGTCAGCATAATCTTCATTCCAGTAACACAGATCCTGTGTAAAGAAATAGCTTAATCCTGTTGCTCCAGGATCTTCAATAGAACGGGTTCTTCCGAAAAATACATGTGCTTTGTTGTTATTGTCAAGAATAACTGTTGCATCACTTGTACCAGACCAAAGTGTATCAGCAATTCCATCACCATTGGTATCTGTATTCATGGTAGCAGGGTCATACATAGGAATAGGATATTCGTCTACAATTCTTTTTGACCAGGTTGCTCCGTTGTCATGAGATCTTAAAAGAGTCACGTCAGTACCGAAATCACCCACAACAATTGCAACCTCGTCTCCGCGAACATCAATTGCATAACAGTCAGCACTTACAGCAAAGATGTCTGTTCCCCAGATGTAACCAGGGATTTCAGCTTTTGCAGTCCATGTAACACCATCATCAGTAGAACGGGAATAGTACAGCGGTCCTGATGCAGTACCTGTCCCTTGCCAGATAGCGTGGAAGCTATGACCTGTAGCGCCACCGGCTGATAATTTTGGCCAGAGATCAGTATCGATCGTTCCGGGCATTGTAATCACTGACCATGCTCCTGTACCTTGCTGCGGTCTGCTTTCAAACGGTTCTCCATTTAAAGCCGTAGAAGTGTGAGCCATAATGGCCTCATAGTTTCCTACTGAAGCTACATTTTGAAATCCTGTACGGAAAGTTTCCAAACGTGCTGTTGGCTGAGCTCCCCATGTTACTCCGTCATCGCCGGAATAATTGTAACCAGTACCGCGGTCAGGCCACACACTGGTAGTGTTACCAGTCAGTGACATGGTCCAGGTAGCGCTGATTTTTCCGCCTACATTAATAACGCGGTTGCTCAGTGTACCATTTGTCTGTAAATCGTAAACTGAAGTTCCGATCACAGTTTCTGTAATGAGTGGTGGCGCCCAGGTGCTGTTTACAGTGCCGTTACGACGTCCTGTGTGGTTTGCAGGATGAGAATAAGATTTCAATGCAGACATCTGTTCTGCAGATACGGTTTCATGAGCCCCCCCAGCAATTTTTTTAACCACTCTGTGTGGTGTGGAAACAGAAGTAGAATTGCTTTTAATTCCAGGGCGTTGTTGTGCAACAACTCCTGAGCAAAACAATAATACTCCGCTAAAAAGTAATAGTTTTTTCATTTGGTTTATTGGATTTAGTTAGACAATAATTGGTTTGTTATTACCAGACAAATTTAGAGAAAGTTTTCAGTTTCCAACTATTAAAATTTAATATTTTGAGCTAAAAAGGTCATTGCATTGTCATATTTTTAGCCTATAAGGCAATCCGGTGTTCCGTACGAATCTTATTTTTTTGCCCGCAGATTTTTCAGCTGGTCTTTAAAAAATAAGTAATCACTTACCGAAGGAATAAATTCTGAAAGCCTGAACTTCGTCAGGATGCGAAAACAGACTAATAAAAGTAACCCGGTTACTACATACGAACAACAGGATGTGATGGCGGCTCCTTTCAAACCATAGGCCGGAATCAGGATGTAAGACAGTATGACTGTGACGATAAAGCCGGCCAGCGACGTGAGTGTATTCAGGTAATGTTTACCGATTCCGGCAAAATAGTGAGAGGCCATCATCGTGAAGCCAAAAAATGCAATCCCCGGAGCCGTGATCAGCAGCAACATTCGTACTTCGCCGAAACTTTTTCCGAAAAGATATTCGTAAAGTGATGATGGAAATAAAATCAACACTGCTATCACTAACGTGGTGGCCACAAAAGAAAATTTAGCAAGCTTGAGTGTAAGTGTCTTTGCATATTCCGGGTTTGATGTATTGGCGATGCGCGCGTACTGAACCAGGGCAATGCTTCTTGCCACAAGCCAGCATGCATCAGCGAGGGCTACAGCAACCGAAAAAATACCGACTTCCGATTTACCATAAGAATGATCCAGCACATAAAAGCTGAAACGATAGTTCAGCGTCTGGACAAGCATGGCAACCTGGACATACAATCCGAATCTTAAAATCTGTTTCAGAACAGGGAAGAGATTTTTTAATGATCCTGTCTTTATATCACCTTTAAGAAAGTAAATGCTGAGCAGGAAACTCAATCCATAACTTACATACAATGCATTGATGTAAGCGCTCACTGTTCTGTAGCCTGAATAAATTTCCAGTGTTAAAACAAAAACCAGTACTGTTATCTGTATAAGGTTGACAAGATTCTGTTCATGAATTTTTTCCTTTCCTGTCAGGAGGGAAACATTCGCTGAAGTCAATGAAAAAAGAAGAGAGAGAATTAATATATCTGTCGTTGAACCGGGAGGAATCATGTTCAATGCGCTGAGCACAAACGAAAAAATTACAGAACATACTCCTGACCATATAACTGCAGGAATAAATAATTTGAAGAAATCTGTTCTTGGCAGTAGATAAACAAGCGCCGTTCCTCCAAAAATATTGCTGATCATGGTAATGATGGTAATTCCAAGAATCAGGATTGAAACTTCGCCACGGCCTTCGGCGCCCAGAAATTTTGTAGTAAGGATGATAATCAGAAAGCTGAATACAGATGCCAGTAACCGCGATGAAAAAGTTGAAATTATTTTTTTAAACATGCAGCGATGTGGATATTCAATTGATTTTTTTCCCGGCGATCGTCAGTTCAAAGACATTTCCGGGACTGGAATTGGGAATCAAGGTATGAACCGTATGTTTCTTTTGGGTGTAGATGGCGCACAAGGTATTGGAAACGTGAAATAACCGGTTCCGGAATTCAGCGGGAGAACCATCTAAGATTCCGGCCATTACTTCATAACGGATTTGTTCAGGGTTGCGTGCGTAATCGTGCCAGACAATGATGGAGTGTTCATTTCGCAGAAGCTTAAAGACATTGGAAGTATCTGTTTTAACCTGGTCGTAGTGATGATCGCCATCTACAAAAATCAAATCAAATTTTCTGCCGAGTGAATCAAAATCAAAAGTGGATGAATGATGCTGGATGTGTTTGACATTCGGAAGATGCTGAGAAAAAAAACGATGCAGCTGAATATAATTTTCAGGCAGTCCGCGTTTTCGCATTTCATCATCCGGAAGGTTGATGGTAAAACATTCTTTTGCAACAGAAGCTACATTGGCCACGCTTTCTCCACGCCATGTTCCTATTTCCAGGTAAGCACATTGTGGAAACGATCGCGCCAGCAACTTCAGCAGGGCCAGGTCGGAAGGTAAAGAAGTGCCGTCAAGGAAGCTGTATGGAGAAACCGTTTCCTGCATTCCCGGAAATAAATCAACAAGGTTAATGACCGGTAGTCCGCGTGACAAGGAGGGATATTTTTTTTGAACGAGTGATTGGAAATTATCCTCATCCTCCAGCACAGCAAGTATGCTTTTCGGGTGAGCAATCAATGTCTTGACCACTTTAAAAACTTTTGAAATTTTATTCATCATTCGCGTATTCGGAAACATTCGTTATTCGATACCGGCCGGTCATCACGAAGGGTTCCCGATTCTGTTTAGTTTTTTGAAGAGTATCTGCCTGTAAATATCAGTGAATTTCTTTCCAACTACCTCGAAAGAAAATTTTGCAATGGTTTCTTTCCTCATATCTTTTTTATCGTAGGAGGCATGTGCATCGAGCATCCGGTTGAGCTGTTCATACAGTTCGTCCTCATCCTTTGGATTCACCAGCAACCCGTTTTTTGGGCTGATGAGCTCCGGGATTCCGCCAACATTGGTTGACACCACGGGGACACCGCTTGCCAGGGATTCAATAATCACACAGGGCGAATTTTCATAGTTGCTGAAGAGCAGCAGCAGATCTGATTCACGAAGTATGGCGGCCACGTTTTCAATCGGTTGGTCCGGGTAGAAACGGATGATGGAATCCAATCCTGATTTTTCTGCCAGCGATTTTGCTTCCGAATAATCTTTTTCACTGATGATTCTCATTTCAAAATCATCCCGGCTGGCTGCAAGTCTTTTAATAACACGCAGGATTCCGCTGATGTTTTTCTGCCATTCGGCCAGGGTCGAGATGTGGATAATTCTTATTTTCCCGCCGGGCACTTTATCGCTGATTGAAAATAAATCAGTATTTACCACATTGGGCACGACTTCAAAATTTTTTCCAAATCCTTTTTTCAGCATCACTTCTTTTAAATGATTGGAAACAGGGCAGATTAACTCTGCACGCTTGCAGATTTTTTTCGTGAAATACTTTTCCGGTTGAGGGATCTTCAAATGATATTTCGTCGAATGTTCTGTAATGATAAACGGAATCCCGAATCTCTTTCTCAAATGCATTGCAAAAAATCCTGCCGGGTAAGCAACATTCAGATGAACCACGTCCGGTTTATCCTGGAAGTGCCTGAGAATTTCCCTGTAACCGGTTTGCCATGCTTTTTGTGACTGGAAATAGCGGACAAGTTTAGCGAACGGAAATTTCGCTTCTGTTTTTTTATAATAGATGATAACTGTGAAAACATTATTTATATGTTTAATATCTGCTTCAAACTTCTTATGCGGCAGATCCGGATCCGGGCAAATGCTTAAAGAAGCCGTCTCATTGAAACCTGAAACTGCTTCGGCATGACGCTGTACAAAATTTCCAAGATGAGGATGGATCCGATTTGGATACCAGCCAGAAAGAAATAAAATCTTCACGCGTTAAAGATCAAAAAAAATCCTTGTTTAAGGTGACAGAAAACATCAAGCCTTTGGGATTGAAAAGAAATCTCAGGATTGAATTATAATTTAACTGCCGTGATAAGATTAAAAAAGGGTGGATGATGGGGCTCGAACCCACGACCCTCAGAATCACAATCTGATGCTCTAACCAACTGAGCTACAACCACCATTTAATATTTTAAACTTCCAATCCTGGTATGTTCCAACCTGTTTTCAGATGAGGGCTGCAAAAATATTCATTTATTTCGTCTGCGCAATAAATCATTTTTTCAAAAGTTACCGGGATCTCATCTCATTGATACATACCATCTTCCACCAAATTAAAAATGCTTCTGAATTCTCAGAAGCATTCTAAATTTTTGACGGGTCGGTAATAGTTATCGTTTAAAATTTTCGTTCAGGTAATCTTCCCACTTCTTTGTCTTATAAATATCGTCACCGAAATATTTTAAGACAGGCAGCATTTGTTCAGCGGTGAGGTACCCGGGAACAGGACCAATTTCATTCATGGCTTCATCGAGGTAAACAGATGTCGGATAGCTCATGGAGCCATTCAGCATCTGTGCAGCAAATTCATTGGCTTTGTACTCCGGTTTGTAGAAGTAAGATTTGTCTTTATAAAAAATAGTGTCACGGGTTTCGGCATTAAACTTCACCGAATAAAAACGTTTATTCATGTATTCTACAATGGCTGCATCTTCAAAGGTAGTTGCATCCATACGTTTGCACCAGCCACACCAGCTGGTATACATATCAATAAAAATTTTTTTCGGCTGAAGCTGATTTTGTTTCATCGCTTCCTGGAAAGTCATCCATTTTATCCCTTCTGACTTTTTTTCCTGGGCGTATGCAGTCAAAGAGCAGGCTGCCAGGATTAGGGGAATAAAAAAGCTTCTTTTAAGCGTATTTATCATAGTAAGGGCTTAGGATAAATTTTGTCTTACAAATATACAAAACAAGATTATTTTTCGATGAATATTTTACATTGTTCGGCACATCGTTCGCCGTCAATGGCTGCCGAAACGATTCCCCCGGCGTATCCTGCTCCTTCACCACATGGAAACAAGCCAGTAATCTGGGGATGCTGAAGAGATTCTGCATCGCGTGGAATTTTAACGGGTGAAGATGTGCGGGACTCGGTAGCGACCAGGACTGCTTCATTCGTATAGTAACCTTTTATTTTCTTTTCGGTGGATTTCAGTGCATCCCGCAATGCTTCTGCAATTGCAACAGGGAGAACTTCATCCATAGATACTGAAGAAACTCCGGGAATATAGGAAGTAGGGGGTAGCGTCGCCGAGATTTTTTTTTGTATAAAATCGACAAGGCGTTGCGCAGGCGCTCTTAGGTCGTTTCCGCCTTTCCTGAAAGCAGTCTGCTCAACAGCTTGCTGGTAGCGCAATGCAGCCAATGCTACATCACGCGAATAGTTTTGAAAATCTTTTTCATCTACCGAAACAACCATTCCGGAATTCGCAAACGGGTTATTTCTTTTTGATGGGGACCACCCGTTCACAACAATTTCTCCGGGACCTGTTGCAGCCGGCGCAATAATTCCTCCCGGGCACATGCAGAACGAATACACACCACGGTCTTTTACCTGGTGTGTGAGACTGTAGGAAGCGGGAGGAAGGTAAGGGCTGCGGATTTTGCAGTGATATTGCACCGAATCAATAATCTGCTGCGGGTGCTCAATCCGCACTCCTAATGCGAAAGGCTTTGCATGAATCAGAATATTTTTTCGGTGCAGCAATTCATAAATGTCTCTTGCCGAGTGTCCTGTTGCAAGTATCACACATTTGGCAATCAGCTCTTTTTCCTCCTGTGTTGCATCTGTTTTTTCAACGAGGATTCCGGAGATCTTCTTGTTCTCATGGATGATAAAATCCTTCAACCGTGTGTTGAAGTGAATTTCTCCTCCTGCATCAACGATCGTTTGACGCAGTGCTTGTACAATTTTAGGAAGCTTGTTGGTTCCGATATGCGGATGTGCATTCACCAGGATATCTTCATCAGCACCATGCGCGACAAGAATATCCAGGATCCTGTTTACATCTCCGCGTTTTGTAGAACGGGTATACAATTTTCCATCGGAATAGGTACCGGCTCCGCCTTCTCCAAAGCAATAGTTGGAATCAGGGTTTACAACATTCTCTTTATTAATAGCGGCCAGGTCCCGTCGCCTGTTCTGAACATCTTTGCCACGTTCAATGATGACAGGTTTTAAGCCAAGCTCGATTAAACGAAGTGCTGCAAACAATCCCGCAGGTCCCGCACCAATGATAAGAACAGGCGTCTTCCCTGAAACATCGCCGGTAAAATGGAAAAGATCAGAAAAATTTTTTGGGGGAGGAGGAGATTCGTTGATATATACCTCCGTTCTGATCCTGATTTTAACCTGTCTTGAACGCGCATCAATAGAACGTTTAACAGGATTCAAAAAAGTAATCTGCGATTCAGCAACTGCGGCAGCTTCGGAAGCCTTTTGCAGCTGGATGGTCTTGTCTGCTGCTTCTTCCGGCAGAAGGACAAGCTCAACGGTTTTGATCATTGATTGCTGTTAGATGATTTGATAGCCTGCAGTCGATCGTAGACTGCCGGCTAAACTATTCAAAGTTAAAACTTATAACAAATGTCTTTGAAAAAAGTGCATCGAGGGGACGTGAGAATGGTTTTCCGTCCTGCACCAGCAGGTTGTTCAGTCCATGATACATTTTAATTTCCGGTGAAAACTTGAAATAAGGCATGTAAAAGTCAAAGCCGATGCCGATCTCGTAACCGTAATCATGCCTGTTCAGCTTTACAATATCCTTGTCTTTTGCTTCCACACTAACCTGGGAGATCATGTCAATAGAATATTTCCATCCTGCGATGACATAAATCCTGTAATTTCTTATTCGCTTTGACTTGAACTTCAGATCAAACGGAAACTCAAGATAATTTGACTCTATGGTTTTTGTTACTGGCTTGCGGATAGTGTCAAGATAGGTGATGGTGTAATTCAGGTTTCGCTGGGAGAATGAAAGGGATGGAATAAACCGGAGATCAAAATAATTTCCAAGGCGCAGATTCGCAATGATTCCGAGATTCAACCCGGCGACGGGATCAGAGATGATCGTATAGACACTGTCGCGGTATTTGAAATCAGGAACAAGGTTCATGTTGAAATCAGAAATATTGAGGCCGAGTGTAAAACCAAAATGAACTTTCTGGTAGTCAAATTTAGGTTGGTTGCGTGGTCCTTCACGTTGCGCCCTTGCCTGGAGAAAGAAAAAAAGAAGTGACAGGATGAAAAAAAACAACTTGCTCACTCGCATATATTTCTTTAAAAAAAATGTTGATGGCATATTGTGTCAGGCTATTTTTTCCCGGTATAAAGCGATGCAACTCCAAAGGTAAGTGGTTTACATTTTACATCGGTGAAACCGGCCTTTGAAAAAATATCCATAAAATTTTTTCCATCCGGAAAAGCTTCCACTGATTCATGGAGGTAAGAATAAGCGGAGTCGTCTTTTGAAATCATTTTTCCTATCCACGGACAAATGCGTGTAGAATATATAGTGTAAAAATATTTTACCAGCTTATTTTGAGGCTTCGAGAATTCAAGCACAACAGCGGTTCCTCCGGGTTTCAAAACACGGTACATCTCTGACAGTCCCTTATCGAGGTTCTCAAAATTTCTCACGCCGAAACCAACGGTAACAGCATCGAATTTATTGTCTTCGAAAAAGAGATTCTCTGAATCAGCTTCAATTAGCTCGATTCTATGCTGAAGATTTCTTTTCCTGACCTTTTCTTTTCCAACGGCAATCATATCGGCGGAAATATCTACTCCATAAATTTTGTCAGGATTCAGTCGCGTGGCGGCCAGCGCAAGGTCAGCAGTTCCGGTTGCAACGTCAAGCAGGAGCTTCGGCTGCATCTTTTGTAAATGAGCAATGGCATTGCGTCGCCAGTAACGGTCAATTCCAAACGATAAAAAATGATTCAGGAAATCATACCGCCCGGCGATGTTATTGAACATCGCTGCGACCTGGTGCTTTTTGCCAAGTGAAGAATTCTTATAAGGAATTACCGGTTCTGACATCATCAAAAGATCTTGAGCCCGGATGCCTCCTGTAAAAGCTGTTCACGTTCTACAGGAACTACACCAACTTTTTCGCATACAAGTCCTCCTGCCAGGTTAGCGAGCGTGGCTGTGGTGACAGGAGAAAGCATGAGTGCCGTGCAAAGAGCAGCGACACTGATAACGGTATCACCGGCACCTGAAACATCAGCGATGTTGCGGATGTGAGCAGGAATTAATTTTTCTTCTTTTGAAGAGTACACAAAAGCTCCTTTTTCGGAAAGTGTAACAAGAACCGTTTGCACCTTGTTGTCCTTGCTTAACTTTTCAAGTGCATTCCTGATTTCTTTCACGTCACCGGTTTCAAAATCTATTTTCATTCCTTCTCGCAGCTCTTTCAGGTTGGGCTTCAGAAGGGTGACATTCTTATAATGATTAAAATTCTTTTTCTTCGGATCAACCACGACAGGAACCTTGCTTTTTGAAGCGGTCCTGACAACCTGCTCAATCAGGTTTTTGTTGATCACTCCTTTGTCATAATCTTCAAAGATGATGACAGCGATTTTTTTCTTTGCAATCAATTCTGTGATCCTGTTCAGCAAATGTTTTCGTTCACCTGCAGAAATGTCTCCGTCCACTTCATCATCTACGCGAAGCATCTGGTGATTGTTCCCGATCACACGCGTCTTCATCGTCGTAGGACGATCTTCGCTTTGAATAATACCTTCCGACGACATCCCCATTTGCTGCAACAGTTGAATGAAAGTTTTGCCGTGCTGGTCGCTTCCGATCACGGAGCAAAGAACCGGCTTTGCGCCGAGCGATTGAATATTGATGGCAACATTCGCCGCTCCGCCCAACCTGTTTTCACGTTTCGTGATCGTGACAATAGGAACAGGAGCTTCCGGTGAAATGCGTTCCACCTTTCCCCACACGTAGGCGTCAAGCATTACATCGCCGATGATGAGTACATTCAGCTTTTTGAATTCTGAAAAAAGCTGGGTTATGTTTTTTATTTTGGACAAGTGGTTCTTAGTTTTTAGTTCCTGGTTCTTGGTTTTTAGTTGAACTAATTGAAAATTTTCTCCCCCGAAGATCAGAGTTTTTCAAATAATCAATTAAGCGCCCATTCATTTTTCCGATATTGTCAGCAAGATTAAACATAAAGTCAAAATCTTCCTTTGAAATATAGTTGCGGTCAAAAGCCCGATATAGTTGAGACTTGGTTTCTGCTGCCGACCCACTTGAATAGCTAAGAAATAAAACAAACTCTTTGTTTCCTCCTCGACCGAACCCTTCAGCAATATTATCCATGATTGAACCTGAAGAACGATTGATTTGGTCCTTCAAGGCAAAATCTTTGGCGAAATTTGGTTTGATGATGTGTGTGAAAATCATTTTACATAATTCATGGGCAGTTTTCCATGATTCAATTTCTTCAAACGATTTGAATGTCGCCATTTTTTTTAAAACTAAGAATCAAAAATTAAAAAGATTTCAAAAACTAAGAACTAAAAACCAAGAACTAAGAACCAAGAACTAAGAACTGATAACTAATTTTTCCTTAAGCAGAGATAATGCAGTTTTAATTCTGCGGATCGCTTCAACCAGTCTTTCATCGCTTGCTGCGTAAGAAATACGGACACAGCCAGGATCGCCGAATGCTTCTCCTGTAACGATAGCCACATGTCCTTTATTCAAAAGATACATGCATAAATCTGTTGCGTTATTGATGGTTTTCTCACCATCTGATTTTCCAAAATAAGAACTTACATCGGGGAAAACATAGAATGCTCCCTGGGGTTCGTTGATTTTCCATCCCGGAATCTCTTTCATCAGCTTCAGCACCAGGTCTCTTCTTCTTCTAAAGGCGGCTTGCATTTCAAGCGTCGGTTGGAGGCTGCTGTTGAGGGCAGCTTCGGCAGCTTTCTGTGAAATGGAAGAAGTGCCCGAAGTGAATTGTCCCTGCATCTTGTCACAGGCATCGGCAATCCATTTTGGAGCGCCGATATAACCGATTCTCCATCCTGTCATGGCAAAACTTTTTGAGAGGCCGTTCACAACGATCACGCGGTCCCTGATGTTTTCAAATTCCGCAATGCTCACATGCTTGTTCAGGAAATTGATGTGCTCATAAATTTCATCCGATAACACATACACATGAGGATGTTTAGCAAACACATCTGCAAATGATTTCAGCTCTTCCCTTGTAAAAACAGTGCCCGTCGGATTGCAGGGCGATGAGAAGATAAACATTTTTGTTTTGGGCGTGATGGCAGCATCCAGTTGCTGCGCGGTGATTTTGAAATCGTTTTCAATGGAAGTCTTTAACGGAACCACTTTTCCTTCCGCCAGCTTCACCACTTCAATGTAGCTGACCCAATAGGGAAGCGGAATGATGACTTCATCGCCCGGGTTGATCAGGCTCAGGATGACATTGGCAATGGATTGTTTCGCGCCGGTTGAAACAACAACCTGTTCCGGTGCATAAGGGAGATTATTTTCACGTCTGAATTTTTCCGAAATGGCTTTTCGCAATTCGGCGTAACCAGAAATTGGGGTGTAATGAGTATAGCCCGCATCAATGGCTTTTTTCGCTGCGTCGCGTATGTGATCCGGGGTGATGAAGTCAGGCTCGCCGAGACTCAGGTTGATGACATCAATTCCTTTTGCTGAAAGTTCGCGGCTGAGCTTTGCCATCCCGATGGTCTGGCTTTCTGACAATATGTTGATTCGGTTTGAAAGAGGATGTTTTTCCATCTATTTTTTTAACATTATGCAGACTAATAACTAATCTTTACGAATATTATTAAGTCTCAGAAATTTGAAATCCTATATATATTATTCGAATCTATTCGTTAATTCGTATGCCAAGTTCTGCAAACGTACGGCATTCTTTTAAATGTGGAAAATCTGGTATCGGGACTGACCAGGAACTAGGTTAAGGTCAAAAAAGTTTTGGTAGGTTTGTTTTTTAAGAACCCGTTCAATGAACTTTAAAAGAGATTGCCTTGTAATATTTTTATTATTTTTTAATGAATCGATCATGGCCCAGGATATTCGCATTGATGCGAAACCGCTAAACATCAGGTTGTATGAGTCGGCCAGGATTATCAGGCAGAATGAAATCAATACACTGGTATTAACGAGTGATGTAAATATGGCCGGTGAATCGTCCAATCACACTTATTTTTTTGATGACTCGCTTCGGTTGAACAGGGATTATAATTTCAAATTAAGAAATAAGTTTTTCGATAATTCTTTCTTCCTGCAAAACAGGATTTTCATAACTAAAATGTATGAAACAGATGCAAAATATTACCATGATTTAACTATTTCAAAAATTGTTGATCGTCAGAATACAGTTGATACTTCCATCCGGATTTTTGAAGTAGACGAAACAAAAAATGAAAACATTGTTTCTCATTCTCCATCATTTCAAAAGGTAACCGGGACCGGCGAAAGCAGGTGCATATATACATACAACAACGATTACGGAGAAAAAGGTAAAGAGGGTTTTGTTTACAGGATGATCGATGAGAATGGAACCTTGTCCAACCCTGACTCCGTTAATCTTCCCTACGATGATAAGATTTGCAACATTATCAGGATGGTGTATGATGATGCAGGCAATAAGATTTACCTGGTTTGCGAAATGTTTCGCTATACCGGCAAGAAGGAACGGGTCACCGACCATTTTTTTCTCGCAGAATATAACATGAATGCACATGCGCTGAAATTGAGTGAACGTTTCCAGCTCGGGGATGGACAGAATTGTAAGATAAAGCTTAGTGGAAAAAAAATACTGCTGGCTGAGCTGGCCGAATGGAACAAGCCTTCAGGAAAGGATTCTATATCACTGCTTGAGTTTGAAAGAGAATCTCTGAAATTAAACTCGGTTCAATCGTTCCGGTTAAGTGAAGAATTTATCAGGACGATGCCTGTGTACGGAAACACATACGTTGATAAGAAATTTGTTCCTGTAAAAACAGAAATTCTGGATGATCATTCATTGGCTTGCCTGTACGAATTAAGGTTTTCATCCAAAGAATTCAGCGGGACTGTGTTGGCGACTTCAATTCTAAAGGGTGTTCTCAGGAGTGGAATTCCTTTACGCAGTAAGGAACTTGTTCCATTCCGAAGTGATTTGATTTTTATTCGAATGGATACAAAGGGCGGCTTCTTCACTCAATACATTAAGAGAGGAGTATCCGTTTATAATTATGATCATTCTGTTGCAGCAGTCCAGGGTGAAAATAAAATCGGGTTTATTTACAATGATGTTTCGACCGTTGAAAAAGAATCATATTCCGAAGTAAGGTTGTTAAGCTATAATAATGAATCAGGAATTTTTAAAATAGATTCTGTATCATTTTCTGACCGGCATATTTCCTTCGTGGATGTTAATTCAGCTTACCAGCGAAACGGAACTTCATTCCTTATTGGCAATAAATTGAAAGGTAACACGAGGAATGAAAAAGAAATTGAAAAAACCTATTGCATTTTAAGATGCAGCTTTGAATGAAAACAAAACCCCGGAGAGATTCAAATCGCTCCGGGGTTGGATATTCCTGATCTTAAGAAATTACTCCTTCACAAATTTTTCGATCCAGGTATGTTGTTCTCCTGTCACATTCATGAAATAAATTCCAGGGTTGAGAGAAGAAATGTCAACCTTGGTTTGTGGTTGACCGGAAGCTGATATTTTTTTGCTGAGCACCTTTTGCCCGAAGACATTAAAGACTTCTACCTGGCCAATTTTTAATTTTCCATTTTCAATTGTCAATTTCGTAGAAGCGGGGTTCGGATAGATCAAAAGTGAGGAATAGGTATACAGGTCATAAACAGCAAGCGCATCATCAATGGTATTGATGGTTGTATTGGTGATGACAGGCGCATTGAAATCGAAATATATTCCTGCTGTATTCTGGATCAGTGTACCATTCGGAAGATTCGGCTTTTGGTTGATGGTGTAAGTAACATATCCATTGCTGCCTTGCTGATCAGTTCCACTGTCAGGAAGCATGATATTGTTGAAACTGAATTTAACGACGTTCCCCGGAAACTGGTCGACATCGACCTGGTGCGAAGCAGCCCGGATGAAAAATGTGCTCATATCGAGATCAGCGTCCATTGTATCCCGAATGAATACATTGTAAGCGATGTCATTTCCGGTATTCTGAAAACGAATCGTGTACTCCATTGGTGTAGTCGCAGAAGGTGGAATTCTTCCACCCGGATCAAGGCCTGCAGGCAGAACTGCCTTATCATTAGGGTCCCAGGAATTTCGTACGGCATAGCAAGCCTCCTGGATGTTATTGGCCGGATCAGCATCTCCCGCAATAGATTCTTCAGTAAGCGTAAAGCAGACTGTATCCCCGATGACTGCAGAAGGACTTGTTGATACAGAGACATAAGCTGAGAAGCTGTTCCACCAGTTGTTATACCAATAATTTGAAAGATTGCTGAAATCCCATGTCAATGTATCGCCGTTAATGCTTGTTGGCGCAGGGTTAGCTGAAATATATGTCACCAGTGGATCAAGAATGAGTTGAGCCTGCCCGTTTGTCGGAGTACAATTCAGGTTGGATGCATGTACGTAGACGACCGCCGGTTGTGCCGCAGGACGAAAACCCCAGCCGGATACATTGCCGGTAAGGTCGTAACCTAGAGGACAGGTAAGAGCGAAGTCATTTCCTGATGAGGGAGCAGTTGCAATAGAGTAAGTTCCTGAAGCAGGGCAGCTGGGATCAAGGTTGATATAGTAACTGCTCATCTGTATTGTATAAGGTATTCCGGTCGGAACATCGAAATAATAATTACCTGATGAATCAGAGTAACTCCAGCCCACCACGCTGGTTCCGGATAATAATTGAACTGACATCCATGGTAAAGGCGTATCGCCTGCATCGTAGATACAATTATCATTCACATCAATATAAATAGTGCCGGAAACATTTCCGCATGTATCTCCCACAAATACTTCGCTGTAATTATTTGAAGTATCAGCGCTGCCGTCAGGACCGGTGGCAATGAATTCCACCGAATACTGGCCTGAAGCAAAATAGCTGTGGTCGACGGAGGCGGCAAACCATAGATTCGGATTCACGGGTACTATCACCGTGCTATCACTTCCGTCTCCGAAGTTGAACTGCACGGCAATCGAATCAGATGTTGTATACCCTGTCGTGGTGCCATAAACAAAAAGAGTAGCAACATACGGGGGAGGACAATGAGTGCCAAAAGTAGAATCAGCTGCGTATAAAATTGATACGGCTGTTTGTGCATTCGATTTGTAAAAACTCAGTGTCAGAAAGAAGATAATAAACAATGAAATGGAGCGTAGATTTTTTTTCATGGGCTTGGTGTGTTAGAGAGTATATATGGTAAGACGAAAAAAAGCTGAAAAAGGTTGAGACATGTTCATTTTAATTTTCTTTATTCTTTCACAAATTTTATCACGCCGGTTCCTGTTTCTCCATACGCTTTTACAAAATAAATTCCAGCTTTTAATCCTGAAACATCAATAAACGGAGAAGCTAACGCTTCTTTAATGAAGCACTCATTCCCCATCAGGTCAAAAACTCGTACACTTTTTATTTTCCATTTTTCATTTTCAATTTTCAATTTATCGGACGCGGGGTTCGGATAAATTAAAAAATCATGGCCGGGATTTTCTTCCATAGAAGTTGCTGCTCCCATGTAATGAAAGGTAACCGTGTTGTTTCCTGCATTGGGACTCACAAGAGAATCGTTGGTAAGGTTGTAATAAATATCAGCCGGGCTGCTTAATCCAGTTACCACGGCAACAGGAGCTGATGCAAACGCGCTGTCAAACCTGTAAATTGATTGCGTGTTCCAGGCGGAAACATAATAGCGTCCGCTGCCGTCACGTACGATGCCGTCACAGTTGCCAAGCGTGGTTGCAGTAACCTGTGATACCGATGAGTCGGAAAGCAATGCCCGCATGATCGGCGCATTTGTTCCCCATGTCACCCAAATGATCCGTTGGTTTGCTCCGTCATAAATAATTCCGTTTGGACTTTTTACAAGACCGGTGCAGAACGTGGTAAATGTTTGCGCGGCAATATTTATTTTGAAAATTTTCTTTGCGTTGAAATCCGTCGTATAGATATAGTTGCTTCCGTCTGAACAGATGCCGTTCAGGAAAGTGGCTCCGAGATTCAGGTTCATGACAACGGAACCGCTCGATAAGCCAAACCCTTTCATGGAGCTGCCATCGCAGGCGTATAGTACGGTATCTACAATTTCCAGCCCGTGCGGCCCGCTTGAAATAGAGGATGTAAATATGGAGAGCGTGCCGGATGTATCACGCGCAAGGATCTGGTTTGCCCCGTTATTGGATATGAAATATCTTTTTCCGGTTGTGTCATAAACTACACTCTCCGGTCCGTTATAGGTCTGCGCTATACTTCCTGTCGCAACAATGAAAAATAAAAAGAAAACTGCCTGCTTCATGGGGATTGATTTTCGGCAATGATATTGAATTATCCTTAACCGGAATTGTTTTGAGTTGTAATAATTGTACATTTGAGATCATCATCTGAAATATATGTCAAAAAGAATTTTATTCATCCTGGCATTGATGTTTTCCATGAACAGGATCTCACAAGCGCAGTTTGTTGCAGAAAGTGTAATCTTTGATAATTATGTAAGTCCGTCGGATAACGATTTGCAGAATCATTTTTACAGCACGTTCTCGCCCATGAGTCTTACAGCCATTTCCACGAACGGGATAACAGGCGGATGTGCATTAACCAGCGACTCATCCATCTGGGGCAGCGATAACTCCGTGTATTGTTCTAAATTCCAGGCCTTGCCAGGCGCCTGTGGCGTCAGCATTTGCTTTAAATACGATACGGCCGGCATTGATTATTTTCATCTCGAACGGCCCGTGTCCATATGGCTTACTCCGAATTCAGACTGGAATCATTATGTGGTTGCAACGATATCGCGCAACAGGAAATTTGAGCAAATCACCTATGGCTGGGTGAATCCCACTTCACCGGTTTTACCTTTGGCAGATGGTCATTGGTATAAATTTTCCCTGACCACAAGTTTCACCGGGGGAGTATCCGGCAACCAGATTGATATTACTTCAAGCGTAGAAGATTTAGGAACTTCAGGATTGAGTATTCCCGTAGTGGTTGGCTCACTTGATGGAACTTTTGACGACCATACAGTTATATCAGACAGCGCAATCGCCGTTTCTGTAAATGGTACCTATTGGGGAGGTTCCCGGTATCTTGACAACTTCGCCTTCGAAGGATACAAAAGCCCGGATAGCTGTCTGACGGTCGGGATAAATACGATTAGCTCGGATAATAATTCAGAATTCAGCTATACAATAAGCAACAATATTTTATCTGTTCGCCTGGATGATTTCAAAGACGCTGAGCTTGCGGTATCGAATTCAAGTGGAGAAAGAATTATTTTCTCAACTATGAAATCGAGGGAAGAAAGGTTTGATCTTTCCTATTTCGCAAACGGAATCTATTTTCTTAAGATCAACTCACCAAGAAAAATCTTTACTGAAAAATTTGTGATTTCGAAATAGTGACTTTTTATTCGTAACATTCGTAGAGATTCGTAATTCGTATGCGAAAGCCGTTTACAAAAATTGCTGCATTCATTTTTGGTTTAATAGCACTGGCCCACCTGGTACGTTTGTTTGTGCAATTCGAGGTTGTTCTGGGTACGCATGCATTACCCATATGGGTTAGTTATTTTGGAGTCCTGGTTGCAGGAGTTATCAGCTGGAGGCTTTTTAAAGAGTCAAAGTAAAGTTGTTTCAAACTGAAAATAATTTAATTTTGAATGGTCTAACACAACACAAAATTCACAATTATGAAAAAAATATTTTTAGTAATTGGTTTGTTTCTTTTTGTCACTACAGTCAACGCACAGCGGACTCCTAAAGAAGTTGATCCTGAAATCAAGGAGCTGCAGATTGCCCGCGACACGGCAAAGGCAATGGTTAAGATCAAGAATTCAGAAAACTCAAAAGATCTTAACCGGTTCGATAAGCTTCAGAATGAAAAGTTGAAACTGAAGGATCAGCTGAGCGCTGCCAAAAAAGCGAAGAAGACAGATAAGATGGAAACGATCCAGGAAAAAATAACCGAAAACCTGGATGCGATAAAAGAACTGGATCTGAAATTGAAAGCGGATAATAAAGAGCTTGACCGGCTCGATAAAGAGCTGAAGAATGCAGAGAAAGCTTTGCAGAAAGCGAAAGAAAGAAAGGCGAAGGAAAAAGAAAAGGCAAGGAAATAACCTTTATCATTTCTTTCAAATATAATCAGAGACTTTTCGTTTTTCTCACTATCCGTCAGCTTTGACTTCATGAATTTGACCACACGATTATTTTTTATTTTTTTATTTTGTTACGGATCGGTTGCAGCACAGGTAGGAGGAAGCTATACGTATGCTTTTCTTGATGTGCCTGCTTCTGCGCGTGTTGCAGCTTTAGGGGGCACTTTTCTGACAGCCAAAGACAATGATCCGAATGTGGCATTGCAAAATCCGGCGCTTTTGAATCCTTCCATGAATCATGTTCTTACGTTAAGCGGTGTCTCGTATTTTGATGGTGTTAAATTTGGTGATGCAGGCTACACCAAAGATTTCGGGAAGGCCGGGACCTTCATGGCAAATATGCATTATGCATCCTATGGAGAGTTCCCGGAAACAGATGTTACCGGTCAGACGATCGGTACATTTCATGCCGCTGATTACAACCTGACTTTTGGCTGGGGATATAAATTGAACGAACTTTTTTCAGTGGGCGCCAATTTGAAATCCATCTATAGCAATTATTACATCTATAACTCTTTCGGACTTGCTGCAGATGTTGCAGCGACGCTGTATGATTCTGCAAGTCAATGGACGGTTGCTGTTGCGGCCCGGAATTTTGGTACGCAACTGAAAAATTATGTAGTGGATGTAAATGAGCCATTGCCGGTTGAAGCTGACATTGCTTTTTCCAAAAGACTGATTCATACACCGCTTCGCCTGCATTTCACATACAGGCACCTGGAGAAATTTGATCTGGCATACACGGATCCGAATGACCTGGAAGAAACAGATCTTACTACCGGAGAACAAAAGATAACCGAATACGGATTCTTCAATAAGCTCTCGCGCCATATGATTTTTGCAGGAGAAATTCTGCTCACTCAGAATTTTCATTTGCGGGCCGCGTATAATTTTCAACGCCGGCAGGAGTTAAGCGTGGATACAAGTCCCGGAACGGTCGGTCTGTCATGGGGTTTCGGAATTAAGATCAGCAAATTCAGCATCAGCTATGGAAGGGCGGCTTATCACCAGGTCGGTTCCACAGATCATTTTTCAATCTCCACCAATCTTTCAGATTTTGTAAAAAAATAAAATGCTTCAGGTGGTGAGTGCTTATGCATAAATTATTAATTCTGCTTTTTTTTCTGACAGCTTTAAAGGGATTTTCACAGGATTCTATTTTCACAAAATCAGGTCGGATGGTTGAATCAAGAATTATTGAAATCAATCCGTTTTTTATCCGGTATAATTCACTTCCATTGAACAAGGAAAAAGATGGCTTTAGCATCGAGAAGGATAATGTTAAGAAAATTCATTTTGAAACCGGAATAAGGTATGATGTCAATGATTCACTTATACTTTCAGAACAGGAAGTAACTGCGATGCGGCAAATGTATTTTAAAGGTCAGAGAGATGCCCAGCTTTACTATACCAAATATAAAAGAGCAGGTACGTGGACTTTTATTACTACCGCAGCGCTTGGCGGGGCAGTAGGGCTTTTCACGGCAATCGGGTGCGTGGGAACGCCTCCCAAAGAAATCAATCTTGATTATCCCGACCAGGTGCTGGCATCCAACAGGGAGTATGCAAATGGATACAGGATTTCCGCCAAAAGAAAAAAATCAAAAAAAGTCTGGAAAAATTTATGGAGAGGAATCGAAGTGGATATAGCTCTTGTGATTGTGTATTTTGCGCTGATACGTGAATGAAAAAATATCGTTGATTCCCGGGTGGAGCTCAGGTTACTTCTTAATTTAACTTTTGTTTCTTTGTTCACCGTACCTTTGTATATATTTTCTATCTGCCGGAAACGGATGAATCATGATGGTTGAAAAAAAATCTGCCCAAACCAGGAAAATCGTAATTGCCATTGATGGGTATTCTTCCTGTGGAAAAAGTACGCTGGCGAAGGCGCTTGCAAAAAAGCTCCACTATAATTTTATTGATTCCGGCGCGATGTACCGCGCCGTTACATTATATTTTATACAACACGGGATCTCACTTGAAACACTGAAATCATTGTCTCCCGGGGAGCTGGAATCCGTCCTCGACAAAATAAAAATCACGTTTAGGATAAATCCTTCAACAAGCTTGTCAGAAGTTTACCTGAATGAAAAAAATGTTGATCATGTGATCAGGGAACTAAAAGTATCAGACCTGGTAAGCCCTGTCAGCGCGATACCTGCAATCCGGAAAAGGATGGTTGACTTGCAGCAGAGCTACGGAAAAGAAAAAGGAATTGTAATGGATGGCCGCGATATCGGAACACGCGTTTTCCCGGATGCAGAATTAAAAATTTTCATGACTGCGAATAACCGTATCCGTGCGAAGCGCAGGTTTGATGAGCTTACTTCCAAAGGATTTATTGTAACCATGGATGAAGTCTATCGAAACATTGAAGAACGAGATAAGGCAGATACCTCGCGTGCAGAAAGTCCCCTGCGGCAGGCACCTGATGCAATCCTGCTCGATAACTCAGATCTCACTGAGCAGCAGCAGTTGGAATTTGCGATGAGTGAGTTGAAGCGGTTAAAGGTGAATGTTCCTGCAGAATTATAATTGTCCACAGTCCACGGTCGACAGTCGACAGTCCACAGTGGACCGTCGACTGTAGACCGTCGACATTTCCTATCTTTGTCCCAATGAAAGTAACCATCGATCCTAATTCCGGTTTTTGTTTTGGAGTTGTATATGCTATCCAGATGGCCGAAGAAGAACTCGACCGTTCCGGAAAACTTTATTGTCTCGGCGATATTGTTCACAACAACATGGAAGTGGAACGTTTGAAAGCAAAAGGTCTCGAGATCATTAACCATGAGCAGTTGAAAAACCTGCATGGATGCAAAGTGTTAATTCGTGCACATGGCGAACCGCCGGAAACATACCAGATCGCTTTAAAAAATAACATTGATTTGATTGATGCATCATGTCCCGTCGTGTTGAAGTTGCAAAACCGGGTGCGTACCAGCTTTGAAGATGTTGAAATTAACGATGGACAGATTGTTATTTATGGTGAGCAAGGTCATGCTGAAGTGAATGGATTGGTAGGTCAGACAGAAGGGAAGGCCATTATTGTTAAAACTGAAGAGGACCTAGACAAAATCGATTTCACGAAGCCGGTTTATTTCTTTTCGCAAACCACGAAAGGCACCAAAGGTTTTGAAAAGATGAAATCGATGATTGAAGAAAGGATCGGAGCGCAGAATACTACTTCAAAACCTGAAGAAGTTTTTGAATCCAATGATACCATCTGCCGCCAGGTTTCAAATCGTGAACCTCAGCTGAAAGTATTTTCAAAACAACACGATGCCATTGTTTTTGTGAGCGGTAAGAAGAGTTCCAATGGAAAAGCCTTATATGAAGTCTGCAAATCGACCAATCCCAATACCTTTTTTGTTTCTGATGTGGATGAAATCCAGGACGGATGGTTCGACAAAATGGATTCCGTTGGCATCTGTGGGGCCACATCCACTCCTATGTGGCTGATGGAGAAGGTGGCAAGTCACCTGGAAAAAGTGAATACAGTATCCGTTTCTAAATAAAACCCAGGGATTATTCCTTCAATTCAACAAGGATTTTAGCATCCTTTTTCCTATTTTTATACTCGTGAAGGAGATGCCAATTTTAGTTTTGATTTCTAATATTATTCGCTACATTTGCGTCCCTTTTTATAGAAAGGACTAACTCTATTTATAAACCTAACTAACTAAATGATTACGGAATCAGAAGAAATTACGAACCAAACAACAGGAAATCCTGCAAATACGATTGAAAAACGCAATCCATTTGTCTTTAACTGGGACAATGCAGATAGCAAAGGATTGGAAGGATACACCTCGGAAGAGCGCAGCCGCCTCGAAAAAATGTACGACAATACCTTAAATGCAGTTGTCGAACATGATATTGTAGAAGGAGTTGTTGTTTCAATTTCACCGAAAGACGTATTGATTAACATTGGTTATAAGTCTGACGGGCTGGTCCCTCTGACTGAATTCCGTCACATGCCGGATCTCAAAGTAGGAGATAAAGTGGAAGTTTATGTGGAAACACAGGAAGATAAAAACGGACAGCTGATTCTTTCCCACAAACAGGCGCGTGCTTTGAAATCATGGGATCGTGTAAACGCTTCGCTCGAAAAAGACGAAGTGATCCAGGGTTTTGTGAAATGCCGTACGAAAGGCGGATTGATTGTAGACGTTTTTGGAATCGAAGCTTTCCTTCCGGGTTCACAGATTGATGTGAAGCCGATCCGTGATTACGATCAGTTTGTTGGGAAGACCATGGAGTTTAAAGTTGTTAAGATCAACAACGAGTTCAAGAACGTTGTAGTATCACATAAGGTACTGATTGAAGAAGAGCTGGAGCAGCAGAAAGCAGAGATCATGAAAAAGCTCGAGAAGGGCCAGGTTCTCGAAGGCACTGTCAAGAACATCACTTCATATGGTGTATTCATGGATCTTGGCGGAGTGGACGGATTGTTGCACATCACCGACATTTCATGGGGACGTATTTCTCATCCTGAAGAAGTGTTAAAGCTCGATGAAAAAATAAAGGTTGTTATTCTTGATTTTGATGATGAGAAAAAGAGAATTGCACTTGGATTAAAACAATTGACTCCGCATCCTTGGTCACAGCTTGATGCTGAACTCAAGGTAGGCGATAAAGTAAAAGGTAAAGTGGTGGTGATCGCTGACTACGGTGCTTTTGTTGAAATTGCACAGGGAGTTGAGGGATTGATCCACGTTTCTGAAATGTCATGGTCGCAGCATTTGCGCAGCCCGCATGAATTCCTGAAAGTGGGAGATGAGATCGAAGCGGTTATCCTTACCCTTGACCGTGAAGAGCGCAAGATGTCGCTTGGCATTAAGCAATTGAAACCGGATCCTTGGACCAACGTGGCAGCAAAATATCCTGTTGGATCAAAGCATACTTCTACTGTAAAGAACTTCCAGAATTTCGGAGTGTTTGTCGAGCTTGAAGAAGGCATTGACGGACTGGTTCATATCTCAGATTTATCATGGCAGAAAAAAATAAAACATCCTTCTGAGTTTTGTAAGATCGGTGATAAGATGGAAGTAGTGGTACTTGAAGTGGATCCTGAAAGCCGCAGGCTGAGTCTTGGACATAAGCAGCTTGAAGACAATCCATGGGAAGTATTTGAAACCATCTTTACTACGGATTCTCTTCACGAAGGAACTGTCATTAAAATGACTGATAAAGGTGCTATCGTGGCTCTGCCTTACGGTATCGAAGGCTTCGCACCGATGAAGCACCTGGTGAAAGAAGACGGAAGATCGTTGAAAGTGGAAGACAAAGCCCAGTTCAAGATTCTCGAATTCTCAAAAGAAAATAAACGCATACTCGTTTCTCATAGCCGTATTCATGAAGAGAAAACATCACAGGCTCGTTCGGCTGAGATGGTTGAAAAAGGAAAAGACCGCGATGAAGGTGCGAAAGCAGTAAAGAAAATAAAAGACAGCCAGGAGAAAACAACGTTAGGAGATATTTCAGCGTTGTCAGACCTGAAGAATGAAATGGAAACTGCAGAAAAGAAAACACGCAAGAAGAAAGATGAGGATGTTGAGATGAACGGTGTTTCCGGTGAAGCGGAAGTCAAATCGACAGAAGAAGAAAAGAAAGAAGATTAATTTCAGTCCCCCCGGTTTTCGGGGGGATTTTTTTTGACATTACGTTTGGTCATTTAATTTTAACTTTGGGCAATCACCGTATGGAAAAACGATTACTGCTGAACAGTAAACATTTTGAAATCACCATCAGCCGCCTGTGCTACCAGCTGATCGAGAGCCATAACGATTTTTCCAGTTCCGCTATCATCGGGCTGCAGCCCCGGGGAATATTTGTAGCAAAAAGAATTCACCAAAGACTTTCAGAAATTTTAAAAACTGACAAAATCCTGCTTGGCAGCCTGGATGTAACGTTTCACAGGGATGACTACAGGAGACGTGATATTGTTATTCCAAATGAAACACGGCTGGACTTCATTATCGAGGATAAGAAAGTGATCCTGGTGGATGATGTCCTTTATACAGGCCGGACCATACGGGCAGGAATGGATGCATTGCTGGACTTTGGACGTGCTGAAAAAATTGAATTGCTGACGCTCATTGACAGGCGGTATAGCCGTCATCTTCCAATAGAACCGGATTATATAGGAATCCAGGTCGATACCATTACCTCGGAAAAAGTGAAAGTGCAATGGAAGGAAACGGAAGGAGAGGATGCGATCTGGCTGATTACTGAAAAGTAATTTGTTGATTAAATAATTTGATAATTTGAGAGTGTGAAAGTGAGAGTATGAGAAAGTGTGATAAACGAACCAGGAACTAAGAACTAAAAAATAAGAACCAAGAATTAAGAACCAAGAACCAAGAACTAAGAACCAAGAACCAAAAACTAACCATGTCGCATCTCAGTGTCAACCATCTTTTAGGAATAAAAGGTCTTTCAAAGGAAGATATTGAACTGATATTTTCTACGGCTGATAATTTCAAGGATGTGCTCAACCGGCCGATTAAAAAGGTTCCTTCTTTACGTGATGTGACAATTGCAAATTTATTTTTTGAAAATTCAACACGTACCCGTTTGTCGTTTGAGCTGGCGGAAAGACGTTTGTCAGCCGATGTGATCAATTTCTCTGCATCATCTTCTTCTGTAAGCAAAGGAGAAACGCTGATTGATACGGTCAATAATATTCTTGCCATGAAAGTGGATATTGTAGTGATGCGTCATCCGAACCCCGGTTCCGCCGTTTTTCTTTCCAGGCATATTCAATCAAAAATCATCAACGCAGGCGACGGTGCTCACGAACATCCGACACAAGCTTTGTTAGATGCTTTTTCAATCCGGGAAAAGTATGGAGAAGTGAAAGGAAAGAAAGTAGTAATCGTCGGGGATATCATGCATTCGCGGGTTGCGCTGTCGAATATTTTTTGCCTGCAAAAGCTGGGAGCAGAAGTCATGGTTTGCGGGCCAACGACCTTAATGCCGAAGTATATTTCTTCGTTGAATGTGAAGGTGGAACACAACCTGCGTAAGGCGCTTGAGTGGTGCGACATCGCGAATATGCTGAGAATCCAGCTCGAACGCCAGGACATTAAATATTTTCCTTCCATACGTGAATATATTTCCATGTATGGGTTGAACAAGACGCTGCTTGATTCGCTTCAAAAGAAAATCACCATTATGCATCCGGGTCCGATTAACAGGGGAGTTGAAATTACAAGCGATGTGGCAGATTCAGCTCAGTCAATCATTCTGAACCAGGTTGAGAACGGTGTTGCTATCCGGATGGCTGTTCTTTATCTTTTGGCTGGGCGGGTTAATTAGTTCTTAGTTCTTGGTTCTTGGTTCTTCGTTCTTGGTTCTGAATTCCATTCTTTTCAACAAACATCAATTTATCACTGTTAATAAAATCTCGGGCATTTTTTGATGTCCGGTATTTTTGGTGTAAATTTGGACAAACCTTAAGCGTTATGAAATTTACGACAGATAAACAAGAGAAGTACACAGTGCTCCGGTTACAGGAGGCGAAATTGAATTCATTGATTTCGTCGGAGCTTAAATCGGAATTTGTCTCTTTAAATCAACAGGAACAAAATAATGTAATTGTTGACTTAAGTGAAACTCAATATTGCGATTCATCCGGACTGAGTGCCATTCTTGTAGGCTATCGCCTGTGCAGGAATGCAGGAGGAGCATTTGTTCTTGCCGGACTCCAGGAGCATGTTCGCAAGCTGATTTCCATTTCACAGCTTGATAATATGTTAGTGATTACTCCATCGGTGAATGAAGCCGTTGACTTTATTTTCATGGATGAAGTAGAAAAACAGCTTCACAAAGAATAATAATCACATTTTTTAATTTTTAAATTTCCAGTCATGAAAAAAATTTTATTCGCAGCGTTTCTGATTCTTGTTATGAAGGGCGCTTCTGCTCAATGTGTACCCGACGGGTCAATTACTGAACCTGGAATTTACCCTGACAGTGCTACAGGCCTTCCTCATGCTGTTGTAGGTAGTGCTTACTCAACAGTAATACAACTTAAGGTCATCACAGATACAATCATACTTGGATCGCCGGCAACTGTTGATTCGATTCTTATTACGGGTGTCGATGGATTACCTTCCGGCTTCACGTACCAGTGTACGCCTTCTTCCTGTCATTTTCCGGGAGGTTCCAATGCATGCATACTTCTTTCAGGTCCGGCACCAACAGCAGGAATGGCCGGACAAATTTACCCTATCAATGTGCACACCATAGCGTATGGTCACCTGGGACCGATACCTGCCTCACTTCCGACTGATGTTACACGTTACCGGATTGTGATTGATCCTGCAACCGGGATTGCTTCTTTCGTAAACGATAAATTTGAAGTCTCACAGAATACTCCGAACCCATTCAGCAAGTCCACTGAAATCATGTTCAATTCACCGGCCAGTGAAATGCTGACCTTGAAGGTTTCCAACCTTCTCGGAAAGATTGTATATACAAGACCCATTTTTGCCCAGCGCGGCATGAACAGAGTTGCACTTTCATCAAGGGATTTTGATCCGGGAATTTATATTTATACGCTTGGCAATGCAAAAACTTCTGTTACAAAGCGAATGATTGTATCCAACGAATGACCTTTGAAATAACCATTCTAGGAAGCAGCTCTGCAACACCTATTTATCAACGTCATCCAACCGCCCAGGTACTTAACATCCATGAGCGGTTTTTTTTGGTCGATTGTGGCGAAGGAACGCTTATCCAGATGAACCGTTACCGGATTAAATTTCACCGCATCAATCAAATATTCATCAGCCATCTTCACGGTGATCATTACCTCGGCCTGATGGGATTGCTTTCTACGATGCATTTGCAGGGAAGAACCGTTCCGCTTCACATCTATGCTCCTTTTGAATTGCAGGAAATTGTAGATATTCAGCTCAAATATTCACAAACCAGTTTGCGCTATGAACTTGTATTTCATCCTGTGAATTCGTCATCTTCCAAAAAGATTTATGAAGATGAAGATGTGGAAGTCCATACCATTATCCTGAACCACCGCATTCCATGTACAGGTTTTTTATTTTCTGAAAAGCAAAAATTGCGGAAGCTGATCAAAGAAAAGCTTTATGAGTACAATATCCCGGTAACTGCTTACCACGATCTTAAAATGGGAAAAGATTATACGACGCCGGAGGGAAAAATAATTTCAAACAACGAGCTTACCGATGATCCGCGTATTCCGCGTTCGTATGCTTTTTGTTCCGATACATTGTACAATGAACACATCATTCCGCAGATCAGGAAAATTGATCTCTTGTACCACGAAGCGACTTTTATGAACGATAAGCTGGAACGGGCCGCGGAAACTTTTCATACAACAGCAGCACAGGCCGCTGCCATTGCCGTAAAGGCTGAAGTGAAACGATTGATCATCGGGCATTTTTCCGCAAGGTATAAGAACCTTTACCCGTTGCTGGATGAAGCAAAAGCCGTCTTTGAAAATACAACGCTTGCCATCGAGGGTGATCGTTTTATGATCGAGTAACGAAGGGATTATTCACCGGTAAAAAAATCTTCCTTTTCAGCTTGCCGTTCAGCACGTTTGGCTTCAGCACCGCTGAACCTGTTGAGCATGCTCTTCAACCGGTTAAAAACAGAGTCGATCACGGAATAAATTTTATTTTCCATTTTCCTTTCCGTCTTGAGGATGAACCGCTGGATGATGTAGGAAATTCCGTACGTAATTCCGTCTTTCAAAAAATCACCTTTCTTCATTTTGAAACCGGTGATGGATGAAAAGGCATTCCAAAAAATATTTTCGGGTTTCAGGTCTTCACGGATACTTTTCAGATCATTCCGGATTTGTTGTTCCTGGCCTTTCGCAATTGCTTTCATGCGGCTTATCTCCGTGCGAAGCTGCTCCAGGTTTTCAATTTGCTTCATGATGATCGTCTTTAAAAAAATTCTTTATTACAACGTTCGCAAGCGGAGCTTTCAGCCATTTATCCTGTTTTACAACCAGCACTATGCCTATAACCAGGTAAAGCCCGGCAACGGATAGAAACCCGGCAAAGGAAGAACCAAGATAGTGTGATACGCCGTAAGCCAGTGCAATGCTTGCAAAAAGAAAGACCATGGAAAAGATAAGCAGGAAAACCAGGTTGGTAACCACGGAAGACAGGACCACGCTGGACTTCTCGGCTGCGATCAGCTTGCTTAATTCCTGCCGTGTTTTAAAATAATCTTCCACATGATCGATGAGATCATCGAGTTTTGTTTTTTCGTTTTCCATGGTTAAATCAGTTTGAGATTTTGACACATAATAAGAGCATTGCACCAGGACTGGTGCAGTACAAATAATCTATGTTTAATTTTTTCAGACGGAGAAGTCTTCCGCTTCGCCGTTTACCTTTGACTTAAAGCCGGAAGCCATTTTCATTCCTTCCTTCATCTTCTCTGTAGCCTTATCGGAAAAGTCTTTTGCTGCATCCGCAACTTTTTTCCGTGTTTCGGATCCTTTGTCCGGAGCAAACAAAATTCCGATTGCCGCGCCGATTGCAACTCCGCTGAGAGCTGCTAACAGAACTTTTGAACTGGTGCTCATCTTACTGTGTTTTTAGAATACTATGTAAAATTAGTTTTTCTATTGAAGAAAAGCATGATTAATGTCAGATAAAAAGATGAGAGGCATCACTTCCTGTAATTTTATCGAATCCTTTTATTCATTAAAATATTTCTGTATGTTTGAAGTCAGAAAGGTTTTCATACCGGCGTAACCGGGTGAAATGAAAAGGGAATCATGTGTAAATCATGAACAGTTCCCGCTGCTGTAAGCTCTTCAGGAAAAGTCGCTCCTGGATCTTCTGAAGAATACCACTGCCTCAGTTTTTTGATGTGTCGGGAAGGTTTCAGAAGAAAGAGCAAGTCAGAAGACCTGCCTTTCTCAATTGATTCAGTGCTTTCGGGTAAAAAGCTTAGACTATGGACATCATTTTTTTCATTGTTAAATTTTTTATTGCTCCTGCAAAGGAGAAAATTCCTGTTGCTTATTATTCAATCTTATATTTTAATCCCAAAATCATTTCATCATGAAATCAAAAATTACTCTCCTGTTTTTATTCTTACTCGCTTCTGTATGTTCTGCAAGCGATTATGTACACCGTGTCATTGTCCTGAACGAAGGACACTATGATTATGTAAACATGGTTCAAACGGTTCCTGTAACAGTCGGATCTTACAATCCTTATTTGGGGACGTATACTGTCTTCGACACCATTGAAAATGCACGCTTTGCAACTCACGTGGTTGTAAATGGTCCGGATATATTTGTCGCTGCTGACGACCAGCTGATTCGCTACGATGCAAACACTTACCAGCAGCTTGCTTCAACAACTGTTCCGGGCATCCGGAAAATAGCCGTATGGAACAATCAGCTGCTTATTTCAAAAGGCGAGTACCTTCAGACATTTACTTCGTATTTCCAGGTGTATGATAAAAATGATCTGCACTTTTTATATGATCTGCCTGTCGCATCCGGACCGCAGTATGCTTCCGAAGGAATCGTTGTCAAAGACGATGTTGCATATGTTGCCATTGGCAATGGCTTTGACTGGGGAAATGAAGTTGGCCTCGTCGGGCGGGTGGACCTGAACACACATGCTTATCTCGGCGAAATTAATCTTGGAAGCGGTGGGACAAATCCTGAAAATATTATCCTTGATAACAATTCGATTTTTACGGTCAACAACACCAATTATACAACAGCAAGTGTCAGCAAGATTGATATTTCATCTCTTGGAGTAACCACTACCAACCTGATGACAACAAATGGTTGCGGAGCTTCAGCAGTGGCAGCCAATTATGTGATGTTCCAGGCTTTGGGGGATAATTCATTGGGTCGATTCAGCACATCAAGTTTAACGCTCGATCCGGCTTTGATGATCAACCGCAGCATATACGGATTGGCATCTGACCCAATCAATAGCCTGCTTTATATCGGGGAGACGGATTATACTTCCTATGGGAAAATTGTCATTTACGATTATAATGGTGCATTGGTGGATTCATTTGACGTTAGCGTTTCACCCGGAAATATTGAATTGGATATTCGCTCTACAACGGGAATCAATGAACCGGCAGTATCTTCCAATTCATTATCCTGCTTTCCGAATCCTGTGCAGAAGGAACTGAATGTGGTGGTTAACAGCAAGGAGTTTTCAAAAGATGTGTTTACTGTAACTGACATAACCGGTCGTCTGATAAGAACAATTTATTCGGAAACATCTTCCTTTAAAGTGGAAGCCGGGGCGCTTGAAGCAGGAATTTATTTTCTGCAATCTTCTTCTCAACCAGAAGAAAAAGTAAAATTTGTTAAACAATAATTAACTCTCCCGGACTATGAAGAACTCAAATCAAAATATCATTCGCATCGTTGTAATTGCTTCCATGATGCTTATCGCGGGACTTTCAAGACTGATCCCTCATCCCTTTAACTTTACAGCCATCATGGCTGTGGCCCTGTTCGGCGGAGCAAAATTCAGAAATCCATCTCTTGCCATTGTGCTTCCGTTGATTGTGATGCTGATTACGGATGCCATCATCGGGTTTTATTCACTGATGCCGTTTGTGTATGGTTGCATTGTTATTACAGCGCTTATAGGAACCTTGATAGGGCGGAAATCAAACCCGCTCTACATCATCGGAGGATCATTGGTTTCATCACTCTTGTTCTTCCTTGTAACAAATGGTGTTGTATGGTTCCATGATGCGCAGTTTGCAAAAAATATATCCGGCTTGATGACCTGTTACACGGTCGCTCTTCCGTTTTTCAAAAACCAGGTCTTCGGTGATTTGTTTTTTAATTTCGTTCTCTTTGGAAGTTACCGGCTGGTAAGAGCAAGAATTCCATCATTGTCTTATTGATGTTTTGCCACAGATTTCTTAGATAAACACAGATTTAAAATCTGAGAAATCTGTGGCAATTTTATTTTTTCAAAATAATTTATACTGAAGGACAAGCTATTTTTCACTCTTGTCTAACGGCTTATCTGCAATGTAATCCGTTCCCGTCTTTTATTCGTAAATTCGTATTGAGTAGTAATAAGTATCCATGAAGGGATATCGCTTTGGTAAATACATTGCAAAGGATGATGGCAAGACTCCGTTCGAGAAATTGCTGAATCTTTTTATGCAATTGCTGGTCTATACTTCCGGTGATGTGGAAGAAGCTTTGAGCTGGCTGAGCGAATTGGACCGTGAGCACAAGCTGACGGATGAAAAATATACAATGGCTGATTTCATCCGTGACCTGAAAGAAAAAGGGTACATCAGCGATGGAGATGGAAATGGAGGATTTATTTTAACGGCAAAGAGTGAGCAGACGATCCGCAAAAGTGCTTTGGAAGAAGTTTTTGGAAAGCTGAAAAAAGCTCCAAGGGGAAATCACAGAACAAATTTTACCGGAACAGGCGATGAGCTGACTTCAGATCATCGCGAATACCGTTTTGGCGATTCATTGGATCAGCTTTCGATGACGGATTCCATTCGCAATGCACAGATCAATCATGGCATCACCGACTTCACACTGATGGAAGATGATCTTGACGTGATCGAATCGGAAATGAAAATGCAGACATCTACAGTTTTGATGATTGACATCTCTCATTCCATGATCCTGTATGGCGAGGACCGTATCACGCCGGCAAAAAAAGTAGCCATGGCCTTGAGCGAACTCATCAGCACGCGATATCCTAAGGATACGCTGGATGTGATTGTGTTTGGTGATGACGCCTGGAAAATTGAAATAAAAGATTTACCGTATCTGCAGGTTGGACCTTATCATACAAATACGGTTGCCGGACTTGAACTTGCCATGGATATCCTTCGAAGAAGAAAAAATAACAACAAGCAGATTTTCATGATCACGGATGGAAAGCCAAGTTGTATAAAGGAAGGGAATGAATACTACAAAAACAGTTTTGGCCTCGACCGGAGAATTGTGAACAAATGTATGAACCTGGCCATTGCCTGCCGGAAATCAAAAATTCCAATCACAACATTTATGGTGGCGGAAGATCCTTACCTGCGTGCTTTTGTACAGGAGTTTACAGAGACGAACGGAGGAAAGGCATTCTATACTTCCTTAAAAGGATTGGGAGAATATATATTTGAGGATTACGAACGGAACAGGAGAAAGAAGATTAGATAATACTAATTTCGAATCAATACTAATATACGAATGCAGGATATGGATAATAAAAAAATAAAAACATTTGGAGAATTAAAAGCTTCCGGTTACAGAAGCAGATCGATACGCGAAGAACTGCGTGATACTTTCCAGCACATTGGGATCCTAAGCTTAGAATTCCACGTGGACAAGTTGTCGCG
>JADMIO011683270.1_pt1 | contig 74821 bp, 80 predicted proteins | sample 8958161 | NCBI WGS metagenome assembly JADMIO01 (sample SAMN16585339, study PRJNA669376) | soil metagenome | isolation source: Crop rotation soil | place: USA: Cullars Rotation, Alabama | collected 2011 | reverse complement strand
GAGCCAGTGTGATTACATTTGCGGCCTAACTGTGGCCAGTCCAGTTACGCTGGAGTCACTAGTATTTAGGTGACACTATAGAAGCGGCCGCGACAACTTGTCCACGTGGAATTCTAAGCTTAGGATCCCAATGTGCTGGAAAGGGCTGTGATCGCCAAAGCCCGCGACGGCGGTGGCGGCGGATTGCAGCCAGTAAATGCCCACCGGTTTTTTGTAGCGCGGCACCTGGCCGAAGCGGATGTCGACATAATTGCCGCTGTCCAGCATCTGGCGGGAGGATTGGGCGAAGCGGCTTTCGTCCCGGTCCAGGGCCGGCAGGCTCAAAATGCCGGGCAGCCAGAGGCAGAGACAGACCAGGGCCAGCCACAGGGGACCGCGCCGGCTCAACCGGGTGAGCAAGGCGGGCGGTGGCGCCGGTTCCGGGTTGGTGGCCGGGACTGGCTCGGGATCGACCTTTGTGTCCGTCATCCGTCTGTTTCTGGTGAAGCAGGGCCTGTATAAGGCCCGCCAAACCCGGCGTGAAGCCGAAGGAACCTATTATGCCTCCCAGCGTCTCTGTCGTGGTGCCGGTCAAGGACGAAGCCGGAAACGTCGCCCCCCTGGCGCGGGAGATTGCGGCGGCGCTGAAGGGCACTGCCCATGAAATCATCTTCATCGACGACGGCTCGGCTGACGGCACGCCCATGGTGCTGACGGGGCTGCGGGCCGAGATCCCGCAGCTTCGGGTGCTGCGCCATGGCCGCAACCTGGGCCAGAGCCGGGGGGTGCGCAGCGGCGTGCTGGCGGCCAAGGGCGAGATCATCGTCACCCTGGATGGCGACGGGCAGAATGATCCGGCCGATATTCCCAAGCTGCTGGCGGAGCTGGCGCAGGGCGGCAACAGCGTGGCGATGGTGTCGGGGGTGCGGGTCAAGCGCCAGGACACCGCCAGCCGAAGGCTGGCCTCCAGGCTGGGCAACCGCTTTCGCAACTGGATGCTGAAGGATGGCGCCACCGATACCGGCTGCGGGCTGAAAGCCTTCCGGCGCGAGGCCTATCTGCATCTGCCCTATTTCGATCACCAGCACCGTTTCCTGATCGCGCTGATGCGGCGCGAAGGCTATGGCGTGAATTTTGTGCCGGTGGGGCACCGCCAGCGCGGCAGCGGCCGTTCCAAATACACCAATTTCGGGCGCATGCTGGTCAGCGTGAATGATCTTCTGGGCATGCGCTGGCTGATAAGCCGCCACAAGGGCCCGGCAGGAACTGAGGAGTTATAGAATGGGTTATCTGGGGCATTGGTACCAGGAAGCGATGCAGAATCCCGATGTCGTGTGGACCACCATCGGCTTTATCGGCACCGCTTTGTTCGGGGCGCGCTTTTTCATCCAGTGGCTGAGCAGCGAGCGCAAGGGCCATAGCGTCATTCCCATCGCCTTTTGGTATTTCAGCCTGATCGGCGGCAGCATCAGCCTGCTGTATGCGCTGCATTTGCGGGCATGGCCGCTGATTTTGGGCCAGGGCGCGCCGCTGCTGATTTATGCCAGGAATCTTTATATGATTTACCGTGACCGGACTGTGAGGACCGCATGAGCGCCTTTCCGTTAATTCTGATCCCGGTCATTCTCTACAATCTGGTGTTTTTCGGCGGCGGCGCGGCGGGGCATCACGACATGCAATCGGTGCTGGATCACAGTTTCGCCCTGACCATGTTTTCCGGCGATATCTGGCGCATCACGGTGGGCGACCTTTTCGTGTTGGGGACGCTGGCGATGCTGTTTGTCGAAATCGTGAAGGCCGCCCGCAGCAGCACCCGGGAAATCCTCAATCACGCATTTTCGATGCTGGCTTTTTGCGCCGCCTTGATCGAGTTCATCGTGTTGAAGGGTTTTTCCACCACGGCCTTTTTCCTGATCACGGTGATGGCGCTGTTTGATGTGGTGGCGGGCTACACCATCTCCATCGTCTCGGCGCGGCGGGACCTGGCGGTCATGCCGCCGGATAGGTGAGGAGCGGTTCGCCGAAGGCGACGCATCCTCGCTGCGCTCGGATAGGGCAAGCTTTTCCAGGCTCGCTCCCGCTCACCAAGAAAAGCTAAGCCAACGCCGCGAGCTTGGGCGAGCGGCCGTTCTGGCGCGCGCCAGCGCGCCTGGGGATGCAAATAAATCTACTCTGACCCCAATTCTTCGAAAACCACCTGGGGAGCATCCGGAATGTTCAAAGGCCACCTCATGGTCGAGATCGGCCGTTCCGAGAAGGCGGCGCGCACCTCCTGGTACACGTCCGCCTACTATAAACTAAACTTCTGATACCATTTGCGTCCGACTCAGGAGGATCAAAATGCCGGTTTTCCGACTTGAACCCGTTGCCGAGCACGTGGGCAGCCCACATTGGCAGTGTTCCACCATCGGCACCCAGGTATGCTGGGTTCAAGCTTCGGACGAAGTGGCCGCACGATGGGCAGTCACCATGGCCACCGTCATTGCCCGGTGTGACGATGAGCTAGATAGCCCGATCATGCCCTGGCGCAATGCGGACCATGCTTTGTGCTTTTTGGAAAGCGAAGATATTCGAGGCGTGCGACCAGGCTATGTTCTGGATGCAGATGGCGAGCTGCACGAAATTGAAGAATATCGCGCTACGGCCCAATGACGGAAGGCACGCCCATAGAGTGCACGATTGAGGACACCACCTATCGCGGCAGTTACACGACTAAGGACGATAAGCTGACCGTCCATTGGGAGTATTTCAGCAAAAGTGCAGCCTATCATGGCAGGGGCGCGGAAGGCCTGGCGATACTGCTGCTTACCGAGCTTGTCGGACAATACGCGAAGAAATAGGCCCGCCAGCACCGCCGGTAGGGTAAGTCTGACCAGGCTGTTGCTTTGACCAATTCGTTGCAGCGCGCCTAGTTCGCAACACATTTCGGGCGATACGTTATAGAATAGACTTGGCGGACAGAGAGGCCGCCATCTAGTGTCCACTACTGTCTATAGCGGGCTACCTCGTACGCATAATATGCTGAATTATATGGATTAAATCCACATTCGGCTGCGCTGGTCTCGTTGTGGCTCGCTTCGTGGTGGGGATAGAGTCGGGGATACAGAAACCATCCGAGCGATTCCATGCCCCACCTCAACGTCGCCAAGGTCCGCAACGCCCGCCACCCAGGAGGCGATAAAACCATTCCAGTGCGCCTCGCCGACGGCGCTGGGCTGTATTTGCAGGTCGCCACCACTAACGCCAAGAGTTGGGTATTCCGCTTCAAGCGCGGCGGAAAAGAGGCGTGGATGGGCCTGGGCAGCGCAGATGCGGACGGCAGGATGGGCCTCTCCTTGGTTCAGGCCCGTGATGCCGTGGCCGATGCGCGGAAACTTCTGAGGGCGGGGACAGACCCGATTGCCGAGCGCCAGCGCAGCCGGACTGAAATGCGTCTGACCGAACAGCGCAGCCAGGAACAAACCTTTCAGAAAGCCGCCGAGGCCTACATAGATGGCCACCGCCAGAGCTGGAAGAGCGGCAAACATGAGAAGCAGTGGCGGGCCACCCTCAAGGCCCATGTTTTTGACGCCCTCGGCGACCGTCATGTCGCTGAGATCACCACCAACGACGTTGTGGAGGTCCTCAAACCCATCTGGTCAACGATCCCCGAGACTGCCTCCCGGGTAAGACAGCGAATTGAGACTATTTTGGATTTCGCCGCTGCGCCGTCGCGGCGGTGGCGGTCGTCTGAAAATCCCGCTCGTTGGAGAGGCGTGGTGGAATACGACCTCCCAAAGCGACCGCGCCATCAGCGGCACCAACCGTCGCTGTCTCAGCATGACGTTAACGCCTTCGTGGCTGATTTGCCGAAGCATGACGGCATGGCTGCGCTGGCCCTCAAATTTGCAATCCTCACAGCCTGCCGGTCTGGCGAAGTTCTTGGTGCCATTTGGTCCGAGATTGATGTTGTGAACGCCGTCTGGACAATTCCCGCCAAGCGAATGAAGGCGGGGCGTCCCCACAGGATTCCTTTGTCGCCGCCCGCCTTGGATGTTTTACAGCAGGTGAAAAAGGCGATGCCGGGCTGGTCTGGGTCTCTGGTATTTCCCTCTTCCCAATCCGGTAAGCGCATGTCTGACATGGCGCTCAGTCAGCTTGTGCGGGGAATGGCGACCGACGGCCTCGGTGAAGATGACCTTCCGCGCTGGCGCGATGACGAGAATAGGGCTGTGGTGCCACACGGTTTCAGAGCGACCTTCAAATCTTGGGCGAGGTCTTCTGGCATCGAAGACCATCTGAGCGAAATCGCACTGGCGCATGTGGACAAGGACAAGACTAGAGCCGCATACGCCCGAGAAGACCTCTTGAACGAGCGCCGTCCGATGATGGAAGCGTGGGCGCGGCACTGTACAGCGCCCAAGGCGTCCGTCACGAATATCATGCACGTTCGCAATCGCTAGATGCATTCGCCCACTGCGTGAGTGAATGCCGTGACCGACCGATCAAGGTACAACGACAACGATGCGCAGTGGCGGGTAGAACATGCGTGGTGCTGCCTGCGCGGCGAAGCACTGCAAGCTGACAGTTTCCAAACGAGTAGCTTGGGGTTTTACTTTTCTGCGATCTCGAACTCGACGTGCCAGGGTTCTTTCGGATCGGTGAGCTTCATATTGACGTGGTACATGTCGGGCACGACGCCATCGATGTCAAAGACTGCTGCACCCTCTTTGATCGTAGTGTTGAGCGTTCGATAAGTGTGACCAGGCTCGTGCAGAAGAAGGTCGCAATAGATCAACGAGTGGGCCTGTATTTTGATAACCGCCTTTTTCGCTGTCAGGCCGTTCTCAATAAAAAGATAGCCCGTTTCCCGGAATTGCCCATTTCCTTCCGGATACCGGGTGCCCTCGACCATCTTAACATCACCGTTCGCAGTGACGTTGGTGCGGGGACGACCAATATAGCCGATCTTTCCGCGAACCTGGACTACACCGGGCGGTAATTTCGCACCCGCTTCGACGTCAAATTTGTTTTGCTTCACTCGGGTGTTCTGACCGTCAATCAATCCCGGCGCGCGCCCAGACGTTCGCACCGTGAGGTCGCTGCCGCTTACCTCACCGCCGCTTGATCTAATTAACGTTACGGACTCGTCCCGATGAGGGCGGACTGGCCACAAAAAAAGGCAAACTATTAGTATCAAGACAGCAAGCAAACCGCCCGCAATAGGTAACGGATTAATGCCAATATCCAAGTTGAACTTATTTTGAAGTACCTTGGTATTTAGGCTTTCAACTAAGCCCGGCAAACCATTAGAAGATTTAATAGTCACTTCGTTACCGCTTATCTCGCCTCCGCTCGATCTAAATAATGGAACAGCGTTCCCGTCTACAGGATTTGGTATCCACCAAATACCAACGGCGCACACAACCAATATGAGAGCGGCGAATAGTGCTGCGCCGCCCAGCGCCGATCTATCTCGGAAAAAATCGGGAACCACCCAAGCAGCCAACGCGACGGTTAGCGCTGCAAAAGCGAGCGTCAAGCCAAGCTTTGTGCCGAAATCCATTCATGCCCCCAAGCGTGGAAGGATAGTGGCGCTCGCCAGCCATAACCGCTGTGCGCATATAATTTCGATTGGAAATCCGTGCGGTCCCAAAAAACGTGTGACAACCATAATTGACACTGGACAGGCTGTCTAGCGTTTGTTCTCTTATCGTTCTCATGGCGATCCTGGACACATTAGGCGAGGCGTGGCGCGCTGGCTGGCAGATCACCGCCCGGTGCGATGAAAACCGGCGCTCTTGGGCGCAGCGGATACAGGGCTGCACCTGGCAGCGGTCACTGGACATGATGACGTTGGTGGCAACGCGTGGTGATGGGTTCCCTCTGACACTTCTTTCCAGCCGCCTTCGGTGTCCGTCCTGCGGCAGTCGTCAAATAACCGTTTTGTTCAATGTGCCGAGCATCCACGCTCACGGGCGGGCATAGGAACGCAGATGGCTCAGGGTGGCAGCAACAACACGCTCGCCGATGCGTGGCTTCGAGGTCTTATCCCGCATGTCCGCTGCCTGCGGGGCCCGCGCAATGGCCCGGTAAAGATTGAGAAATGCGGCTATACCGCGCCGCTTTCACTTGAAACGCTGCTTTGGACGCGTGGCGCTCGGTTTCCATGCTGGCGTCTGGCGACGCGCCTCAAGTGTCCCTGCTGCGGTGGCGTATCGGTGGAGGTCTACTGGCAGGAGTCACCCGAACGGATGGACCGGAGTGCTACTAAATTCTATGAATGTGAGAAAGCGGCAAGGCGACGCTGACAGCGCCGGGGTACTGGGAGGCAACTCAATGCCCGATTACCAGCAGGAGTACACGGAAACCTCTAAGCGCGCGGAATGGGCGGCGTATGTCCTATTGTTCGGACTGGTAATCGAATTGGTGTTCGCGTTCCTGCCAGACGCTTCTGTTCTTGCCAAACAGCTATCCACCATTGCGGCGGACATTTTCATTGTGGCGGGCGTCTGGGGCGAAATCTATTATGGGCAAAAAGCACGTGAGGCTGGCGACCATTCAATTGCAGAGACAAATCTAAAAATCTCGGAAGCCAACGAGCGAACAGCTAAGGCTGCGCTGGAGTTGGTCACAGTCCAAAAATTAGCCGGTCCGAGATGGCTGGATGCGGGCGTGTTGGCTCAAGAGTTGAGTGGTAAGCCGAAAGCTCCGGTGGAAATTTGGTATCTGGACGGAGCCTCAGAAGTCTGGACGTTCGCCTTTAACCTGCATGTAGGACTGCTGACCGCAGGCTGGAATGTTAGTCACCCGGTGCCGATCCCCGCTCCCGACCCGGCGCATTCTAAAACTCTTGCTCAGATGGGAGCCCCTCGCGCGATGGTCGCAGGCGGTGGACCTAGCGGACTCGCTGTCGTCGCACCGGACGGAGAGCCGTTCGATCCAACGAGCCCATACCGGATATTGTTTGAAGCTCTCGGAAAAAGCACGGACCGGGGAGTAGAAGGAAGGCAGAGCCAATTCATGCCGGTCCCAAAGGGCACGCTCAGAATCGTCGTCACAGCAAAGCCAGACCCCGTCTTTAGCTTGCCTGAGTGGATGAAGCCGACAGAAACCTAGGTATGAAATGTGCAACCTCTATTCCGTAACTACCAACAAGCAGGCGCTCCGCGAATTGGCACGTGCCATGGGCGAATGGCTGGACGAAACGGGAAATCTGGAACCTCTCTCCGCCGTGTTTCCTAATCAAGTCGCACCTGTCGTACGATCAATGCCGGGAGGCGGAAGGCAAGCCATCAACATGCGATGGGGATTTCCGCCGCCGAACATTCCAGGCAGAAAACCTCGCAACCCTTACCTGACCAACGTGCGAAATACCGATAGCCGCTACTGGCTCACCTATCTCAAAAAGCCCGAGCATCGCTGTCTTGTGCCAGTGACCAGCTTTGCAGAACCAGACAACAACCAAGGCCCACGTTCCATTTGGACATGGTTCGCCCAGGACGAAAGTAGGCCTTTAATGTTCTTCGCTGGTATCTGGAGGGAATGGGAGGGAGATCGCGGCACCAAAACGACCCCCGTATTCGGCAAACATTTGGTTTTTAGCTTCCTTACTACGGACGCCAGCCACGACGTGGCACCTTTTCACCCAGATGCGACGCCTGTGTTGTTGCTCACCGAGAACGAACGCGAGATGTGGATGAACGCGCCAGTTGAGGTGGCGTTGAGCCTCCAGCGACCGCCAGCGCCTGGATCGCTGAAGGTCGTGGCAACAGACATAAAGCAGGATGGTGTGGCATGACACTGAAAAAGTTGGCATGGGCAGCCGTTGTCGTCGCCGCGCTGGCAACACTTTGTTTTGCATTTTCGATTTTCAGGCCGTTGAAAGAATGGCAGGACCTCATTGCAGGCACCATGGCCCTAGCCGCTGCTGGCCTCGGTGGTATTTTTTTACAGGCTCAGATTCGTGCTAGTGAAAAACAGGAAACGCGGCGTCGGCTCGCGCGGTTCACGGCGGCGCGTGCGACTCTGCCTTTGACCTTGAGCGCAGTGACCGAATATGCGTCCACTTGTGCCAAGGCCTACGGGACGATTTACCAGCACAGAACGGAGCGCGGTATTTCCAATAATATTGGTTTCCCACATTTCCCTGAACTGCCATTCGAAAGCGTGCAGGAGTTTCGTGCGCTAATCGAACATGGCGACGAAATCGTAGGGGAACCAATTAAGAAGCTGCTCAGTCTGATGCAGATACATCGAGCCCGCGTGAAAGGGCTAATTGCGTGGTATCAGGGGCAATCTTCCGTAACCATCGTTACAACTGGGAACATTGAGGAAGCCATCCTCATGTCCATTGAGATACATGCGCGAGCCGCGCTGCTTTACAGCTTCGGCAGGTTCTTAAGTGATGATGCCGCTCGCCCCTTAACGTCAGATCGCATCCTGGCGGGGCTAGACGAAATGAACTTCTTTCAGGCCCAGGAGCCGGACCTCTATGTGCGGGCGGCTGAGTGGACACCATCGGTTTAGTTTGGGCGTAGCGCTTGGCGCGCTTTTAACGCTTTCCGCCGCTTTCCCAATTCTTAATGGGTCGAGCCTGTCAGCTACCCAGCCAGCGCAAAATTGAGCGGCGTCTTTTCAGGGCTCGCGCTGTTTGCGTTCCTCAACAACCCTTTGCAACTCAGCGCGACGCGCCTTTGATGCGTCGTTGTTAAACATCATATTCGTCGGTATATAAGCGTCTTTGATTGATAGTCGGTCGCCAGTCTCCGCGTTTAAAATCTCAAGCTGGCCATTCAGGAACAATGCCTCGAGGAATGCATGTAGATCGAGCGCCTGTTGGGCGCTGGCAGTGGTGCCGACATCTTCCAAAAAGACATCTCGAAACATCTCAAATTCGAGGCGCTCAGTCCCGAAATTTAGACCTATCTGTACTTTCAGGTGCCCGTCCAACGACGAAAAACCCAAAATTAGGGTTGTATCATTCCGGCCTGCGAACTCGGGCAGCAGACCCTCCAACGCAGTAAATTGCGGTTGGCCGTAAATTCGCAGGCTGACTGGCGGAACGTCCAACGACACCTCGTCAGAGATCGGTTCGTTCCGTGCGAACTTCTGCACCAGGTCATTACCGAAATGCGATTTGAACCCTGCTAATTCATATAGGTGCTTTTTGAACCGCGTCATCAGCGTCTCTACGCCGTACACCTCCTCGATGGCTCGTACCGCAAGTGCCTCCATGAGCGGCAGTTCGCTGGACAGACGCCGCAAGTCTTCCGGGGCATCAGGGTCAACAATCGGCTCCTCGGCAGCATGGGCCATTGCACAGCGGCCTGAATCATATAAGTGGGCCGGAATGTCCCCCACGCCTTTCGCGGCCAAGTCAGCAATGACTTGTTTTGGTCTGAGTTGTTCGATGGTTGGAATAGTCGTAGCCATCCAGGCGACGGCGGGCGCTTTCTTCTTTCCAAAGGCGACTTCAAGCACCCTGTATGCGGAGAGAAACGCATAGCCGGGATGATTGAGACTCCGGCTTTCCCGCATCAAGGCCATCGCCAGCAGCGCCCGTTCGTCATCTGGCTCGGGCAAATAACTCAGTTCAAAAGCGGCGGTGATACCCATTCCAAGCCGCTTCGTCCTGCTCAGCGGTTGCGGGCGGCCACCGCCTGTAAATCCCACGACCGACATTCCATGGCTTTCGACCCAGCCAAGCGCACTCAGAAACCGCATGATGAGCTTCTCGCACGCGGGACGCGGAAAATCCGGGCGGGCCTTCATTGCAACTGCCGGGTAACTCGTCTCAGTCACTGGAACAATCCAGAGGGCTTCGCCGCGATAGGTCACTTTCTGCGCTGAGACTGACCAAAATAGTTTTGTTTCAAGGTTCGCCACCACCCAGTCCGCAGTTTCGGCCAGGTCGCCGACGAAGATGTCCTTTAACTGGGGCACCTTGGACCCAAAGGCCGCAGCATCATTAACTTCCCTATCGGACATGCAGACTCCTTTGCGACCCTAGGCTCCAAACCGGCTAACCAGATGCGGATTTTCGCAGCTTCTTCCATCGCACCCGCTGGGCTAAGGCGATCTTAGAGCGACCTTCCTGGGTCCGGGGCCCTGTGGACATTCCCCCATGGAGTCGGCAGCGCCCGTTTTTTAGCGCCGTAGCTTCGCAGGGCTGGCCGTCATATTTTCGACGGGCCGCACAGATTGTTTTTCGCCGCATGGAATTAATTTCCTAATTAGCGGAATATATCTCGGCAATTCCCCCTGCGGCGGAATTATTGTGCGCGGACTATAAGACCCCATGACGCGCGCGTGTGCGCGTACTTTGCGGAAATACCCCCCAGGACAATTCAACCTACACGCCACGGACGGGCCTATGAACGAGCCCGCTTGGCTTTGGCTGGCAATTTCAACAATTCCGCAGGTTCAACGCCAAGGCTTTCCGCCAGACGACCAACAATGCGCAGGCTTGCGTAAAACGCACCCTTTTCGATCTGGCTCAGGTAACTCCTGCTGATCTTGGCGTCATAAGCCAAGTCGTCCTGCGAAAGACCGCGAATATTGCGGTAGCGGCGCAGGTTAGTAGCGAAAATATCCCGCAAATCCATGCGGCTAGAGTTACAAATTGCACTAAATACGCACCTCGATATACTGAACAAAGGCACTTGGTCAGGGGGCAGTCTTGGAATCCCGCGTAACTTCCGATGACATCACCGCCGGTATTGGAAAATTTGCCTTCCGAGCCCTTCTCGGCTTCGGAATAGTGAGCGCTATCGGCCAACATTGGGTCATAGCCGTCCCAACACTGTTTGTTGCCCTCGTTGTTCTAGCCGTGGTCACTGGTGTTCGAGAATCATTGCGCGAGCATGGCGGAGTTCTGACCCTGTTATTTGCCGCTGGGTATGGATGCCTTTTCTATGGCCTCTGGCTTTATGTCGTCGCGGGCGACAAATTCGCTTCCGACAAATGGCATTTGATTTTGCCTGTCTGCGCCATCGCTGGCGTGATCGCCGCTTATAAGGACCAGAAGGAAAAATGGCGGGAGCAAACCGCCATCGAAGAGTGGAGAAAGCGGCAAGAGGTTGACGGAGCACCGTGAACGGCATCGAACCCACCTCGACTGCCCAGGACGACGTTCTTCAAGCCGCGCGGCTCATCTGCACCCGCGACAATCGGATTTGTCCGCGGCCAATTTCCTGGGATCAGCTTTGGCAGATGCTTCCCAATCCGAGCCAATCACCCGATCTAATGAACCCCCTAATCCTTGGCGGATGGTGGTATTCCACCGACGAACAGAAGAAGGGGCGGCTGGACCACCATCTGCAATGGGCCCGTGATTACAACGTCCTCGATGCAATCAAAGAATTTCTCGAAGGCCTGACTGAGGAGCAATGGCACCATTATTGGGAATGACTATCGGCCTGATGGTTTGGGCTCCCAATGACACCACGGTTTTCGGATTTTTCCGTAGCGACCTCCCGGCCTGACATTATCGGAGTTGTGGTGGGCCTCGCGATCCTCGCATCGGCGCTGTGCGCCGTGCGCATGAACTGTGAGGCCAGAGTCCGCGCGCTCGCCGCGCTGCGCCCTTTTGATTGCTACGCGGGCGAGCGCGCGTTGAGCCGGACCCCTATGGTAACTAACAGTGTACCTCTGACGAAACCGCATTTTGCGCTCACGGGTTTCCCAGTGAAACCGTAGAGCCAATTTTTGGGAGAGGGGGTTTCGCCCGGGAACCCGATCGGGCTCACGTCGAAACCTGTTCGGGTGTTGTTATGAAACCGGCTTTTGCTTCTCTCGCCAGCGAATGAAGTCCTTGGTTGCGAGGCCCCCAGAAACGTCGCAGGGAAACTCGGTCAGCCGCCATTCGCTGGCATGGCGCATCTTCATGCTGAACGCGCCGATCTTCGTCAGAACAATAAAACCACGCTCCTCCAACCTATCCAGGGCGCGCATGGCTGTGGCCTTACTGATGTGTAAAGCTGCCGCCAATTCCCGCAAGGACATCGGAATGCGGCCATTGTTGGAACCAGGCCCAGCATATCGCCGTGCCAATTCGATGTAGACGCAGCGGGCCACGCAATCGAGGCTGGCCCAGGCCGTGGTTTTCATGGCCCAGTCGTACAGTCGGACATGACGGAGCTCGCCGACAGTCCGACCTTTTCCATTGTGGCGTTTGCTCACATGACTCTCCCACAAGAGCCGCCTTGCGGATGGCCACCACGAGCGCTACTTTCAAGGTCTTCCACCTCTTGAATGAGCATTCGGGCTGCCGAGTTGGCGGCTCGAAGCTTATCGTTTGGTGGCGGGATTATCGGTGACCATGCCGACAGCGCCAGCGCTGGCGGTGTCCACGTCGGCAGCGTCGGCGGTGTGGCGCGGGCATAACGCCAAAAGCGCGCGAATTTCAGAACGCGGCCAACGCGGCGCTCGTTTGGCGATGTAGTAGGGCCGGGGCCAACGGCCTCGGCCCACATCGCGCCAGAATGTGGAAACACCAATCCCCAATTCGGCGGCGACTTGGCGGGCGGTCAACAGTGGGTCACGAGGTGTAGCGGGGTCAATTTGCGTCATGTGCGATTCCGGAATGACCGCCCCAGATCACTGGGGCGGGGAGGTACAGGTCTAAGAGCATCCTCCGTTCCGTGGTCAAATGACGCCGGGGCTTCGCCTGCCGATTGATCGACCTTGCCAATCATTGCGAAGTTGATGTTGACGATAGCACGTGGTGCACCGTCAGAAGCGTAGATAGATAATGGTCGTAATGGGTACGGTCGGTTATCCACAGCGAACACGGTAAAAAGGACAGGCTCGCTTTACATCACGATGGCTGGGGCCCCATCGCGTCAACTTAGCCTGTCAAAATTCGGAGCATAGTGGGGCATCGAGATTTTTTCGCATTTCGGTCCTCAGGGAGTCCCAAAACCTTTTGGGATGACAGAACACGCTCCCTGCGCGACCAGGGCGTCGGCGCTGGCCTGCTAGACATCATCGAGCATTGCGCGCCGGGCATGTCATGGCCCGGCTCCACGGCCTCCGTGAGGGCCACAGCTCGTTCGCAGCACCGTCTCCGGAATGGATCGGTGTGGCTGTGCGAGGGACGAGTGAACTTCCGAACCGCAAATGTTCTGTCGCGGCGGGGATATGAGTGGGGATAGGAAAGGCCCCATTCTGAGAACGGAGCCTGATTCAATACTTTATGTTGAGGTCTGGCGGACAGAGAGGGATTCGAACCCTCGAACGGCTTTCACCGTTACACACTTTCCAGGCGTGCGCCTTCAACCACTCGGCCACCTGTCCTCACCAGAACGCGGTGAAATATACTGCCCTGTCCCGTCCCGCAAGCCACGGGCAAAAAAAGCCAACTTGGCCTGAAATTGGGGCGGATTCGCTCCGACCCTAGTTTTTGAAATCCAGGCCGTGTCAGCTGGATGGCCCGCACTTGGCGGGCCATGACAATGGGAGGTTAAATAGCTAGCCTCCCGCCGCTCGCCTCCCCCGAAAGGACTCCCCATGCGCCCCTTCGCTCTCACCGTCCTGTTCTGCGCAGCCCTGTCCACACCGGTTTTTGCCGCCGACATCATCATGCTGGCGCCGGCCTCGGTGGCGCTGGGCGCCAAGGAACTGGCCGAGGCCTACACCAAACAGACCGGCAACAAGGTGACCATGGGCGGGCGCGGGAAAATGGCCGAGGCGCTGAAGACCGGAATCGGCGGCGACGTGATCGTGCTGTCGACGGGCGACATGGACAAGCTGATCGCTGATGCGGCGCCGGCCAGCCGCATCAAGCTGGTCAGCATTCCGGTCGGCGTCGCGGTCAAGGCCGGCGCGCCGCATCCCGATATTTCGACGCCGGAGAAATTCCGCGCCGCCATCCTGGCGTCGGGTTCGGTGTCCTATACCGATCCGGCGGCCGGCACCTCGGCCGGGGCCACCATCGACCGCGTGCTCAAGCGGCAAGATTATGCCGGCGCCAAGCTGAAGCCCGTGATGGGCCCTTCCGTGGAAGCCCTGGCCAAGGGTGAGACGGAGATGGCGTTGCAGATGATCACCGAGATTCCGGGCGTGGCGGGTATTGAACTGGTGGGGCCGGTCCCGCCCAGCGTCGGCGCCATCATCACCTTTGACGCGGTGGTGCCCAAAAACACGCCGCACTCCGCGGAGGCGCAGGCCTTCCTGCGCTATCTGACACGGCCCGAGGCCGCCGCTTTGTGGAAAGCCAAGGGGCTGCAGCCGGCGAATTAGGCAGGTCTGCGGCGCAAGAGCCGCGCGATCACCAAGCCCAGCACCAGACCCAAGACAGCCGCGATCAGGGCGATGTGGATCACCAGCCCGAGCAGTTTGATCACGACAAAGGCCAGGGCGGCGACGATCAGGGCGGCAATAATTTCAAAGCTGCGCATGGGCTTTCCGCTGGTGGGCCCTCACGGAACAGGGAAGGCTCCAAACAGTTCCCTGGAGCGCTTCATGCGCCTGCGCTCGCGGCCACCCTTCGACAGCCGTTAGCGACAGCGTCGTGCGGCCAGGGTGAGGGCTTTTCTTATTTCGTCCGGGGCGTGCGCTTGCCTTCGATCACCACGCCGTCGGCCAGCGGCACTGTGATCACGACGCGGTCATCGGGGCCGAAATTGCGGGTGATGTGGCCCTTGCCGGTGGTGTCTTCGATCAGATTGATGTGACCGGGGCCGGCCATGACATGCACGCCGCCCGAGACTTCCACTTCCGACGAGCCGGTGAGCGTAATCACAAATTGCCGCGAGGGGCCGGTGTGCCATTCCTTGGCGTCCAGCGGGGTGGCGGATTTGTTGTTGGGATTGGCGCCGGGCGTGGGCGGGCGGCGGCTGAATTCGGCGCCGGTGGCCTTCATCATGTCGGCGACGCCGCGCGCATTGAGCTTCAGTTCAATATCCTCGGCATGCGCCAGGCCATCCGGGCCGGTGAAGATGCGGGTGATGATGAGCGGCTTGTGCTCGCCCGCCGCGCCTTGGGCCAGAGCGCCTTGCCCCGACGTCAGGCCGACGCCGATAACCGTGATGGCCGCGATGTGTTTTGCGCTGAATGGCATGCCCGCCTCCCCTGTCCCGTGAGGAACAGTAGCATGGCGCGGGCCACATGGCACCGGCGTGCTAGGCGACGGGTTTGCCGAGGGCGCCTTTGCGGATGGCGATTTCGGCGGTCACGTCGCTGACGCGGCAGCCGACAGCGGCGACGACCGCCTGCAGATCGGAGGGACTGACGCGGAAATGGCCGGCCCAGAAGGCCAGTTCAAATTCGACGTTGCAATCAATGCAGTCGCGGCTGGCGGGGTCGGCGGTGTGGGCAGGGCCGTCCATGAGGAATTCCACAAAACAAAAGCGCGGGCGAGGTTGCCCTAACCCGCGCCTTTTATCCGACCAGGATCAATTTTTTTCGCTTGTTTCCACGACCGTGGTTCGCTCGGTCGTGACTTTTTCGACTTTCTTGTCCTGCGGCGCCACCACAACAATCTTGGGCTCCGGCTTGGGTTCGTCTTCGATGACGGTGATCTTGTCTGACATGAAAAACCTACTTGTTGGGTTGGGTGATGACGACGGCCTTGGGGGCGCCGCCGCTCTTGTAATTGTCCCACATCAGAAAACCGACAATGCCGGCCACGATGAGGACCGCACCGAGGATAAAGCCCATCACGGCGCTGCCGCCGCTGCTGCCACCGCCGTCTTTTTCAATAATCGTCGTCATTGCGCGCTCCGGGTTGGGGTTCGAAACAAAGGAACGGGCGTGGGCGGCGATTGTTCCGGTCCGGCGCGAAGGAACTCCGGAACTCAATACATCTTCAGCAGCAGCCGCATGAAACGGGACTGAACCCGGTCATCCTGGCGGGTCTTGTGCCAGAGACTGTCCGGCTGGTTGCTGGTGATGGGCCGCAGCCAGCCCTCCTCCCGCTTGACGGCGATACGGCGGATAAAGCGCTTTTGCGCCTCAATCGACAGCAGCAGATCGTCCATCAGGGGGCTGGGCCAGGACAGGATATCCAGGGGCAGGAGATTCGAGACAAAGGCGCAGGTGCCCGCCCCCAACTCATGGACATCGACATTCTGCGGCAAGGGGGCGGCGAAATTGAAGAACATCGCGTCGCGGACATAGGATTTGTGCGGCGGCGTGAAAATCCGGCCATGTACGCCGGCGATCACGGTTCCGCCCATCTCGGCCAGCACGGCCGCCAGGGTGGCGGTGTAATCGGGCGGATAAAGAATGTCGTCATCGACCAGGAAGAGGAGACAGGGCTTTTGCAAATGGCCCAGCGCCAGAAAGCGGCTGCTGGCATGGCGGTCGCCGCATTCTTCGGCGCGGAACAGCGTGATTTTTGGATTGTCCTGCAGAAAATCCGGAACCGATTCGAAATGATCGAGATAAAGAAACAGTCTGCTGACCTGGGGCAGGATGGAAGCAAGCACCTGCTCCAGCCCGGCCAGGCGGCTGGGCATGGTCGCCATGCTGGCGACGCGTTCCAGGCCCAGTATGTCGCCGGAATCCGCCATCAATGCTCTTTGGTCACGTTCCACACCATTTCGTGCATGGCCGTGGTGAGGTTGGATGCAGGCGTAAAGTCTTTGGCAGCGGGCGGCCTGTCATGCTGGCTGGCATAAAGCCCGATGAGCTGCATTTTGCGGGCCGCATCCGCCTCGCTCATGAAATGGGCGGTGGCGGACAGCATCAGGCCGGCAAAGGCCCTGGCGGCTTCCTGCAAGCCGGAATCGCGCGCGGCGGCACGGCTGGCATAATGCAAATCTTCGTAGAGATGCAGGGTGCAGCGTTCCCGCAAACGCTCATGGGCATGGGCGACGGCCAGCAGGGTCGAGACATGATCGCGATGGCCGCCGATGCCGGCGGGGCAATAAAGATGAACGTCACGAGGATCGCCGGTGGCGGGAAGAAGATCAAGCAGGAAGGGAAGCAGGCGCTCTGTCGTGCGCGCCACCGCCGCTTTGAGATTGGTCAGGTCGAAAGGCGCATGGCCGATGAGTGAAGGTTCCTCGAGAAAAAGATCATGGCGGGAAAGGCCGGCGGCCTGGATGAAGGCCTGGTCTTCGGCCAGCCGCAGGGCTGTGACGGCGTCGATGCGGGTTTCGGCGCCCCTGGCGGTGTAAGCGCTGCGGGTGAAAATATTGACGACATGGCCGCCCTGGCGGCGCGCCAGATGGCCGAGGGAAAAACAGACATCATCATGGTGCGGCGAAAGATAGATATGCATGGGGCTACGGCCCCAATTTCAATTCGGAAAGATGGGAATTGCCGATGGAAAGTTTTTCGCTGCCCGCCGGATAGCCGCTCTGCTGCAGCAGATAGGCGGTGACGGCTTCATATTCAGCGTCGGGCAGATTGCCCTGGCTGTCATAGGGCATGGTGAAGCGGATCACATCCAGCAGCGACGCGACGGTGCGGTTCTGGCCGGCCATGGACTGGCTGAAAGCGGGGCCGGTCAGCGGCGGGCCATACTCGCCTTCCATGGCGGGGCCATGGCAGGCGGCACAGTCATGGGCGTAGAAAGCCTTGCCCTGTGCGGCCTGGGCGGCGGTGAAGACGGCAAGCGCCTGGCCCCGCGCCAGCGGCGCGATGAAGCAGAGCGGCAGCAAAAACCATAAGGCGCGTTTCATGAATTTCCCTGCTGCTGCCGCGCCACCACGCGCTGGCGGGCCAGCACGCGTTCGCGGTCGCTGACCGCGATCAGGCCGGCAATGCGGCGGATCAGAAGATCTTCCTCAGGGTCCAGCACGCCATCGGCATAGGCCACATCCCACAGCATCTCGACCAGGTGGACGCGTTCCTCGGGCGCCATCTGTTCGAAGACGGCGCTGGTATGGCCGTGCAACTGCACCAGTTCGCGGGCGCGCGCCTCGCCGGCATCCAACAGGGCGGCGCATTCGGCGGGCGAAAGATCGAATTTGCGGGTGAGAAGGTCGGCGATCACCGCCCGCTCCTTGGGATCAAAGCGGTCGTCCTGGCGGGCGGCCTCCACCAGCAGCACCGCCACCGACAGGCGCAAATCGGGGCGGCCTCTCGGCTCCGGCGTCTTGAGAAGGCGCATCAACTGGTCGAACATGCTCTATAGTCCTGTCTGCTGACGCTCATGCTAGGGGAAAAGCCATGCGATATGCCATGCCCGGGATTGCCCTGCTGCTGATGGTGCTGGCGGCGCCGGCGCAGGCGGTGGAGCTGATGGTGTTCTCGCCGGGCACCATGGGCAATGGCCTCAAAGCGTTGGGCGCGGCCTGGGCCAAGGAAACCGGCAACACGGTGAATTTCACGCTGGGCACCGTGGGCGCGGCCAAGACCAATGCCCTGGGCGACAAGCCGGGCGACCTGATTGTGGTGCCGGTGGGCGAATTTCCGGACATGGCGGGCAAGATACAGGGCAGGCCTGCGCCGCTGGGCTGGGCGCGGTTCGGGCTGGCGGTGAAAAAGGGTGCGCCGCATCCGGATATCTCCACTTTGGCGAAATTCATCGCGGTGCTGAAAAATTCCAGCGGGCTTCTGTATGCCGATCCGGCGGGCGGCAGCTATTCGGGCGCAAGGGCCGAAGCGATGCTGAAGCGGCCTGACTTTGCCGGCATCACAGGCCTGCCCCGCACCGGCGCGCCTGCGGCGCGGGTGGCGGCGGGCGAAGGCGAATTCGGCGCCGGCGTGCTCAGCGAGGAAATCGACGTGGCGGGCGCCGAGGTGGGCGGCATGTTTCCCAAGGAATTGAATATGGACATCGACTATCGCGGCGCGGTGCTGAACAAGAGCAAAGAGCCCGCAGCGGCGGCGTCTTTCCTGCGCTATCTGGCGCGTCCCGAGGCGGCGGCCTTGTGGAAAAGCGCCGGGATTGATCCGGCGCAGTAATTGGGCGATGTATGCCGCCATGGGCCAGGAAAATCAGGCATTTACCAAGGATGCGCCGCAGCTTAATCCCGAGCTGGACCGCGCCGCACTGGCGCGCGAATTTTCCCGCCATGGCCGCATCCAGATCCAGCGCCTGCTGACCAAGGAGTCGGCGCAGCGCATGCATGCCTGCCTGACCCAGGAAACCGAATACGGCCTGTCCTTCGATGGCGGCGACGACATTGATACGCGCACCGGCCTGACGCCGCAGGAGCGGCAAGAGATCACCAAGGCGGCGTGGCGGCGGGCCAGCGCGGGCGGATTTCATTTTCTTTATGACAAGCACACGCTGTCGCAGCATGGCGAAACTTATCGCGACCCCAAACATTACTGGGCCTCGGTCACGGCGTTCCTCAATGGTCCGGAATTTCTGGGACTGACGCGCCAGGTCACCGGCCTGGATCAGATCGCGCTGGCCGACGCCCAGGCGACGCTCTACCGGCCGGGGCAATTTCTCACCATCCACAATGACGACAAGCCCGGGCCCAATCGCCTGGTCGCCTATGTGCTGAGCCTGACCACCGCCTGGCGTCCGGAATGGGGCGGGCTCCTGGAATTCATCGGCGAGGACGGACAGGTGGAAGCCGGCTATGTGCCCAACTTCAACAGTTTGAGATTATTCCGCATTCCCACCAAACATTGCGTCAGCCATGTCGCGCCTTACGCCAATGCCGGCCGCTATTCGATCACCGGCTGGCTGCGCGGCCGCTGAGGGGCGACAGATGGACTTAGGCGAACTGCACAAACAGGCCGCGGCGCTGCAAGCCCAGGGCAATGCCGCGGCGGCGGCCCAGATCTACCGGCAGATACTGGATAGCGGGCAAAGCGATTTCACCGCCTGTCATCAGCTCGGCATCATTCATGCGCAGATGGGCCAGTTTGAAATCGCGCTGCAATTTATGGGCGCGGCCCTGCGCGCAAATCCCGACGCCGCCGACGCCTGGTCGAACCAGGGCAACGTGCTGGGGGCGATGGGCCGCAGCGAAGAAGCGGTGGCAAGCCATGACAGGGCGCTGGCCCTCAATCCCGCCTATGCCGTGGCGCTGACCAATCGCAGCGCCGCCTTGCGCGAACTGGGTCGTTTTGAAGAGGCCTTGGACAGTTGCGAGCGGGCGCTGGCGATCGATGTCACCCTGGTCGAGGCCCACAACAACCGCGCCGCCGCGCTGGGTGACCTGAAACGCTATGCCGAGGCGCTCACCAGTTACGACCATGCTTTGGCGCTGTCGCCCGAATGCGTCGCGGCGCTTTACAATCGCGGCAATACGCTTCGGCATTTGAACCGCCATGCCGACGCCCTGGCCAGCTATGCGCGGGCGCTGGCGCTGGCGCCGCAGGATGCGGAGATTCTCATCAACCGCGCCGCCACTTTGCATCATCTCAAGCGCTTCGAGCCGGCGCTGGCCAGTTATGACCGGGCGCTGGCGCTGCGCCCCCAGGATCTGGAGACGCTGAACAATCGCGGCGTGGTGCTGGCCGACATGCTGCGTTTCGACGAAGCGCTGGCCAGCTTCGACGCCGTTCTGAAACTCAATCCGGATTATGCCGAAAGCCATTACAGCCGCGCCGTGACCTTGTCCTATCTGGGGCGCTTTGAAGAAGCGCTGGCTGGCTTCGACAGAGCCTTGGCGATCCGGCCTGTCTATGAGGAAGCCTTATATGAACGCGGCCATGCCCTGGCGGCGCTGGGACGCGAAGAAGAGGCGGCGGACAGCCATGCCAGAGCCTTGGCCGCGCGTAAGGATTTTGCTGACGCGCCGGCCGATGCCGGCATCAGCGAAAGCGAGCGGGAAGCGGCGCTGGCGAGTTTTGACGACTATGCCGGGCTGGACGGCCGATAAAAGGCCATAAAGTGGGTCTTTTATCACCTTTGCGCCAGGACCGGCCATCGCCTAAAAGGGTCCGGCAAATGGGAGACGGCGTATGCGTATGGGTGGCAAAATACTGATCGCGGCGGCGCTGCTGGCCCTGCCGGCCCATGCGGCGGATTTGAATGAGCCTTCTTTGGCCCTGATCAACGCCAGCGCGACGCGCGTGGATTTCGCCGACCAGCATGCCCATCTGGCCAAGAGCGGCTTTGTGAATTTCAACATCGTCACCGTGCTGGCGGACAGCGACGGTTATGCCTTGAGCCAGGTCTCGCTCAATTGCAGCAGCAAGCAGATCGCCACGCTGTCGAACGCGAACTATTCCGCCAAGGGCGCGGTGTTGCCGACGCCGGCGGTGGATGTAGCGCCGCAGCCCATCGCGGCGGGCACTTTGGGCCAGGCCTTGCAGACGGTGGTCTGCAACGGCGCCGATCCTTATCCGCGCGCCAAGCCCATCACCAGCATTCCGGCGGCGCTGACCAAGGCGCATGACCTGATGGCGGCGCTGAAGGCAAATCCGGCGAAATAGCCGGGAGCCAAAGCCTCTGCTAGCATGAGGGCAAGCGGGGAGGCTTTCATGCAAACGCGTTTGGTTTTTGGTGCGCTCTGCGCCCTGCTGCTGGCTGCGCCGGCACAGGCGCAACAGATCGTCACTTTGGTGGCGCCGGGCGGCGCCCGCGCCGCGATCGAGGCGATGATCCCCGGTTTTGAAAAAGCCACCGGCTATAAGGTCAGTCCCACCTTCGGATCAGGCCTGGGCACCAAGAAACAGATTGCCCAGGGCGATGTCTTCGACCTGCTGGTGGTGCAGCCGCCTTTTCCGGAGGTGCTGGCGTCGGGCAATGTGGTGCTGAAAAGCCAGACGCCTTTGGCCAGCGTGGCGGTGGGCGTGGTGGTGAAGGACGGCGCGCCCAAGCCGGATATTTCCACCGCCGCCGCCGTGAAAAAAATGCTGCTGGCGGCCAGGTCTGTCAGCTATCCCGATCCGTCCGGCGGCGCGGCGGCAGGCGTCAGCTTTGACAAAACATTGGCGCAACTGGGCATCGTCAAACAGATTGAGCCCAGGCTCAAGCGCGCCCAAGGCGGCGCCGGCGCCATGAAGATGGTGGCCGAGGGCCAAGCGGAAATCGGCCTCACCTTCCTCAGCGAAATGGGCGAGAAAGGCATTGTGGTGCTGGGGCCGCTGCCCAAGGATATTTCCACGCCCACAAGGCTGGTGGGTTTTGTTTCCACCCATGCCAAAAACGCCAAGGCGGCAGAGGCGTTGCTGAAATATCTCTCGACGCCGGAGGCGGCCAAAGTCTATCGCGCCAACGGCATGGTGCCGGATCACGATTGACACTTCGCCCTTCCCGTGGCGGCGAGCGCCACGGGTTTCAGGCGTGATCAGTTCAATTGGCAGCCGATGGCATAGGCGGTGATGGTGAAGCCGCCGATCGGGCCCTGGTCGTTATGGACCCGGCAGAGCCAGCGATTGCCGTCCGGCTTGTTCTGGTAAAGCCCCGGCGGTTTGCTGGGAGTCTTGCCGTCGGCCATCAGCACTTCACAGCCGCCGCCGGTCAGGACAAAGCCCGGCCGGCTGATCTGGGCGGTGGCGATGCCCTCATCGCCGTTATTCTTGTTGGTGCCGCTGGGGAACATCAGGCATTGCAGGCCCTTGGCGCCTTGTGCATTGGCGGCCTGGGGCAAAACCAAAACAAATGAACTGAGCAAAAGAATTTTTGATAACGCTTTCAAATCAGCCTCCTTCATTTTAGGAAAACGAGGATAATCTGAGCATTACAGACTGGCAATGTTGACCCCAATCGCGGCAGCTTTGCGCCGTTTGGGACTTCGATTAGGGTCGCGCAGGCACGGGGATGGAAATGTCGAAAAAAGCTCTGATTATCATTGGCGTAGTGCTGCTGCTGGGTTTGGGCGGGGGCGGCGCCTGGTTTTGGCTGCACCGCCCGCATAGCCCGGAGATTCCCCCGCCGCCGCCCGGGATGAGCGCCGACAAGGTGGAGCCGAGCGATCATGTGCTGGGCCGCGCCGATGCGCCGGTGACCATGGTGGAATATTTCGCCCAGGCCTGTTCGGTCTGCGCCGCCTTCGACCGCGACGTCTTTCCCTTGCTGAAGGCCAAATATATCGACACCGGCAAGGTGCGCTATGTCATGCGCCTGTTCCCGCTTTTTCCGGAAGACGGGCTGTCGCACAAATTGGTCTTGTGCCTGCCGCCGGAGCGCTTCTACCAGGCGACCGATCTGATGTTCCGCAGCCAGCCGCAATGGGACACCGCCGAATTTAAGGGCGCCGATCTGCGCACCGGCCTGCTGACCATGGCGCATATGTTCGGGCTGAGCGACGAGAAGGCCATTGCCTGCATGAATGACCACAGCATGGACGAGGCCCTCAACAAGATCGCCGAGGACGGCAACAAGCGTTACGCCATACCGGGCACGCCGACTTTTGTGATTGATTGGCGCCGGGTGGATATGCCCAAGAAAAGCTGGGACGAAGCGCAGGCCGCGATTGACGCCGCCCTCGCCGCCCGGGGCATCAAATAAGCCGGCGCCATGCTGCAGCAAAGCCGCACCACCATGGGGATGATCGCCAGGATCGCGGTGGTGGATAGCCACGCGAGTCCTGCCGATTTGGATGCGGTGTTCGCTTTCTTCGACGACACCGACCAACGCTTCAGCCCTTTTCGCGAAGATAGCGAACTTTGCCGCCGCAATCGCGGCGAAGCAGGCGAGCCCAGCGCCGCCATGCGCGCCATCCTGGCGCTGGCGGAAGAAAAGAAAAAGCAGACCGGCGGCTATTTCGACATTCGCCGCCCCGACGGGCTGGTGGATACCAGCGGCGTGGTCAAAGGTTGGGCGATCCGGCAAGGGGCGCGGATGCTGGCGGCGCGGGGCCTCCAGAATTTCATGCTGGAAATCGGCGGCGATATCCAGACCAGCGGCCGCGACGAAAAAGGCGGCGACTGGCTGGTGGGCATCCGCCATCCTTTCGCCGACGCCGTGGTCAAGGTGCTTTATCCGCGCGGCCATGCCGTGGCGACCTCGGGCAGCTATCACCAGGGTGCGCATATTTATGACCCCCATGGCGGCGTGCCGGAAGGCGTGGTGAGCCTGACGGTGATCGGCCCCGACATATTGGAAGCCGATATCGCCGCCACCGCCGCTTTCGCCATGGGCCGGGACGGTATTCATTTCATTGAGCGCAGCGCCGGGCTGGAAGCCTATGCGATTGACGCGGCAGGGCGGGCGCGCATGACCAGCGGCCTCAAACGGTATCTGGCATGAGGCGGCCGGGGAAATTTCTGGTGTCCGGCGGGTTGATCCTGTCGTCCGCCGCCTGGGCCTGGTTTGGGCCCCGGCCCGCGCGCATTCCCATGGCCATGCCGATGCCGGTCACGGCATCCGTTGCCAAACCGGCGCCTGTTGCCCAGGCCGCGCCACTGCCCGTTCCGCAGCCGGCGCCCGAGGCGCCGCATGACAGTGTGGCGATGAATCCGCCACCGCCTGTGCCGGAAGCAAAAGCCAAAACACCGGCGGTGAAAGAAGTGCCCTGGGCGCCGCCGCCGCCGGGACCACCGCCGCCGCCCATCTCGACCAATCCGCTCAACGCCGTGATGCTGGCGGAGCAGCCGGCCAATGCCAGCGGGCGTTATCTGGACGGCGAATTCATCGGCAACGCCTATGACGGCGAATGGGGCCCCACCCAGGTCAAGCTGGTGGTGAAGGACGGCAAGATCGCCGACGTGATCTGCATCGTCTTTCCCTATCATCGCCAGCGCAGCGCCGAGATCAGCTATTGGGCGCTGCCGATATTGGCCGAGGAAGTGATCAAGGCGCAGAGCGCCGATATTGCCTGGGTGAGCCAAGCCTCCTTCACCAGCGAGAATTACCAGCAATCGCTGGTGTCGGCGCTGGCGCGGGCGCACAAGCCGTCATGACCCCCGATTTCCTGCGCGCCCTGAGCGTCCACCGGCTGGCGCTTTATTATCTGCTGGTGCTGCTGGCGGCGTCGGAGGCCTTGTGCCTGCTGCATCTGCTGCCTTATGGCCCGCTGGATCTGACATTTTCCACGTTGGTGATTGGCGCCGCCTGCTGGTCGGCCAATTGGGCCTTCGCCCGCGCCTGGGGCGTGACCTCAAAAATGGATTCGGTGTGGATTACCGCCTTGATCCTGATCCTGATCATCACGCCTTTCGGCCCCGGCAACCTGCGCGAGGCCGGTTATGCGGTTTTTGCTTCGGCATGGGCGATGGCGAGCAAATATCTGCTGACGCTGCACCGGCGCAACCTCTTCAACCCCGCCGCTTTCGGCGTGGCCCTGGCGGCGGTGACGCTGGGCTCTTCGGTGAGCTGGTGGATCGGCGGCAGCTTCTACATTCTGCCTCTGGTGCTGGCGGGGGGCGTGCTGATCCTGCTGAAGATGAATGTGACTGAGATGCTGGGCGCTTTCGCGGTGGGCGCGTTGGGCACCGTCGCTTTGACCTCGCCGGTGGGCCATCCCTTGCGCTCCATGGGCGATATCGCGCTGCATTCCATGTTCTGCTTTTTCGCTTTTGTGATGCTAACCGAGCCGCGCACCGCGCCCATGGGCCGCGTCAACCGCCTTGTCTATGGCGCACTGGTGGGCATTCTGTTCGCGCCGGAAATTCATGTGGGGAGCTTCTATGGCACCCCCGAGCTGGCGCTGCTGGCGGGAAATCTCTTTGCCGGATTCACCTTTATGCAGCGGCGGCGCGCCGTGGCGGCGGCGGCGGCGTGACGCCTGCGCTTGGCGGGGCGAAGCGGCTGCACTAGAGTTGCGCGGCCCACGCGCTGTTCACCCTTGAGATTTTCATGCCCTCGCCGCCTGATGCCAACTGGCTGTCGCTAAAACGCCTGAGCGCAGCGCGTGCCATGGTGGCCGAAATCGCTGCGCCGCTGAACGCCGACCTTGCGCTGCGCTTGTGGAATGGCGAAATATTGCCGCTGGGCAAAGATGCGCACGACGATATTGTGATCGCGGTGCATTCACCACTGGCGGTGCGCCGCCTGCTGCTGAAGCCCAACCTGACCAGCCTTTATGAACTGGTGGCGTCCGGCCTGATCACAATCGAAGGCGCCGATCCCCTCACCGCCATCGCCCGCTGGGATCATGGCCGCGCCGTGCACCTGAAAAAGCGCATCTCCAAAGGAAAGATCGCCGCCCTGGCCTGGCCCTTCCTGCTGCCCATGGGGAGAAGTGCAGAGCTGGACGCGCCCGCGTTTGAAGACAAGGTCGCCCGTCATTATGGGGCGGGCCGCGACGACCAGAGCTTCATCCAGTTTCACTATGACGTGTCGAATGAATTTTATGCGCTGTTTCTGGATCCGGAGATGATCTATTCCAGCGCCTATTACAGTCGTCCCGATATGCCGCTGGCAGAGGCCCAATGGGCCAAGCTGGAGCATATCTGCCGCAAGCTGCGACTGACGCCGGGGGACCGGCTGCTGGATATCGGCTGTGGTTGGGGCGGGCTGATTTGCCATGCCGCGCAGAAATATGGCGTGACGGCGCATGGCGTGACCCTGTCGCAACGGCAATTTGACTATGTCACCGCCAAGCTGGCGCGGCTGGGCTTGCAGGATCGCGTCACGGTGGAGCTGCGCGACTATCGCACCCTTGAAGGCAAGGGCATTTACGACAAGATCGCCCAGGTGGAGATGTTCGAGCATCTGGGGCTGGACAATCACGACCGGCATTTCGCCCAGATGCATCGCCTGCTGCGGCCGCGCGGGCTTTATTTCCATCAGGCGACGGTGCGGCGCGGCGGCCGCGACCTGAGCCGGTTCCGCAAATCCACCAGCGCCATGCGCACCATCGCCCGCTTTATTTTTCCCGGCGGGGAGCTCGATTATATCGGGCTGACGGTGACCAATCTGGGCCGCTTCGGCTTTGAGGTGCATGACGTGGAGGATCTGCGCGAGCATTTCCTGCTGACCCTGAAAGCCTGGATAGCAAACCTCTACGCCCGCCGGGACCAAGCCGAGCGCGAGGTGGGCGCGGCCCGCACCAGGCTGTGGCTGATATTCTTTGCCCTCTCCGCCAAGAGTTTCGAGCGCGGCGCGGCGCTGGTGTACCAGAGTCTGGCGTCGCGCGCTGCGCCGGGCGCTTCCGGCCTGCCGCTTACCCGCGCCGACCTTTACCCGCCATGAGCGAAAGATTTCCGCGGGCAGCGGTGACGGCGGCGGGCGTGTGGCGCATTCCGCATCTGGCGTCTTTCCTGCCGGAGGTGGACAGGCTGGTGTTCGAGCGCTGGCCCCGGCGCGGCACCGATGCCCTGTTGGGCTGGTCCGGCAAGCCCTCGGCGGCAGCGGCGCGCAAGCTGGCGGCCGCGCGCGGCATCGCCTATCTGGCGCTGGAAGATGGTTTTATGCGCTCGGTATCGCTGGGCCAGGCCGGTGCACCGCCTTTAAGCCTGGTGGCGGACAGGACAGGATTTTATTTCGACGCCAGCCGCCCATCGGACCTGGAAAATATGCTGCAGGCGGGCGTCGTCACAGGCGGGGCGCAGGATGCCATCGCCTTCAAAAATTCCCGCCGCCTTTCCAAATATAATTTCGCGCCGCCGCTGGATCTGGGCGTCAAGACCAAAAAGCGCGTGCTGGTGATGGACCAGACCGCGGGCGACGCATCCATCGCCGGAGCGCTGGCCGATGCGGGCAGCTTTGCGCGCATGGTGACGGCGGCGCGGGCGGAAAATCCCGGTGCGGAGATTATCGTCAAGATTCATCCCGCCACGGCAGAAGGCTATCGCGCCGGCTGCATCGCGCCCGATACAATTCGGGATTTGCGCGTGATCGCGCAGGCTTGCGATCCCATTGCGCTGTTGGAACAGGTGGACGCGGTTTATGCCGTTTCCAGCCTGGCGGGCTTCGAGGGTTTGCTGCTGGGCCTGCCGGTGCGCTGTTTCGGCATGCCTTTTTATGCCGGATGGGGCGCGACCAGCGACGAATTTTCCTGTGCCCGGCGCACCGCCCGGCGCAGCGTGGAAGAAATTTTCGCCGCCGCCTATATGGCATACGCCCGTTACATCGATCCGCTGAGCGGCAAAGTTTGCGATATCTTCGCCGCCATGGAGCGGCTGGCCCTGTTCAAGGCGCGGGCGCTGCAGGGGCCCTTCGCCTGTCATGGCTTTGCCCCCTGGAAACATGCGCCGGTGCGCGACCTGCTGGGCGCGGCGGGCGCCAAAGTGTCGTTTCACGCCAGCATGGGCGCGGCCCGCCGCCGGGCACGTGCGGAAAAAGGCCGGATGGTGCTGTGGGCGGCGCGCGAGACGGACGCGATGGCGCTGGGGAGTGCACCGTTGCTGCGCATGGAAGATGGTTTTTTACGTTCCGTGGGGCTGGGTTCGGATTTCACCTCCGCCAATTCCTATGTGCTGGATGATTTGGGAATTTATTATGATGCCACCCGCCCCAGCCGTCTGGAGACGCTGCTCGAGAATGAAATTTTTGACCCCGGCCTGACGGCACGCGCGGCGAAGTTGCGCGCGGCCATCGTGGCGGCGCGATTGTCCAAATATAATCTGGGCGGGGCGGCGGGCGATGTTTTTGCGGGCGCGGGAGCCGCCAAAAAAATCCTGGTCACCGGCCAGGTGGAAGACGACGCTTCCATCGCCAAAGGCTGCGAGGACATTGCGGACAATATGGCGTTGCTGCGCGCGGTGCGGGCGGCGCGGCCGGACGGTTTCATCGTCTATAAGGAACATCCCGATGTCACCGCGGGAAACCGCAAGGGCCGCATCGTGTCCGCGGGATTGGCGGATGCTTTTGTCACCGATGCGGACATTATCGGCCTGATCGAAGCCAGCGAGGAAATTCACACCATGACGTCGCTGGCGGGATTCGAGGCGTTGTTGCGCGGAAAATCCGTGCAGACTTATGGCCGGCCTTTTTATGCCGGCTGGGGGTTGACGGCCGACCGGCTTGATTTTCCCCGGCGGACGCGCCGCCTCACTCTGGATGAATTGGTGGCAGGCTGCCTGATCCTGTATCCGCTTTATCTGGATCCGGCGACGCGCCTGCCTTGCGAGCCGGAATTTCTGCTGGCGGCGCTGGCGCAAGCACAGCGCGCGCCAAACCGGCGCAGCAGCGCGGCGCGTTATCTGCGCGCCGTCACCCAGAGCCTGTTCGCCCGGCCGCGCGCGCGGATTTAAGACAAAAGAGACGCGACGATGCGGGCGCCGGCCAGCCCGTCGCCATAAGGATTGACCGCTTCGGCCATGCGCCGGTATGCGGCGGCGTCATCGAGCAGCGCCGCAACGCCTGCGACAATCGCATCGGCGCCGGTTCCCACCAGCCGCGCCGTTCCGGCCGCCACCGCTTCCGGGCGTTCTGTCACGTCGCGCATCACCAGCACCGGCTTGCCGAGGGACGGCCCCTCCTCCTGGATGCCGCCGGAATCGGTGAGGATCAGGTGGCTGCGCCGCATCAGATAGACGAAGGAGAGATAATCCTGCGGCGCGACCAGGTGAATGGCGCTGCACGGCGCCAGTGCGGCGTGAACCGGACCGCTGACCTGGGGATTGAGATGCACCGGATAAACAATCTGCAGATCCGGCCGGGCGGCCAGGCGCGACAGCGCGGCGCAAATGTTGCGGAAGCCCTCGCCGAAGCTTTCGCGGCGATGGCCCGTGACCAGCAGCAAGCGCTTTGCCGGATTCAGAAAGCTGAATTGCTGCGCCAACTGCCCAGCCAAATGCGGGTCCTGGTCGATCCGAGCCGCCGCCCAGAGCAGCGCGTCAATCACCGTGTTGCCGGTCATCAGAACGCGCTTGCCGGCGGGCAGATTTTCCCGGGCCAGCTCCGCCTCGGCCCCCGGCGTGGGCGCCCATAAAATATCCGCGACAGTGTCAATGCAGCGGCGGTTGAATTCTTCCGGAAAAGGGCGCGCCAGATCGCCGGTGCGCAGGCCCGCCTCAACATGGCCGACGCGGATGCCGTGATGAAAAGCGGTGACGGCGGCGGCCATGGCGGTGGTGGTGTCGCCATGCACCAGCACCCAATCGGGCTTGAGCTGCTGCAGCAGGGCGTCAAAGCGCTCCATCACCGCCGACGCGATGCCGGACAGGCTCTGGCCCGGGCGCATCACGCCCAGATCGTAATCCGGCACGATCTGGAAAATATTGAGCACAGAGGTGAGCATTTCGCGGTGCTGGCCGGAGCTGACCACAATCGCCTCAACGCCGTCACGGCCGCGCAGGGCCTGAATCACCGGCGCCATTTTGACGGCATCCGGGCGGGTACCGACGACCACAACAATGCGCATAAAATATCCAGATAAAGGAATGACGAAAACAGAATTTCGCCCATTCTATCCGGACAAGGCCCGTTGTCCACGCAGGATTGCCCGGGAAAAAGCAATCCTGTAGACCGGCACGGATAAGAGAGGCATTGCGATCGTGACGGGCATAGCGTTGGAAAACATGATTGCAGCCGTGCCCAATTGCACTTTTTGCGGCGCGGTTTTCGCGCCTGCCACCGAGCAGGATGATTGCCCCAAATGTGGACAGCCGTCACGGACGCGCGCCCTGCCGCTGGTGTGGCAACATGTGGTGCAGGGCGCGCTTCCGGGACCGCTGCTGGGCTTTGCCATGTCGGGAAAAGAACGCGAATTCCTGGAGCCGCGTTTTTCCGAAAGCCTGTCGGTGTCGCTGTATGGCGATTATGGCAAGGATCATGTCGCGGGGGTGGATGTGCGCGACCTGTCGCGCTATCCGGCCGGAAAATTCGGCTGCGTCTTCTCGCTGCTGCTGTTCGACTATTTCACCGAGCATGACAAAGCGCTGGCGGAAATATCCCGGGTTCTGGCGCCGGGCGGATTGTTTCTGACCGCCATTCTGGATGCCCGCATTTTGCCGGATGCCACCCCGCCCAGAATCAGCAAGATGATTCAGCCCAAGCCGGGTTATTTCGATTATGTGCCGGCGGACGCGCCGCTGCCGTCCATTCGGGTGGGGCGCGACTGGTTTGCCGCCGCCATGGCGCGCGCCGGAATGCAGGCACGGCACATCACGGTGGAGGACGCCATCTCACATGGCGCCAATCACGCGCAATGGTTTGCCGGGGTGAAAAAACAAAAGGCGGCCTAATTCGCGCTGTTGCCCCGAAGGGTAATGCCGGAAAAATTCCGCGGATCGCCGATATAGCCCACCGGCCCGCCGGGCGCGGCCAGCCCCTTCAGGGCGCCGCGCGTCATGCCGGAGGCGGTGTTGTTGATGATCACAATATTGGTGGGCGCCAGAAGGCGCCCCAGTCCGGCATTGGGATAAATGCCAAGGGCGATGGGCGGGCTGGCGCTTTTCTCGAAACTATTGCCGGCGATGACAATGTTTTTGGCGCGGGCATAATCCTGGGCCTTGTCGCCCAGTTCCTCGGTGGCGCCGGCGGTCAGCGCCACCGGCCAGTGATAATAGTCGGACGGCGCGGACAGGCCGCGGAAACGGTTATTCACGATCCAGTGATCGCGGCTGCTGACAATCACGCCGCCCATGCCGGGGCGGCTGCCGGCATCGAATAGATTGGCGTCCACCAGCACCCGGTTGGCCTCGCGAATGTCCAGGGCGCCGGAATTGGAAAGGAATTTGTTGTCCTGCACGATGATGTCGCTGGTTTTCAGGTCAACCAGGGCGGTGGCGCCGTCATTGTCGCGGAAAATGTTGCCGCGAATGACCGAGAAGGACCGCAGCAATCCGTCATCGCCGCCAATCTGCATGATCTTGTATTTGTCGCCTTCGGCATCCGGATTGGCGCCGGCCACAAGGCCGGTGAAGCTGTTGCGCAGGATCAGCAGGCGTTGCAGGCATGGCTGGCCTGGAGCGCACAGATTTTCATTGCTGGGATGATCCGCGACCAGGAAGGCGCCGGCGCTGTGTTTTCCGGAAAAACGTGAATCCATGACCGTGACGTCATGGCCCTGCAGCACCAGATAGAAGGACCGGACGGCGGCGCCGGGCGCGGGATTGTAATTGTCGATGGAAATATGATGCAGGATGCAATAGTCGCAGCCGCGTCCCATGCCCATGCCCAGCCGCAGCGCCACGAATCCCGCGCTGGTGAAATTTCCGTCCTGGAATGCAAGGCCCGAAACGACCAAGTTGCTGCCGGCTATGGCCAGGGAAGAAGAGCCGGTAAGAATAGTCGCGCCGGGCGTCTGGGCGCGGATCACGATGGGATGGGCCGGGTCGCCCTGGCCGGTGAAGCGCAACCCGGCGTCCTGCCAGCGGCCAGCCGCCAGGATAATTTGATCGCCAGGCTGCAACGTGCCGCTGAGGGCGTTGAACTGGGCGGCGGTGGCGGCGCGATAGGTTTTTCCGGGCCCTTGCGCGGGAAGCGCCGGCGCGGCGGGAAATTTGGCGAAATCAATCTGGCAGGGCCATGGCGCCGCCGGCAGGCCGGCGCAGCTTGTCACGGGCAAAGGGGCGGCCATGGCCGATCCGGTCAGCAACAGCAAAGCGGCAAAGAGGCTCTTCATGGCACTCTCAACGTGTGAGGAAGTGGAATTTTCCCCCGGCTGACCTGTCAATTTGGACATGTCCCGTCCCTAGCAGACCCGTGTCACCTGCAAATGGCTGTCCTTGTTCCGGCGGAATTTCAGATGCGTGACTTTGCGGCCGGAGCGCCAGCGAATGCCGCCGGCGGTCATGGTGACGTTGAACCGCGTCGCCAGCGGGTGCACATCGGGCGTCCCGCGCAGGCAGAACAGCGTCGCGAAGGAGGCAGAGGGGCTTTGCTTCTCGAGAAATGAAAAACTGCTGCTGGGAACAAGGCTGTAGGGCGCATCCGAAAACCAGCCCTGCATCTGGGGCTCCGTCTGCCCGCGTGCAACGTCCTCCAGTCCGATTTGCGGGATCAAGGAGGCGACATGCAACTGGGATTTGGCCAGGCCGTGGCGCGTGGCGACAAGCTGCCCGGACTGGATGTCTGTTTCCCAGTGCGGCGCCAACTGAAACCATTGCCGGAAATCATGTGGTTTTTTCAACCTGTCGCGGAGGTGATCCAGCACAATGAGGAATTCCCCCGGCGCCATGATCAGGCCGCGCCAGTGCTGGATGGTGCGAAAATGCGTGGTTTCGCAATCCGTCACCGCCATGCCGCCCTGTTCGCCGGCATAACGCAGCGCCGAGCCGAAAGGCTTTATTTTCTTGCGGGGATAATCGCGGCCGTCGATCTCGACACAATTATGGGCGCGCGTGCGCTCCACATATATCCGCCGGGGATCGTCATACCAGAAACCCTCCTCAAACAGCGACGAGCCGGGTTTGGTCAGCCCGGCATAAGCGAAGCGTCCCGGATCGACCAGAATATCCGAGCCCTTGTCGTACCAGACGAAAGACAGATGATCGGCATGTTTGTGGGTGCGGGAATGAAAAGCCGCTATTTGTGCGAGATAGGACGCGGCTTTCGGATCGCGCGCGGTCCCGGGCGCATAAAGACGGGCGAAGGCGTAGCCGCCTTCACGATAGGCTTTGACGCCCTTCTGCACCCGCCCCGTTTCCCCGCCCGATACGATGTAGCGAAGCTGTTTGTCGCGGTGCAGCGAGCGGGAATATTTGCCCTGCTTATAGACCACCGCGTCCGTGTCGCCGAAAGCCGCGAGGCTTAACTCAGGCTTGATCATCCAGGACAAAGCCCGTTCCGCGCGGTCGGTGCGCGCACGCAATTGCCGGCTTTGCAGAAGATCAAAGCGCCTGGCGTTCAGGATAGTGCCCATCACCATATAGTGATAGCCGGGCGAATGTTCCTTGTGGACGCCGTCCGAAGAAAAATGATCCTGGAGAACGAGCCGCAGCCTTTTTTCCGCTAGCCTGAACTCCGCGCGCATGCCGGGCAAATCCGCAAACCGGCGGGCCGCCGCCAGATGTCCCAGGGCCTGATACAGGCCGTGGTTGGTATGCTTGCGGAAAAAATGTTCGCGCCCCAGCAACAGCATGTGAAAGCGCAGCGAGCGCCACAAATATTCGAGCTCCGCATCGTCGGCCGCGGGCTGGCGTGCGAGGAAATCGAGCAGATAGGCGATCCGGAAGCATCGTTTGCCGACCGCCATGTCGTTCCAGGGGTCGGGCATTTGCGGCGTTACGAGAGCGTCCAGCTCGGGGTCGCTGTTGCGATCAATCACCGGCTGTTGAAACCTGGCCATCCAGTCGCGGATATGGGCCAGGCTGACGGTGAGGTAGCGCGGCTCGCCCCAGGAGGAGTGCGCGGTCAAGAGCCGGGTGATGGCGTCCCAACCATGAAGGTGGACGGAAAAGGAGCGGTTATGCGCCGACCAGTCCAGGGGCGGCGACACGGAAGGGATGTTAAAACCGTCGCGGCCATAGCCATTGGCAAGTTCCTCTTCCACAACCGCGGCAAAGTCCGTAGCCAGATCGGCAGGTGAGGTTTCCAGGACTTCATAGGGCCGTATCGGCTGAGCGGCGCAGTATTGCCGCAGCTGGTGCGCCGTCACGCCCAACGAAAGCCTGTCGGTTTTTCCGGTCTTGCTCAAAACGGGCATGTCATGCGGGTGCACCATTCTTCACGAGAACGCCACATCCCATTGCAACAGGCGCGGCATCAGATTGGCCAGGTCGCCGGCGCCACGAAAGCTGAAGAAGCGCCCATCCACCGCGGCGCGGCTGGCGCGGCTATAGCTGAAACCCGTGCCGGTGCCGCGCGTGCAGGGAATGGTGAAAAGAAACTGCATGCGATGCGGCGCCTGCTTGTCAATGAAATAGACGCAAGGCTGCTTGCCGATGGGCGCGTATTTGGCTTCCGTGAAAGCGACATAGCCCGGCCCGACATCCACCAAATTGCGGAAGGGGTGGCCGCCAACGCCGCAATCCACGGGTTTGAGAATATCCTCCTTGGCCGCCGCGAAAAGGCGCGAACCCATGCGGGGATAGCCTTCCAGCTTTTCCGGATCGTTCATCACGATCTTGTATTGGTCGTTGAAGACCAGAATGTCGTCGGTGCCCCAGAGCAGCGTATCGGGCAGGATCACCATGTCGGTGGCGCGGAAAACAGCCTGCCGCGACCGTTGCGCCATGGGATGCAGCAGGACATCGGCCTCTCGGTTGGTGACCTCGGTCCAGCTTTCGCCGTCGTCATCGCTGCGCCAGCAACGGCATTCGCGCGGCTTGTCGCCGGAGGAAAGCCACCAGGTGCCCGGCGCATAGGGATCGGGCATCACAAAATGGAAGTGGCGGATTTCCGTGGGCGGCTTGGCGAAGACGGAGCGCCAACTGCGGCCATCGTCCTGGGATTTCCAGACATGGCAGGTATGTAGCTTGGCGTCCCATTCGGGCGTGCCCGGCACCAGCACAGCGGTGCCGGGATTGTCGAAATAATCGCTGTAGAGAATGGTGGAGCCGTGCTGGCCGATGGCGCGCGGGCCGTGCCAGCGTGCGCCGCTGTTGCGGCTGCGGTCCGTCACGGAAAAATCCGCGTTCAACCGAAAAATGGCGCCCCATTCCTCCGGGGGGCGTTCTTCCCGGCTTTCGAGGCGGCCCAGCAACTGCACCAGGCGCGTGCCGGCTTCGGTGGTGAAATGATTGACGGGGGTTTGGCCCGCCAATTCGGGCAGTTCGACCATGTCCCAGCTTGTCCCGGCATCGCCGCTGATCATCAGCATGCCGGGACCGACGCAGGTCACCTCGCGGCTGGAACGATTTTCATTCGCCAGCCAGCGGTGTTCGGCGAAATCGCAACGCCGCGCCGCCATCGGCACCGCCGGAATGGTGAGGCGCAGGGAAATCTCCTTCACGCCTGCGATCCCCTCCAGCGGACAGACAAATTCCTGTGAAAAGCCCTGGGTCAGGCGGGTTTGCGCCGTCAAGGCGGGCGCGGCAATTTTGGGGCCGGCGGGTTTGGGCGCAAAAGGGGATCTGGGCCGGGCGGCGGCCGGGGATGCGGCGGCGACCGGCGGCGGCGTGTCCGGAACGGGCGCAATATCGTCCGGAACGTCAATTTCTTCCGGTTCCGCAACGCCAACACTTTTGACGCCGACAAACCATTGCGAAATTTCATCGGTGGCGGGATCGGGAATGGCCAGGTGCCGGGCTGCGAAGCCCGCCCGTTCCATGGCCGCCACCAGCCAGTCGCGACCCACCGTGACATTGAGCAAGGGCGTATCGTCCGGCACATAATCGAAATAGCCGGGCCGCTTTTCGATGCGCCTGGTGACCACCGGGGCGCTGTCGTCTTGTTTCACCCGCGCGGGCAAGACCAGGGTGAAGAGGACGCCGCCGGGCGCGATGACGCGCGACAATTCCGCCAGCGCTTTTTCATGCTCGGGAAAATAGTCGAACAGCAGGATGCCGAAAGCGCCCGAGAAACTGTTGTCGGGATAGCGGGAGAGATCGCGCACATCCACGCCGCCGGTATGGTTGCTGCCGTAATTGCCGAACAGCGAAACTGATTGCAGCTCCGGAAAATGCGGCGCCAGCAGCTTTCTTTCCCAGCCTGTGGCGGCAAAAGCCAGCAGGGGCAGCGCGGCATCGGCGCTTTGCGCCAGCGACGGCGCCACGGCTGTTTCCAGGACGGCGCGCAGGGAGCGGGTGCGGGCGGGCGAGTTGCAGGCCTGGCATTCCCCTTTTGCGCCCGGACTGTCCAGGCCGGCGCCGCAGACCGAGCAAGTGACTTTGGGGGCGGAAACAATTTCCGGGATGGCGGCTGGCGGCGCGGCACCTGAAGCCGTGGCGCTCACTTCATAATCGCGCACATAGGTATAGAGCTTCCAATCCTGGGCGGACTTTTCCATGATGTCGTCAAAGACGGCGCTTTTTTCATAATCCTTGTAGCGAATCTCGTCGGGCACGACCGGTTTGACCGGCGCCGCGCTCCAGCCATAGGTGCGGGCGAGCAATTCGGTCATGGCGTTAAGCCGGCCGGTGGTGCCGACGACACCGAAGCGCCGCGCCATCATGTCCATCGCGGCGTCGGCGTCAGGGGCGTTGCAGATGCGCCGGCACATCAGGTCGCGGAAATAAGACGGCTCCTGTTCGTCCACTTCCCGGTAATATTGCTCGAAACTGGTGCGCAGCGCCTGTTCATGCCGGTAATGCAACTTGTCGCGCCGGCTCATTTCATAAACCGAAACGATGCGGTGGAAAGGATGGCGCGTCAGGGACAGGCAGACCAGCGGCCGCTGCAGATCCTCCTTGTCGCGATATTGCGAAAAGCCGCCAAAAACACGAAAGCCGTCCAGCCGCGCGGCGTCAATCTTGTGCCAATGGGCATAGGGTGCGCCGGTGGTGGGCCGGGAGAAAATCTGTTCCTTGGGAAAGGTTTCGTTCAGCCAGCGCAAAAATGTGCTGCCGCCGGTGCGCTGGGCATGGAAGAACGCGTAGAGGGAATTCTCCGCTCGCCCCTCTTCCAGAATCCGGTGATTAACAAACATGTTTGGGCAGCCTCAGAGCCGGCGAAATTCGAGAATTCTGTTTTCAAACGTGACGCCCAGCTCGGTTCTTTTTTGCATGGGGATTTGCCGGACAAGCTGCAAGGGCGCCAGGGCCTCAAGATACATCTCCAGCGGCCAGGCCCAGGCACGCTCGCGGTAGCGCAGCGGCTTGTCGCTGATCTTGGTGTCGAAGAAGAGAGACGCGCCCGGCTTGGCTGTCAGCTGCACGAGATTTTCGTGATATTGCGGCAACTCGTCGGGATGCACATGAAAGGCGACGGAGGTGGAATAGACAAAATCCGCGCCCAACCCGGCTGCCTGCGCCACCGCGCCGGCGCCGATCAGGCCGAAACGCGGCGCCTTGGCGGCCAGCATCTGCGGTCCGACCACCTCCTGCCCCAACTCGTAGAGGCCGGATGCCAACTCGACGCCGAAATAGCAGCCGGGGTCCAGATAGCGGATGAAATGCGCGCCCACACGCAGGCTGCCGCAGCCATAGTCAACCAGCCTGTGGCCCGGGGAAATGGAAAAGAGCTTGCAATAATGCGCGAAGGTCGAAGCCCCCGCCTGCCACCAATCCTCGAACCCGTCGATATTCTTGCCCAGGGTGGGATGGGAGCCGCCGGCCTTCAAAACCGCCGCGATCTTCTCCATCTGCACCTTGGTGAAGCTTTCGCCGGGATTGTTTTTCTTGAACGCCGCGAGCTGGCGGTCCCATTCCTGAAACCGTTCCATAGGAGTCTTGCCGGGGGAATCGGGGCTGCTCATTGCGGACGCCGGAACTCCAGCACGCCCATGCTGAAATTGGCGCCTTCGGCGCGGTGGGTGCCGCCGTCCATGCCGATAAATGTCAGGCCGGGAAGCGACTGTTTGTAGAAATCCAGCGGCCAGCACCAGCTGCGGTTGCGCAAGGGCACATCGGAAATCGAAGCGTCGAAGAACAGGCGCGCGCCCGGCCGGACGGCGAGCCGCTCGAGATTGGCGTAATAGGCGGCGGTCTCGGAGGGGTGGACATGGTAGGAGACAGCAATCGAAATCACGATATCGGCCGCGAAGGCCGCCCCGGCCTGCAGCGTCTCTTCGCCGATCACATGGAGTTGCGGCTGCTTCAGGCGCAAAATCTCCGCGCCGATCAGCTCGCGTCCCATTTCGTAAAAACCGTCCGTGACATCGAGTCCGAAATAATGGCCCGGTTCGAGGTAACGGATGAAATGGCCTCCGACCCGCAGGCTGCCGCAGCCATATTCCAGCACCTTGTCGGTTTCACGCAGCGCTGACAGACGCTGCAGCCGCGCGAAACTGTGGGCGCCGGCAGCCCACCAATCATCGGGATGCTTGCGCAGCCTGGGCCCCAGCGTGGCGTGATCGTTGCCGCTGCGAATGGAGGCAAGTTCGATATCCGTCTGATATTGCGCATAAGTCAGGCTGGGATTGGATTTGCGCAGATCCAAAAACCGCCGGTCGCGCTCGTCGAAGATCTCGCTCATGCGGTTTTTCCGGATGGGCGCCGAAATTCCGCGATGGCCAAAATCTGATTCTGCTCCGGACGTGCGAAAGGCATGTGCAGATTCACGAATTCCAGGGGAAGCAGCGCCTGCTTGTAATAATCCAGGGGCATGGACAAGGCATGTTCCGTCACGGGCTGGTCGGAAACCGAGACGTCAAAGAGAAGGACGGCGCCGGGCCGGTGCGTCAGGCGAAGAAGATTGTCGAAATAGGCCGGGGCTTCTTCCGGATAGACATGGTAGCAAACGGCGGTGGAATAGACGAGGTCCGGCGCGAAATTCCCGGCGCGGTCCAGAGAAGGCTCGTCGATCGTTCCGAACAAGGGGCGTTTTTCGTCCAGCAAGCCCTGCCCGACCAGTTTTTTTCCCTCTTCGATGAGCCCCATAGTGACGTCCAGGCCGAAAAAGCAGCCGGGATCGAGTGCGCGAATGAAATGCGCGCCAATGCGAAGGCTGCCGCAGCCATAATCCACAACGCGGCTGCCGGGCTGAAACGGGAACAGTTTGCGGTAGCGCTCCACGGTGGAGCGGCCCGCGTCCCACCAATTGTCAAAGCCGGCGATTTTTCCCCCGAGCGTGGCATGGGTTCCGCCACGCCGCACAAAACCGACAGCCGCGCTGTTCAACCATTCGGCATAGGTGGTGGAAGGATTTTTTGCCTTATATTGCAGAAATTCCCGGTTGCGCTTTTCACGGGGCGTTTCCATGTCACGCAAGTTCCGCACTCTGCGGGCCGTCCAGCTGCTCGTCGCTGATGCCGCGTTCGGCGACAAAGGCGCGGGCGGGCGGCTCGCCCCGGTCCGCCACAAGGCCGATGCCGGCGATTTCCCGCACGGCGTGAAGCGGCCGGATCTTGGCGCCCGCCCGGCCGGCGAAGCCGTTGAAAAAGAAAGAGCCATATTTGAACTTCACGAATTCTTCGCCGCTATTTTCCACATCATAGAGATATTCGTCGCGGAAGCGGGTGAGCCCCTCGCGCACATAGGTCTTCACCTGCGGGTCGGGATAGGCGTAATCCCGCGCCTTGTCATAAAGCTGCTTGAACTGGTTCTTCAGCTTGCGCAGCGTGAAGCGCAGGAAGACGCGCTCCTCGTCCACGAACAGGGTTTGCGGCAAGTTGAAATGCTTGAAGATCGCCTGGAAATGGCTGAGGGGGCGATAAAAGATCGAGGCGCGCTTGGGGTAGAGATGAAACCAGCAATCGGGATCCAGCAGCGTCAGGCCGAAAATCTTGCGGTGCCCTTCCGACAAGGCGAAGCGCGGCGAAAACCCGTTGGGCACCTTGAAATAGATCATGCCGGTGTCATTCAGCAGCCAGTCCATATTGGCCGCCAGGCTGGCGGTGTCATAGATATGCTCCAGCACATCATTGACCACGATCAGGTCGAAGGAGCCCTGCTTGAAAATCTTGCGGACGGAAACGCTGGAGGCGTCCACCGCGTAAAAATCGGCGTCCACCGTGTCCAGCGCATTGGCTTCGGCATAGGCGATGAATTTCTTGCTGACATCTATGCCGGTAACCCGGGCGCCGGCCTTGGCCATCGCCACCGACAAGCCGCCATAGGCGCACCCCACATCCAGCACGCGCTTGCCCTTGAGGTCCAGCTCGATGCAACGGCCGAGAAATTCGACCAGCTCCTCGCCGCGCCGGTTGGTGCTCATGGGGAAAGAGAGAGGGCGCGCTTCCAGCAGCGCCTCCGGCGTCACCTTCAAGGCAGCCGCCAGCATGTTCACGAAATCGCTATACGCCATTCTTTCATCCTCGCCGCCTCATCGGGTGGGCGGACATGCAAGTGAGGTGCGTGTTACTTACACCCCCAGAAATTGCGTGGCAACGCCCGGGGCCGATGCTAAGGAATGTGAAAATCCCGCCGTGTGCAATGTTTGCGAGTTTTGAGCCGTGACCGGACCAGCCCGCCGCCAACCCCTTTCGCGCCCGCTGGCGCGGCTGAGCGCCTTCGATGCCGAGCCCTGGCGCTCGCCCGAGGACACGATCCGTTTCGCCGACGCCATGATTGCCCGGGGCTGGCGCGCGCCCGGCGACCATCTGGCGTCCATCGCGCCGCCGATTCCCTGGGGCCGGGGCGGACGCTCCTTCGCCATGCATGTCCATTCCTGGCTGCCCCTGAAGGATATCATGGCCGCCCACCACATGACGGGCGAGCGCCGCTATCTGGATGCGGCTTTCGCCATGGCGCTGGATTGGGCGCGGGCCCATCCGCGCTTCACCCGCCGCGAACAGGATGCCGGTGACGGCAGCGAGGACAGTTTCGCCTGGTACGACCAGGCGGTGGGCCTGCGCCTGTGCCGGCTGGCCTATATCCTGGATGCCGCCTGGCGCGAGAAGGATATTCCCGCCGGGGATATCGCGGCGCTGGAAGACTCGTTCCGCCAGCATGTGGCGGTGATTTCAGACGACCAGGAATTTCGCGAGCATACCAATCACGGACTTTACCAGGCGCTAGGCCAGCTTTCCGCCGCCCTGCGCTTCGCCGGCCTGGACGATCTGGCGCCGCCGGAATTCCTCGCCCAGGCGCGGGCGCGCTTCGACCAGATGCTGCACCAGCAATATTTTGCCGAAGGCATGCACCGCGAACATTCGCCCGGTTATCATTTCGCCACCTGGCGGGCGCTGAGCGCCGCCGTCGCTGACGGGCTGGTGGAAGCCCCCGAATTGCAGGCGATGCTGGACAATATTGAGACCAGCCTGTCCTGGCTGTTCGACGGCAAGGCCGCCATCGCCACCATCGGCGACACCGATCCCTGGGAGGCGCCGCTGCCCGAGCGGCTGACAAGCCTGCACAATGCGCGCCTGCGCGCGGTGCTGAGCCGTCAGGATGTGGACGGCGCCGTGATCGCCGGCTTTCCCCAATCGGGCTATGCCGGCGTGCAATATTACCGCGACGGCCTGCGCAGCTTCCTGCTGCAGATGGCGGGCTTTCACTCCCTCACCCACAAGCATGCCGACCATCTGGGCTTTGTCTGGAGCGAGCAGGATACCGACATATTGATCGACCCGGGCCGCTGGGGTTATCGCGGCCGCACACAGCACGGCTCCGACCTGTTCAAGCTGGGCTTCTGGTATGACGCCCCCGAAAGGGTCTTTGTCGAAAGCACGCATGCACACAATGTCGTGCAGGCCGATGAACAGGAATTTCCCCGGCGTGGCGTGACCCCGTTCGGTTCGGGTTTGCAGGCCTGGGGCGAATCCGGCGGTTATTATTACATTCTCAGCAAGGCGCCCCTGACGGGGGACGCCACACAGCGGCGCCTGCTGCTGCTGTCGCCCGGCGATTTCCTGCTGGTGGTGGATTTCGCCGAAGACCGGATGGTCCGCAGTTGGCGGCAATGGTTTCATTTGGGCGCCAGCTTTGCCGCGACGGAGCGCGAGGGCTCCATTCATGCCAGCAACGAAGCCGGCGTGTCGCTTTTCGCCCTGCCCCTGGCGCCGGGACAGAAAGCGGGCGCCGTGATGACCGGCCAATATGAGCCTTTTACGCAAGGCTGGTGGTGTCCCGAACCCGGTGTGCTGAAACCCGCGCCGGCTTTCGCCATGGCGGCGCCCGACGGCAAGCAGGCGCTGTTCGCCACCTTGTTCACCTTCGCTGGAGAAGCGGCAGCCTTGCCCGCTTCCTGCCAGGGCAACATGCAGCAGGCCGAATTGAAACTGGCCTGGCGCCAGGACGGACAGGAGCGCAGCCTGTCGCTGCACCTGGCCGGCGATACGGTGACGATCGCCTAATCGCTGTCGAAGCTTATTTCCCATTTGAGCAGCCGCGTCTCGGAGTGAAACGCGTCATAGACGCCGCGATGGGAGAAAAACACGCCGCCTTCCGCCGCGCGGCTGGCCAAGGAATAGGTGAAGCCCGTGCCGCGCGCGATGTAGTTGTCGATCTGGGCCAGATGATGAGCCTGGGTGAGATCATCCTTGAACAGCAGGAAAACATCCGGCCGGCCGCCGCGGTCCAGATGCTTGGCTTCGGTGGTGAAGAGGAAAGCGGGCCCTACATCCACGATGTTGCGCACCGGCTTGCCGCAAAAAGCCAGCGCCTCGACTTTCCAGGCACCTTCGGTGCGGGCGCGGAAAATGCGCGAGCCGGCGGCCGGGCGTTCATCGGCATTCTGCGGGTTGAAACCCAGCCAGTCATCGGCGCCCCAGATCATGTAGCCGTCGTGGAAGGCAAGATCGGTCATGCGCTGGCTGGCCCGGGCATGGCGGACATAGCCGGGATGCAGCGGCACATCGGGCTGCTCTTCCGTGACGTCTGCCCAGCTGTCGCCATCATCGTCGGAGCGCCAGATAAAGACTTCGCCGCTGCGGTCGCCGGAGGACAGCCACCAGCGGCCGGGAACGTCCTGCTCGGGCGCCAGGGTGTGAAGATGGCGGATCACATCCGGGCCCACCGTTTTGACCAGCTGCCAGCTTACGCCATCGTCGCGCGAGCGCCAGACCTTGCCGGGCAACAGCGGCGTAGGGTCGTCAGCATGATATTTGGCCTTGTTGTCGGGATATTCCGCGAACATCAACGTGCCCCGCGCTTCGCCGATGGAAGCGGAGCCATGCCAGGGCGCTCCAATCGCGAAAGGCGCGCCGGCCCGGCGCCAGCCCGCGTCGTAACGGTGAATGCGCGCACCGTCCGGCGAATTTTGCGTGCAGACCAGATGCGTGCCGTGGCTGGTGGTAAAACAGCAGCGCGGCTCGGCGTCGAGGTTGAGCGGCGCAACGCGCCAGCTCCGGCCCAGATCGTCCGACTGCGCCACCGCCGCACGGGACAGGGCAATGACGCTGTGGCCGGAATGTTCGCCATAGGCCGGGTCGCGGATGCCCGGCGGAAAAACCGGAATGGAAAGGCGCAAGCGCACATGATGCGGCGCGTGCTTGCGCGCCAGCGGCACGGCATATTCCCGCCAGAGGCCGGCCGAGGGCGTTTCGGACGCCGGCCGGTCCGGCGGCATGGCCAAGCGCGGCAGGGAGGACGCCGCCAGGCTGGCCGGCATGTTCTTTTGCGGCACAGAAAGGCGCGGCAAGGACGACGATGTCAGCCGGGCGGGCTTGGGCTGCCGCAGGCCCGTCCGCCGCGTAAAGCGCGCCAGAGCCAACCGCAGAAAGGCGATCATGCCGGGCTTGGAGCCGCTTTTATGCGTCATGGGGAAGCATTCCGGCAGGAGAAAGGCGGACGGCAAGGCAGGGACCTGCGCCTCGCAACGCCATGGCCGGACACAGCCCAAATGGCCGAAAACACGCAAGGCCCGTTAACATGAACGACCCCTAGCAGGGTTTGCGCCGGCTTGCGACAATTTGCGATAACTTTGTCCAGCCCGAGCATTGAAATATCGTAATACGATTGCAAAAATCATCGTAGAACAAGTGGTTCGCGCAATAAGCAAGGGGCTGGGATTACAGCATGACGGGCCAGGAATTGGCGCAATCGCTAAGGTCCGATCAGCCGGCCGTTGCAGGCCGCACGTCTCCCCGCGCTGTTCCCGTTCATGGCATCGAAGGCACCGTCACGGTCGTGGGGCTGGGTTATATCGGCCTGGCCACTGCCGCCATGCTGGCGGACCGGCATTTCGCCGTCACCGGGTATGACGTCAAGCCGCATGTGGTGGAAGGCATCAAGTCGGGCCGCCCGCTGATTGACGATCCGGGCCTGCACGATCTGGTGCGCCGGGGCGTGGCCTCGGGCCGGCTCAAGGCCTTTCTCAAGCCACAGCCCGCCAGCACCTACATCATCGCGGTGCCCACACCCATCAGGGACAGCGCGGATCACGCGCCCGACCTGAGCTATGTCTTCGCGGCGGCCGAGGCGATCGCGCCGGTGCTGCAGCGGGGCAATCTGGTGGTGCTGGAATCCACCTCGCCGGTCGGCACCACGCGGGAAGTGGCCCGCTGTATCCGCAAGCTGCGGCCCGACCTTTCCTCCTCGCTCGACACGGATGGCGATCCCAATATTTTCTTCGCTTATTGTCCCGAGCGCATCATCCCCGGCAAGATGCTGGAGGAGCTGACGCTCAATGACCGGATCATCGGCGGCATCGACAGCCAGAGCGCCCACAAGGCACGCCAGATTTATTTCCGGCTGGGCAAGGGCGAATGCCATGTCACTGACGACCGCACCGCCGAAATGGTCAAGCTCACCGAAAATGCTTTCCGCGACGTCAATATTGCTTTCTCCAACGAGCTGTCCAAACTGGCGCGCGCGGCCGATCTGGATGTGTTCAAGATCATCGAGCTGGCCAACCGGCACCCGCGCGTCAATATCCTGCGTCCCGGCCCCGGCGTAGGCGGCCATTGCATCGCGGTGGATCCCTGGTTCATCGTCGCGGCCGATCCGCACAACAGCCCCCTGATCGCCACGGCTCGCGCCGTCAACGATTCCAAACCCGCTCTGGTCGTGGCCGACGTGCTGGCGGCGGCCGGGCAGAGCCAGGGCGACGTGCTGCTGCTGGGCCTGACCTACAAGGAAAATGTCGGGGATTTCCGCGAAAGCCCGGCCCTGAAAATCGCCCGGGAGTTGACCACCAAGCTGGGTGCGCGGGTTTCCTGCGTCGACGGCTTTGCCGCCGATTCCCTCGAGACGCTGCGCGAAACGCGCGGCCTTAATCTGGTGACGCTGGAACAAGGCCTCAGCGACGCGACGGTTATTGTGCTGCTGGTGGGTCACACCGAGTTTCTGAATATCCGGCCGAAGGCCGATCAGACCGTGATCGACGTTGTCGGACTTTTGCCGCGCTAGGCGTTAAAGCCGCAACAGCACGCCCACGCCCACCGCGATCTGATAGACGATCTGGGTGATGTCCTTGATGATGGGAAGCGTGTTGTTCACCGCGCTGGGCGGCACAATCACCTGATCGCCCGGCGCGACGCTGACGCCTGATCCGATCAGGGTCTCGCCATTGGCGCGCTGGACGATGACGCGGCCCATATCGGCACGCTCCGTCTTGCCGCCCGCCAGGGCCACATATTGCGACACAGACAGGCCGCGGCCCCAGACCACCGCCTGCGGAATCTGCACCTCGCCCACCACCGTCACCAGATCGGTGCGCGGCGGCACCACAATGACGTCGCCGTCTTCCAGGCGCACATTGCTGACGCGGCCGCCGCGCGACACCACCACCCTGCCCTCGGGCGTCACGGCGCGCGCTTCGTCGGCAAATTTTGCGACCAGCGCCCCTTCCTGGGTGCGAATCTGGGCGTCGCTGTCGCTGACCACGGGCGCGGAGGCGACCGACTGTTCCAGCCGCATGATCGAGGCGTTGATGGCGCTTTTCTGCGCCGCCGCGACGCTGGCGCGCCGGATGAAAATGGATCTTGTGTCGGAAAATTTGGGATCGACCGGCACATAGGCCAGCAATTCCTGCAAACTCGTGTCGCGCTTAATGGCGAAGGTGGTGGGACCCTGCACGCGGCCGTCAATCGAGACCATGATCTTGTCGGAGGCCTGGTCGGCCTGGATGCGGATCGTATCGCCGTCGGCGAGCGGGCGGGTCAGAAAATCCTTCAGCGGCACGTAGAAGGATTGAATCTGGCCGCCCCGCATCCCCACCAGCGAGACATGGGTGGCGTCGGGACGGGGCTGGGCCATCGCCAACAGATCCGTGCCGGTGGCGCCGGCCTTCATTTCATAGCGGAAGGGCCCGCGCGCATCGCCCGACACCGCCACCGTCATGCCCTGTTGCCCGACCAGGATCGTGTCGCCGCCCTGCAAATTCACCGCCGGCAGCGTGCCGCGCAGCAGAAAGTCGTAAAGATCGGCGGTGGCGACGACGCTGCCCTGGCGCAGAATCTGGATATTGCGGTAGCTGCCGCGCGCCGGATCAATGCCGCCGGCATATTGTAGCACCGCCATCACGCTGTCGGTGGAGGAACTGGCATATTGACCGGGATGCGCCACCGGGCCGGCCACGAAAATATTCACGGGCGTGGCCGAAATCAGCGTCGCGTAAACCCGCACATCCTTGACATAGACCTGGCCGACGGCCGCGGCGATGTCCTTCTGCAGATCGCCCGCCGGCCTGCCGCCCACCTGCACCGGCCCGATGGTGGGCAGGAAAATGCGGCCCTGGGCATCCACGGTGGAGGAACTGTCCATGGTGGTGGCGCCATAGACTTGCGTGTTCACCGCGTCGCCCGGCTGCACGATATAGGACGGGCTGACATTGGGCCGTGGCGGCGCCGCGGTGCCAGGCGCCGCATTGCTTTGCGGCAGGACCTGGCCGGGCGAGAGCGGCCTGGGCGCGCCGTTGAACAGGTCGGAGCCAAACAACGGTATGGCGGCATTGTTCGGCAAGGCGCGAATGTCGCTGCCGCCCAGGCTGGGAAATTTCTGGGTGGAGAGCAGATCTTGGGCCCAGGCCGGGCCAAGGCAGGCGCCCATCACGCCCAGGACCAGCAGGAACCGCTTTGCCTTTTCAAACACCGGCATGATCCCGAATGGCGCCGCCCAGCGTCAGCAGCAGGCACCAGGCAATCATGGTCACGGCAAAGACCGTCAGGATGATGCGCAAACGCTGCGGCGCTTCGGCTTTTTCCGGCAGCGCGGGCGGCACGAATTCCTCCAGATAGCGGCTTTCGCCGCTGGCATTGGCCAGGGCCTGCATATAAGCGTTGCTGGCGGCGGCATAGCCCTTGGTGGCGATGTCCATCTCCGCATTCAGCCTTTCATTCTCGCCGATGACATTGTTGGTGGGACCGGCGGCCGAATTTCCGCCGCCTACCAGGCCGGCACGCGCCTGCGCGATCTGGCTGCGATAGGACTGGGCCTGGGATTGCAACCGGGTGATGCGCGGATCGTCCGCCTTCATGTAGCTTTTGAATTGCTGAATCTGGGTTTCGGTGTTGGCCAAGCCGGCTTCCAGCGCGCCGATGATCTGGGAATCCATCTGGCTGGCGCGCAAGGCATCCACCACCTGATGCTGGTCGCGAAATTGCGTCACCTGGGCGCGCACGTTACCCATCACCTGGCTCATGCGGTCGAGTTGCTTCTTGCTCTGCAGGACGAGATCGCGATGGCTCTGGTCAGACAGGCCCGCCGCCATCACCTGCGCCTGGGCCAGCACGCCTTTGGCGAGCGCCAGAGCATCCTGCGGCGTGAAGGCTTCCACCGTCAGGGTGCAGATGCCGCTGGCCGTATCGATGGTGACATGAACCCGCGAGCGCCAATAGCGGAGCCGGTCCTCGACGCTGCGGCTGGTATTGAGTTCCGAAAACCAGTCGGCGCCGGTGCCGAAAATGCGCTCCAGGTCGAATTGCTTCTCGATAGCTTCGAGCATGGGACGCGAGCCGACATATTCCTGCACGATATGCTGGTCGCCCACCTGTGCATCGGTGCTGGGCAGCGACATCAGCATGCTGAGCGGATCGGCGCGCGCCGGCGTGGCGCTCCACACCGCGAATTGCGCCTGGGCGACATAACGGGAGCTGGCGATCAGACCGAAATAAAGGGTGGCGATCAGGGTGGGAATCAGCACGATCACCGCGAAGCTGAGCTTCATCTGATAGCGCGGATCATGAATATTCTGGCGGCCATGGGCGACCGCGTGCCGGATTCGCCCCTTTAAGCCCGGCGCCGCGCCGGGAGCCTCGCCGGCGATTCGGGCCCAGCCGCGTGAGACCGCGCCTTTCATGCCCGGAATGGGGTGCCGGTAATCCTGGTTCATGGTGGCCTAACCTATCAAAGAGCCGGATTTCCGCCAAATCGCCGTTAATGGAGCATGCCGCCGTCGCGCCGCAGCTGCGCCCGTCCCAACCGCAGCCGCACCATGCCGGGACCGGCCATTTCCACACGAAGCCCGAACTGGAGGTGCCGGGCCCCGGCGTTTTCCACCACCCGGGTCATGGCCCAGGCCGGCGCCGCCAGGTCCTGTGGCGCGACATCCGAGGTCAAAGCGGAGCCGGCCAGGTCGCGCTCGACAAACTGCAGGCCCGTCCAGCGCGGCACCAGCAAGGCCGGATCGGAAAGCAGCTGCACTGGACTTTCAAACTGAATTTTGTCGCCGGGGAAAGCGGCGCCGTCGGTGCCGTTGCCCCAATAGAAAATCACATGGCCGGGACCGGCCGCGGTGATTTCCATATCGACGCTACCGCTGTCTTCCTCCGCGGCCCTGCAGGACAAGGGGCCGGTGATATTGGGCCGCCATTGTTCGGCGGGACGCACCGGGGCGGAGACAAAGACATCCGAAAAAGCCTGTTGGGCTGCGGTGAGGCTTTCATGGATGGCGAGGCGGCCGCCATGCAGCAGGGCGAAGCGATTGCAATTCTCCTCGATGGTGGAGAGGCTGTGCGAGACGATCAGGAAACTGGCGTGCTCCCGCCGCTCCTCCACGGCGCGATGGCATTTTTCGTGAAAGCGCAAATCGCCCGCCGACAATATTTCGTCAATCAGGTACATGTCGAAATCGATCGCCATGCTGACGGCAAAGGCCAGGCGCGAACGCATGCCGGCGGAATAGGTGCGGATGGGCAGTTCGAAGAATTTTCCCAGCTCCGCGAAATCCTCGGTAAAGGCGGCGACATTCTCGGGATCGGCACCGTAGATGCGGGCGATGAAGCGGGCATTGGCCAGACCCGACATGGCGCCATGCAAGCCGCCGGAATAGCCCAGCGGCCAGGACATGCGGCAGTTGCGCCGTATCGTGCCGCTGTCGGGCGACAGGCCGCCGGAGATAATGTTGATCAGGGTGGATTTGCCGGCGCCGTTCAGCCCGCAAATGCCCAGCCGCTCGCCGCGCCGGACCGTGAAATCAATGCCGTCCAGCACCTGATGCGGTCCCTTGGCGGTCTGGTAGCTCTTGCGCACCCCGCGCAATTCCAGCAAAGGCGCGCTCATGGCGCTTCCTCCTTGGCGAGCTTGCGCGTCGCCCTCTCGGCGATCACACCCGCGGCCAGCAGCGCGAAAGGCGCGATCACCAGCAAGGGCAGATTCAGAATGACGGTGGAAACACCCTCGAAATAGCTGGCGCGGGCATACTCCACGCCCTGCAACAGGGGATTCCAGTCGACATAGGGGCGGAAGGCGGCGGGGATGGCGGAAAGGGAAAAGAAAACGCCCGAGGAGAAATACAGAATGCGGTTGATATAGCTGAACACCATCACCAGGCTGGGCAAATAATGGCCCGCCGCCGCGATGACCAGGCCGAAGCCAAGCCCCATCAGCGACAGGGCGGCGCAGGCGGCGATGCCGCCCAGGGGATCGGCGACGGCAAAATCACCCAGCAGAAACCAGCGCAGGACCAGGAGGCCGGCGATCAGCAGATACATCAGCATCGCCTCCAGCGCGGTGCGGGCGATGGCGATATCGAGCGGCGTGACCTGGGGATAGACCAGCAGCGCGCGGTTGGATTCCACCGCATGCAGCACCTGGGTGAAAGTGCGGGCATAAAAAAGCCAGGGCACGATGCCGGTCATCAGGAATTCGGCGACATCCACATCGGCGAAGCCCGAGCGGCGGGGACGGATGACGGTATAGATCAGCATCAGCGCCAGGCATTGCACGACCGGCTCCAGCACCAGCCAGATCCAGCCCACGCCGCTGCTGCCGAAGCGTGTTTTGACCTCGCGCAGGATCAGGGCGCGGATGACATTGCCCTGGATCGCGAGGGGCCGGCCGAGCGCGGCATCCAGAAAAGCCATTACAGGCCCACGCTGTTGTCGATGACAGGCGGCAAGGCCCGCCAGCCGGTGGGCTCACGGCAAAAGACATAAACAGGTCCCGGCTTTTCCGGCCGGGCGGAGCGGCAGGCGACATTGCGCGCGGACACATAAATCTCGCTGAGCAGCAGGGCGACAGGCGCCGCCCCGGGAGCGCTGAACACCACCGACGCGCCGGCACCCATATTGTCCAGCGCGCGGGCGAAAGGCGCATCCACCGGTTGGCCGATGGGCAGCGCATCATCGGGCGCCGCATAGGCGCGCTGATGACGCCAGGGCCAGCTCAGATTCCAGTTGGCGCACCCCGCCAGGGCCGGAATAACCAGCATGATCGCCAATCCACGTCGCACAAATGCGCCCTGTCCCAATGATATTCAGCCTATCCCAGAACGATTCCGCCGCCTATAGCCAGCTTTTCATGTGCTTGCGCTTGCCAAATTCCCGATGAGACGGCCGGCGCTTTGTTCGCGCCAGGCCTGGCGCGCCAGCGCGTAGCCGCGCGCGCCATAACCGGTATCGGGATGATGGACGGCCGAGCCCGCATCCGCGCCGGCGAAAGTCAGCGGCAGATTGAGGGGCAGCACCGCAGCGGCGGCGCCCAGGCGCAACAACAAGTCATTGTCCGCGCCATAGCGCACCGGCTCAAAACCGCCCAGCCGCTCGAACCAGGCGCGGCGGATCATCACGGACAAAGTATGAAAGCGCACCAGCGGCAGGATCTGCCGGTCCCGGAAACGGCCTGATGCGTCCCGGCGAACCCAGCGCGCGGTGGTGGCGGCCAATCTTGCATTCGCCAGCAGCGGGCCCAGCTGGCGGGCGATGCGCTCCGGATGGGCGATGTCGTCCGCATCCTGAAAGCAGATGATCTCACCTTTGGCGGCTTCAGCGCCGATATTGCGCGCCACATAGGCGCCCTGATTGGCCGGCAGGGCGATGATGCGCAAACGGCTGTCGGTGCTCGCAATGATTTCGGCACGCGCGCGCGTCTGGTCGCTGCTGGCATCATCCACCAGCAGAATCTCGAGGGAAGCCCAGCTTTGGGACAGAAGTGCTTTGAGACAATTGCCGACAGTGTCTTGCGCGTTGCAGGCGGCGATGATGACACTGACAAGCGGGCCCTTATTGGCGGAGGGCGGGGCTGCAGAAAAATCCGCCAAACCAAAATCCGTCAGTCCGAAATGCGCCAAAGCGGCGCGGACATGGCCGGCGCGCGCCTGTTCGTCCTTCGCCAGATTGGCGCAAAGCAGATGATATTCCGCCGGACGGCCCGCACCCTTGTCGCTGTGCGCCAGAAAAAAACCGGCATCTTCGCCGCTGCGTTCCGCCAGATGCGCCAGCAGCAACATCGCGACCGGCTCCCGCCTCCGCTCCCGCAAAAGACTCACAAGTCTTTGCGGATCGGCAATCGCCAGCATGGTGGCGGCGCGCAGCCACAAACCCCAATCGGCGGGGCGGCGCAAAGATTCCTCCAGATGGGGGACAGCGCTTTCTACCTGGCCGATTGCGAAATGCGACAGACCAATCTGCGCGTGACGGCGTGGGTTGCGGGGACTGCCGCATCGGGCAAGGAACGCCGCATGCATCTCCAGCGCGAACAGCGAATCCAGAACAAGGCCGCTCTGGCCCAGACCCGCCGCCTGCAAAAGCGCCACAACAGCGGCATGGTAACCTTGACGCTGCCACCGCCAGGCCAGGGCGCGGGCGGCCCAAGGCCGGCGCCGCAACTTGCCGATCAACAGGGTGAATTCCGGCGTTTCGGGTCCATAAGCCAGCATGATGTCCGCAATAGCCCATTTCCGCAGCGTTAGGCAGTTCTCCCACGGCCCGGAGCCTCAAATTGCTTGCTTTTTGAGGGGTCTTGGGGCCGGATAAACCCGCGCAAAGCGGGGCGGAATCAGCCCTTCCGCTTTGCGCCATAAACATCGCAAAAACCGGGGCAGCAAGAGGCAAGCGTGAGTTCTGACAGCAGGCGCACGCAAGACAGGTGGCCCCGGCCGGTTGTGGAGCATGACAATGATCCGCTGCTGGATGATCGCGCCACGCGCGCGATTCTGGAACGCGAAGGCCGGATTCTGGAATTGGCCGCCAAACTGGAAGCGGCGGACCGCGCCATGGCTACCGCCCAGGAACGTGGGCACCGCCAGCAGGAACAGATTGACCTTTTGCGCGCCGATCTGCGGCAGCAGCGCGCCGCCGTGCTGGCTGCGATACGGGAGACGGAAAAGCTCCGGCGCTCCTTCCACTACCGCTTCGGCAAGCTGCTGATTGACGGCTTCACGTCTCTTTCGGGGCTGGCGCATTTTCCCGGCGGATTGTGGAGCCTGTTGCGTGACATCCCCAAACGCAAACAGGGGCGCGGCCGGGGCGCCGGCGTGGATGGTCACGCTGCGGAGATGGACACGCGGCAATTGCTGGAATTGCTGCACAACAAGGGATTGGAGGGCGCGCGCAAGGCGATACCCGAGTTGGCGCAGGGCGATGTCCGCGCCCGGGCGGCTTTGCTTTCCGAATTGTCGCGCCTCAGCGAGGGCCTGGAAGCCGCCGCCGCGATCGAACTGGCGCGCGAAGCCGCAAGCCTGGATCCGCGTCCTTTTCGCGTCAAACATCTTGCCTTTCTTCTGGCAAGCCATGGCGCCATCACCGAACCGGTTGCGCTGCTCGATTCCCTGCCGGCGGACATTATCGCCCGCTTCAAATCCTCCGAGCGTATCCGCCGCGAAAAGCTGGCGGGCCAGGCGCGCCTGCTGACGATGCAGAGTCTCGTGCCGGCGAAAGCCGTTCATATTCCCTTCGCCCCGCTGCCAGGCCGCATTCTCTTTGTCGTGGCCAGCGCCCTGCCGCAGCATCTGACGGGCTATACCAGGCGCACCCATGCCCTGGTGGCGGCGGCGCGCGGCATCGGGCTGGATGTGGTGCTGGCGACGCGGCCCGGTTATCCGGCAGACCGCCCGGATGTCCTGCCGGCGGCGCTGGCCGAGCGGATCGACCTCAAGGGCATTACGGCCATCACGCTGGATGGACCATCCTTCAACCATACGCCGATGGACCGATGGGTGATCGCCGCCGCCGCCCGCATCGAAACGGAAGCCATGCTGCACCGGCCGGCGGTGATCCATGCCCCCTCCAACTGGCAGAACGCCCTGCCCGCCTTGATCGCCGCCCGGCGGCTGGGCCTGCCCTTTGTCTATGGTGCGCGCGGCTTTTGGGAAATGACCCGCGCCTCGCGCCAGCCGCTATGGGCGCGCTCGCAGGAACATCGTCTCAACGCCGAACTGGAAAATCTGGTGGCCGGCGCCGCCGAAATTGTCGTCACCCATTCCCAGCGCCTCGCCGACATGCTGGTCAAGCGCGGCGTGACTCGGGAGCGTATCGCCATCGTGGCCAATGGCAGCGATGCGCAGGCCACGCCGCCGGATATCGCGGGCGAGATGCGCATCCAACTGGGCCTGGACCGCGCCGGATTTTGGGTCGGCTATGTCGGGTCGGTAGTAGATTATGAAGGTGTGGATGATCTGGTGCGGGCCATCGCCCATTTGTCCGAAGACAATATTGATGCGCGCGCGGTCATTGCCGGTGAGGGCAATGGGCTGGAAGCGGCCCGCAACCTTGCCGCGGAGCTGGGTATTTCCGAGCGGGTAGCCTTCCTGGGCACGGTGACGCCCGATGTGGGAGAAAAAGTGCTGGCGGCGTCGGATGCCCTGGCCCTGCCCCGCCATTCTTTCGCGGTCACCGATCTGGTCGAACCGCTCAAGCCCGCCGAAGCCATGGCCTCGGGCCGTCCCCTGGTGGCGTCCGATGTCCTGCCGCATCGCGACGTGGTCGCGGACGGCAAGACCGGGCTGCTTTATCCGGCGGGGGATGCGCGCGCGCTGGCGGCCAGGCTGAAGCAGTTGGCGGCGGATCCCGGGCTTGCGGCGGCGCTGGCCGATGAAGCTGCCGCTTATGTGGAGCAGCATCGGCGCTGGGCGGATATTGTCGTCAATCTCGCCACGGCCTGGGAAAACGCCCGGCAAACCCCGCCCGAAAATGCCGGCGCGCTGCAACTCGCGGCTGAGGCGGCACCGGCCCCGGCGCCCGGGAATGGCCTTGTTTCCATTGCCGCGGGCAGCCGCAGTTTTTCGGACGACGAAAGAAAAGGATTTGTACAGCTGGCCGAACTGGCCTTCCGGCTGGGCGGGGTGGCGCAGTTGCGCGACCTGGCGCTGCGCCAGAGCGAAGGCCAGCCGCGCGTTTTCCGCGCCCGGTGCCTGGTGCTGGCGGCGGCGGCGGCGCGGCGCGGCCACGACCTGACAGGCGAAATGGCGCTGCTGAAGGAAGCCGAAGAGATTTCCCCTTCCGCCGCGACCTGGCGGCCTTTGGCGCGGGCCTATTGGTCGCGCGGACATCTGGCCGCCGCGCAGACGCTGGTCGAGCGGCTGGAACAGGCCGAGGCCAAGAACCCCCTGGCCGAAACCGCGCAACTCAAGCATCGCATCACCCAGCGCGCCACGCTGATGGACGCCGGCCAGGAATTCCTGGCCCGCCACGGCGCGAAGGGGCGTCCGGTCCAGGGCCACCGCCCCAACTCGGCCGCCTATTTTCTGCATTTCACTTTGCCTTACGCCTCCAACGGCTATGCCACCCGCAGCCATGGCCTGCTCAAGGGCCTGCGCACCGCCAAAATGGAAGTGACTGCTTTCAGCCGGCCGGGCTTTCCGCTCGACATCGCCGGTTTCAAGGGTGGCGACCCGGCAGAGCAGGACGTGATCGACGGCATCACCTATCACCGGCTGCTGCAGGGCAACCGGGCCGACGATCCGGAGCTGGATTACATATTGGGCTCGGCCGACGCCTATGAAGAATCCATCCGCTGGCTGCGGCCCGCCGTGGTGCATGCCGCCTCCAATTACACCACCGGCCTGCCGGCGCTGCTGGCGGCCAGGCGTACCGGCCGGCCCTTCATCTATGAAGTGCGCGGCTTCTGGGAAATCACGCGCGCCACGCGCCATGCCGATTTCGAACGCAACCCGCAGTTCGAGATGATCCGCAACCTGGAAAATCTGGTGGCGCGGGAAGCGGACCGCGTCATCACTTTGACATCGGGCATGCGCGACCAGTTGATTGAAAATGGGGTGGCGCCGGAGCGCATCAGCGTTGTGCCCAACAGTGTGGACCCGCAGGTCTTCCGCGACCTGCCTCGCGACGAGGGTCTGGCGGAACGCCTGGGCATTCCCCCATCCGTGCCGGTGATCGGCTATGTCGGCTCGATTGTGGGCTATGAAGGCCTCGACGATTTGATCAGCGCCTGCGCCCTGCTGCGTGACGCGGCCAAGGATTTCCGCATCCTGCTGGTGGGCGACGGCGCCGCGCGCCAGGCGGTGCTGGATTTGGCGCGCAAGGCGGAGTTGAACGACTATCTGATCGCGCCGGGCCGCGTTCCCAACACCCAGGTCACGGCCTATTACTCTCTTATTGATATCTGCCCCTTCCCGCGCAAACCCATTGCGCTTTGCGAGATGGTGTCGCCGCTCAAACCCTTCGAAGCCATGGCGATGCACAAGGCGGTGGTGGCATCGGATGTGCGGGCGCTGGGCGAAATCGTCACCGACCGGGTTACCGGCCTGCTGTTCCGCAAGGGCGATGTGAAGGATCTGGCGCGGGCGCTGGGCGAGCTGATCGATCAACCCGGCCTGCGGCGCGAACTGGGCGACCAGGCCCGCCAATGGATCGAACAGCAGCGCAGTTGGGACGTGTCCGGTGAAGCCATTGCGGCGCTATACCGGGAACTGGAAGCCGCGGCCGCCAGGGCATGACGCCGCGCCGTTTCCTGTTTCTGGGCGGGCCCTTTGGCGGCTTTTTCGCGCAGCTGGCCAAGGTGCTGGCGGCGCGGGACGCCCGGATTTTCCGCATTCATCTGCATGGGGCGGACGCCGTCAATTGGGGGTTTCGCCCCGGGCGCCGGTTTAATCGTCCGTACACGGAATGGCCGGATTTTGTCCGTCATTACATGCGCGAAAAAGGCATCACCGATCTTCTGGTCTATGGCGATTGCCAATTCTACAACCGCGCCGCACTGGAGGCCGCCAGGGCGCTGGGCCTGCGCTGCCATATTCTGGAACACGGCTATTTCCGTCCCGATTGGGTGACCTATGAACGAAACGGGGTCAATGGCTATTCCAGCCTGCCGCGTGATCCGCAGATTGTGAAAGAACAGGCGGCGGCTTGTCCCCCGCCGTTACCGCCGCGCAAGATCGGCCGCATCACGCCCTATCATGTTTTCCATACCGTGATGGACTGGATTTACGACATTCTGGGCTGGCCCTTTTTCTTGTCCTATCACTTCCCCTATTCCCACCGGCCGCCGCGCCAGGCCGTCGGCACCCTGCGCCGTTTCCTGGGCCTGCAATTGCGTCCCGGCGCACAGGCGCGCCGCCGCGCGGAAATCCGGCGTGACCCTTCCCCCTATTTTCTTTGCCTGTTGCAGCGCGAAGGCGACAGCCAGATCCTTTTTCATTCCGGCTTTCCTTCGGTCCTGGCTTTCGTGGCGCATGTGCTGGAAAATTTCGCCGATCACGCGCCGCCGGACGTCCGGCTGGTGTTCAAGAACCATCCCCTTGATCCGGGCATCGTGAATTATGCCAGGGCTATTGCGCGCCTGGCGCAAAAGCATGGCGTGGGGGACCGGGTTTTTTTCCTGGACGGCGGCAGCCTGGCGGAATTGGCCAAGCCCGCGCGGGGCGTGGTCACCGTCAACAGCACGGCGGGAATCTCGGCCGTGCAATTTGACGTGCCCACCATCGCCCTGGGCGATGCGATCTACGCCATGAAGGGCCTGGTCTATCAGGGATCATTGGCGGACTTCTGGCATGCGCCGGAGCGTCCCGATGCCGAACTGTTCCACAGCTTCCACCGGCTGGTGCTGGCGCGGACCCAGATCAACGGCAATTTTTATGCGCCGCTGGGCCAGCGCATTCTGCTGCCCGTTCTGGCGGACCGGCTGCTACAGGACTGACGCCCCGTCAGGGCAAATCCATCTCGACGCCGAAATTCACGCCATTGCTGGACAGATTGGCCTTGCAGGGCACGCTGGCCCCGTTGGAGGGACCGATGCCGCATTGGCCGTCCGGCCCATCGACATGCAGCCAGCGATACATGGCGGTGAAGCGCGAGGTTTCACTGAGCGGCAGGGCAAAGCCGGCCATGGCGTTATAGGCCAGCTGCCAGCTTGAGGCTTTCTGGAAGGGCAGCGTGCCGTCGCCGCGCAGGAAATCACTGACATAGGCGCCGCCGATGCCCGCGCCGACAAAAGGCTGGACGGGAAAATCCACCGGGATGGCCCACATCAGATTGACCAGCGGCGCGCCGATGCGGGCGCGGCTATGGGCCGGCACCGAGGCGCCGCCATTGATGGTGGCGCTGTCGAAAGGCAGGTTGAGATAAAGCCCTTCCAGTTCGACACGAAAGCCGTTGCCCAGGCGCATCCCGTAATAAAGCGAGCCGCCGCCGCCCAGATCGCTTTTGCCTTTGAGAGCGGTGGCCGGGGTGCCGGGGACATTGGTGCTGACGGTGGTGGCAAAAGCCAGGCTGCCGCGCAAGCCGGCAAAGCCAGGAAAAACATCCTGGGCGGCGGCCGCGCCGGGCATGGCCAGCGACAGGGTCAAGGCGGCAAGGCAAACGCGTTTCATGGGAAGCACCCCGTGCGAATCGGTCAGGGAATCCTAGCGCCAACGGGATTTGCCTGCGAAGGGCAGGAGCGGAAAAAAAACACGAGTTCCACGAATCAGTGCGGGCGGCCTATTTGCCTTCCGCCATGGCCTTGACCATCTCGGCGGCGATGTCGTTCTGCTGCGTCTGCAGGGTGCCGCCGGGGTCCATTTTGTAGACGCCGCGCAGATAGCCGATATCGGCGGGGCTGAGGGCCTGCACTTTCAGTTTGTCGCAATTCGCAGGGGCCATCAGATTGGTGATGCTGGGCGCGACCTGGCAGGTTTCGAACGCCTTGGTCTGGGACAGCGCCATCATGGCGATGTAATCGGCTACCGGCCCCAGCTGATAGCCGGAGGTGCGTTTGGAATCGGCGATGATGAAAATCCCCAGCAGGTCGCTGCGCAGGTCGGGATGGTTGCGCCAGCCCTGAATGTAAGCCTGCGGGATGCCGTTGGTGGTGGCTTCGCCGATATAAATCGGCGCGCCATTGTCGGTGATGCCGACAAAGCCGCCGCCATTGGTGAATTCGATCTGGCCCGCCACGTCATGATCCACTTCGGTATGGTTGCGCAGATCGGTGATGCCGGTCTCGTACCAGGCCTGGACGGGATGGCTCATGGTGGTGGCGCCGCGATAGCCCAGCGCCGTGGGATTGGCGTCATGCAGCGTGTCCAGCGCGCCCTGCGGATTGGCGGCGAACAGGATCTCGATATTGGATTTGCAGGGCTCGTCGGCCAGGGGCGCCCCGGCCAGGCTGGCCACCTGGCGGATGCGCTGGGTGACGAAACTGTTCAGGGTGCGGCTCGACAATCCGTCGGTGCGCGGACAGAGCGGCGTATTCCAGCGCGGCAACTGGCCCAGCATCAGGGACGGCGAGGCATAGGAGCGGATCACGTCATGGGCGATGGCGTTGGGTGTGTCGGGAATGCGCGGCGCGGTGACAATGACATTTTCCAGCTCGCCATTCGGGGGCGCGGGCCCGGCGCCGCACAGCAGCAGCGTCGAAACAAGAATTGCGGGAGCAGCCAGTTTCATCGGTTACGGCTCGATGTGAAAATTCACCTTGATGGCGCGGTCGCCATAGCTTTGTCCGCCGGAACAGGCCAGGCCATGGAAGGTCACCACCACGGGATAATCGCCTGGCCGGCGCGGCGTGCCGGCAAAGGCGCTGCCGGCCACCTCGGGCACCTCGGCCTTCAGATGGGGCACGCCATTCTCATCCAGGTCGGGCGCCACCAGCGTATTATCCGAGCCCGGCGGCGCCAGGCCGGGCGGCAGGGCGCCCGCCACGGTGATCTCCTTCCACTCCACCGCGCAGCCGGGCGGCACATCGGTGACGGAGAAGGCGGCATCGGAAATCATCCGCTGGCCGACATGGGCGGCGATGGGGGTGTAATAGCCGCCGACAAAAAAATCGGCGCGCGCCGGGGCCGCAAAGGCGGCCAGCAGGCCAAGCGTGAAAAGGGCGCGGCGGCGAGACAATTTCTTCCCCATTTGCTCAAAAACCCGCCTGGACTATAGGCCGTCCGCCGCCCGCCGCACAGGGCGGGACGGCCCAGAACGGGTTTTTCGCTTCCCGGCGCTTTGCCCTATAATGGCCTGGGTCACCGGCAGCAGACACACGGGTCAAGCATGGCTTATGGCAGCATCCGGCATTGGCGGCGGGGCCTTGCCCTGGCGGCTTTGCTTGCCTTGCCCGCTACGGCCCAAACCCAGAGTCTCAGCAACAATCCCTTCACCGGCCAGCCCGGCTATGGCTCGGCCAATATTGTCGGCCCGCAGGACCCCGACAAAAGCTGGATGCAGCCCGGCACCACCAACACGCTTTTTCCCTCCAGCGATTATCTCAACCGCAATGGCATGGCCGGACTGGTGAACAGCGGCGGCATGATGCAGACCCGCGGCCATCCCTTTTTCGATCCCTTGGGCGGCAATGGCCGCGGCTGTGTCTCCTGCCATCAGCCCTCCCAGGCCATGAGCCTGGCGGCGGGCAATGTCCGCCAGCGCTGGGAAGACAGCCAGGGTCATTTGCTGGATCCGGTCTTCGCCGCGGTGGATGGCTCGGATTGCCCGATCTTGCCGCAGGACCAGAAATCTTCGCACGGCATTGTCATCAATCGTGGCGCGTTTCGCATCGCTTTGGGTTTTCCACCCAAGGATGCCTCCGGCAAAACCGTGACGCCGGATTTCAGTATGGAAGTGGCGTCCGATCCCAATGGCTGCAACAGCGGCGCCTATGGTCCGCAAAGCGCCAATGCGCAGATCTCGGTCTATCGCCGTCCCCGCATGGTGGCGAATTTTCCCCATGTCGCCGGTTGCGGCGAAGACGTGAAAATGGCGGCGATCATGGCCGATGGCCGCGAAGCCACGCTGAAGTCCCAGGCGATTGACGCTTCGCTCAGTCATCTGGAACTGACGGCAGCGCCCAGCGTCCGCCAGCTCAAGCAGATTGTGGATTTTGAGTGCCAGGTTTTTTCCGCCCAGAGCTTCGACAAATTGAACTGGGTGATTGTGCGCGACGGCACGCCGGCGGGACTGGGGCCGCAAAATCTGGTGCTGGCGAGCAAGATCTCCACTTATTTAAAGAGCGCAGGTGACGGCGCGCCGGTGTTTCACAGTTTCGAGGGCTGGAAGACCAGCACCGGCGCCAGCGTCGGCTCGAGCATGGAAGCGGAATTCCGCCATTCGGTGGCGCGCGGCGCCGAGCTTTTCAGCGGCAAACGCTTTGCCATCACCGGCGCGGCGGGGCTGAACACGTCTTCGGCGGCGGTGAACGGCACCTGCGCCTCCTGCCATGACATCACCATGAGCGGCATGGCCTCGGCCCATTGGATAGACACCGGCTCGACCAACCAGCCCTGGGCCATCCCTGCGCCCGATTTGCCTTTGTTCAGGATCACCTGCAACGGCGCGCCCCATCCCTTCCTGGGCAAGACCTTCCTCACCCAGGATCCGGGCCGCGCCATGGTCACCGGCAAATGCGCCGATGTCGGCGCGATCACCGTGCAGCAATTGCGCAGCCTGTCAGCGCGGGCGCCTTATTTCTCCAATGGTTCGGCCAAAACGCTGGGCGATGTGGTGGATTTCTATGAGCGGCGCTTTGAAATCGGCTTTTCCGCCCAGGAGAAGCAGGACCTGGTGAATTTCCTCAGCGTGTTGTGAGGTCCCAAAAGGGAACTTTCGCCCCTTCCCGGCGTTGCCGTCTGGATTTGGGAGAAAAGCAATATGCCTCTGATGTCTATAGTTATCGTCTTGATCGTGGTCGGCGTCCTGCTCTGGCTGGTCAACAACTACATCCCCATGGACGGCAAGATCAAAAGCATTCTCAATGCCGTGGTGGTGATTGTGGTTGTGATCTGGCTGCTGCAGGTGTTCGGCGTCCTTGATTCCTTCAGCGCCATCCGTGTCGGCCACTAGCAGCGCCTGCCTCCAAACCCGCATTCACTGCGCCAACCAATTGGCTGGCGTTAAGCCCGCGCACGGTTTGTGCGATCTTGAAAGGATTTCCGCATGTTGCTGATCATTATTCTGCTTATTGTGCTACTGGGCGGCGGCGGCGGTTTTTACGCCCATCGCAGTTATGGCGGCCGCGGCCTGGGCGGCGTGCTCGGCCTGGTGCTGATCATCATCTTGGTGCTGTGGCTGGTGGGTGGATTGGGCGGCGGACACCTGTAGAGGGCGTGCCGGCGGAATTCATGGGATAATCCGCTTAGGTTCCGCGCCGGCGACGCCAGCAGTCCCTGCTTCTTTGCTATTGGTCCGCAATAGGCCTAGCGTCACGCCTCTTATGGAAAATGTGGCATGACTGCTCTTCGACAAGATCGAGGGTGCCCGCTCGCTCGCGCAAATCGCGTCAGCGGCGCGGCAGGCATGCGTGTCGCGCAGGGCGGCATAAGGCCTCAATGCTGACGCCCGAACCACCGCCTGCCCTGCCCAGCCATGTCGAGGACGCACTGAAGGCCATTGTGACCATGGAGGCCGCGCACCATGACAAAGCCTCGCCGCTGGCCCATTTCGTGGACCGGGTTACCGCGACCGTCGCCAGGCCGGGATTTCTGCTGCTGACCGCCGCCGCGGTGTTGCTGTGGATCGCCATCAATCTCGCGCTGGGCTATGCGGGGCTGCCTGTGCCCGACGAGCCGCCCTTCCTATGGCTGGCGCTGCTGGCGGCCTGCGCCGCGCTGTTCATCGCCATCCTCATTCTGGTCAGCCAGACCCGCGCCGACCGTCTGGCCAATCTGCGCGCCCAGATGACGCTGGAAATGTCGCTGCTCACCACCCAGAAAGCTTCCAAGCTTGTGGAGTTGATGGAAGAATTCCGGCGCGACAGCCCCAACGTCAAGGACCGCATCGACCTGCAGGCTCTGGAAATGGCGGATGTGCCGGACCATGGCACCGTGCTGCAGGCCATCCAGGATATTACCGACAACCCGCCAGGACCCGCCGCATGATGACCATGGACCGCATGCCCAATGCCGGCGACCTGACCACCCCCGAATTTTCCGCCCTGCTTCTGGTGGCGCGCGGCTTTATGAGCCGCAGGACCATTTCAAAACCGCATCAGGACAGGCTGGTGGAACTGGGCCTGATTCAATCGGTGATGGGCGGGCTGATGGCTACGCCTGCGGGCCGCATGGTGGCGCGGGTCTGACGATCCGATTCCGCGCGCGCGCCCGCAAATTTATTCATCTAGATGAACAGCGGCGCGGAATCCCGTTCAGAATGGAACTTCGAAAATGAACGGCGTGCGCGAAAACGCACCCAAAAACATCAGCATTTTCGCGGCGCCGAAAAAGCTCCACAGCGCGTCAAGGAGTCGTTTAGCTTCCCGCGCGTTTTGCGATGGACAAAAAACAAATTCGCGGGAAATGATTTTTGCGTGGCGCGGAATGGGCTGGGCCATCATATAAAAGAGATCTGCGATGCCTGGGCTCAAAAGAGCTGCTTTGGCCGCGCTTGTACTTTGCCTGCCGCGCGCCGCGGGCGCGGCCACCGACGATGCCGGTCATTGGGCATCGGATCCCGTAACCCATTGCGCCTTGTATGACGGGACCTTGCGTCCCGGCGACACGGTGAGCTGGATCGGGGCGTGCAAGGATGGCCGCGGCGAAGGCCCCGGCAGCGCCAGCTTCTTCTATGACGGCAAGGAATTCGAAAGCTTCACCGGGACTTTCTCCGGCGGCGTGGCCCAGGATGGTCCAGTCGTTGTGCGCTGGGGCCAGGGCTGGAGCTATGAAGGCGACATGGTGGGGGGCCGTTTCGAGGGCCAGGGAATCCTGATCAACGACAAGCAGGAGCGTTTCGAGGGGACCTGGAAAGAGGGCAAGCTGAACGGCGCGGGCAGCGTCGCCCGCGCCGGCGGCGAACGCTATGAGGGCGACTGGAAAGACGATCTGCCCAACGGCCATGGCGTTCTGGTTCGCGCCGACGGCAGCAAGCTGGAAGGACTGTTCACCGACGGAAAATTCACCCGCGCCGAGGCGGCGGCGTCGGCATCGCCTGGGGTAAGCGTGGCAAAAGCCATGCCGGTTTCGCTGGACGCCAAAGCCGTGGCACCATCCACGAAACCGCCCAGCGCGCTGGCCGATCTTTCCGGCAAGAAATTGCTGGCGGTGGACGGCGCAGCCCTGAACCTCACCGCCATTGAAGGCGGCATCGAACGCGACATCACCGCCGCCAACGGCGCGCTGGAGAAAACCACCTATATTTTCATCAATGACCGGCTGGGCACGGTGACGGCCGATGGCGGCCCCGCTTCGGCAAGCAATGGGGCGGCCAATGTCACCGGCTTTTTCCGTCTCACCGATAATGGCGTGGAAGTGCGCTATGCCGACGGGCGCGGCGAATTCCTCGCCGCCGGCCTGGATGGCGGCGTGCTGCTGCGCCAGGAAAATCCGGGCGCGGCGTCGGCCTGCCGCAGCTTCTATCCGGAAGGTCATGCCTTCAGCGAGGCCGAGAAAAAAGCGGCTGTGGCGGAATATGCCATCCGGTTGGGGCTTAACACCACGCCGGAAGCCAAAGCCGCCGCCTGTCCCGGCGATGCGGCGCAGGCTTCGGCCACCGCGCCCAAGCCGCATGCTGAAATCAAGCGTCCGGCAAAATTCGCCGCCGCCGGCATGAAGGACAAGATGGCGGGGCTTGAGCCGGTGACGGTGAAGGACTCGGTGATCCATGCCGTGGATGCCATGCCGTCCCTGCCTGGGTCACCGGCGGAGATGGCGGTGATTGCCGCGCCCGCGGCCGGCGGCGCCCTGCCCGGCCAGCATGACGCCTCGCATTGCCTGAAAGTGGAAAGCGACGGCATCCATTGGGGCTTCCGCAATGCCTGCGGCTTTGATGTGCAGTTCGCCTATTGCCTGGCGGCCGGCGGCGACAATCTCACCGCCTGCGATCAGGGCGGCGCCATGGGCGGCGTTTCGGCCGGGGCCTTCGGGGCCTTGCTCGCCGACAAGAGTTTTGGCGAGAGCGACGGCAATCATGATTTCCGCTGGCTGGCCTGTGACGGCGGCGCGGGGGAAGTGGTGCCGCATCTGGACCGCGCCAATCCGCCCGCCGGGCGCTGCGTGCGCGCGGACAATTTCGCCAGCAACCAAAAGGATCGCAAATGAAAAAGGCCGGACTTTCTTTTCTCATGCTGGCGGCGATGACGGCGCAAAGCTATGCCGCGGACCTGTGCGATGCCGGCGCGGCGGCGGCGCTCAAGACCGCGGCGCTGCAACAGGAGCTGATGGTGGCGGGCCTCACCTGTCATGGGGATGCGCAGTATAACCGCTTCGTCACCGGCTTTAAGCCGGAGCTGCAGAAATCCGACGCCGCCCTGATGGCCTATTTCAAAAAGCGCGACGGCAACGAGGCCGGCTATGACAGCTACAAGACCAAGCTGGCCAATCTGGCTGCCAATCAGCAGAGCCGCGACACGGCCCGCTATTGCGCCAATGTCAGGCGCGACTTCGCCGCCGCCGACGGCATGAGCCTGGATGATTTTGTCGCCGGCGCGCATCTGCTGATCGCCGCACCGGAAGCCTGTGCGGTCAAATTCGACCGCACCGAAGTGGCGGTGGCCGGCGTGCCCAGTTACGAATTGCCGGCCAGGCCCTATGGCGCGGCGCCGCCCGCCATCGCCCAGACCAATTATCGGCCCGCTTATAACGAGCCACCGCCGCCACCCGCGCGCCGCAACTATGATGAACAGGAATGGAATGACGGCCAGGCCTATGGTCCGCCGCCGGGCTGGGCGCGAAGGGCGCGGCGTGATAGCGGATATGGCCGCGGCGTCTATCGGGGTTATGGCTACTACTAGAGCGTCTTTTGCGCCTTTGACGCAATCAACGCCGGAGCCGTAAAAACATTGGTACGTTGGAGCATGGAACCTGTGCGCAGATGATTGCGCCAGGCCCGCGCCTCCGTTAGAAAAAGCGATGCATCCAGCCGCACGCTCACGGCCTGCAACGCCGGGCCGCCCATGAGCGACCCTGCCGGCTTTCGCGTTGATCTCACCAATTGCGAGCGTGAACCGATTCATGTGCTGGGCAATATCCAGCCTTTCGGTTTTCTGGTGGCCATCGCCGGTGACGGCATCATCACGCGCGCCTCAGCCAATGTGCAGGCCTTCACCGGCAAAACGCCGCAGGAGATGTTGGGCCAGCCGGTCGCCGCGATCTTCGCGGAAGACGCGGTCCATGCCATCCGCAACCGCGTGACGTTGTTGCGCGGGCCTGACGCGGTGGAACGGCTGTTCGATGTGGCGCTGCTGCCGGGCAAGCCCTTGTTCGACGTGGCGGTGCATTTTTCCGGCGACGCCATTGTGATGGAAGCCGAGCCGGCCCGGCCTGAGGAAATGGAAGCCTCCGCGCTGGTGCGTTCCATGATCACGCGCCAGGGCCAGAGCGAGAATGTCGCCGCCTTCCTGCGCGAGGGCGCCCGCCAGGTGCGCGCTTTGACCGGTTTCGACCGGGTGATGGTCTATCGTTTCGACGATCAGGGTTCGGGCGAAGTGGCGGCGGAATCGCTGCAGCCCGGAATCGATTCCTTCCTGGGCCTGCATTATCCGGCCAGCGATATTCCCGCCCAGGCGCGCAAACTTTATTTGCGCAATATTTTCCGGGTCATCGCCGATGTCGAAGACATACCGGTGCCGCTGGTGGCGGCGCACGCCGACGGCGAGGCGCTGGACCAGTCGCTGTCGGTGCTGCGCGCGGTTTCGCCTATCCATATCGAATATCTCAAGAATATGGGGGTGCGGGCCTCGCTTTCCATTTCCATCATCGTGGACGGAAAATTGTGGGGCTTGTTCGCCTGCCATCATTATGCGCCGCGCCTGCCCAGCTTCGCCTATCGCACCGCCGCCGAATTGTTCGGCCAGCTTTTCTCGCTGATGCTGGAAAGCCGGCTGCGCCGGGAATCCGCCGCCTATGAAACACGCGCCCGCGAGGTCACCGACCGGCTGATGGCGGCGATGGCCCAGGACTCGTCGCTGCTGCACAATGCGGTGTGGATCGGCGACATGGTGCTGGACACGATCCCCGCTGACGGCGTGGGCGTCTTCCTGGAAGGCTCGGTGTCCCTCACCGGCCTCACGCCGGACCGCGAGCAATTCGCCGCCCTGATCCGCTATCTGACCCAGCAGGCCGGTGCGCAGCTTCTGTCCAGCGATTGCCTGGGCCGCTTGCTGCCCGAGGCCGCCGCCTATGCCGACCGCGCCGCCGGCATGCTGGCCATTCCCCTGTCGCGCAAACCTGGTGACTATGTGGTGCTGTTCCGCAGCGAACAATTGCGCGCGGTGCGCTGGGCCGGCAATCCGGAAAAGCCGGTGGAATTGGGGCCGCATGGCGCCCGCCTGACCCCGCGCAAAAGCTTCGAGGCCTGGAGCGAGCTGGTCAAGGGCCAGGCGCTGCCCTTCAGCGAAGCCGAGCGGCGCATCGCCGAAGCGCTGCGCTCGGGCATGCTGGAAGTCCTGATGCGGCTGTCGGATTCGGCGGGCGAGGAACGCGCCCGCGCCCATGAGCGCCAGGAATTGCTGATCGCCGAACTCAATCACCGGGTGCGCAACATCCTGGCGCTGATCCGCGGGCTGATTTCCCAGTCGCGTGCCGGCGGCGAAACGGTGGAAGGCTTTATCGCCACCCTGGATGCGCGCATCCGCGCCCTGGCCCGCGCCCATGACCAGATCACCGCCGACCGCTGGGGTCCGGCGCGGCTGGCCGAGCTGATTGAAACCGAAAGCGGCGCCTTTCTGGGCGAAAAGCGCAACCGGGTGAAGCTGGACGGGCCGCCCTTGCTGATCCAGCCGGCCGCCTTCACCTCTTTGGCGCTGGTGTTCCATGAATTGGTGACCAACGCCGCCAAATATGGCGCTTTGTCGGACAATGGCAGCGTCACGGTGCGCTGGTGGCAGGACAGCAACGGCGATCTGGTGGTGAACTGGAATGAGGAAGGCGGCCCTGCCGTGACGGCGCCGACGCGGCGCGGCTTCGGTTCCACCATCATCGAGCAATCCATTCCTTATGATCTGGGCGGTGAAGCCGAGGTGCATTTCCGTGTCGGCGGCTTGAGCGCGCAATTCCGCATTCCGGCACGCCATATCGCGGGCCTGGCGCGTCCCGGCCGCGCCGAGGCGGCGCAAGGGCGGATGACCGGGGCAGGCGAGCGGCCGCTGGACGGCAAGAAAGTGCTGATCGTGGAAGACAGCATGATCATCGCGCTGGATGCCGAAGACGCCGTTGAAAGCCTGGGGGCGCAAAGCGTGAGCACGGCGGCCAATGTCGCCCAGGCCCTTCAAATCCTGGAGCAGGAGGATTTTGCCTTCGCGCTGCTGGACGTGAATCTGGGCCCCGAAAACAGCTTTGCCGTGGCCGATATTCTGGTGGCGCGCGGCCTGCCCTTCCTGTTCGCCACCGGCTATGGCGAAAGTATCGCCTTTCCGGAACGGCTGGCCGGCGCACCGGTGATCAACAAGCCCTATGGCGCGCAGCAATTGCGCGAAGCCCTGGCGAGCTTGCGCCTTGGGTAGCCCTGCCCGCCATGCTTTAATATCCCCATGACGATTTCGCTTCAGGCCCATCCGGTGCGGGCGCGGCTTCGCGCCATCACCGACGACATTCACCAGGCGCTGCACGGCGCGGCGCCTTTCGCCGCCATCGCCGCCGGCACGTTGGACCGTCCGGGCTATGGCGCGCTTTTGTCTTTCCTGCACCGCTATCATCAGGAGATGGCGGCGGTTTGCCGCCAGGGCGCACGCTATCTGAAGGCGCCCGAACTGGCAGCGGCCCATCGCGCGCGGTTGGCGGCGCTGGAAGAGGATTTGAATTTTCTGGGGCAACCTGTGCCGCCGGTATTTGCCGCGCCGGAGAAAGAGGGCGCTTTCGCCGCCGGCTGTCTTTACACCGTGCAAGGCTCGACCCTGGGCGGCAAGGTGATCAACCGCCAACTCGATTACCTTTTGCCCGATGCGCGCGGCCGAACATTTTTCGGTGGCAGCAAGGACGATGCCGGTCCCTGGCGTCTGCTTTGCGACAGGCTGGAAGAGACGGACGGCGGCCCGGAGCTGGAACAGGGGGCGCTGTTTGCGTTCCGCCGCTTCGACGCATTGTTGAACGCGCCGTGAAGCGGGCCTTCGCCATAGGCTTGCTGCTGGCATCGGCCCTGCCCGCCCGCGCCGATTATATCAGCGACCAGATCGAAGCCTGCGCCGCGCCGCTGGCCCCCGATAGCCGCGCCGCCATCATCGCGGCCTGTGACCGGGTACTGCAGATGGGCGAATTGCCCATCTCCATCCAGAGCCCCGCCTATGTCAGCCTGGGCAACGCCTATGCCGCGGCGGCGGATTTCACCAAAGCGCTGCTGCAATTCGGTTATGCCATCGATGTGGATCCCAACAATCCGGCGCCATTGACGGCGCGCGGCATGGTGCTTTTAAAGCAGCGCAAATTCCAGGACGCTTTCGACGATTTCAACAAGGCCGCGGACTTGCCCGGCCTGACCGGGCCGGACGCCATGGCGCTGTATGGCCGCGGCCTCGCCGCCGTGAAATTGGGCAAGCCGGACAATGGCGATATGGCCAAGGCCGTGGCGCTTGATCCCACCATCGCGCAATATTACGCCGACAACGGCCTGGCGCCATGATCCTTTCCGTACTGGATCTTTCACCCATCATCGCGGGGGGCAGCGCGTCGCAATCCTTGGGCAACAGCCTGGACCTGGCGCGCCATGCCGAGGCGCTGGGCTATCATCGCTACTGGCTGGCCGAGCATCACAATATGCCCGGCATCGCCAGCGCCGCCACCAGCGTGGTGATCGGCCATGTCGCGAGCGGCACCCGGACCATCCGCGTCGGCGCCGGCGGCATCATGCTGCCCAACCACGCCCCGCTGGTGATCGCTGAACAATTCGGCACCCTGGCGGCGCTTTATCCCGGCCGCATTGATCTGGGTGTGGGCCGCGCGCCCGGCACCGACCAACGCACCGCCCAGGCGCTGCGCCGGACGTTGGAAGGCGATATCGACCGCTTTCCCAACGATGTGCTGGAGCTGATGGCGCTTCTGGGCGATCCGCAACCCGGCCAGGCGGTGCAGGCCATTCCCGGCGCCGGCAGCAAGGTGCCGGTGTGGATTCTGGGCTCCAGCCTGTATGGCGCGCAATTGGCGGCGGCGCTGGGCCTGCCTTACGCCTTCGCCTCGCATTTCGCGCCCGAACAGTTGGAGTCCGCCATTGCGCTTTACCGCGCGCAATACCGCCCCTCGCCCGACAATCCCAAGCCTTACCTGATGCTGGGCCTGAATGTCGTGGCGGCGACAAGCGACGCCGAGGCGCGCCGGCTTTTCACCTCCCTGCAGCAGGCGTTCATAAATCTGCGCAGCGGCCGGCCCCAGCCCCTGCCGCCGCCGGTGGAGGACATCACGCCCTTCCTGGCCGATCCGCGCATTGCCGTCATGATGGACAGCGTGCTGTCGCACGCTGTGGTGGGCTCAGCCGAAACCGTCAAGCGCGGCGTCGAGGCTTTCGTGGCCCGCCACCAGCCGGATGAGCTGATGGTGACGGCGCAGATTTTCGATCACCAGGCGCGCAAACGCTCCTTCGAAATTTTGAAGAACGCCTGACTCACCAAAGATGAACCCGTTCCGCCGGCGGCAGGTAATATTTGTCGCCTTCCTTCACGCCAAAGGCCGCATACCATTCATCCTGGTTGCGGGTGGGGCCGATGACGCGGAATTGCGCCGGGCTGTGCTCGTTGGACAAGGTCTGGGTGCGCAGGGATGAATCGCGCTGCTTGGTGCGCCAGACCTGGCCGAGGGACAGGAAGAAGCGCTGGTCGCCGGTCATGCCGTCCAGCACCGGCGCGGGCTTGCCGTTCAGCGAAATGCGGTAGGCCTTGAGGGCGATGGCGATGCCGGCATTGTCGGCGATATTCTCGCCCAGCGTGTTCTGGCCGATGACATGCAGGCCGGGCAGCGGTTCATAAGAATCATACTGCTTCACCAAAGCCGCCGTCTTGGCGTCGAAATTGGCGCGGTCTTCCTTGGTCCACCAATCCTGGAACACGCCCTTACCGTCATATTTGCTGCCCTGGTCGTCAAAGCCATGGCTGATCTCATGGCCGATCACCATGCCGATGGCGCCATAATTGACGGCGTCGTCCGCCTTGGGATCAAAGAAAGGCGGCTGCAGGATGGCGGCGGGAAAAACGATCTCGTTGAAGGCGGGATTGTAATAGGCGTTGATGGTGGGCGGCGACATGCCCCACTCCGTCTTGTCCACCTTCTGGTTGATGCGCTTGACGTCGCGATTCCATTCGAACTGCGCGCCATTCTGGATGTCGGCGATCAAGTTGGTCCGCGAAATCTGCAGCGCCGAGTAATCCCGCCAATGGTCGGGATAGCCGATCTTGGGCGTGAACTCATTGATCTTCTCCAGCGCCTTGGCGCGGGTCGCCGGGCCCATCCAGGAGAGAGTCTTGATGTCGGCCTCATAGGCCTTGAGCAGGTTCTGCACCAGCTGCTCCGCCTTGGCCTTGGATTCGGGCGGGAAATAGCGGGCGGTGTAAAGCTTGCCCAGCGCCTCGCCCATCATGCCATCCACAAGGTGAATGCCGCGCGTCTTGCGGTCCAGCTGCTGCGGATTGCCCGTCAGCACCGTGCCGTAAAAGGCGAAATTGCGGTCGTCGAACTTCTTGGGCAGATAGGCGGCATAGGTGTGCAGGTAATGCACGATCAGATAATCGCGCCAGGTTGAGACCGGCGTGGCGGTGAAGATCTTCGCCAGCGGGCCGAAGGCGGATTTCTCCGCCACAATCACCTGACGTTCGCCTCTGGTGGGGACGGGAATATTCAGTTCGCCGAAAAACGCGTTCCAGCCGAATTCCGGCGCCAGGGTCTTGAGGGCGGACATGGGCATGGGATTGTAAATCTTGTCCTGGTCGCGGCGGTCGGCGCGGGTCCAGGAGACTTTGGCGATTTCGGTTTCCAGTGCCAGCAGGCGGCTGGCGCGCGCCTCGGTATCGGTCATCCCCGCCAGCGCCATCATGTCGGAGAGATATTTCTGATAGGCGGTGCGCGTTTCCACCAGCGCCTTGTCGGCGGAGAGGTAATAGTCCCGGTCCGGCAGGCCCAAACCGCCTTGCGACAGGTTCACCGAATAGGAATTGGGATTTTTGTCGTCCACGCTGATCGAGACATTATAGATGCTGGCGGTCTGCAGCCGGGGCGAACCCATGGCGCGGGCAACCTCATCCAGCGTTTTCAGCCCGCCCAGATAATCCAGATCCTTCTGCGCCGGCTTGAGGCCATTGGCTTCGATGGCGGCGGTGTCGGCAAAGGCCGCGAAAAGATCGCGCAGCTTTCTTTCCTCGGCCGTCAGCCTGGCGGCGGGTTTCTTTTCCAGATCGTCCATGATGGCGCGCATGCGGCGCTCGGACAGAATCTGCAAATCCTGGAAAGAGCCGGTCTGGGCGCGGTCGGGCGGAATCTGCGCCGTTTTCAGCCAGCCGCCATTGACATATTCAAAGAAATTGTCGCCGGGCTTTGTCGCCTTATCCAGCGCATTCAAATCCACGCCCCAGCTGCCGAAGCGCGGCGTAGCAATATCCTGGGCCAGCACGGGCGTGGCGCAGAGGGCAACAAGCAAAAGAGAAGCAAGGCGCATGGATTTCTCCAACGGTTGAAAAAGCTCAGGGTTTTCGCGCACTGCGCGCAACGGGTTTGGCGGGCGCAGGAGAAGCGGATGCCGGCGCTTCGGGCATGGGCACCGGCGGCGTGGCGACGCTTTCCACCGTCAGGCCCGGTGTCACCGGCCTGCCGTCGGGACCGGCCATGATGGACAAGGCCAATATCGCGCCGGGCTTGATCAGGCTTTTGTCGCCCGCCGACAGCGCCAGCACCGGCGTGCCCGGCGGTACCGCAATGGTGGCGGCGCCCTGGCAGCCTTGCAGCGGATCGGTGGGGGCGCGGCCGGTGCATTGGGCGCCCTCGCCGCTGAGGCCGCGGAATTTCAAGCTGATGGTGGTGGTGGTGGCGCCCGTCACCGTGCCGTTGAGAATAAAGCGGCTGGAGCCTGGGCTGGCGGGATAAAGCCCCTCGCCCGAGCCGCGCAGATTTTCCGGAAAGACATGCACTTCCTGGGCATTGAAGGCGCCGCCGGGACCTTTGGCCAAAGTGGCGCCGGTAAAACTGTCGGGCGCCAGCGCCGCCAGGGCAACCGGGTCCTGTTTCAAAATGCGGGTAGCCGGACGCACTCCGATCTTCATGGTCTCGTTTTCGCCGTCGGGCTTGACCGTGAGGGTGGCGCCGTCAAACGCCACCACTTGCGCCTTGATGCGCGGCACGCTTTGCGCCCCGGCAGGAAGAGCCAGGGCGCAAAGGCATAAAGCGATGGTGGTGGCTCTCAGGGCTTGCGGAATTTCAGCACCATCTGGTCGGTATGGTCGTGCTCGCCTTCTTCAAAGACGCGCTTGTTGTCGTCGTCGGTGGGACGGGTGAGGATTTTGGATTCCGCCACCAGCTTGAAACCCGCCGCCAGCACCTGTTGCTTCACCACATCCTCGTCGGCGCGGTGCAGCTTTTCGGAAATCTCCACGCCGGCGCCCTTCACCGAGCGGTGGTCAACGATGATGTAAGTGCCGCCGGATTTCAGGGAGTTGAAAATCGCCTTGTTCACCGCCGCCGTGTCGTTGGGGCCGTAATTCTTGGTGAGCATGTCGTGGTAATTGTCGGAGGTCCAAACCAGATCCACCTTGGTGGGCGTGACGAAATTCTCGAGCTTGCCGTGGATCACGCCCAGATTGGGATAGAGCTGCTTGAGGTCGGCGAACTGGTTGTCGGGATCCTTGCCCTGGGTCTTGAGGCGCGCGTCATATTGCAGGCCGAAATAGGCATAGACATGGCCCTTGGGACCGACGGCCTTGGAAAAGATGCGGGTGAAGTAGCCATTGCCCGGCAGCATATCCACCACCGTCATGCCCGGCTTGATGCCGGCAAATTCCACCAGCTGGGCCGGCAGGCGGCCGGCGTCGCGCTTGACGTCGTCGGCGGGGCGGCCCGGATCGGACACCGCTTTTTCGATATAGGCCGGCGCCGCCAGCGCCGCACCGGCGGCCAAAGACGTGGCCATCAGGCTTGCGATCAAAATTTTCTTCATCTGTTTCTCCCCGAAATTGTTTTTTGTTCGAACGTTATTGCGTCCCGTCAATCGGCATCCAGGTCTATCGGCACACCGGGAGCCAGCTTGGAGGCATGGATCACCAGCGACGACTTCACGCTGGCGACATTCTTCTCGGCCGTCAGCGTGTCGGTGATGAAAGACTGGAAAGCCGACAAATCCGTGGCAACGCATTTGAGCAGGAAATCCACCTCGCCCGACAGCATGTGACACTCGCGCACTTCCGGCCAGGACCGCACCCGTTCCTCAAAATGCTTGAGGTCGGCGTCCTTCTGGCTGGCCAGTCCGACAAAGACAAAGCCGGCGACCTGGAAACCCAGCGCCTTGCCGTTGAGATCGGCGTGATAACCCTTGACGTAACCGGCCTTTTCCAGCGCCCGCATGCGCCGCAGGCAGGGCGGGGCGGTGATTTTGGCGCGGCGGGACAATTCCACATTGGTGATGCGGCCATTGGCCTGCAGCTCCGACAGGATGCGCATATCTATGGCGTCCAGCTTGCGGTTTTCCAAAGCAATAAACTTTCTGACAGGAGCGGGGTTTTTACGCTTTGGGGCGTTTCAAAGCAATAATATTTCTGTCCACGATTCGGACAGGCGGCGGCGAACCGCCCTCTGTGCCGCCGAAAATAGGGCCAAAAATCGGGCCTTTGCCACCCGGCTTGACCTTTCCCCCGCCGCTCCCGATATCAGACGGCCTTATTCTCAAGCGATGACGCCATGCATTCCAAAGTGATCATTCTGGGCAGCGGCCCCGCCGGTTGCACCGCCGCCATCTATGCCGCGCGCGCCATGCTGGCGCCGACCCTGATTGCCGGCATCCAGCCCGGCGGCCAGCTCACCATCACCACCGAAGTGGAGAATTATCCCGGCTATGCCGAGGCCATCCAGGGGCCCTGGCTGATGGACCAGATGCAGGCGCAGGCGCAGCATCTGGGCACCAATTTTGTCCAGGACATGATCGCTTCGGTGGATTTGTCACGCCGGCCTTTCACCCTGAAAGGCGACAGCGGCCTTTCCAGCACAGTGGGATCCGAAGCTTGGAATTCACGTGACTTGAAGTCGCGGCCGCACTGACCCTATAGTGAGTCGTATTAATTTAAATCATACCAACATGGTCAAATAAAACGAAAGGCTCAGTCGAAAGACTGGGCCTTTCGTTTTAATCTGATCGGCACGTAAGAGGTTCCAACTTTCACCATAATGAAA
>JADMIO010789687.1_pt1 | contig 74822 bp, 67 predicted proteins | sample 8958161 | NCBI WGS metagenome assembly JADMIO01 (sample SAMN16585339, study PRJNA669376) | soil metagenome | isolation source: Crop rotation soil | place: USA: Cullars Rotation, Alabama | collected 2011 | reverse complement strand
GCGACAACTTGTCCACGTGGAATTCTAAGCTTAGGATCCCAATGTGCTGGAAAGTGTTCCTCCTGTCCCGGGATGTGAAGCGCGGGTGCGCGCTGACGCGGCCTTCCCGGTGGGACTGGCCCGGGGAAGTGCCGGGGAGAGAATAAAGGTTGGGAGGCCCTGTATTCCAGAAAAATTATCGCGACATTGCGTCGCCGAGACGGTCGGCGAGCTGCAGCCATTCGCATACCAGCTTTTTGCTTGACATTTGGACGCCGAGACATAGGTTCGACGGGTCACACCTCTGTTTAACTTGCTGCAGGAAGGCGAGGGAAACGAACATGACCCGGTTGCAGTCTGCTTGTGCGCTCGCGGCGGCCGTCTTGGCCACAACGGCCACGTACGGTGATTTGTTTTACACGCAGCCCGCCAATGTGCATTCGTCCTTGGTGGGGTATTCGCCGGCCGGGAACAACAATCCGGGGAAGGTGTCGGACACGCAACTTGCGACGTGGCTGGGGGATGCGCTGAACCCCGGCGGGGTCCCGAAGATCAAGGACGCGAACTTCCTGTTCCAGCAGTGTTTCAGCGGCGGGATGATCGACGACATCATCCCCAAGATGGGAGCCAACATCCCGTTCACGGGGGCGTCGGCGGCGTCGTGGTGGCAGACGGCGCTGGCGACGGCCAAGCCGTTCAACGCGAATCAGCCGTTGTACGCGACGTGGTCGCAGGCGCTGGTCCCGCAATTAAAGAACTTCCCGAACCAGACGATGGTGCAGTCGGAGTTGAAGGCGCTACAGGGGGACCGACTCGGGCCGAACGGATATTGGAAGGAAACGCCGAACTACGGGTCGAAGAACGGCGGGGACACGCTGACGCTGAGGGATGCGCCGGTGGACGCGGCCGGGGGGACGCACTACGCCGTGTTCTTTGCGGGGTCGGTCGGGGTGTATGGGTCGGCCAATGACGCCAAACGGCTCGGGCAGTCGGTGCGGAACGTGTTTTCGGATCTCGTCGACGCGTTGAACAATGCCTGGGCGGGAAAGAATTATCAAATCAAGGTGCTGTACGGCGACGGGACCGCGGCGACGCTCGGGTTCGATACGGCGTCGAACAATTTGAACAACAAGTTCAACTCAGGCGCGCTGCATACCTCGGCGGGGGCGGCGACCCCGGCGGTGTTGCAGCAGACGATCGCGAACCTCGGGAACAACGCCAACGATTCGTTCTTCTTCTTCGGGTTTGACCACGGGGACATTTCCCGGTCGTTCCGGCCGGCGCCGGTGAAGGTGAACAAGGGAGCGAACCGGTTCGACACGTTCGCGCTGGACGAGGGGGACCCGGCGGATCCGAACAACAACCCGAACGGGTTGCTGCTCGCGCTGGAACAGGAGAACGACAACGGGCCGGACGATGACCCGCCGACCCTCGAGTTTTTGTACGATGGGATCGACGTGCCGACGTTTACCGGGACGCTGGACGTGCTGTTGAACGGGCACCCCTTGGGGGCGCTGGACCCAACGAAGACGGATCTGACGTTTGTCGTGAACAACGACTTCCTGCTCTTGCAGAACACGGTGGAGGTCGTCAACAACTCGAACCAGGACTTCAATTTGAACGACGCGATCTTCGATCTGGGGCCGGTGCCGCCGCTGGCGGAAGACTTCGTGCCGGAACCGACGGGATTGGCAGCCGTGATGGCGATCGGGTTCGTGCTGCGCCGGAGGCGTTCATCGTAGCACGGCCGCCTCGGCCGTGACGGTGGCTCCGAAGTTCGAACGTCGCCAACACGGGCGGCCGTGCTACGTTGTGGACCTATCGGGATTTACCGTTTGTGCGGCCGAGCGATTCCCCCTCACCCGACCTTCTCCTCTTTTGGGGAGCGGGTGCATTGAGATTTCGGAGGCGGGATGGTTGAATCATGGTGGCCGAACTCAACACATAAGGAGCGAACGATGACGACGAATAAGATGCTGACCGCTTTGGTGGCTTTGGTGGCAATGGCGGGGATGACGCGGGCCGAAGAGAAGAAGGAGGCGGCCCCGGCGTCGCCGCTGGACTTTAAGGTGCAGGACATCGACGGCAAGGACGTGGACCTGTCGCAGTACAAGGGGAAGGTCGTGCTGATCGTGAACGTCGCGAGCAAGTGCGGGTATACGCCGCAGTACAAGGGGCTCGAGGCGCTGTACACGAAGTACGAGGGGCAGGGGTTCGTGATCCTGGGATTCCCGGCGAACAACTTCAAGAGCCAGGAGCCCGGGACGAACGAGGAGATCAAGCAATTCTGCACGAGCAAGTACAACGTGACGTTCCCGATGATGTCGAAGATCAGCGTGAAGGGGGAGGATCAGCACCCGCTGTACAAGATGCTGACGAGCGAGAAGGGGGAAGTGACGTGGAACTTCAACAAGTTCCTCGTCGGGAAGGACGGGAAGCTGATCGAGCACTTTGACAGCAAGGTGAAGCCGGAGGATGCGAAGCTGACGGATGCCGTCGAGGCGGCGCTGAAGGCCTAGCGCAGACGCCCCCTCACAGCGGGGCGGCTGAACAAGAATCGGTTTGAAACGCCCGCGCTGACTAGCGCGGGCGTTTGTTTTTCTTAAGTGCGCCAGCGACGGCGAGGCATGCCATCGTTGAAGCGCCGGTCCAGGCGGCGGCGGGGAGGGGAATGGCGGGGCCGGGGAGGGCGCCGGCGAAGGTGATCAGGCCGGAGGCGATCGGCAGCTCGGTCTTGTAGCCGCCGGTGCCGTTGACCTCGCCGAGGCCACCGGTCCCGATGCCGGAAGCGACGGTACGGCCGTGGATCTCGATGGTGCGCTTGGTGAGGTCGCCGATGACGGCGGGGTTGATCGTGAAGGTCTGGGAGTAGTCGATCGTGCCGGTGGCGCTGGCAGTCGGTGCGCCGAGGGACATGATCGATGGGCCAAGGAAGGAGGCGGACTCGTTGGATTCCATGATGCTGTCGCCGTCGAGGTCCGCTAAGACAGTGGGGAGTTGGGACGGCGCGCCGCCGGAGAAGCCGTGGAGATCAATGGGGTGCGGCATGTTCGCTTCGGCGCCGGTGAGATGCAGGGAAAGCGAGAGCTGGTTACCGACCAGTTGGAGCGTGAAATCGGCGTTGCCGACCACGGGGCTGTTGGAACGGATCAGGTTGGAGGTATAGAGCTGGGCGGAGGCGGGGAGCGACGTGAAGGCGACGCCCGCTGCCGCGACGGCCGCGACACGCGTAATGAAACTGATCATCTGCTGCACTCACTTTCCAGAGATGAGCCCGCCTGCGACGGCCGCGCACGTCCGTCCCGGCGTGCGACACGCCCGCAATGGGAATGCCGATCATTGCTGAGTACCAGGAAATTGCCGGTGAGTTCGCGAGACGAACGCAGCGCGGTCGATGAGCGTGCTGTCGGCAGCAACCTCATCGTGCGTGCGGGCGCGTCAGATCCGCGCGGTGACAGACGGCTGAACCCGGCTCACTCGACCGTGACGCTCTTGGCGAGATTGCGCGGTTTGTCCACGTTGCAGCCGCGGGCGACGGCGGCGTGGTAAGCGATGAGCTGCAGCGGGACGACGGTCAGCAGGGGCTGGAGGGGTTCGGGCGCGTCGGGGACGGTGATAACGTGGTCGGAGTAGCGGTGGATGTTCTTGTCGCCATCGGTCGCGACGGCGATCACGCGGCCGCCGCGGGCGCGGACCTCTTCGATGTTGCTGATGACCTTTTCGTACTGGCTGCCCCTGGTGGCGATGAACACGACGGGCATCCCTTCGTGGATCAGTGCGATCGGGCCGTGCTTCATCTCGGCGGCGGGCATCCCTTCGGCGTGGATGTAGGAGATTTCCTTGACCTTCAGCGCGCCTTCGAGCGCGACCGGGTAGTGGTAGCCGCGGCCGAGGAAGAGCCAGTTTTCCTTGTCCGAGAACTCTTCGGCGATGGACTTCACGTGGTCGGACTGGTCGAGGACGGATTTCATCTGGTCCGGGATGGCGCAGAGGCCGTCGATGATTTCCTGGGTCTGGTGCTGGCTCATGAACTTGCGGCGGCCGAGGAAGGTGGCCAGGAGCGTGAGCGTGACGCACTGGTTGGTAAAGGCCTTGGTGGAGGCGACGCCGATTTCCGGGCCGGCATGGATGTAGACGCCGGCGTCGACCTCGCGGGCGATCGTGGAGCCGACGACGTTGACGACGCCGAGCGCGAGCGCGCCCTTTTCCTTCCCTTCGCGGAGCGCGGCGAGCGTGTCGGCGGTCTCTCCCGACTGGGAGATGGCGACGACCACCGAGTTTTCCTCGACGAGCGGGTTGCGGTAGCGGAACTCGGAGGCGTAGGTGGCTTCGGCGGGGACCTTGGCGAGGTCCTCGAACAGGTAGTCGCCGACCAGGCCGGCGTGCCAGGCGGTGCCCTGGCCGGTCAGGATGATCTTCCTGGCTTTAACGAGCTCGCGGGTGTAATTGGCGATGCCGCCGAGGACGATGCGCCCTTCGCGCTGTTCGACCCGGCCGCGGAGGCAGTTGCGGATCGCGTTGGGCTGCTCGAAGATCTCCTTGAGCATGTAGTGCGGGTAGTCGCCGAGCTCGTATTCCTCAAGCTTGTTTTCGAGCTGGGAGATGATCGGGGAGACGTCGATGTCGTCGACCGTCATGGTCTTGAACGACCCGGGCTTGAGGACGGCCATCTCGTTGTCGTTGAGGTAGACGACCTGCGTGGTGTGTTCGACGATCGCGCTGGCGTCGGAGGCGACGACGTATTCGTCATCGCCGATGCCGACGATCAGCGGGGAACCCTTGCGCGCGACGACGAGCGTGTCGGGTTCGTCGGCGCAGCAGACCGCGATGCCGTAGGTCCCTTCGACCTCGTGCAGCGCGGCCTGAACGGCCTTCTGAAGATAGCTGCTCCCGGCGGGCTGGTGGTTCTTGGCCTTGATGTCGGAGTAGAGGTCTCCGATCAGGACCGCGAGAACTTCGGTGTCGGTTTGTCCGGTGAACTTGTGACCCTTTTCGGTGAGGAACTGCTTGAGCGCGGCGTAGTTTTCGATGATGCCGTTGTGGACGAGCGCGATGCGGCCGGAGTTGTCGGTGTGCGGGTGTGCGTTGACCTCGCACGGGGCGCCGTGCGTGGCCCAGCGGGTGTGCGCCATGCCCAGGTGCGCGGCGGGAAGCGGCTTGGCGTGCTGCTCGATGGCGGACTCGAGGACCGAAATGCGCCCGACGGCGCGGCGGATGTGCAGGTTGTTCTGGGAGTCGATGACGGCAACGCCGGCCGAATCATATCCGCGGTATTCCAGGCGCTTGAGCCCTTCGATCAATACCGGCTGGGCAACCTTCCGACCGACGTATGCAACGATCCCGCACATATCCGTTCCTCCGGAGAATCCGATTCAAACAGTTGAGGAAACCCCGCGGACCGCTCCCACAGTGGCGCGCGCGCGGCAACTTCCCGTATACCTGTCATCGGCATACATACCGGTCGGGTTCTGTAGTTACAGCGCCAATTTCAGCTGGCGGGCGGAGTTATACAGATTCGGGCGAATAACGCGGGCGTTATAGGGAATTATAGGAACAACGAACGAGACGCGCCCCGCAAGCGGGGCGGCTAAACGAAATGCAGGGGAATTGGGTTGAGTCTATTTGGCGCGTTTCGGCGCAGGGCCACCTGTGCCGCGACCGTGACCTTGAGCGGATTGGCTGCGGCCGACTTCTTTTGGACCGGCGCCGGGTCCGCGCCGGGTTCGGCGCGCGGTGGGCGGGCCGCTCAGCGAACCGGCGCGGCCGGTGCTGTTGTTGGAGCGACCGCCGGACTCGGAGCGGGCCAGGTGGGCTTTGACCTTGCCCAGGCCTTTCTTCGTGGTGCCGCCTCGTGCAGTGGTGCGGCCGCTGCTGACGTTGCCTTTGGTTTTGGCCATCGGATCACCTCTTTGATCCTGGTCGGAGGGAGAAGTCGCAAAGGAGGTGCGGCTGGCAGAGGGTTGGCTAATCCGGCGGCGTCATCGTGGGGAGGGGACTGAACAGCCTGGTGACGTCGTCCTTGGTGGCGAGCGTGCGCATCTGGCCGCCGGGGAAGATTTGCTGGCGGTCGGAGATGAGGACGGCTTTGCCGCTGCCGGAGACTTCGAGGACGATGCCGGCGGCATCGGTGGTGGTGGGGAGCGTCGTGGTCGTGGTCGGACGGGTGGCGGCGCGCGTGGCGGGGCGGATGATGACGTTCATGGGGGCCAGCGACGCGAGCCCCTCGTAGCCGGGGACGCGGTCGGTGCGGACGATCATCGGGGTCCGAGAAAGCTTGGAGGCCGCGAGGGTGAGGTAGATTCCGGGAATGAACTCTTCGGGGAGTTGGGTGGTCACTTCGATCGTTTTGCCGAGGCCGGGGTTGCAGCGGACGGCGTATTTGCCGTTGGCGACGACGGCGCGCTGGTCGAGCATGGTGATGTTGTATTGCGGGGAGAGGACGCCGCGGGTCAGGACCTGGTCGCGATGGCCGGAGAGGTCTGGCGCGGTTTCGAAGCCGTAGGCGATGTCGATCGAGCGGTCGGGGCGGAGGAGGCGACATTCGTTGCCCCCATCGATGCGGGCGTCGGAGACGGAGAACTTGACGTGGTTCCATCCGAACGGACGGGAGCGGAAGGACCAGGCCCACCATTGGTCGGCGGGAACACCGTCGAGGAGGGAGGGGAGGCCGAGTTGCCTGAGGCGGTTGGCTTCGGCGCGGCCGGCTTTAAGCAGTTCGATGGGGGGTTGGCCCTTCCAATCGGTGACGGACTTGAGAATGAGATTGAGGGCGTTGCCCCAGTCGGCGGTGTCGGCCGGCGAGGCGCCGTGCAGGATCGCCAGCAGCGCGTGGCCGGAACCGGACGCGGAGACGAGCAGGTAAGCGCGACGGGGGAAATTGAGGCCCGCGCGGACGGAGAGGTCGGCGATCCAATGCGGACCGGACTTGCCGACTTTTTCCGCGCGGAGCCATTCGGGGTCGCGGCTGGCGAGCATCGTGCGGAAGCCGACCTCCCCTTCGTCGCCGAAGAAGACGCAGGGGATGAGCGTGATGCAGGACCATTGCCTGGGCGGGTTGGAGAGGACGAGGTGGCGCTCGGTGCGCAGGGGGTCGGATTCTTCGAAGACCGTGTAGCCGGGCGGGACGTCGACGGTCGGGCCGTTGGGGAGGGAGACGGTCGATTGCTGGGTCGCGGGCGCCTGGGGGTTGCGGCGTTCGATGGCGAGGCCTTCGGCGACCATCTTGACGAGGCCGAGGTCTTCGTCGTTTGGGGCGCCGACGCCTTCGAGCTTGACGGTGAGGACGTCGCGCGTGCCGAGGGTGGCGGTGGCGTAGATGTCCTTTTTGGGGATGGGACTATTGCTGCCCGGGACGCGGACGGTGCGGAGGCCGGCGTAGAGCAGTCCTCGCACGCCGCCGACGTCGCAGGTGCCGCTGAGGTCGAGTTTGCCCTGTCCGCCGGCCGAGGTCTGATACTCGGTGGGCATCAGGCCCGACGTGAGGAGATATTCCAAGGGGGGGGAAGGGTCTTCGACCTGCTCGCGGGCGATCGTCAGGATGCGCGGGCGCTGGTCGGGACTGGCGACGGTCTCGGTGGCGACAAGGTAGAGCGTGCCGGCGCCGGCGCGCGGGAGCTGGACGTTCCACCGGAGCGGGACGCGGACTTCCAGGCCGTCGAACGCGACCGGCGGACCGAGTCGGAGCTCGAGTGATTTGATCTTGTAGCGTGCGACGAGGGAGGCGAGTCCCACGGTTCCGAGGAAGACCAGGAACAGGACGATCTGCAGGATGGTCCTTCTGCCCGAGCTGTAACCAGCGACACGTGCCATTCCCCTAAAAGGATACGGAATTCCGCGGCGATCGCGACTGGCGATGGATTAAGCGACGTCCGTCACGGGCAAGCCGGGGCCGAGGGTTCATCGGCATCACGACCGATACCCCGATCACCAGCGTGAAAGTGATCGGCGTGGACAACGGCGCGGTCACCAGCGCCGACCAGTTCGAGATGGACGACCTGGCGGTATCCGCGACGGGCAGGGTCGTGCCGCTGCCGGCCTCCTCGCTGGCGGGGTTGGCGGTCCTGGGATCCCTCGCGGTCTGCCGGCGACGATCCCGCGCGGCGCAGGTCAGTTAGCCGCGCTGGCGCCCAGTTCCACCTTGACGACGTCGACGAGCTCGCCCCGGCGTTCCTTTGTGACGGACACGCTGAGCGTGCCGTTGGCGAATTGATACGGCAGCGCTTCGCCGGTTCGCATCAGGCTCACGCGGGTCGGCCGTCCGACGCCTGTCAGCGTCAACGTGACGCTCTCCGGCGGGAGTTGATCTTTCGGGAATGACCCGCCGTCCTTGAACTTCGCCAGAGCGAAGAGATAACGGGCGTTGCCGCGCGACGTGGCCGGACCGCCGGCGGCCTTTTCCCCATTGGCAAGGGGATGTGCCCCGAGCACCGCTTCCCCGTTCGTCCCCATCCACTCTTCCACCACCTTCATGTTCTTGTAGATCGCGTCGACGAACTCGCCGTCCCTGGTCGGACCGACGCCGAGCAGATAGTTGATGCCGAGCGCGCGGGCTTTGACCAGTTCCCCCAGGACAAAGGCGTTGGACCGGAAGGGGATTTCCTGGTGCGACCAGCTGGTCGTCCAGGTGTTGCAGAACTCGGCCCAGCCTTTGGCAACCTCGCTGGTGTTCATCTTGCGCTCGTAGGTGACGAAGTCCCCTTTGCCGTGGAGGCGCGGGTTGATGACGATGCCCGGTTGGAGCTTGCGCATTTCCTCGGCGGTCATGACCTTGTCCCCGTTGGGAATCGCGGGCTTGCCGTCGAACCAGATCAGGTCAATTTTCCCGTAGTTGGTCAGGAGTTCGGTGATCTGGCCGCGAACCTCTTCGGCGAAGGCCTTCTGGTGGGCTTCGGTTTCTTCCCTGGTGTGACCCCCCTGCCGGACCTTCAGGTCGGCGTCGAGCGGGGGGAGTTCCGGGTTGGTCTTGCGGGCGCCGTGGTAGAGGAACGACATGTAATCACGATCGAAGTACCAATCCGGCGGGGAATAATAGAGGCCGACCTTCAAGCCGTTGCGCCGGCAGGCTTCGACGTATTCCTTCACGAGATCCCGGCCGCCCATGTAGTTCTTCGTATTGAATTCGCCATAAGCGCTCGGCCAGAGCGCGAACCCTTCGTGGTGGCGGGTGGTAAGAACGGCGTATTTGAACCCGGCTGCCTTGGCAGCCTTGAGCCATTTGTCGGGGTCGTACTTCTGCGGGTTGAAATCCTTTGCCATCGACCAGTATTCGTTGGGCGTGATGGCGTTCGGCTTGCCGTTGAGGTTCCAATCTTCCTCACGGATGATGCGGGCCCGTTCATTGGGATCGTCGATGCGCTTGGCGCCCAGCGGGCGGCCGGGGATCATCGGCCACGAGATGTTCATCGCGCGGACGGAGGCGATGCCCCAGTGAATGAACAGGCCGAAGGAGGCGTCGCCGTACCATTGGGCGTCCGGATGAGCCGTATGGGAGGCGACGTCTTTGGCGCTGCCGACGTCGATCATGTCATGTTCGGCTTTGGCGCTGGCGTCTTCCCTGGGGGCAGCGGAGACCAATTGCGAAGCGATGAGTAAGCCGACAAGGGAGATATTTCGAAGCATGAGGCCTCCGCGGAGGAAGGGACGATCAAACATATGTTCGATCCGTTATACGGTGTTGCCATGGCCGACGCAACCGAAGGAACGAAGAAGCCCCGGAATCACTTCCGGGGCTCCAGGGGGTGCGCAATCGTTGATTCCCGCGTGCTAGCCAACCATATCCAGGCGTTTCATCGCCTCGCGTTTGCCCAGGCCGCGGATGGCGGCGAGTTTGGCGAGCTGGGCACGGCGGGGCTTGGCCTTCTTCGATTCCCAGTGATAAATCGTCAGGCCGGAGACGCCGACGAGTTTTCCGTAGTCGAGCGCGGAGATGCCCAGCTTGGCGCGATGGGTCTTCAGACCGTCGGCGCGGAAGCGAAGCTTCTCGCCCGGTTCCGCCAAAGCTGGCGATGAGGAGCCGCCGCGACGCTTCTCCTGTTTTTCGAAATAAGAGACGGCGCGGCCGAGCGCCGCGACCTGGCGTTTGAGGGCTGCGATGTCGCGGCGGTACTGGGAGGTCAGCTTGCGCGTGGTCTTGATGTTGCTACGGATTTCGCGACGCGCCAGCCGGCGGATCTGTTCATTGAGGACGCTGGTGATATTCGGCATGATGCAAAACACTATAACCTAATTAGGTGATCCTGCCACACCGGGCCCCTCACGGTGGTCATACAATTCTCGTGATGGATGCAGTCAACGCCACGCTACTGACGTTCGCTCGCGTCTCCGACGACGTCGCGGCGACCACAAAGAAGCTTGCCAAGCAGTCTATCCTATCGGCCTACTTTCGGACACTTGAGGACGCGGATTTGAAACTGGCGGTCCGATTCTCCTCGGGACACGTGTTCCCCGTAATCTCCGATATCGTTTTAAACGTGGGCTCTGCGACGCTCTGGCCGATTTTGTTGTCACTGTTAAAGGTTCCGCACGATGACTTTCGGCAAGCCGTCATTTCCTCTGGAGAAATAGGGGAAGCGATTTCGACGCTTTGGAGTGCCGATTTTTTCGCCGAAAGTTCCGCGATGCTGACGCTTCAGGAAATCGCGTACACGTTTACCCAACTTGCATTTTGCTCCAATACGGAAACGAAACGGGAAGTCTTATATAGGTTATTCTCGAATTGTCGCGATCCGCGCGAGGCCGCATATCTTGCCAAGATTATCTTTGGCGACCTTCGCACGGGTGTGCAGGAGGGTGTGCTGCAGGCTTCAATTGCTGAAGCATTTACTGAACCGCTGTCGGCCGTGCAGCGGGCACAGATGTTGATCGGCGACCTGGAGGAGGTCGCGATCCTTGCTAAACATCACAAACTGCAGGATGCGAAGTTTGCACTGTTTCACCCGCTGCAATTCATGCTTGCCACACCGGTGGAAACCCCGCTTGAGGCGGCGCAAATCATCGTCGATCGGTCAGCGGGCGGGCCGGCGGTGCCGTTTTACTGCGAGGATAAGCTCGATGGCATCCGCGCGCAGGTCCATAAAGCGGGTTCGACGATTCACATTTATACGCGGACGATGGATCGGACGGACGAATCGTTTCCGGACGTGATCGCGCAGTTTGCCCACGTCGCCGGGGATTTCCTGCTGGACGGCGAGATCGTCCCCTACGCCGGCGATGAGGTCCTTCCCTTTGCACACCTCCAGCGGCGGCTGGGGCGGAAGACGCTGAGTCGCCGGATCCTCGAGGAGAACCCGTGCCGGTTCATCGCGTTTGACCTGCTGTATCTCAACGGGCGATTACTGACCGACGAACCGCTTCGGGCGCGGCGTGGCGCGTTGGACGAGCTGACGTGTTCGGCGGCGCCGGGGTCTGAGTCGTTGCTGGCGACGGCCGTCACGGAGGTGGCCGCGGAGACCGACATCGCGGCAGCCTTCGAAGCGTCGCGGAACCGGCGGAACGAAGGGATCATCCTCAAGGACCCGTCATCCCCCTACTCCTTCGGCCGGCGCGGACAGCACTGGCTGAAGCTCAAGACGCACCTCCCGACGCTCGATTGCGTGGTGACGGCGGCGGAGTATGGACACGGGAAACGCCGGAACGTCCTGTCCGACTACACGTTCGCGGTGTGGTCGGCCGATCCGGCATCCGACGACGGTGCGACGCTGCTGAACATCGGCAAATCCTTCACCGGCCTGACCGACGCGGAGATCGCGGAGTACACGAAGACGTTCCTGGACCTTTCCGTCAGCAACAACGGGCGGGTTCATCAGGTGCAGCCGAAGATCGTGCTGGAGATCGCGTTTGACCAGATTCAGAAGAGCGCGCGGCACCCGTCCGGCTATGCATTGCGGCTTCCGCGGATCAAGCGCATCCGGACGGACAAACTGCCGCGCGAGGCGGACACGATCGTCCGCGTGGCGGAGATTTACGCGTCGCAGTCGAACTTCGCCAAACCCAAAGTGGAGAAGCCCGAACCGCCGCCGGAGCCGACGCTGTTCGATCATTTATAGCATCATCCGCAGGACGGACGTTCCGCCGGCGACCGCGGCGCGAGACTTCATCAGTTCGATGCCAATCCAGAAAACGTCTCCGTCAATGCCGGCGGTGACGTTGCCGCCCATCGCACCGACGTATGCCGTTACCAGTGCCAGCCCAAGTCCCGCATGCTTCCCGCCGGTCCGGGCCTTGTCCTTCCGCCAGAACGGTTCGAACATGCGGCTTACGTCGCCGGGTTCCAGTTCGCCTTTTGGGTTGCGGACGATCAACCGGCCGTCCTCAAGCCGGCATTCGACGTCGCCCGGCCCGCCGTGGACGAGGGCGTTTTCGATCAGGTTGCGCGCGACCGCCTCGACCATGACCGCGTCGCCGACGGCTTGTCCCTGGCCGATCACCTGGACATTTCCGACCCCGATCGACTCGACGACCTTGTCGACGGTCTGCCGCAGATCCAGCGGAGAGCCCGCGATCTTCTCTCCCGCCTCGGACCTTGAAAGTGTAAGCAACCCGCCGGCCAGGTGCTCCATGTTCCGCGCCACCGCCAGGACCTCGCCAGCCAGCCGGCGGTGATCCCCGTCCGGCCATTTGACCGCGACCTCGGCCATCGCCTTGATTTCGGCGATCGGCGTCCGCAATTCGTGCGCGGCGGCCGACGTGAACCGCCGCTCGCGGTCGAACGAGGCCTGGAGCCGCGCGAGCAACTCGTTCAGCCGCAAGACAATGGTCTTCAGTTCGTCGGGGACGTCTTCGCCGAACCGCGCCGACAGGTTCGCCGCGTCGATGCGCCCGGCCTCTTCGCCGAGCTTGCGAAGCGGTCCGAGGCCACGGCCGACCATCGTCCAGACCATCGCGCCGGCGCCGACCGACATGACCGCGGCCGCGACCGCCAGTCCCCACCCCACGACCTCCATCGTGTCTTCGATCGAGCTGGTCCGGCGGGCCAGCACGAGGGTCACGGGGGGGCCCGTCCCCTCTTCAACGCCCTGGAGCTCCTCGTCCACCTCCGGCGCGAACGTCACGCCCACCGCGCGGCCGTCGTGCCCGTCCGGCAGCGTGACCCAGTCAACCGCGTCTCGGCGATCCAGGTCTTTCGCCTTCAACGACGGGGATCGCTCGATCACCCGTCCTTCCGCGTCCCAGACTTCGAAGTACTCCGGCTTGTGCCTGTCCCGGGCGAACTCGCGGGCGATTTCCTCGGCGAACTCGACCTCCACCCGCCCGGCCTTGTCGCGCTTGACCGTCTGCGCCATCACGCGCGCCTTACCCGCCAGCGCGACGTCGAAGTCCGACACCAACCGCCGCCACACCACCAGGTCGAGCACGAGCCCGGCGAGCCCGGCGACCAGCAGTACGCCGACGACCAGGCCCACCATCATCCGCGCGCGGATCGACCGTTTCCAATTTTCGAATGTCGAATTTCGGCGTTGATTCGGGTTTCGAAGTTCGGATTCCGGATTTGCGATGCACTACTCCTCTCCCCCGAAAACATACCCCATCCCCCGCTTCGTGCGAATGACCGACGGCCCGTCGGCCGGGTCGATCTTGCGGCGCAGCGCGCAGACGGCCGAGTCGACCACGTTGCTCATGACTTCCTTCACCTCGTCGTACAGGTGTTCCTCGATCTCGCCGCGCGAGACGACCGCCCCTTTGCGACGGGCCAGGTACTCCAGGAGGGAATACTCCCTGGCCGACAGGTCGATGGGCGCCCCCTTTCGCCGGACGACGCGCGCGCCGGTGTCGATCTCGACGTCGCCGACGCGGACGACGATCCCCACCCGACCGGCCTGTGCGCGGCGCCCGACCGCCTGGACGCGCGCCAGCAACTCTTCCAGCGCGAACGGCTTGATCAGGTAGTCGTCGGCGCCGCTCTTGAGCCCCTCGACGCGGTCCTCGACCGCGTCCCTTGCCGTCAGGATCAGGACGCCAACCTTGCTGCCGCTCTTTCGGATCCGGTGGAGGATCGTCAAGCCGTCCAGTTTCGGAAGCATCACGTCGAGGACGATGACGTCGTACGCGTCCCCGCGCATCGCGTAGTGCAGGCCGGTTTCCCCGTCGATCGCCTCGTCCGCGGCGTACCCGCTCCGGCGCAGCGCCTCGACGATCGCGCCGCGCAGTCGATCGGAATCTTCGACCACCAATACTCGCATAGAGGTGTTCCTCCCATCTCCCCGGAACGGGGATTCGACCGGACGTGTGAACGAACGGATCGCCGTATCGCCCGCAGACCCCTTTATATTCCCCAACATGATAGGATCATGATGACATCATCGAATCGTCATCAGGGCTGGGCCTCGCCCGGCAACGGCGGCGGCGCGTCGGCCGACGGTACGTGTTCCCCCTCCGCCGAATCTGGCTCTGCGGGTAGCGGCACTGGCAACGGGACGGCAACCGGCACGGGCTCCATGCCATCCCCCATCAGCATTGCCAGCCCCTGTTCGGCCTCCTGAAACGCCGCCTCGTTCACCTCGTCCATTGGCTCTTCCAATAACTGCTCGACCATCGCCCGCCGGATCATGATGACCTGCCTGTCATCATCCGTCAGGTGCTGCGGATCCCCGATCCCTTCCGTGACGAGCCCAAGGATCAACTCACCGCGGACGTCCGGCTCCATCTCCGGGTCATTGACCGCCTCCAGCCAGACGCCGTCGGCCAGTTCGTCCATCCCCACCCCCTGCAACGCCGCCCAAGCCATCTCCTCGTCAACCAGCAGGAATCCGGGCGCACCAGCGCCCTCGTCCATCTGCTCGGACTGCAATTCCCGTAGCGCATCGTTCCGGACGGACCCGACCAGCCCCCCTGCCCGCTCGGTGGCACGAGTGCGGGCGACCGTCGGCCGGCTGGTGCTCCGGGCGGACCACCGGCGTACGGGCTCACGCCGCACCGCCTTCCGGCTGGCAGGTGCTGTTGCGTGGCGCGCGACGACGGCGCTTGCTTGCCCGGCCGCCGCCGGATGATCGCCGCGATCACGTTCGTACCAATAGACGGCGACCCCCGCCAACCCCATGACCATGACGACCGCGGCGACCCGTCCGATCATGCTCCCCATCATACACTGTTGTTGATTGCCAATTCACATTCCCCATTCGATCTAGTCCACCCATTTTCACTTAGTCTTCGGTCTGAACTTGCGGACGACGATTTTGTTCGTGTTCTTTTCATGACTTTTCTTACAATCGCCGTCCCCAGAGAGTCGTCGCTCTCGGGCTGGGTTTCACATCAATCCCGTTCGCTTGTGGAGGAGTCATTTCATGCGTACCCGCCTTGCCGCTTGTGTCGCCGCAGTTGTCGCCGCGCTGATCCTTTGTCCGACGGCGCCGGCCGCCACGACGATCCGTTCGGTCGGCGTCGTATCCAACGACATCGGGTATGACCCGGCTCATAACCAGCTTTACGTCTCGGTCCCAAGTTCCGTCGGCGCGGGCGGCAACAGCTTGCGGCGGATCGACCCGGTCGCCGGGGTCGCCGGTCCGTCGGTCTTCGTCGGGTCCGAACCCAACAAGGTCGCGATCTCCGATAACGGCCAGTACGCGTACGTCGGGCTCGATGGGGCCGCGGCCGTCCGCCGGGTCAGTCTCTCTTCCCTGACCGCCGACCTGCAATTCCCCGTCGGCTCCGACTCGTTCCTCGGCCTGTTTTACGTCGAGGACATGGAAGTTATGCCCGGCAACCCCGGCACGATCGCCATCTCCCGCCGGAACCAGGGGTTCAGCCCCCGTCATGAAGGGGTCGCGATCTACGACGACGGCGTCAAACGCCCGACCGAAACCCCCGGCCACACCGGCTCCAACGTCATCGAGTTCGGCAACTCCCCCACCGCCTTGTACGGCTATAACAACGAAACGACCGATTTCGGCTTTCGCACGATGGCCGTCTCGGCGTCGGGCGTCACGATTACCAACAGCGCGGGCGGCCTGATCTCCGGCTTCGGCCCGGACATCGAGTTCGGCGGCGGGAAGATCGTCTCCACCACCGGCCGCGTCATCGACGCCGCCACCCATTCGCTGCTCGGCACGGTCGGCGGCTCCGGCCCCGTCGCGGTCGACCCGACCGGCGCCCGCGCCTTCTTCGCCTCCGGCAACTCGATCAACATCTATGACCTCAACACGTTCCTCCCGGTCACGTCGATCACCGTCCCCGGCATGAGCGGCCCGACCGACGTCCTCCTCTGGGGTGGCGATGGCCTGGCCGTCCGGACGTCCAACACCGTCTACCTGATCAACAGCCCGGGCGTGATCCCGGAACCGTCGGCGGTCTCGCTGCTCGTTGGCCTCCCGGCGGTGTTGGCTCTCCGGCGCCGACACGGATCCGTCGGTGGCGTCGTCTGACGGAGCATGTTCGCGTGGGTTTCTGCTGTATCATGTGACCCATGTTCGCGAAGCCGCTCGGAAAACTGGTCGCCGTCATCGTCGTCATGTTGGTACTCGGCCCGGCGTCGTCGTCGCTGGCTGCCGCGCCGATCGCCAAAGGCCATCAACCACAGTTGGCTTCCCTTGCCGCCGAGGCCGGGACTGTCTATTTGACCTTCGGAGACGGCGAGACCCTTTTTTTCGCGCGCTCGGGTGACGCGGGCAGGACCTTTTCCGATCCAATGATGGTTGGCACGGTCCCGCACCTCATGCTCGGGATGCGTCGGGGTCCCCGGATCGCCGTGACGCGCGACGCGATGATCATCGCCGCCATCGGACAGGAGACTGGCAACCTGGTGGCGTTCCGCTCCCCCGATCATGGCCGGTCGTGGCAACCCGAGGCATCTCCGATCAATGACGCTCCCAAATCGGCCCGCGAAGGCCTTCATGCGCTGGCGTCGGACGGGGAGGATTCGCTGGTCGCCGTCTGGCTGGACCTGCGGGCGAATCAGACGCAGTTGTACGCCTCGCTGTCGGCGGATTCCGGGGCCACCTGGTCGCGGAACATCCTTCTGTACGCCTCCCCGGCCGGACATATTTGCGAATGTTGCCACCCGTCGGCGATCTTCCTCCCCGATGGCCGGATCGCGGTCCTCTTTCGCAACTTCGACGGCGTCAACCGCGATATGTATCTCCTGACCTTCACCCCCGGGAAGGAGATCCCCGCACCAGTCCAACTCGACGCCTCCCATTGGCCGCTGAACGCCTGCCCGATGGACGGCGGGTCGCTGACCGTGTCTACCCGCGGGGAGCCGGTGGCAGCCTATCGTCGGCAGTCGGCGATTTACGCGGCGTCACCGGACTTACCGGAAAAGCGGATCGCCATCACAGGCTCCCAGCCCGCGGCCGGCGGCGACGACGTCGCTTACCTCTCGTCCCGTCATACCGGCCCGCTCTGGGTCGAACACGCCGGCTCTCCCCCTCGCAAGCTGGCTGAAGACGCCACCGACCCCGTCCTCCTGCAAACCCCGGCCGGCGCCGTGGTTGCCTACGAATCTGACAATCACATCTTCACCATCGGCCCGCTTGACACTCGACTGCCTGCACGTAAGGATACGGGACTGCCGTCGAGGCGTGAGCAGCCTTAGCTCAATTGGATAGAGCATCAGCCTACGGAGCTGAGGGTTGCAGGTTCGAGTCCTGCAGGCTGCGTTAAAACCCTTTAAAATCAAATGCTTACGGTCGCCGCTTTCGGAAAAGTGGCTTGTGATGCCTTGGCGCTACCCCTGCGCTACCCCGTGACCGACTCGGCGGCTTGATTAATTTGATTTTTCACACCCCCGAATTGCTCGTCTGCACGAACCGACCGGACCTGAATAGCCTGATCCACAGGCTCTGACGATCGCCCCGGCCCCTTCGCTGCCCTCTGGCCGGGGCGTACATGACCCCTCCTGTTATCATTGGCCATACGTGGCGTTAGTTCAGGCCACGGCGACTCCACCACGGGCTGCAGTACATGTTTATCCGAATCTACCGGCCAAACGAGGGCATGGAGCTTCTCGTCAACACGAGCCACATCTCTAAGATCGAAGTGCAGTACGGCGTCCGCGGCGCGGACGGGAATTACCACAAGACGTCCCTCGAAGAGGGGCTAAAGAACGCGGAGGCTGTCCGATTTTACCGCGTCTACGTGTCCGGCGAAGAGCTTTTTCTGGTGGCGGATCCGAGCGATCCGGTCGCGAAGATCTTTGACGACATCTACCGTTCTGCAGTTAAAGCATGACTGCCTAGCAGCAACCGGGGGCGGGGGTCCCGCGGTGCCAAATGACCCCGCGCACCGGATACCACCGGGAGATGCATAGCCCCCGCTGATCCCCCGCTGATCGCAGCGGCGTTATCACGCACACTCGACCGCCGGTGTCTGCCGCCTGAATCGCAGGCGGCGAGGACGGCGCTACAGCCTGTTCCGTAGGCTATTCACCCCTCCCATTGCACCCGTGCAATCGCCTGAATCGCAGGCGTTTTCGCTCCCGGATTCCCTGATCCTCAGGGAACTTGATTCGACACCGTATTCAAAAGCTCCCCGCATACCTGATCGGCAGGCGGATTTCCCTGATCCGCAGGGAATCTCTCCCTCTTCGACCGGGTCACCCCTTTGATAGACCTTTGATTAATTTTGATTTCCTGATCCCCCCGCTTGCACCCATGCAACACAAATCGCCCCCCCCTCAAACTCACCCGGCGCATTGTTTCTCGTTGTTCTTCGCCAGATCCTCAGGCGAAAGGCTCCTTCACTCGCCCTGATCGGCCGGCCCTCCAACTCCTCTATTGCACCGATGCAATCCCGCCATCCGTCGGCGAAGACGGCGCCCATCGGCGTTCCGCGGGGACGGCTGCCATTCACACCGAGCTCGTCGCCTTCGATGCCTGGGCCGCTCGGGCGTCGCGCGCCATCCGCCGGGCCGTCTCGCCTCTCGCGATAGCGGCTTCAAACGCTTCGGGGGTGATCGTGATGGCCGCAGCGACGACATGGCTACCATTTGTGGCCACGACGTCCGCGGGCGCGATGATGACGGGCACCGCGACGAAGCACCGACTTCCGCAGCGGACAAGTGGGTCTCTGCACTGCCCAGCGCTGGTCTCGGCATCGCCTTCCCTTATGAATGAGTAAAAGCCGGGAACGCTCGGGCAGTGCCCGTCGTATCGCGAGCACAATGTGGACACGTGGGTAAGGGGGCCTTTTCGACCCTTCTCCCGGCGGAGGTGATCGGAAAACATGAGTGATTCATCGGGGATGCGCTTTTCACCCGGACTGTCAATCTCGGTGTGGGGGCCGCGATCGGCCGCGACCTGTGGCGATAGGAGAACCCTCGGACGCTGCCGTTCGATCTTGTACACCTTGTACGCGGTGAACGGCTCGGGGCGTTCTCGGAGTGCGACGGTGGCGGCGTGGTTGTATTTCCAGATCATGGCGGGGCGACTCCTTTGTTCTGGCCGCCCTGTTATTCGACGCCCACACCATGTGCGGACTTCTGGCGTAGAACGCTGCTGTATGGGCAAAACTAATTGCCACGGCCACAACCTACAACGTCTTCTAGCCTAAGGTGTCTTGATCCGCGATTAACACACATAAGCCCGTCTCACTCGCATGGCTTAGGAACGTTCGGATTCTATTTCTCTGCAGCGTTTTTTTTGCGTTCTCGGCCTCGCCGTCAACCGGAACTTTCATGATATGGAGGATTGTTTCATCGGTCAGAAGGATGTCCACAAACGCCGGGCTCAGGACTGTGAAGCCGTGCTTTCCGCCCTCCATCTCCGCGAGCTTGCGCGCATCAGCAGCAATGCAACGGACGCGATCCTCGGCACAACGTTGGGTCAAAACGACGAAGGGCCGGCTGGTGTAGTGGCAGCCGGCCCTTTCTGTTACATGCCGTTCAATTCACGCGAACCAATACGCGAGTATCCCTCCAAGCAATTCTCGGTCGATTGCTTCCGCGGATCTAACGGGCCATTCTTCCTGGTTGCGTTCCTTTTCCCGGCACTGCAATTTGCCGAACATGGTTCGCGAGCCAAAGCCCGAAGTTGATGTCCGCCCTTTCGAGCCCGAGAATTGCATCATGGAAGTCCCGGACATCGGCGAAGCTTGCCATGATCCCAGCGTCGTAAGCGCATCTCACCTCATCGGCTAGAACTCGAACCCGCGTCACAAGTGATCGATACCATTCCTCTGTTCCCATCTCGACGCCGACACCGCGGAGGTCGTCCGGATTCAAGATCACGGTGATGTCCTCGTGCCGAAAATCTGCCGTCATTGGGCCGTTGATGTCTTGCCCAGGAAACAGTCGGAACACGACGACGTTCTCCACCACATGAGTTACCTCCCCGAACTCGTCGTTACTCCCCATCACGATTGAGCCGACGCGTATCTCCCGGCCGTTCTTGGACAACCGCGCCGGTTGGGCTAGTGCCATCGTCGGCTTACCGTTCCGCTGAACGACGGGTTGGGTCTTACGATTCCTTCCAGTGGTCCGTATCGGAGCCGCACCACCCGAGGTCGAGCGATCGTCGTCGAACATGACCAAGGGACCGGTACCATTAATGAAGTCTCGAAGCATATGGTTTCTCCTTGAATAATCGGCCTGGCAGCAAAACACGGTCAGCACACCGACGCGTTAAGTCTGCACATTCACTTTAAATCGAGAACAGAAGCGGCGAGTTGCATATCCATAACTAAACCATGGTTCGGCACCGGGCCCGCCTCAAATTTGGCTCCGGCACCAACGGGTTAATTATTTCGCCGAAACTTCGTTGACGACCTTTAGGCTGATGTAGTGATTGGCCATTTCTTCCACGAGCGGCCGGATCTGCTTAAGCAGGGCTGTGATCTTGGGCTCCGTCACACCGTCCTCCTGCCCCTCGGGTGTTTCCGCAAAGAGGCGATCGAATCCATATGACAGTCGGACGAAGTCCACAAGTAGCCGATGTGCCTCGCTCACCAATGGGTCCGACTCTGCAGTCGGGCCGTCGTCGACGACCGTCACGCCGCTGCAGTCGGCATACATCACCGGCCCGTCCCCGACCCCATGGCCGCTCAGGCTGTACGCACGAAACAGAAGCTTCCCCTCCATCACGACCAACACTCGTCCGATCGTCTCGCTATCGTAGCAGATGATCGATCCCACACGCACCTCGCGCTTTCCGGTGTCATCGAGAGCGGCGGCAACTTGGTGCCGCGTACGCAGCCGCTTCGCGCGGGGCTTCCTCTCGCCGCTGGGTGCGACCCCGGCCGGTGTCGAATCGCGGTCCATGTACACGTTCGGGCCGTCGCCACCACCGTTCAGATTCCTAATCATCCTATTCTCCTTGTCGTGCCCTCCGCCGGACCGCGACCGCGGCACCGACGTGTCGGGCGATTGATGTGTTGGCGCGAGTCTGCCAATCTAGCGCCGGTCGCGCCAGTAATTCAGAAGATTTCAACAGGCCCAAAGGACGAAGGCCGATCGGCAACGCGCCCCACCGGCCCTCGTCTGCTACGTGTGTGTTGAGTCAGTTCAATTCCGGACGGATGCCTCGCGAGGGAGAAACCGGTGGAGGTGGCGGTGGTGGGCTCAGCTCTTCGCTGTCGATCTCCGCCACCACGATCGGAGAGTTGTAGTGCTGGACCAATTCAAGCATTAGCAAAATGACCGTCCGGAACCCAGCGGCGGTCTTTTCTTCCAAGACCTCGTCCCTGACGCCATCGGGCGTAACTTCCTTCAGCATGTCAAACTCGTGGTGCAGCCGCAGCAATTTCCGGTGCATGTCCAGTGATCGTCCCAGCACGGCCTCGGACGCCTTCGGGGTTGTCTCATTCGTCGCCATCGTCCACCTCCTTCTCACGGTACTGCTGCTTCAGGTTTTCCAAATAGCGGATCCCGGCCTCCTCATGCATGTCCCGGGTCATCCAACGTCCGTCCCAGCACTCCATCTCGTGGACGTGCCTAAGGTGATCCCACAACCGTTCGTCCTTCTTGTAGGGGCGGGTGCAGATCGGGCAGACCCACGGCTTCGGCCCTGGGTGCTCGACCAGCGTGTACCCGTCCGCCGGCATCCCCGGCGGGACCGGCTGGCGCAGGCGCCGCGCCGCTTCGGAAATGTCCGCCTCCAGCGCCGCCATTTCTTCTTCGGGCAGGGATTCGATGATGACTTGGCGGCAGTAGCTCACGGCCCGCCGTCGGATGTCGAGTCCGTAGCGCGCGCAAACGAGGATGTGGTGGTCGTCGACGATCAGGGCGCCGGCGGTCTTGCCGTCCTCCTCGTCCCGGATGATGTCGTTCGTCAGTTCCACGGTGATGCCCCATGGATCCGGACGGTTCTTGGGTTCTTTCTGTGGCATAACTTGTTTCCTTTGAGAGAATTGGACTCAGGCGAGTTGCTCCCGCACCCGCTTGTAGAGCCAGACCGGCAGGACGATCCAGTACGTCTGAAACCCGACTTGGCTCCCGAGGAGGACCCTCGACTGTGGCACCCAAGCCGACTTTGTGATCAGGTGGATCGGATCCGAGCACGGCGCCGCGATCCTGTACGCTTTGGGTGTGGTCGCCAGCAGTCGAAACGTCACCATGACCTTGTCATGATCCAACGCACCGACATGGAGGATGGGGAGTGGCATGGTCTGTATTCCCTGTATGAATAATGAGTTGAAACGAGAGGCCGCCCCCGCCGCGCCTAGACGGCGCGACGGAGGGTGGGGAATACCTCGCCGATGGCTTCTGTAATCCGCCGTGTGGTCTCGACTGCCGCCTTGATGTCCTCCGACATCCGGCGATCGTCCTCGCGTGCGGCGAGCTCGTTGAGTTCGGCCTCGGACAGCTCGGTGTCGAACCGGGCGACGTCGGCCATGAATTGGTCGAAGTCGTCGGGGAGTCCGGTGGAATGGAACGATGAAATCGGGTCGTCGCGTGACGGTTCGTCGTGGACGCCCGCAAGGGGATCACGTAGCATGGAACACCTCTAAAGTTGGCCCCACTCGCGACGATCCGCCAAGACAACCGCGCGTGGGGCTGACCTATTTAATAGGAGGAGTGTACATGTAGGATTTGACAATGTCAATGCACAATTTGACAATGTTTGAGTTGATTGTGTACTCTATGGTGCCATGCTCGACATTGAAAAGATTAAAGAGCTTCGAATGAAGAAGGGTATGACGCAGGAAGAGGCGGCAAAGGCCGCGGGCCTTTCGAGTCGTCAGGCGTGGCACAACATTGAGGCGGGGCGACAGCCGAAAATACAGTTGGACATTCTGGAGAATGTCGCGAAGGCTCTGGGCGTGAAGGCTAAGGACTTGCTGAAATAATCTTCAGTCTAGTGGAGGACGAAGAGCCAGATAAACAAGCCTGTCCCCACGATGATGATCCCGATCGCGAGTCGGCGGCGGAACTCGGGGCGCTGGTGCCAGGGGAGCATGGGGGGATGGTAACGGCGTTACCGCCGGAGGTGCAATCATACAATCAGATCGTTCGGCTGTCCGTACGACACCGATTTCCAGTTCAGTCCCTCGTAGGGCGGACTTTCTCCCCGACTCATGCCACATATGACCTCGTCGCGATCCCGCATTATTGATCGTGGCGGCGGCCAATTCATCCAGTCCCGCCGTTGCTTCACGCAATGTTGGCGATGCCAGCGCCGTCAGGACTGGGTCACCATCCGTCGCGGCACAGCGAAACTCAATCTCGGCAAGGTTGCCACCCAGATCCATGACCGTCTGGATCTCGTCGAGCATCAGGCACTCATAGTCCCACCCCGGACGTGACGCACCGACTGCGATCATCCGGATCTGCCGCTCTTTCCAGAGTCTGTTAAAGCGGTGGTGAACGCAAAGGCCGGCCCCTTCGTAAGCCGCTTTGATCCTCCGCACCAAGTCCTCTGATGGTTCGCGCCCAGTTCTAGTCATTTGGCCCCTGCGCGGGCATTGGACTGCTTTTTCGAGCGCCCGAGAACGACGGACTCCAGCGTCGGATATCTCGACACTTTGTCCTGCCATTTCAAGCGGTCAACAATACCCATATCGCAGTATTCCTTCTGATATTGGTACCACAGCAGACCAGCGTTTTCGTCCGTCGCCTCAACGCGCCCATGCCCTAGATACCGACCCGCCTTATCCATCGCGTATGCGATTTCCGAGCTACAGCTCACAACTGCCATCTGTCGGATCAGCGCATCGAAGAAAACATTGAAAGCCGTCGGTCGTTCGTTGCGTGGTATAGTGTGAAGGCGCTCTACAACATCCGAATCGATGCCAGCAGTTATGTCCTCGTATTGTCCGACACGCTTTCGTTTCGGATCATCCGATGAGTCGCCTCCGTCGTACTGATCCATATAGCTGCCCCACTCCCAGCCTCGGCCCAACCACGAACGAATCTCTTCGGGTATACACGCGACCGGGAAATCGACGTTGCCGTACGTCGCTTGAAGAAGGAATACACAACGATTCATGTCCCATACCACGTTGGTAAGTTCGACGCCTTGACCATCGGCTAACTCGTCCCATTCCGAATTGTGTAGGAACAGCCCCTTGCAAGGCGCAAACGGGAGCTGAAATCCGCGGGTAAGAACAATTCCAAAATCCGAGTCCTGCATCGGCGGTTCGTAGACGAGGTGAATGTCGATCTCACAATCAAAGAGCGTAGCCATTTGAACCTCCTATTGATGTGAATCACGGACGCGGAAAAGGATCGCTGGTAGAACTCGGCAATTACATGATCCCAGCCTAGCACGGGGACCTCAAGGAATAGCAATAGCTGGACAAGCATACGAGTGCGATTTTTCTTGTGCGCCGGTTCTTGGGTCCTGTACCATCCACGCGCAATTCACTGACGGCTTACTTTATTGCCAACTAGGAGAGCGGGTCATGCCCACCGAGGGTCAATTAGTTCTCGAACGCCTTTTAGAACGCCTCATGGCCGGCCTGATGAACGGCCCCGGCCTCAACTGTCGCCCGCATAACAGCCGCCAGCGACTTGATTTAGCCGCCCTCGCGAAGCTCCAAGACCTATCCCCGTCCAAGATCCTCCCGGCGCTGCTCAGCGACGCGAAGAGGGTCAAGGTCACCGCCCGTGTCCCGGCGCCGGTGAAAGCCATTGCCGGCGATGCCCCGCGCCCCGACGACGAACAGAAGGACCGACCGGAGCAGAAGGCGTGGCTCGAGCAACAAGCCGTCTTCACCAAGCTCCGCAACGTCATCGAGGACGGCAAGACCTACGAGCAAGACACCGGCGTCCACGTGCTCAGCATCGGGTTCCCGCTCCTGCGCGTGCCGCCCAACGCCCTCTCCGGCCCCGGCGCAGGCGCCTCATCCCGTCGCATCCTCGCGCCCGTCGCGTTCATCCCCGTCGAAGTCACGATCAAGCGCGGCGTCGCCCAATCGATCGAACTGGCCTGCCGCGGGTCCGGAGTCGACCTCGTCGAACCGAACGCGGCGCTCCTGGCGTGGCTCGACCAGCAGCAGAAGCACGCGGATCTCCCGGAAGTGTTCAACGACCCGTCCGGCGAGGATCCCTGGCGCGAAATCTCCGAGCTAGTTCGCCGCGTCTGCACCGTGATCGGGATCGAGCCGCCGTCCCCCTTCGCGGCGAACATCGGCTCCGACGCCGAAGAGGTCCCGTTGCAGTCGGCTCCCAGGGCGGACGAGGGGGAACGTGCCGAGATCGTCCTTGCCGCCGTCCTTGGGCTCTACCCAATGGCCAACCAAGGACTGATCGAAGACATGAAGGCGCTCGCTGCCGGTGAACCGCCGAAGGGCCCGATCGAGAGCTTCCTCCGCGCCAGCGCCTCCCTCAGCGGGGGAGATACCGAACCCCAATGTGGTGTGACTCAACCGAGCACGGGGAAGCCGAAGCGACGGATGCGCCGGTTTGAAGACGAACGCCTTGTCGCACAAGCCGACCCATCACAGGCCAAGGCCGTCCGGATGGCCCGGGAGTGCCGCGGGCTTGTGGTGCACGGTCCGCCGGGAACGGGCAAGAGCCAGACGATCACCAACGTCATCGGCGACCACCTCGCGCTCGGCCAACGCGTCCTCTTCGTATGCGACAAGCGCACCGCCTTAGATGTCGTATTTAATCGCCTGAAGCACCTTGGGTTAGGTGACCTCTGCGCGGTCGTACATGATCCCCAGCGCGACCAGCGAGATCTCTACCGCGCCGTACGCAACCAGCTCGAAGGGCTTGCCGAGGCGAAGACCAATGCCGACGCCGAGCACCAATTATCCCGCGCCGACGCCGAGCTGACCCGCCTTCACGGGGAACTGACCCGATATCACGCGGCGCTGATGGAGCGCCAGCCCGACCAGCGGTTGTCCGTCCACGACCTCATCGGCGAATGGCTGGCAGCCCCTGCGTCTCCCGTCAAGCTGGACCAGGAGATCACCAAAGTACCGATCGACGAGTTCCGCGCCGTCTCGACATCGCTTCGGGATCTGCTGGACCGTGCCCGCTCTTCGGACTATCCGCGAAACCCCTGGCGGGACGCCGTCGGCGTCTCCCTTCAGGAGTACCTGTCGCGGTCAATGACGGATATTCGTGAGGCCGTCCGGTTCGCCGCGGATGCCGCATCGGCCGTTGACGGGACGCTCGTCGAGACGATCCCACCGTTTACGACCGATGGCGCCAGCCTTGAAGAACAAGCGGTGGCCCGAGTCGATCTCGCGGCCCGGCTGGACGGCCTGCTGGCTGAGGTACCCGCGGAGGTGCGGTCATACTGGGCCGGACAGTCGCCGGCATCGGTTCGGAAGGCGTCGCAGAGGCTGGACGAATCGCGCGCCACGCTGGAACGGGCGAGGTCCAAGCCGCTGGATTTCGAACTCCGATCGACCATTGGCGCCGCAGTTCCCGTCATCTCGGCACTGGGCCAGAACATCTCGGCACTGGCCGAATACCTTGAGATCGCCACGAAGTGGTACGCGCCGTTCTGCTCCAAGCGCAAGAAGGCCGCGCGCGACGTGCTTTCTGCCTATGGCTTGCAGCTCAATCCCGATAACGCGACCCGCGCCAAGGCCTTTGTCGAAGCGCTGCGGGACCGGATGTCGCTGAGCCAGGTCTACTGCGAACTGTCGGCCCGACAGCCCCTTCCGTTGGTGCCGGACGAGGAGCTGGATGCCGGCATGACGCACCATTCCGCGGCCGTCGCGTTCATCAACCATGTCATCTCGACACCCGCGATTGCCCCGCTCGAGGTGCTAGCCCGGGACGCGATGCGGGACGATTCACAGGCGGGGACGTTGACGGAAGCCCTTCGACTGTCGGCCCCTCGGGCGTCGGCTATCGACACGTGCCTCGCCAGCCTTCATGCGATTGGCATCATCAACCTTGAATGGATCGCCGGGACGAAAAAGGACTTGTGTGCCGGCGGGGTCGTGTCGAAGCGGGCGCAATCCTTGGCCGACGCGCTCGACCAGCTCGAGAACGTCGTCCGCGTTCGAGAGGGATTGCCGAAGTTACCGGCCGCGATTCGGAAGAGCGCCGAAACCCTCATGGGGGCGTCCGTCGAACCGGAGATTGCGGTTGCCGTCATGCGTCGCGAGGTGGTGGCCGGCGAAGTACGGCGGCGGCTGTCCGCCGACCCGCACTTGCAACAGGCCGACGCGCGACATCTGGAGACTGTGTTCAATCAGTACCGGGGATTGGAGCAGCGCAAACTCACATTGGTGAAAGAGACCATCGTCCATCGCTGGACTGCGTTACAGAAGCAGCGCCTCCTGGCACTCACCGGCACCCGGCTCAATTCGCTTGGCGCCGAAGTCAAACGCCGGTTTACGCTGACGGGCGAGCGGGCCATGCGTCTCCGCAAGGTGGTCGAGGTCGGCCGGAATACGGAGGGCGGGGATCCGTTCTTCGACCTGCGCCCGGTCTGGATGGCGAGCCCGGAGACGGTGGCACAACTGTTCCCGCGGGAAGCACTGTTCGATGTCGTGATTTTCGACGAAGCGTCACAGTGTAAGTTTGAGGAGGCGATGCCGGTCCTGACGCGCGGGAAGCGCGTCGTGATCGCCGGCGACCAGCAGCAGCTGCCGCCGTCGCGGTTCTTCGAATCAGCGGTCGTCTCCAGCGACGAGGATGAGGCGGAGAGCGACCAAGAGCTGTTCGAATCGCAGCAGGCCAACACCGAAGACCTCCTCGCGGCCGCCCTCAAGCTGGAAGTGGACGAGGCCTACCTGAAGGTCCACTACCGGTCGCGGTCGGCGGACCTGATCGAGTTCAGTAACCTGCACTTTTATCGCTCCGAACTTCAGGCCATTCCCGGCCACCCGGCGAACACGATCCGGTTTGCTCCGCTGACGCTCGAACGGATCGACGGCGTGTACGATAAGGGCGTCAATTCCATTGAGGCCGAGCGCGTGTGCCAGATCGTCCGCGACCTCCTGAAGCGGGCCGACCCGCCATCGATCGGTATCGCCTGCTTCAACGTCAACCAGCGCGACGAGATCCTCGACAAGCTGGACGAACTGGCGGCGGCCGACGCGGATTTCGCCCGCCGGCTGGCCGAGTCCCGCCAGCGGGTGGGCAAGGGGTCGTTCGAGGGGTTGTTCGTCAAGAACCTGGAGAACGTTCAGGGCGACGAACGCGATCACATGATCATCTCGACGACGTACGGTCCGGACGACAAGGGCCGGTTCTACCGTCGCTTTGGACCTTTGGGGCGAGCCGGCGGGGGACGGAGGCTCAACGTTTTGGTGACTCGGGCGCGGCACGAGGTGCACTTGGTGACGTCGATCCCGGCCGAGCACTACCGCGCCCTTCCGCCGGTTCCGCCAGGGCAGACTCCGAACGGGGCATGGCTCCTGTTTTCCTACCTGCAATACGCCGAGCAGCTCCAGGAGCAGTACGAGATGGTGCACCGGATCCTGTCGCAATCCGGACCGGAGGTGCGTGCTAGTTGCAACGTGAGGCAGGGCGTCAAACCGACCTCGCGCTTCGCCGAGGCACTAGGCCACACGCTGGCGGCGAGCCAGAACCTTGGGAGCGAGGTGCACTGGGGCAACGACGGGTTTGGCATCGACGTCGCGATCCGCCACCCGAAGCGGGCCGAGGACGTCGCCGTCGGGCTGTTGTGCGACTGGTCCCGGTTCGAGCAGGCCGAAGACCCAGTCGAATGGGACGCCTTCCGAACGACGGTGCACGAGAGCCAGGGCTGGGTGCTCCACCGATTGTGGACGCCGCACTTCTTCAGGGATCCCGAGCTAAAGCTACGCGAGATCCGCGGCGCGGTAGAGGAGTTTCTGGCCAAGGAGCCACCGCGGGACGACCTCTTATCTGTACCATCCTAGCGGCTTACCCTGTTCATCGTAGAGACAATTGCGTCGGGATCAGAAACTCGGGCCGGCTTTTGCATCGGAACAACCTATATTTCTGAGGTGTTACGCACGGCCGACATTTCCAGATCGCGTGCCACAGTGTTCGAACACGATGTTAGCCTGGCGACATTGGAAACAAATTGCGCCTCATCGGCGAGGTCGATTCCAGGAATGAATGACGACGCTCCTGCTTCATTAAACAGACCGCCATTAATGTCGTATGCCGGAACATCGACCATAAGAATCCTACGCAGTACTTGAGAGGCGCCATTCCACTCGTCGCGTGCGTTAAAAGGGGCCAATGGCGTCGGCAGCGCTACGGGATAGAAATCAATCGTCGTTGCGGGCGGCATTAAGAATACGGTCTTATATAGCAGACGCATGGCAAGGAGATGCTCTATCTCCCACGTGGTCCACCGAGAATCAAATGGTGTTACGAGCACTAAAAGGCTGTGCTGGGCTAATCGCTTAAATGTCGACTGCCAGTTAGCCGTGTCTGCGGGGACTACCACCCCGCCGTGTGACATCGTCAACGAGACCATGGGGCCGATACAGGAGACGGACTCTGCGACCCAGTGCTCAAACTCCACGTATTGCCTGTGAAAATGGTAGTCGGAGTGCGCGAGTACCGGCACGTGCCTCGGATTAGCCGCATAGAGTCGACCGCCTGCCGCAAATGGTCGAAGGTATAAGACGAAACCCGGGCCGATCGACGACGCCTCGATATCAGCAATTATATTGGTGTCGCGATCGAGTCGTTGACGGCGTCGATCCTCTTCTCCCCGCCGGATCACCTCTCGTCCATGCTCGGATAGTGCAGCGGCGACTCTCCCAAGGATCAGGAGAAGAATGACGTCGGCAATGATTCCGATATTCGACAATGGAATTGCGGCCAATGCGAAGATGCAGACTGCGGTCGCCGCTGTCCCAAATACGAAAGACGTTATCTCATTTTCATGCGATCTGCGCGCGACCGTCCATCGGTTCCAGTTTTGTTGGCCAGCCGCCCCCATCAGCCGGCGTGGCCACGAGGGATTTCTCCGCTTGTAGCAGGCGATCGCCTGCCTAACGGCGACTCCGGTCGTTGCTAACGTGGCGGCGGCAATCGTTCGTCCCCACGATGATGATGTGATCCGATTACCGGCAATGACGCCAATAGCGAACGGCGGACCGACGAATAGCAACTCTAGGAGCAGCTTCCGAAACTGCCGGGGTCCCATCGTCGCGCACCCTCCGGAGTACCAGCTCTAACGCCGTTTGATCTGGAGTTCAAGCAGTCAAGAACCGTCGATGCGTATAATAGCCATCGATGTGCGGCCGCGTCACCATCCGTCGCCCCCTCCGCGACTTCGAACGATCCTTCGGCCCCTTCGAAGAGATCAACGAACACGTCGACCCCGCCACCCTCTTCGGCCGCTATAGCGTCGCTCTTTCCCGGTCCGTGCCCGCCCTGATCGTTGACGACAAAGGCCGGTTGCTCCCGGCGATGACTTGGGGATTCAAACCGTCGCGAGCTGCGGGGTCATTCGCCCCGATCAACGCTAGGGCGGAAGGCGTGGCGTCAAGCCAGGCGGATTTTGATCCTCCGGTGTCGTGCCGTGACGCGGCCCACTGTCCTTTGTGCCCCATCGGCTTTCACGATCCCCGCCTTCGGTGACGTGGACGACATGGGTTGAAAATGCATCACATGGATCGGTAGACAGAGCGATCCGAACACATTATATGGGTTCCCATTTTTAACCTTGCGGGAACCCCTGCCACATGATCTTAGCTGTCGATGACAACCGTGATGCGCGTGAGTTCTTAGCGATCCTCCTGCGCAAACAAGGTTATGTGGTCCACACCGCAGACGGCGGTACGTCTGCCTTGGAGATCGCACGGAAGCATTTGCCCCGCCTCTTCATACTGGACGAGCAGATGCCGGGGATGACCGGGACGGAACTTCTGGCACGGATCAGGGCGGACGCGAGCTTGGCCCAGGCGAAAGTGATCTTCCTTTCAGCGGCCTTCGAACACGGGAACACGAAGAAGGCGTTGGAGATGGGGGCGTTGGATTGGTTGGTGAAGGGCATACACGGCCCAGCCCACATCATCGCATCCGTTTCTCGGGCACTCGCCAGTTAGCGCAACAGGCGGGCAATCCCAAACGTGTGAACGCGGACGAGCGACCGAGACCCCCATCAGTTGGCGAGCCGCTTGCGGCGAAGGAGCAGCGGGAGGGCGAACACGGCCGTGAGACAGGTAGGTTCGGGGGTGATGACCGTGATCAATCCGCGGAGGTCTTGGGACCCGTTGAAACCGTCGCTAAAGCGAACGATGAGCGTGTAGTCGTTGGCTGCGACGGGAAGTTGAGTGACGGTCAGGGAGCCTCTGCCAGTGAGGACGGTCGCTTGGACGGAGAGGGGTTGGAAGCCAGGAAGGCCGGGGGAAAGGTCGCTGAAGACGGACGAGAAGGCGTCGAATCGAATATCGTTGGGGACGGGTTGCGGCCAGGTGGGAGTCCAGTTGGTTGGCGGGAGGTGGGTCACGCCATCGAGCGTGGAGGAGAGGAGCGTGGGGAAGTTGTTCCCACTATGCCGGCCGACGGCGGCCCCGCCGGTATCGGTGTGCTGCCACTGGAGCGTCGAATCATGGATGATCAGGAAATCGTTGGAGTCGATGTGCCCGGTCACGTCGTAAACGAGGGTGGCGGCGTCTGCCGGTAATGTGCAAGCGCTGAGCGCAACAAAGACGGCTGCTGCAAAAAAGGGGGACCGCATGAAACTCCGCTCCGGGGTAAACGAAGCCTAATATAAGCGCCGGCCGGAGAAAATAAAGGAAATAGCGGGCAGGAGTCCTTCGCGCCGTAGCCAGCCGGGGGGTTCGGTGGCGATGGGACATAGAACGGAAAGACTTCAGCCAGGTGAGGATGAACAAAAGGGCCCCGGCGTCAGGTCGCATCGTGCGAAGACGCCGGGGCGGAACTTGCGATCGAGACCATACCCGAAACAGGGTACTCCAAGGAACAACGAATACCCGTTCGCCACAGCGTGGAGCTGCATCTTTCCAATATTGGCATGAGTGGGCCCGGGGCGTTTACGTCGTACTTCCATCCACCAAACTCTGGGCTCAGGAGTTACCCAAAGCACCCATCGGGGCTGGCGCGCACTTTGCCCAAAGCCCTCCCGAATCCCACCGACACTGTCAGGGAAGACAGGCATACCAAGGTGCTGAGGGTCTGCGTTGACACGAACCACCTTGAGCGGGCAGGGCTGCGCCGGCGGTGGGCCGGAGGTGAACCATGGCGGCAGCGGCATCAAGGTCGATGTGGAACGGGGCGATCACGTTCGGGCTGGTCACGATCCCCGTGAAGCTCTACCCGGCAGTTCGGCAGGAGCGAATTAACTTCCACCTGCTCCACGATCAGGACCAGGTCAGGCTCAAGCAGCAGATGGTCTGCCCCGCCCACGGCAGCCACGGCCAAGAGGTTCACCCTGAGCATCGCGTCAAGGGGTTTGAGGTCGCGCCCGATCAGTACGTCATCGTCCAGGACAGCGAGCTTGAGGCGTTCAAACCGACCGGCTCGCGCAGCATCACCATCGAAGCCTTCGTGCCCTTGGAAGAGATCGACCCCCGGATGTACGACAAGCCGTATTACCTCCTGCCAGCGGAGAACGGGGCCAAGAACTACGAACTGTTAAAGCAGGCGATGGTGAACAAGAAGCGGGTGGCGGTGGCCCGGTTCGTCATGCGGGGCAAGCAATACTTCGCCGCGCTCAGACCCATCGGAGACGTCCTCTGCCTCTACACGATGCGGTACTCCGACGAGGTGATCCAGGTCAATGATGCGGAAGTGCCGGATGTGTCTACCGTGAAAGTCGATCAACGGGAACTGAACATGGCCGTTCAGCTCGTCGATTCCCTAGAAGCCGACTTTGACCCATCGGAATACAAGAACGACTTCATCCAGCGGGTCAAGGACCTGATCGAAGCGAAGGCGAACGGCAAGACGGTTGACCTACCGGCCGCACCGAGGCGGACAGCGACGAAGGCGCCCAGTCTCCTCGGGGCGCTTGAGGCGAGCCTCGAACATGTCAAAGGGAAGACCGAGGGCAAGGCCAAGGTGGGCGTCCAGATTCACACCAGGGCACACCGCGCCCACCGACGGAAGAAATGACGTTCCAGTGTCCGCACCGGGCCCGCTAACCTGAGCGGGGATTCAGAGGAAAACCAATGGCAAAGACTGCATCCAAGAAGAAGAGTACGGCTGGCCGCAAGTCATCGGGGAAGCGGGAACTGATCAAGCCCAAGGATGACGCGAGGTTCATCCGCAGGGACGCCAAAGGGCGGATCAAGGAGAGCGACGACATGGGCAGGTCGCTGAAACAGGATCGCCGAAAGAAGGCAGCGAAGAAGGTCAAGAGTGGATACGGGGATAGGGGAGACCGATAACGGGGATTAGTAACTGTGGCTGCGTGCCGCCAGGTAAGACCGCGCTGGATTACGCCAAGCCCAGTCATCCCTCCCCTCGCTTCCCCAATCCTTCAGGTCTGCCCGTAGCTTCCCAATCTCGGTTGGGAGTTCCGCTGGCGGGATGGTCAGGAGGGTAGCAAGGCGCGCGTCCAGAAGTTCACCTAGGCCACCTTCAAGGGACTCTAAGAGGCCCCGCAGGATGTCCTCGACGTAACCTTTCATCCGATCGGCGTCTCTTGCTCCCGCAGCCCTCTGGATCGTCATGCCGGCCTTCACGGACCTGAACTTGGACTTCACGTCAACGCGGAGTCCCGAAGGTTGGATTTCGATGGCTTGGGTAACGATCCGGTCCTTCAACTGCTGACGCTGGGCGGAGAGAGTTTCGGTGTCCATCGCCGGGAGCGTAGAACGGAAACTGGTTAGGACAATGGCTAACGGAAGTCCGTTTGGACGAGGACAAACAAAAGAGCCGGCCTGCCGCTCAGGTGCCCCATCGCCTCAGCCGCTACCTGCTCCGTCTGGGTTTCTTCCTGGGCCGGGCCCGTCCCGGCTTATCCTTCCCCTTAGCCCATTCCCGTGTTCAGCCTCTTTGCGTAACGGCCCGGTGGGCAATCTGGTGTCCACCGTCCCTTGTTCGGTTCTCGCTGAGACGGACCTTTGGGTGGCCGGACGGGGTCTCAAGGGTTTCATTGAGGTTCCTTTCCTTCTCCCCCGCGCCTGTCCTCAGTCTGGCGAGGCGCCCTGCAGCCGTCAGCGGACAAATTTCGGTATGATGCAGGCGGTGCGTCGCGCCATCCAAATCCTTCCGCTCGTCTCCCTCGCCTGCTCCGTAACCCTCTGCAGCCTGTGGGCTGTGAGCTACGCCCGGTGGATCGGAGGTGGCTACGTGTTTGCAGACTTCACCGAATGGTACGCAGTTGCCAACTGTGGAACGTTCACGGCGGTGCGCTCGATTGCCACGTACCCTGGCTGGGAAGGTACGATCTCGATGCCGGATAGAGCTGTGGATTGGGCGGTGGAGTACCCCGACGGCTGGCACATCGCGGGATTTGGCGGGGAGGTCAAGCGACGTGATCCGACCTGGGAGAGGAATCATGTCGTGGTTTGGTGCCCGCTTTGGTTCCCGGCCATGCTCGGCGCGATTGTTCCTGTCCTCTGGTGGCGTCGGAAACGGAGGGCTTCGCGTGTGGGGTTCCCGGTGGAGGTGGCAGCGTGAATGTCGCACCGGACATGAGGAGGAAGATCGAGAGTGCAAAGCGATGGATCGAGGATCATTTCCGGGAGAATCCGACGCAGGAACAAATCGCCGCTTCCCTCGATTCCAACCCGCTGTATCTCTCCCGCATGTTCAATCACGTCTACGGGAAGACTCCTAAGGAGCTCGTCGCGGAACTCCGCTACGGCGAGGCGACCAAGAGGATGAAGGCCGGCGTGCCTCCCGTGGAAGCGTGGAAGGGCTTGGGGTGGTCCAGCGCCGGCGCGTTTTACGCTGACTACCGTAAGCGGTTCGGCAACACTGCTGAGATTCCCGCCCGGATGCCAGCGGTTAGGACAAAAGTTGACGTTACGCCCGCGATGGTCGGGAAGGTCGAGGCAGCGCTGCGATGGATCAAGGCCAATTATGCCAAATGCCCTTCGCTGAAAGACGTGTCGAACGCGGTGGACGCTCCCTCATTCTACCTCCATAGGAAGTTCAAGCTCGTTACGGGGACGACGATCAAGCGGCACATCGACGAGCTGCGATGTGCTGAGGCCGGGCGGATGCTGGACAACGGGAAGGCCCCGCGAGAGGTCGCCAGCCGGCTATCGTTCTGCAGCGTGCAGCACATGAACGATGTCCTTAAGAAACGAAAGAACGCGCCGATGGCAAAACGATGACCACCACCACCCGAGCCATCCTCGGCCGCATTGAGGGCATCGGGTACCTCGTCAAAGAGTTTCGCATCAACGGGACGGTGGAGTTCCATGCGGTAAAGATCCCGGAAGGGGAGCCGGTTCACGTCGCCAGGTGCAACGACGGGGACGGGGAACTGGAGACGTATCGTGCGGCGTGTTTGCTGGAGAGGGCGGTGGGAATGGAGCTTAAGTGATGGTGGAAAAGGCGATCGCCCTTACTTCCGTTTCTCGTAAACCTTGTTTCCGCTCTTGCTGTAATGGTACTGGCCGCCGCGCGGACCCGTGTAAGTCGGTATCCCCGTGGCAGTCTGGCCGGTCTGTGCCTCCCCGTTGCTAGGCCGATCATTTGTCGCCTGCGCCTTTGGCTGCAACTTTGCTGCGCGAGTGGTCGCGCCCGGTACTGCTCCGCGAACGCCGACGCCATCGCCTGGCGTATCTGTGTCCGCCGCCACGGGCGTGGCGGAAGCTTCATTGTTGATCGCGGCGAGCTTTAGTTGCAGATCCACGACGATCGCCCGGAGGCGCGCGTTCTCGATCTGCAAGGCGGCGACCTGATCGGCCAATGAAACTGGCTGGGTGGCCGCGGCCGCGCGTTCCGCCTGCCTTTGCTGTAAACGCTGATAGGCCTCGTCGGTCGATGCGGCCGCCTGCCCAAAGACTGGGACCGCGATCAGCAACAATGCAATCGATGTAAGTATACGCACAGCGCCTCCAACGAGATGGGTGGGCGAAGCCTATCCTAAGCGAGCTATTTTTCGCAACTTTTGGGGAGGTGCACGCCGCGGGGTTCGGGGCAGGTGTCCGGCGGCGGGATCCGACGACCCCTGTACGCCATGTCGCGTGTGGACAAGCAGTTCGGTGCCGACTTGGGTTGGCGCGACGATTAGCGTGATCCCGCCGGTTTAGGGGGTGGCGCCGGCGGCTTCTCCGCCCTAAGGGCTGCTGCTGCCCGATCAAACGAAAAACGCCCGCCGGAGTCCAGCGGGCGCAAACGTTGGCAACATGAGATTACTTTTCGCGGCGACGGGCGATTGCGGCATCCGTAGGGCCGAGGCCGTATTTCGTGAGGATCCGTGCCACCACGCTAGTCGTTCGGTGCTCGGCCTTGTCCTTGAGCTCCTTCGCTTCGATCCGCTTCTCGATCTCCGCGTACTGCTGCTCGGCGCGCTCAATATCGCTATCAGTGATCACGAGCTGCATGACCCTCTCCATCGGCTTGGGATGCTAGTAACTTTAATACGTCAGCCTCAAAAAGCAAGCGGCTGCCAAATTCCTGCAATTCCATCTCTAGCAGGTTACGGAACTCCTCGGTGTCTTGGAACGTGCCTTTTCGATCACTGTCGGCAGTAATCACCGGGAATGGCGTCACATCGTCCAAGGCATAACCGTATGCGCATATTGACTTTATGCGGGCTCTCTGTGGCTCGTCAAAGTGTTCGTAACGATTCCGATCTTTCGCCCGTAAGGCGCCTGTGTTGGGCACGACGAGCAACCCGCCCTCTTTGGCGGCGCAGATGGCCAGGCACTTGCGTCGCGCATTATTTAGTTTGAAGCAGTCAGCATGTTGATTCTGGGGGGTGGTTATGCAGTTGCTATTGCGACCATCGTAAGAGAATTGGAGCACCAATCCATCACGAGCCGGCGCCGGTAGGAAGATCGCGATCCGGAGGCTACCTTTCTTGCCGATCAGCTGTCGAACCGCCTTGTGCAAGCAGATCAGATTCAAAGACATCTGACCCTTCGGGTCGAGTGCTTCGGCAAGTTCTCCGGCCTTGAGCACGCCAACATTTTGTTCGACGCCCCTCACCGCGTCCCGGATCCGCTGTGCTTTACTGTTGACGATTTCTCGGATGCTTTGTCGTCGCTGCTCCTGTCGCTCAAGCACCTCCGCCAGCTCCTTGATTGCCTCCTCGTTCTGACTATCTAACCTCTCGCTGAAATAAATAATCCCCGTGAAAAACACCTGGGCCGAGAACGAGACGATCAGAAGCGAGACTTTCCACCATTGCCAGCCATCAAATTTGCCATCAAACATCTCCGCGAAACGAATGGCCGAAGCGAATAAGGGCGTTAAAACTGTTGCCGCCCACACGCCTCCGTTCACCACGCGGCGTCCAGCGGAAGTCTTGAACCAATCAACAAAGCGACGCTTGTCCGAGTGAGCCCACATCAGCGCCATGGCACAGATGACAAAAAGCAGGCACGGCACTAGCCACAGGAGCGGCAACGTCACGGGTTGTGTGGTGGCCTCGGCAACGATGTGCGGCATCGCTGGCAACTTTAACCAATGCCCTGTCACCAATCCATGGTACTCATCGTTATCGGCGCGAACCTTCTATGCATCCGTCACCCAAACCACACCCTCAATCCCCTGGTCGCCACCCCCTTCACCCACTCCACCGTTGGCGTCCGCGCGATCCCCAGCGCCTTCCTCACCGCGCCGTTCTCTTCCAAAAGCCCCACAAGCCCCTCCGCATCGACCCGCTCCTTCTTCATCAGCGCCAACATCGCCGCGACCTGCGCCGGCTGATACCCGCCTAGGTACCGCCGACAATTCCCCTCGGCGAGCGTCCGAACGTTCTCAACCCACTCCGCCAATGTCGGCTCCTCCCCACAGTCCGTATGCGTGGAATCGACGTATCCCGGCTTCGCTCCGCCCAAGTCCCGGTAGAACCGCCGAGACCGCGCCTTCCAGACGTCGAGACACTGGCGGCCGACGACGAGCTCGATGTATGTGCTGTACTTCGCCTTGTCCGGGTTGAACTTCGGGTGCGCCTGCAGCGCCGCCTTGAGGCCCTCCTGAACCAAATCGTCCTTGGTGATGTCGGGGTACCCGACAAACATCGACAGCTTCCGCCCCACCGCGTCCTTCACCAGCGGGCGAACTCGCTCGACATCGAACGGTCCCGTACCCTCGATCACGTCACCCATGCCGCCTCCTTGGATCATCGCCACCATCGCGCCGTACTCCTTGTCGCAGACGTCGATCACGCCGCCGCGGGTTGGGTCGACGCCGCCCGCTGCTGGGTCGCCCGCACCCACTTCCGGATCAGGTCCTCACCGGCGTCCTTGTCGATCCCGCCTTCCTTGATGCGCTGGCGGATCGCCCGGATCCGCTCTTCGGCTCGGCGCAGCAGTTCCAGCCGTCGTTCCAGGTCAACGGGCCGCTTCGCCATCGGCAGGAGTTCCCGCGCCTGAGCCTTCAGCGATTCGGCGCTGGCCGCATCGCCCTTTGCCTGGGCCGCCGATGCCGAGCGGGACAACTCGGAATACCGTTTCCGCGCGTCCATGTGGGCGTCCATCTGCTTCGTGAGGTCGTGGAGTTCCCGCGTGATCGCGAGGTCGGCGGGGGCCTGCATCCCAAGCTTGCCCAACGTCCGGTCCTGCACGTCGCGCGTGAGTTCGCCCTTGAGGATGCGATCGCGGGCCTCGTCCTTGAGCGCGCCGCGCTGGTCCGCCGGCGGCAACGCCTCCGAGGTCTTCGCGGAAACCTCCAGTTCCTTCTTCAGCCGGTCCGAGGTCGCGGCGTCCTTTCGGTCCTGCGCGGCCTTCATCTTCGCCGTGGTGTCGAGGTACCCGGAATAAAACCGCTGCAACTGCGCCAGCCGTACCGCCTGCGACTCGCTCAGGTTCTCGTACCCAAGTCGCTGCAGCCGGTAGCGTTCCCCAACCAGTTTGCGGACGTTGTCGGGGAGGCCGAGTCGGAACCGGGCCGCCTCTTGGTCTTCCAGATCCACTTTGGACCATTGGTCTTCTGCCATGCCGCGGTCGGAGACGCGGACGAGCTCTTTCAGGCCGGGGATATTGCCGAGGATCGCCTCGCCGGCCGTGCGCTTCGCGCCCGATGGTGTCCGCGTGAACCCGTCGACGGTCTCGCTGACGACGCCGAACTGACCGAGTTGCCAGCGGAGCATATCCTTGGCGGCGTACCAACCGCCGGCGTCGAAGCCGTCGCGACCGATGATGGGCTGATCCCTAAAGTCCTTGGGATTTCCGCCTGTCGCGTACTTCGTCCAGTTGTACGCTTCGGACAACACCGGGGACCAGCTTGGCGTCGCCGCATACCCCTGGCCCATGGTGTTCTTGATTCCATTCCACAATCCGCCGTCCGGAGCATCCAATAGCGACCACACCATCCCCGATAACCCGCGCCCCGTCTCATCATGCGGGAGCCGCAGGTAGACCGCCTTGCGTTCGTCTCCCTCCCCGGTCGTCCCCAACGGGATCACCGTGTAGTTCGCCAGGTCGTGCGCGGGGATCATCTTCATCATCGCGGCGACGCCGGCGCCGAACAGGCCGACCTTCGCCCCCTTCATCAGCACCTTCGGCATGACGTCCATCGCCATCGTCCGCAACCACCACCCGCCCGCCGTCCGCGGGCGCGTCCCCAGTTCGAGGTCCGCTCGCAAGCCCTGCGCCATCGCGTTGGAGTACATCAGCGCCGAGTTCGTGACGTCCGTCGCAAACCCGCGCCGCCGCAGGTTCGGCGTCCCGGCGTAGTTCCGCACGACGTACGACCGTTCCCGCGCCGGGACATTGGCATCTTCCAAGACGTGGTACGCCGCGACCTTCGGAAGCGTCTCCACGAACGTCTGCATGGTCTCCGCCGCCCCCATCAGCCGCCCCAACGTGTTCAGGTAGAACCTCCGGGCGTTGCTGGGTTCCGCCAGCCCGTGTTGCTCGAGTAGACGCTGGTACGCGCTCGAGTCGTCGGCCTCGCCGACCTGGTGACGGCTGAACGGCACGTCCAAGGCCTTGTCGGCGAGCATCCGGTCGATCGTGGCGTCGTCCATCCCGGTCGCGCGCCGCCACGCCGGTCCCTTGGCCCGCCAGTACGCCTGCAGGACCTTCCCGACCGATCCCCGGCTCCCTCCCATCAGGGCCCCGAGGTTCTTCACGGTCCGCCGGAAGTCGCGCTGCGGGTTGAAGACCGCGAACCGGGGCGAGAGCGTGATAAACAGCGGGTGCCGCAAATACGTCAACGTGCTCACGACCTTCGTGAGTTGGGTCAGCCCGCCGATGTCGTGCCGGTTGAACATCCGCACGACGTACGGATCCGCCTCGTACGCGACGGGGGTTCCGTCTTCGAGGACGACGAGGTTCTCCTTGCCGATCCCCGGCCGCGGCTCCGGGTGATGTTTGTCGATCTTCTGGGGCGTCCCGAGTTCATCCGGGACCTCTCGCCGGAGGAAGTCGCGGACCTCCCCCTTGGCCCGGTTCAGGTTGATCAATCGGTTCAGGCTCGCGGTTTTGAGAACCGTGGCCGTAAACGGGTTGGCGACCGCCTTGAACGTGCCGACCTGCTGGCGGATGCCGGCCGGGACGTACTCGTCGACGTGCTCGGCGACCGCGAACGCGGCATAGTTCCCCCGGTTTGGCTTGATCTGCGTCTCGAACCGCTCCCGGCTGTAGACCCCGGCCTCGACGGCGCGCTCGGCGGTCTCGAAGACGGCGTCGTGGAACTTCTCGACGGCCTTCTCCAGTACGGCCGTTTTCTCCGGCCCCAGCGTCTTCCTCAGGTTCGCCATCTGCGGCTTGGCCGTTAACTCCGTGTGTCCGAACGGGTTGGCGATCTCCGCCCGCTCGGTGGCGATCCGGTGCATCGCGAGGTACTCGCCGACGTCGTCCAGCGTCATCCCCGCCTTCGTAACGGGCTCGGCGACGTCGCGCTCCATGCGCCTCAGTAGCAGGTGGACGTCGTTGTTGCTGTACCCGAGTTCGTCGAGGGCGTACTGTGCGGCGAGGTTTTGCGGGGTGCGCCCGTCGCGCTTGACGGCTCTGGCCGTGAGGTCGGTGATGGGCTGCGCGTTGTCGTACAGGGCCTGCCGGATCGCGGCGACGACCGACTGCCGGGACTCCTGTCGCTCGCCGCGGCGGGCCCGGATCGTCGTCTCGGCGTCCGAAAACCCCTCTCGCAGATCGCTGCGACGCTGGGCGGCCAAGTCGTCCGGCGTGCCAGCGAGCCGGTCCTGCAGGTCCAGGAACGAGCGGAGGACGGTCGGCTTGCTGTCCATCGCGTCGAGGAAGGCCTTGTATGCCTTCGGGGCGCGGGCCTCGACGTCTCCGGGGGAGTTCAGCAGCGTGCTGACGAAGTCGGCGTAGAGCTCCGTGCCCTTACGGCGGTAGTCGCTGGTCATGTCCCCCGGACGCCACCACGCGGAGAGGTCCATCAGCTCCTGCCGGAGTTCCTTGTTGGTCGGGCCGTCGTCCCCCAGCGTGTTCTTCAGGAACCCCTTAAGCCGCCCGACGCCGGCGACGATGGGCCGCAACCCCTTCACGCGTGCGAGCACATTCCCGCGCGTGAGCGTGAGATCGTCGAGCCAATCAAAACCGTGGCCGATCTCGTGCGCGATAGTCTTGGCGAGCTGATAGGGGTCCGCCGGCGTCTTCGTGTCGATCGCGATCTCGCCGCGCCCGACGCCCCGAAAGATGCCGCGGGCGCGGGGCAGGTTCTTCACGTCGGGGAACGCCCCCATCAATTCTTTGGCGAGTTTCACCAGTTCCGGGGTCTCGATCGGCCGGATCGTCCGTCCGGCCATCTTCCCGCTGCCGCGACCTTCCTTCGGCTCGAAGTAGGCGGGGAAGTCGCTGGGATTGGCTGATTCACCGTCCCCGTCTGTGTCGAGGTGCTCCACCGTGGCGGGGGAGAGCCGCTTGGTCAGGGGCTTAAACCCTGCCGCGGCGAGGGCCTTCACTGCCGGATGGTCCAGGCTCTCCGGCGGGACTTCCATCTGCCGGCTTCGGTACAGCACGAGCGTGTTCTTGAACTCCGGCTCCCGCCCAAAGGTCTCCTTGGCGAACCCGTGGTGCGTGGCATGGTTGGCGTCCCACCAGAGGACGCGATCGCCTTGGATGAGACCGCGGAGGGAGCCGTAATCCGAGTCGCGGACCATCCGCAGGAGTTCCGACGGGCGAGGGTCGGTCGTGTACGGGATGCCGCGCCCGCCGTCGTCGACGCCGTCCGCCAGCGTCTCGCCCGGGCGGATGCCATCGTCGCCGCCGGGGGCATCCGTGAACTTGGCCGTACCCCGTCGCAATCGGTCGCGCAGTTCTACGAAATCCCACGTGGACGTTTGACCGGACACCTCTTTGCCGCGCGGGTCGATCGTTTTCGGGCCCGCGACGACGACGGCGCCGTTCGGGTGCGCCGCGCTCGGCGGAACGACGCGTTTGATCGTTCCCCGCCCATTCCCGGTGTCAATCTGGCGTCCGTCTGCCCGAGACAACTCGATCGCGTGGGGCTCGGAAGCCATCCAATGCGGCAGCGTCCCGGCCGGGAACATCTCCTGTGTGTTCTTCGGGTCGACGGCGCTGCGGCTGGCGCCGACATTCGCGCCCTCGGGGCGGGCCACCTCGACCGGCTCATGGAACAGCCCACCCTGTTCCTTCCCCGTGGCGGGGCGGAGGATCTCCTGCCCGAACACGCCGGTGTCGCGCGTCGGCGCCGGCCGTGCCGTCGGCTCGTCGGAAGGCAGGCCGGAGAACACGTCGCCCTCGGGCAACGCCGGTTCCTCGCCTTGCTTGAGCGTCCCCTTGTCCACCGGGATCTTCTGGCCGGCGAGGGCATCGACCGGGGTTTCCGGGTAGGTCCCGCCATCCTTGAGCAACCGGTATCCTTCGGCATCCTCAACGACCTGGAACTGGTGCCCGTTCAGCTCGAACTCTTGGCCGACATTGAGGTTGGCGGGATCGACGCCGACCTGCGGCGTTCGCTCCTTGGCCGGTGGGAGGTTGTCGTGGACGGCAGACCAGAACTGCAACGCAGGGTCGCCAGACTTCTTCGCGAACGCCTTGGCCGCCCCAACGCGCGCCCCGGCCTTCGTGCCGGCGAGGTCCCAGTATCGATCCCCCATCTTTGCCATCGCATCCGCCCCGCCGGCCTTGGCCGCATCGTCGGTGACGCGGAACAATCGGCGAGCACCGGGGTTGGATTCGATGAAGCTGCGGACCTCCCCGGGGAGCCGGTTGTGGAACGTGAAGGCCCGCTGGAGGCCGACGCCCTCTTCCTCAAGGGCCTGATGTGCCTGCCCCATCATCTCGTCGCGACCGCCGAGCGTGTTATGGGCTTCGACCAGCCTTCGCTCGACCGCGGCCCGGGTGAACGGTGTCACCGCACGGCGCGGAGCGGGATGGGTCGGTTCGGCCGGCGGAGGGGAAGCCTGGGTCTGCTCGCGGTCAGTGGGGCGGGCGGGATTGCCGGCAATGGGTGATTCCTGGACTTTTGAAGCAGATTCCACAGACGAGGAGGGCGGAGCGCCGACCTCACCCTCAACGGCGCGGACGGGGAGACGGCGTTGCGCGGTCAGGATGGTCTCGACGTTCTGCTCCGGCGTGCCGGCGCGGAGACCCCGGGCGCGGACCTCGTCCCAGAGCTGTTTCGGCGCCATCTGGCGGACGCGCCATTCTTCCTGAGCGGCTTCGATGCGCGGGAGGGTCAATGACGGCGAGTCGTAAGGGACGCCCCACGCCTTCGCCTGATCCTCCAGCTGCGCCCCGGACATGCGCCGGAGTTCGGCAGCCGTGCGCACCGGCTGAGGAACTTCGCCTGGGCCCTCGGCCAGCGTCTGCTGGCGCCGTTGCACATCACTGAGGGCGTTTGCGAGGGCCTGTTGATTCGGTTCAACAGGAGCCGGAGGGGATTCCTGTTGGCGCTGCTTCAGGGACTCGGCGGCCCGAGCGGGGTCGAACCCCTCGCTGGCGCGCCCAGCGCGGGCGATGGCATCGGTGAGGAATTTCCCGGTGATCTTGCGCCCATCGGGGAGGATGCCGTCCGGGAACGCCTGCTTGAGACGCCGGTAGTATGGGGTCGCAGTCTCACCCGGTTGCGGTTGGGGGATCGAGTCTGACGCGCGCTGGGAGTCCTCAAAGGCCTTGGCGTAGGTACCGAAGCCCTCTTTGGCGGCCTGTTGATCGGCTTCAACGCGCGCACGCGACGGTGCTGAGACGCGATCACCGATCGCCCTGGCCAGCGCGGGAGCATGGAGCGCGGTTGGGAAGAGGCCTTGGCTGAGCACGTCTCTGGCGTCCCCGCCCTGCGCGGCCGCAAGACCCCCAAACCCAACCCCCTCGGCCGCCCGCTTCGTCGCCTCGCCACCGGCGCCGGCCGGCACGGGGAGCTTCGCGACACCGTGCAGGAACGTGCCTTGGGCGGCGCCAACGCCGGGGACGCCGCCGTGGGCTTGATTTAGCATCTCCCACGCCATCGATTCCGCCAAGGCGGGATTCGCGGCCGCGAGTTGCGGGGTCACGATCTTCCGGGCGACCGCCAGTTCGATCAGGGAGGCGGTCAGCCCCGCGCCGAGGTCGGTCAGGTGCTCCGCGAAGCCCTTGGCGGAGGGTAGGTCGGTGAGGAGCCCAGCCTTAGCGACGGCGTCGTGGGTCTCCTGCCGCATCCGGTCGGACGTCGCCTTCATCTCCGCGTAGGACGGTTGAGTCAGTCCGGGGAGCGGCCTGCCAAGTTCGTCGGTCGTGACGGGAATGTACGGCGCGTCGGCGGCCAAGTGCTCCGGGATGCTGGCCAGCGAGTTGACGGTCCCGGCGACGAACCGGTCCGGGAGGGCGGGTCGGTACTGTTCCGGCGTCTTCGTGTAGTTCCCGGCCTTCGCCTTGGCCTCCATCCGCCGCTGCTGCTCCCGCCGGCGGACCGCCACCTTGCCGCTGCCGAGGTCGAGGACGTCGAACGCAGGATCGGCCCCCATCGCGCCGTTCCGGAGGTTGAGGGCATACGTTTGCGCGGCGGCTGGGTCGCCGCCACCGATCGCGGCGAGCTGTCGGGTCTTGTACTGGGGGAGGTCGGGATAGTCCTGCGCGTCGTAGACGTCGTACGCGCTGGGCTCGAGCTGGCGCAGGAGCCTGGGGTTCTCGGGGTCGTCGGGGTATTGCTTAGCGAAGTCCGCAACGTCGGCGTGACGGCGGCGCTGGGCGTCCAGGACGGCGCCGGTGACGTGGCCGAGGGCGTCGAAGGTGGGGGCGGTCGGGGGCAGTTTGGCGCCGAGTGAATCCCATGGATCGACCGCGGGTGAGGCGGCCGGCTGCTGTGGCGCGGGGGCGTCCAAGGTGTCCCACGGGTCTGCAACGGGCGCAGCGGCGGCCATGGCGGCGTCGCGGTGCCGGGCAGCGATCAAGTCCTTCGCGTGCGGCGAGGCGCTCGGGAGCAACGCGAGTTCGGCGGCGGCGCCCTGTCGCCAGTCGGGGATGACCGTCGCGGGGGGCGTCGCAACGGGCGCCGTGGGGGTCGTGATCGTTGGCGATAGCGGTGGCGCCTCAACCGGACGCGGGGCGGGAGCAACGTCGAGACGGTCCCACGGGTCGGTCGCGTTCGTCGCGGGCGGCTCGGTAACCGCGGTTCCACCGGCCGCGGCGTTCGTCGGGAGGGTAACGGTGTCCCAAGGATCGGGTGCCATGCAAAAGCTCCAAGAAGGCGGGATCGGTCAGAGGTGAAGGGGACGAAGGACAGGTGCGTCAGTCCACGATCCGCATCGGGTCGTAACCGTCGTCGGCGGCGAGTTGCTTGGCCCGCGCCTTGTCCCCGCCAGCCTGGACGAGATACCGGCTGGCCACCGACCGGGAGAGCGGGCGGGCAGCCGGCGCGCTCCGGCTGAGGGAAGGGATGGGGAGCGGCGGGAGGATGCCGGGCATCGGGGAAGGTGCCATGGTCGGGGTCAGGTAGTGCGTCGGGTCCTGCGCCGAAGGGGTACCGGTGGTGGCCGCCGGGGCGATCGTGGGGGTCAGCAGCATCGGGCGGGGTGTTGGCGGTGATGCCGGGTTTGCCCACGATGCCGCCAAGCCGGCGTGATCGGTCGTGCCGGGGGCGGCCGGTGCGCCAAGCGCGGGAGTCAGCAGTGGCGTGGCCGGCTGCTCGGGCGGCGTCGCCTGTGCTTCGGCCAGGAGCGATAGGTGGTGGCGAAGTTCGTCCGCGCGTTCGTGGAGGCCGGATTCCTTGTCGGGATCGAGCGTCTTGTCGCGCAACTGACCCTCTACCTCATGGAGCTGGGCGGTGAGGTGCCGGCGCTGGTCAGCGAAGTAGGTGGATTTCGGCTGTGCGGTCGCGCGCGGGGCCGGCGGTTGCGCGGCACGAGAGAGGCGGTCGTTGCGGGAGGTAAGGTCTTTGACCTGAGTGCGGAGCGTCTTGTTCTCGGTCAACGCGGCCTCGCCCCCGCTGGCGACGTTGTCGGCGCGCGCGGTGTTCAGCCGGGCGACGGACCCGTTGACGTCGAGGAGGGACCGCGTCACCGCGTTGTCGCGATCCGCTGCGTCGATCGACAGAAGCCGGGAGAAGTTGGGACCGCCGGCCATCATGTCCCCCTTGGCGGCCCGGGCATCCGTGCGGGCGTCCAGCGCGACCCGGCGAGCCGACACGGCCTCCGGCGTATCGATGCCCTGGCGATAGGTCTTGCTGACCGTCCGGCCATCGGGGAGGGTGATGCTCGCCGTGCCGGTCGACCCGGTCGGGGCGAGGGTCGCCGATGGGGAGGAGCCGAGGGCGTCCCGGTAGGCGCGTTCGCCGATGGCCTGTTCGTCGATCGCGTTGTTTGCGCGGACGGCGCGGGCGCGGTTGACCTCTGGCGGGGCGAGGTTTACCGGCGCGCCGATGGGATCCGGCAAAGGGTTGTATCGGGGGTCCAGCGGGATCGAGGGAGCGCGACGCGCGGACGTGGCGGTCGGCGCGGAGTACCCCAGCGGTACCAGCGGGGGCGTCGGCGAGGCACCGAGACGAGATGTGGGTGCGGGGTTGATCGTCGGCGTGAGCAAACGCGGGGTTGTCGGTGCGGGCGTGATGTTCCCCGGCGTGCCCACGGCGAACGGCCGCGCGGACACCCAGCCGGCTCCCCGGTAGAGCGGGTCTTCGTCATCGCTGCTTCGACGGGAGAGAGTTGGAAGGATTGAATTGAAGCGGGTCATCTTGAAAACTCCTCATTTCCAATGGGCCAAGCCCGACGTTCGGGCGTCGTCGGATGGTTATTCGCCGCCGATTGCCCCGTTGGGCGGCGTCGAACAACCGTGTACATCTGAAGACTCCCGCGCTTCGGGCGCGCCGGCGTCGACCGTGTCCCCTTGGGGATGCGGTCGCGTCGTTTCCAGGGGGATCAGTGCGAGGCGGTGGCCGGTCGCGACGGCGAGCTTGATGGCCGTGATCAGGCCCGGGATGTGACCCCGCGAGCCCGGCTTGGGACTCATCAATCGTGACGCGGTGGCGGGGTCGATCCCGGCGCGTGCGCAGATCTGCCGGCGGGATTCCCCGCGGGCTTCGGCGGCCCGGATTGCGTCTCGAAAATCCGCTAAGATACTTCGGTTCACGGGACTCCTTGTTAATTCAGCGGTAACTGGGCGGGCTCGCCGGGGGGTAGGCCGATCGTGCCGTTCTGGCAGACCTGGAAGGATCGTGCGGGCCACGCGCCGCAGTGGACGCAGCGGCCATCGGCTAGGTACGGATTGAAGAGCGGCGAGTAGCCGACGACGTTGGGGCAGGCCCCGACGCGGCCGTCGTAACTTCCGCACCACGGGCATCGCGGGGGCTGGGCGGGTTGTTGTTGCGGTTGATTGTTCATACCGGAATGTCATCCAGGTTCGGCGGGGGTTGTGGGACGGAGAATCGCGGGGCGCCTGGCCACGCCGGCCGCGGCGCCGTCGCCTTCGTGTCGACGTCGTCCTCGACGATGCCCTGTTCTGCGAACCGCAGGCTTCCCGCCTCGAAGTTGAAGCCGATCTCCATCCCGGCACCGGCGCCGTTGCGGGCCTTGACGATGCGGACGGAGCGGTTGATCGTCGTCTCGAACGACCCATGCTCGCCGATGCCGGCGCATCGCACGCGTCGAGGACTCTCGGGGCGCACGAGCCAGAAAATCGACTGGCAGAACCGAGGAAACGCGGCCCCGCCGGCCAGCTCGTCCATGCCCGATGCACCGGGCATCTTCCGACCCTTCCGTGGGTGCGTTACGAGCACCAACGAGCAGCGATATTTGCGAACGATCGCCTTGGCCGCGATCAGGAACTGCAGGTCGTCCACCCAGGGCCGATCGGACGTGGCGGCGGCCGTCACCGGGTCGACGATCACGACGCGACATCCGGCTTGTGCGCGGGCTTCGATCCACGCGAGGATCTGGCGATACGTCAGTTGGGCTTCCGGAGCGTCGTCGATGCACCTGGCCAGGCCGTCGATCGTGTGACGGTGGAGACTGAGGTGGGCGCGGGCGTCGTTCGGGTGGGCCTGAACCCATTCCGCGTCCGTCAGGTCCGCCACTTCGGCAAGTTGGGCGAGGGCACGTTTGAGGTGATAGGCGCGATCTTCTTCAAGTTCGTAGGCCGCGCACTTCACCGAGTTCTTGGTCCACCAGCACAGGGCCTCAAGGACCCAAAGGGATTTCCCGGAACCGGGATCGCCGCAGACCATGCTCACCGTGCCGGGGCGGAGCGCCTTGGCCAGCCGGGTCATGGAGGCCCAGGGAAAGGGAATCGTCTTGTGAAGCCCGGCGATCTCCTCCTCGATGAGCTGGTCCAGTTCTCCCGCGGCGTCGAGCGGTTTGGCCTGCTTCAATGCTTCGGCCAGCACGTCCCGCTTGCCCTCGGCGGTGTCGCCGCCGTACTGAGCGATGAAATCAACCACGTCGCTGCCGTCTTCCTCAACACCGATTGTTTCGGGATCGATCCAGAAGATACCGGCGGGCGGCTCCGCGAGTTCCTGGAGCTTCCGGGCGACCGTTCGCATGTGTTCCTCGCCCGACCGCTTCCCCGTCTTCGGGTCGACGGCGTCATGGTCGGGCCAGAGGTAGACCGTCTTTCCGGACAGCGGCGACCAATCGGCGTGCTCGCCGTTCTTGGCCCCGCCCGGCGCCGTCGTCGCCGCCATCGTGCCACCCATGACCGCCTGTACCACCTCGCACGCCTTCTCTCCCTCGACCACGAGGACGCCATGGGCTCGCTGAACGCGAAGGCGGTTGTACAGTGGCGCCGGACCTTCGGGTTTCTTGAGGATGAATCCGCCCTCGACGGGGGTGGCCTGCAGGAACGTCTTGTCGGTTTTACCGTTCTTCTCAACCCGGATCCGCAGCACGATGAGGTCGGCGATCCTTGCGACGGCCTCCTCGCCTTTGACATCCGGCGTCCATCTGGCGGGGCTGGTGTACGGATAAACCCGTTCGACCTCGATGCCGCCGCGATCCTTCGTCGCCCAAAGCGCGGCTGACTTGAGCGATTCGAGATCAGGGTGGACCTTGGGGGGTTTCGGACACGGCGCCGGGGTCTGAGTGCCGGGTCGGGTGCCGGCGTGCTGCCGCGCAAAATCCTTCAGCACGTCCTCGACGGGTCGCTTCGTGTGGAGGGCGATCGCATCGAATACGTCGCCGCCGGCGTTGCACCCGTGGCATTTGAAGTGATAGGCCCCGCCCTTCTCGTAGATCGACCCGGAGGGGCTCCCATCCTCGTGGAACGGGCAGACGAACACGGTCCGCCCCTTGAACGCGGCGCCGGCGTCGGCGAGCGCGCGGTGGAGTTCGTCGTAGCTGCGGCGGAAGATGTCCTTGTCGAAGTCGATCACGCTGCGACCTCCTCGTGGGCTTCGGGATAACCGGGGTCACCGGGGCCGAGCGCAGCGGAAATGATGGTCCGAATGTTCTCAGTAATCGGGGCAGGCTTCCACGTCGGGGAGGAGGAACTCCTGGCCGCGGATGTGGGCGAGGGCGTGAATCGGTTGATTTGTGAGCGGAGGAGTCCGAGTGGATGGCGTCCCCGGGTGATGAAGGGGTCGGCGTCGGCGAAGTAGGCGTCGATGGTGGCTTTGATGCGGTCGACGTCGTCGCCGAGGATGCCGACGATGTCGGAGACCAGCCGCCCGTCCTTCTTCCCGTCGACATGGTAAGAGACGCCGTAGGTCTGCCGAAACTTGTCGCAGTAATGAGCCATCGCCTCGGGGTGTGCCCCGGTGGCCGCCTTCCTCGCCTTGGCGGGACTACTCCGTTTGGCGGTGCGAAATGAACGGTGCGCGCCAATCTCCTTCTTGTCTCCTTCCCTGTCTCCTTCGGTGCCCCGAATCGGGGCAGGGTAAAGGGGCGAAATCGGGGCAGGGGTAGGGGCGGAATCGGGGCAGGGTGCCCCGTTTTGGGGCAGGGTGCCCGGAATCCGCCCCCCCCATTTCCGCCGGGACGTAGGCGTTGATTTCGTACACGTCCGACTGATGGACGGGGTGCCGTCCGACGAACCGGAGGAGTTCCAAGGACGCCAAGGTTTGACGAGCGCGACGGATGTGGCGGGCCTGGTTGTGGCCGACCATCGCCTTGATTCGGTCGTTGCTCGGCCACGCGCGGTTGTCGGCGCCGGCATGGCGGTCGTACACGAGCAGGACGGCCATCTCCAGGGGGCGGAGCCGGCGGAGCCAGTGGTCGACGATGATGTTGCGGCGGTCGAGGTGGGTCACGCGCGGGCCCTCCTGAAAACGTGCGCCTCGCCTCGACGGATGACGAAGCGGATATCCCCGCGTGCGGCCAAGAGTTCCAGCGCGCGGCGTTTGGCGTCGCTGGCGGCTGAAAAGCCGGGAGGGATGATCCCAAAGCACCGCGGGCCGTCTCGGGTCTCTGTGAGGATGCGAACGGCGCAACGAAGCACCGGATCCGGCCAATCGTCCATTGCGGGGATGTCGCGGGTGTCGTTCGTCATAGGCCGGCCCTTTCGCAGTAGAACAGGACGCCGAGTTCGTACATGCGGCTCGACGGGTCGGGAGAATCCCAGCCGACCGCCTTGGAGATGAGTCGCTTCGCTTGTTCGTAGTGCGCCCACGCGCCACGGGTGTCGCCCCTGGGTGCGACGGCGGCGTGCCGTTCAAGACGCAGGGCAAGATCGGGCGGAAGCATCAGCCGGAGATTGGGATTGGAAGTGCGGCTGCTCACAGCTGCACCGCCTTTCCCGGCGTCGAAATCCACGCGATCGAACCTTCGCGACGTTTGCCGCTGTCGGTGACCAGTCCCGCCTTGGCGAGCTCCGTCGCGCGAGGCATCGCCGAATACCGGGCGGATGCGTTCTCGGGATCGAGCCCGCGCTGAATGGCGAGCCGCCGGCCAAGTTCCTTTCCGGTAGCACCGTGCTCGCCGGCCTCCTTGATCCAGTTGAATACGTCGAGACGCAGGCCGGTCAGGACGGTCTTCACGCGACGGGCGGCGGCTACTTCGGTATCCCGTGGGTTTCGGTGCACCGGCGCGGGCGGGGCGGGCGCGCGATTCACGACAAAGCCGAATAGGCCTGTGTCGATCGAGGTCTTGGCCAACGGATCGTGATGATGGCGGTTCATTTGACCTCCATGGCCGAGGGGATCACGGTGTGGGCGCTACGGAACGCCTGAACGGCACTTGCGCGGTAGAAAACGAGCTTTCCGAGCTTCTCGTAGGGCAAGGCGACTTCCCCGGTGTGCCTCCATTTTCGCAGCGTTTTTTCGGACACGCCCAGGATGCTGGCGACGAAGTCCGACTTCAGGTTCGGGTCGAAGTCTTCCGGCCGGAGGACGCTGGCGTGTTGGCGGGCGAGCAGGGTGTCGGCGGCACTCATTGGTTGTCCCCCAGTGCGGTTTTTGTTGACGGCGCGTGCTCGTGAGCGGTAAAAGTGCTCTTGGCCGGCGTCCTTGCGGACGCTGAGTTGCACAGCCAAGAACCTGTCGCCCGTGCAGCGGGCGTGAAGTACGAGACTGGCCCGGGACTTCCCGGGCCTTCTTGTTTGATGGGGATCAGCATCGGCCCTGCTCCTTGTCCCGCGCGATGCGGCGGAGTTCGTGGCCGATGAAATCGACGTCGTTGTCCGAGTAGATGAACGCGCTACCGGCGCGGCCGACCGGCTGGAGCCGGCGGGTTCGGATGACGTATTCGACTTGATGGATCTCGGCGTCGTGCCTCTTCGCGATGACGCCTACCGTCGGGAGGGCAGGAGGGGATTCGGTCACGGTTGCCTCGTGGTTGACCCGAGCCAACCGCGATGTCCGTACGGCGGACACCACATTGGGCTCTCAACCAAGAGGCCAAACGTTCGGCGTTTCCCCGGAAACTATCCGCGTTTCCTCGCCGTTTCCCCGCTACAACTCTACGTCCCAGCGAAAGTTACCGTCGTTGGCGTAACTCACCTGTTGCCCTGTTGTTACACATCGGTCGAGATGTGTCCCCAACCGAGGCATCTGAGCCCTGATGTCTGCGAGAGCCCTCTTATAGCTATTCCTGACGGCCGTCTCAGCGCTTTTCGCTCGGTCGCCGCCGTTAAGGGTCCGGTCGCGCCCCCCCAGGCTAGTGGCAGCCTTCACTTCATTAGTAATCTGCTCGATCTCACCCTCGATCCTCGCAACGCCTGCGTCGTCCCCGCGGTTAGCTGCGGCAGTTTTTTCTGTAGCAAGCATTGCAAGGCGGTCGCCGTATTCTCTGTGGGCCTGCGCATCAAGTCTCGGCTGATCAGATGCCACATCTCGTAAACCGGCAGGGAGCCCATGAAGAACGGTCGCCTCGATCGGCCGACCGTCACCGGAGTCGCGAAATAGCTTTCCGATGATCTCAAAGCCGACCAAATCACGGAACGTCCCCGACTCGTCCCCGAACCGAATGGCAAAAGTCTTCCCCGCGGTTCGCCGAAACGAGTACCCGGAGGCCGTCTGCGATGCGACGACAGCCCTAACGAGCCCTACAGGCTGAACGTTCGCAAGGATGTCGCTCGCCTTTAGGTTAAACAAGTACCCGAGGTGGACACCGCCCGGGAATTGCTTCGACGGGTCGTTGGCATCGCGCGTCAGCATCCGGACGTCGTGCCGCCATCGCGACTGCTGAGCGTCCGAGTACGTTGAACCATCCACAACGACGAACCGCACGTTATTCCGTGGCTGACAAAGTTCGTCCATGGCCAATATTTCAACGACCCGCTCAACCGCGTCCCTTTCCTCGGTCGCGAGGATCACGAATCGACGGGGAGCGAGGGTGGCGACCGGCGTAGAACCCCCAGCCATCGGCGCGAAGGCAACCCAGCCTATGAGGAACAGGACCATTTGCAGGGCTCTGACATCGTCCAGCGAGGGAATAGGATTGGGCCGCCGGCTACCCCCGGGGATCAGGCCCGTCTTCGCCAAGCGATCAAAGACGACGAGGTATTTCGTCCAGGCGTCTCGCCACCGGCTTTCGAGCGAAGGATCAGATGCGATCGCGTTGCGTACGCCATCGCGAAGGGCGGGCAAGATCTGCTCGTCCTCGAGCCCCTTGAAGCGGTCGTATGGGAAATCTGGACCGAATCCCGTCCAAGCACGCAGAAAGATGAAATAGGACACTGATTCACCGGCTTTCCATCGGGCCGAGGGAAGGGGCGGCGCGCCGGTGAAAGAACGCCAACCCCCTCCTCCGCTTGGCCCCGCCGCTTCGAATCAGCACGGCCGTCCCGATTTTTCAATGATAACTTCGCATCGTGCGGGTCGAAAAACTCGACGCGCCCGCGACTACTTCGTCTTCTTCCGCTTCTCCTTGTGAGCCTTCTCACCCCCCTGCTTCTCGGGCGCCGCTTCGGTCTCCGCCTCGGCCGCCTTCAGGATCGCCGCCGTCGCCGCTTCCACGCTGGCGCGGACGGGGTCGAGGTGCAGGCGGGCATAGATCGCCGTGGCGGCCTGGTGCGAGTGCCCCAGGCTCTTCCCGATGATCGGAAGGCTCGTACCGAGGACGGCCTGCCAGCTCCCGAGCGTCCGACGCAAGTCGTGCACGCGCAGGTCGTCGATCTTCGCCCGCTCCAAGATCCGAGCCCACACCGTCTTGAGTTCGGTCAGGTGGGGCACCTTCGCGTCAACCCGGTAGCTCGGGAAGACAAACCCACGGCCATATCGCTCGTCACCGTCCGCGGCCTTCTTCGTCGCCAGCTCCTTCCTAGCCCTCAAGATCACCTTCGCCTCTTCGACCAGGTGGACCGGGAGCGGGTCGCCGTTCTTCGTCTTGGAGCCGGGGATCGTCCAGGTGGAGCGTTCAAGGTCCACCTCCTCCCATCTCATGCTCTGGACGTTGCTCCGGCGGGCGCCGGTGAGGATCAGGATGCGGATCGCGTCGGCGGCCGTCTCGTAGGGCTCGGCAGCGAGCGACTTGAAGAACCGGGGGAGTTCGTCGGGCTGGAGGAACCGGTCGCGGGTCTTCTCCTTAAAGAAGTCCACGGCGCCCTTGCCGGCCGGGTTGATGGGGAGCCGGGCGTAATTGAACATCCGGCGGAGCAATTGGACGGCGCGGTTGGCGGTCGTCTGCCCGCGTTCCTTGGCGATATCTGCGTGCTTGTCCCGCACGTCCTGCTCACGCAGGGTCGCCAGCGGCCGGCCGGCCCAATCCTCGAGACAGACCTTCCACAGCGATTCCTCAACCTCGATCGTCCGGGGGCGGTGCCGTTGTTTGGCGTGGTTCTCCAGCCACTTCGTATGAAGCTCCCCCAATGTCATCGACGTCCGGATCGCGCGCCGGGCATCCCGTGGGTCGATCCCCTCGGCCATCCCCGCCAGATGCTTAAGCGCCAGCTTCCTCGCCACCTCGGGCGTCAGTTCGGGGTATCCGCCCAGCCGGAACCGCACAGGGCGGCCGTTCAGCTTCCGGTAGACGTAGAAGCTCCGGTTAGAGGGGGTGACGGTGATGTTGAGCGAGCGCACCGCCTCGTCGTAGACGACCAGCGTCCGCTTCCCTGGGGAACAGGCGAGGGACTCGATGACGGTCTTGGTGAGGTTCTGGCGGCGGGGGATCTTTCGCCCGCCGTCGCCAGCCAGTCGCATTGCCGGTGTTGCCATAGCCGAACCCCGTTTTTGACGCGGTAGCGCCCATTGCGCTACCCCTGCGCTACTCCGTCTAGGGACGGAGGGGGACGCAGGGTAGCGCCACACCCGCGCAAAGTAGCGTATTTCAAAGGGAAAAGCGACAGTCGGGGACAGAGGGGGACAATGAGGAAAAGACGCCCCTTCAGCCTACGGAGCTGAGGGTTGCAGGTTCGAGTCCTGCAGGCTGCGTTAAAGACATATATCGAAGTAAGTTACAACCCGCCCACATGGTGGGTTGTTTCGTTTTGGACCGCGAACGAAACGATGCCGGCGATTGGCGCGCCGGGGTCGATCGCGGCGAGCCCTTATGCGACGGACGCGGGGCTCGATTCAAGTCCTGGGTTGATGTCCATAGACCAGAGTGGAGCAACCAGACGACAAGATTCAAGCAACATTCTGGCAGGAGACTTCTGCGGAGGTTATGTTGGTCGGCTCAACCCAACTGTGGAGCACGTGACCATGTCGGACCAGACGGGCCATTCCTCCCACGCCGCCGATGACGGCCCGATTGACTACGACCTCCCGGAAGGCCTCGGCGTTGAGGTCACGCTCGCGCTGCAATCCGTCCGTCGTGGCGATCCCCGAGGGTCCGAGCAACTCCTCGAAGCCGTCTATGACCAACTGCGTGCACTGGCCCGCGCACGGTTGAAACGCGAGGCGGACGCCGGGGCGGGTTTCACGCTCGATGCGACCGCGCTGGTCCACGAAGCCTACCTCCGCATCACCGGCCCCGACCAAACCGGGCAGAATGACAAGTCGTGGGACAGCCGTGCTCATTTCTTCGGCGCCGCGGCGCTGGCGATGCGCCGGATCCTTGTTGAACGTGCCCGCCACCGTCGTTCCCAGCGTCACGGCGGCCGTCACGAACGCGTCGCGCTCACCGACAATCTCCCGGCAGCGACGAACGACGAATCGGCCGACGGCATGGACCTGCTGGCGCTGGACGATGCGCGCCAAAAGCTCGAACGCCTCGACCCGCGCAAGGCACAGGTCGTCTCCCTGCGTTATTTCGCGGGTTTGAGCGTGGAGGAGACCGCCGACGCGCTCGACCTGTCTCCGGCCACCGTCAAGAACGACTGGTCCTTCGCCCGCGCCTGGTTGCACCGGGAGTTGTCCGGCGATTAGCCTGCTTCGACGCTTATGGCGGGTGCCTTCCGCGACATCGAACGCGCCTTTCTCGCCGTCATCGCGATGCGCGACGAGACGGGGAAGTCCGTCTACGACGAAGCGACCGTCCTGCGCCTTTGCGGCGGGGATCAGGCCGTCGCCGCCGAGGTGCGCAGCCTGCTCCGGCATTTCGACACCTTGGGACAAAGCGGCGCCTCAGCAACCCAGATTCATTTCCTCGACCCGGCCGGCTGGAAAGGCGCCTCTGAAGAGGTGACCTCCAGGCAGGGCCCGATCGACGACTGGGGGACATTTCACCCCGGCCAGCGTCTCAACGGCTTCACCCTCATCGAACAGCGCGGTGCCGGGGGCATGGGCGTCGTCTTTCTGGCCGATCAGGACCAGCCGCGCCGCACCGTCGCGCTGAAGCTCGTCCGGCAGCAGGCGGCCACGCCGGGATTGATCCGGCGGTTCGAACGCGAAGCCCAGCTGCTCGCGCGGCTGAATCACCCCGGCATCGCGCAGATCTACGCCGCCGGTGCGGCCGACGTCGAGACCCGGGACGGCACCGTCGCCGCCCGGCGCGTCCCGTACATCGCGATGGAACTGGTCGACGGCCCGGACCTGCTCGAATACGTCATCACCCAACACCCCGGTACGCAAACGGTCGTGAAGCTTATCGCGCAGATCTGCGACGCCGTCCAGCACGCCCACACTCGCGGCGTCATTCACCGCGACCTCAAGCCCTCGAACATCCTCGTCATCCCCGCCTCCGCCGGCGGCAACGAACCGCAGGTCAAGGTCCTCGACTTCGGCGTCGCCCGCTACCAGGGTGACGAGCATGGCGAACCCACCATCGCCGCGACGGCGCACGGCCAGATCGTCGGCACGCTCGCCTACATGAGTCCCGAACAGGTCACCTCGGAACCCGACGTCGACGCCCGATCGGACGTTTACTCGATCGGCGTGATCCTTTACCGCCTGCTGGCCGGGCGGTTGCCGGTCGACATCCGCGACTGCCCGCTTCCCGAAGCGGCCCGCCGCATCGTCGAGCAGGACCCCCCTGCTCTCGGCTCGATCGACCGCAGCCTGCGCGGCGACATCGGCACGATCACCGCCACCGCTATGCAGAAGGAGCCTGGCCGCCGCTACCAATCCCCCGCGGAACTCGCGCGCGACCTCCGCCATTACCTGGCCGGCGAACCGGTCCAGGCCCGTCGCGATTCGCTCGTGTACATCCTTCGCAAGCGGGTCGCGCGCTACCGCACCGTCGCGTGGAGCGCCGCCGCGTTACTCCTGGTCGTCACCGCGGCCGCGCTTTATGCCCGCCACCAGCAACGCCTCTCGGCGGTCGCCGCCCGAACCGCGATCGTTGCCGAATCCGCCGCCGCCAGCGCTCGCGACGACGCGGAACGGGCCGCCTCGCGCCTCGCGATGGAACTCAGCGCCAGCCGGATCGACCAGGGGCGGCTGCTCGGCGCAGCCGGCGATCTGGCCGGCGCGGAGCAGCTCCTCTGGGACGAATACCTCGCCGACCCGAACAACCGTACCGCCCGCTGGGGTCTCTGGCAGCTCTACGCGATGAGCGGCTGCCTCCGCACCATCTCTGCTCACCCGCACGACTGCTTCGCCATCGCCATGACGCAAGATGGCACCCGCTTCGCCACCGGCGGCGACGAGCCGACCGTCCGCCTCTGGTCTGCCCCTGACGCGCGAAAGCTGGCCGAGATCGATACCGGTCTCAAAGCCGTCTACGCGATCGACTTCTCCCCCGACGCCAAGCATCTCGCTGTTGCCGGCGAAGGGGGCGCTGTCATCATCAACACCGAAACGTCTCATCGCCAATCCCTTCCGGTCCAGTCCGCGGCGCATGGCATCGATCTCTCTCCCAACGACCTGGCCGTCGCAGTGGGCTGCGACGATGGCACCATCGACCTTTTCGATCCCGGCACTTCTCGGGAACTCGGCCTGATCCCCCCTGCCCGATCGGCCGTGCCCGTCCGCGCCGTTCGCTTCAATCCGACATCCACCCAGCTCGCCGCCTCCTACGCCGACGGCACCGTCCGCCTGTACAACGTCGCGCTCTCGTCCGCCACCACCACCGCCGCCGTCATCACCCCCGGCCCCAACATCGCCGGCCGCCCCGGCACCGCCGGCTATGGCGCAGACTTCTCCCCCGATGGCACCCTCCTGGCCACCGGCTCCGGCGACCGCACCCTCACCCTCTGGCGCACCTCCGACGGCTCGGCCGTTGCCACCATCCCCACCAACAACGGTTCTCCCCGTTCCGGTGCGTTCTCGCCCGATGGCAAGACCCTGGCCGTCCCCGGTTTCTGGCGCACGCAGCTCTATGATCTCTCAACGCGGGAACCTATCCACCGCCCCGGCCTTCCGGCGTTCGGTTCCGGGGGGAGCTATGCCGCCGCATTCTCTCCCGACGGCCGCCTTCTCATCACGACCGGCCCCGCCGGCACCTGTCGTATCTGGAACCTCCGCGCCGATCCCACCATCACTTTCCCCTCCACGCCCTCCCCCATCCGTGAACTGGCGATGACTTATCTCGGCGGCCAGCCCGCGATCGTTACCGTGCAGTCCGATGGCGAAGTCCACATCCGCTCCTTCTCGGCCGAGAATTGGACCGACCTCCTGCACTGCAACACCGGTAAAGGGTCTCAGACGCTCGCGATCTCCCCCGACGCCATACGCCTCACCGTCGGCCGCGCGGATGGCCACTTACTCACCCTCGACGCGAAGGACGGCCGTATCCTCCAAGTCCTCGCCGCCCACGCCGAGTCCGTCAACGTCGCGCGCCTGGCTCCCGATGGTCGCACCCTCGTCACCGGCGGGTCCGACGACGTCCTCAAACTCTGGCGCCTTCGACCCGACGATAACGGTTGGGACCCCGGCCCGATCGCGCTCGTCGGCGGCGACGTCGTCGGTGCCGCCGTCCACCCTGGCGCCCGCTCCGTCGCGATCACCGCGCGCCCGGGACAACTTCAATTCTTCTCCCTCCCCGCGCTCGAATCGGTCGGCCGAGTCGACGTGCCCGAAATGCCCTGGCGCCTCGCCTACAGCGCCGACGGCCATACCCTTGCGGCCGGCTCCTGGGATCGCACGGTCCAAGTCTGGCGCGTCGATCCTTCCTCTGCCACACCCGCCACCCGCATCGCCGCCTTCACCGGCCACACGCAGCTCGTCCTCAACGAGTCCTTTGATGAGAGTGGACAGCTCCTCGCCTCCGTCTCCAACGACGGCTCACTGAAACTCTGGGACCTGGCCGGTATGACCGACGCGGGTGACGCCGAACACGCCGAGAACGTCCACCTCCTCCAGCGTCGCCGCCGCTGCCTCGTCACGCTGGATGCCGGGGCCGGCGACTCGCTCGCCGTCTCGTTTCTCCCCGGCGGCAAATCGGTCGCCGTCGGCTATCTCGATGGCACCCTGCGCATATGGGACCTCACCTTCTTCGACCGGCACATCGCCGGAAACCTCGACTACCAGCGATCCCTCCGCCAGACGCAAAAGGCGGCGGGCGCGTCCCTTCCAACGCGCCCGGCCGCCGCTTCACCGTAGCACGGGCGTCCTGCCCGCGAACATTCCCTCGGTTCCTCATTGAATGAGGATGTTGTCGCCGGTGCCGCCGTCGAGCACGTCCTGGCCCGGCCCACCGATCAGCACGTCGTCGCCGTCGTCGCCGTGGAGCACGTCGTTGCCTGCGCCGCCGAGCAGCACGTCATCGCCGGACCCGCCTTCGGCCGTGAGCTGGATACCGCCCGCCGCCAGGCCGGTCGCCTCGACGACGTCATTGCCGGCCTGCGCCCGGACCGTCAGCCGGTCGTTGGCCGCCTCGGCGCCGGTGATGTTTACCTGCGAGAAAAGCCCGGACACCGCCACCCCGCTCGCATCGCCGGAGACGACCACGACATCGTCGCCGTTGGTGCCGCTAACGATCACGCCGTCGGCCGCCCCGTCCCCCGCGCCGCCGGTCGCGGCCAGGTTCAGGTTGATCTCCGTCAGGTCCGTCCCGCTCGTGTCGTTGACCGTGATCGTGTCGGCCCCGCCGAGCGCGTTGAAGTTCACCCGCTCGACGTCGTTGAGGTCCATCGTGACCGCCGCGACATCGCGGGTGAACCGCACGCGCCCGCCGTTGGGACTGATGTCGATCCTCTCGGCAATGTTGGCGCCGTTGAAGAGCATCGTGTCGACGCCCTCCTGGCCTTCGATGATGTCGTTGTCGTCGCCCGGGTTCCAGACGAACGTGTCGTCGCCGTCGCCCATCAGCCCGGTGTCGTTGCCGTCGCCGCCAACGAACAGGTCGTCGCCGTCGCTGCCGAGGAACAGGTCGACGCCCAGCCCGCCGTTCACGGTCAGCGCCATCACGTTCGCCAGCAGGCCCGTAGCGTTGACGACGTCATCGCCCCCTTGCGCGTTGACCGTCAGCTTGTCGGCCGCGTCGGGCGTATTGATGTTGATCGCCGCCGGGAGCCCGCGCACGGTCACCGTGTTCGCGTTGCCGGCCACGAGGATGGTGTCCGCGCCGCTGGTGCCGTTGACGATGACCGCATCGACCGCCGTGTCGCTCGCTCCGCCGCTGCCGGCCAGGTTCAGATTGATGGTCGTGACGTCGGTCCCGGACAGGTCGCCGACGTTGACGGTGTCGGCGCCGCCCAGCGCGTTGAACGTGACGATCTCGACGTCGTCCGCATCCATCGTGATGCTGGCGACGTCGCGGAAGAACCGCAGCCGCCCGCCGTTGGCGCTCACGTCGATGTTCTCGCCCACGTTCGCGCCGTTGAAGAGCATGTGATCGGTGCCCGCCTGACCTTCGATGACGTCCGACCCGTCGCCCGGGTCCCACTGGAACACGTCGCTGCCCGCGCCGAGGAACGCGACGTCGTTCCCGTTGTCGCCGAGCACGAAGTCGTTGCCGTCCCCACCGAGAAACGTGTCGGCGCCCTGCGAGCCGAGCAGCATGTCGTCGCCGACCCCGCCGTCGATCGTCAGCTTCACGACCCCGGCCGGGAGCGTCGTCGCGGTCACGCTGTCCTTCCGCGCCAGCGTGTTGACGACCAGCGCGTCGTTAACGCCTTCCGAGTTCGTCACCGCGACCGACGTGGACATGCCCAGCACGTTGTAGCTGGTCCCCGCCCCGACGATGTCGACGTGGTCGTCCCCGCCGGTCCCGTTGACGATGACCGTATCGACCGCCGCGTCCCCCGTCGCCCCGCCGATCGCGCCGGCGAGGTTGACGTTGAACTGGGTCACGCCGGTCGCCGACAGGTCGTTGATCGTCACATTGTCGACGCCGCCGAGCGCGTTGAGGTCCACGGTTTCGACGCCGTTGAGGTCCATCAGGATGTTTCCGACGTTGCGCGTAAACCGCAGGCGCGAGCCGTTGGCGGACGCATCGAAATTCTCGTTCGCGGCCGAGCCGTTGAAGAGCATCCGGTCGGCGCCGGTCTGCCCCTCGACGATGTCCGAGCCGTCGCCGGGATCCCACTGGAAGACGTCGTTGCCCGCGCCCATCAGCGCGGTGTCGTTACCCTGATTGCCGTCGATGAAGTCGTCGTCGTCGCCGCCGATCAGTTGGTCGTTGCCGTTCGATCCGAGGATGTTGTCCTTGCCGGTCCCGCCGTCGACGGTGATCGCGATCAGCGCCGCGAGGTTGCCGGTGGCCGAGAACGAGTCGTCGCCGCCGTTCATGTTGACGACGAGTTTCTCCGACGTGCCGATGTCGATGCTGAACGGCGCGGGGTTGATGCGGTCGAAGCGCACGCGCGTGCCGTTGGCGGTCGCGGCGAACACCTCAGCGCCGTTGCCGCCGTTGACTTCGACGGTGTCGGTGCCGTCCCCCCCTTCGTTGAGGTCCGTGTCGTCGCCGGGGTTCCAGATCATGCGGTCGTCGCCGGACTCGCCGAAGACCTGGTCGTCGGCGTCCCCGCCGGTCAGGACGTCGTTGCCGTTGCCGCCGAACAGGAGGTCGTTGCTCCCCTTACCGAGCAGGGTGTCGTTACCCTCCTGCCCGAAGATCATGTCCGCGCCCGACCCGCCGGTCAGCACGTCGTTCCCCGCGCCGCCGAAGAGTTGCGCGCGGGGCAGCGCGCCGTTGGCCTCGTTCAGCGTGATCGTGTCGTCGCCCGCCTGTCCGAAGACGTTGATCAGCGCGGTGTTCGCGACCGTCGGCGTCCCGCCCAACACCTGGACCGCGCCCCCGTTGACCAGGATCTTTCCCGCGGCGTCGCGGCTGACGGTGATCGCGTTGTCCTGCGCATCGCCAAAAATGCTGAGCTGTCCCGCGGAGGGGAGAAAGCTTGCCGTCACGGCGAAGTAGGCTCGACCTTCCAAACGTTCGAATTCAAAGCGGCTCATATGCAGTGCTCCTTGTGCGGTTACTCTTTGGCACGCCGAAGCGACGCGCCTTGCCTCGCGCGCATCGCGGGGGCTTGCCGACTTAATGCGACGGCCGGACACCGTCGGGCTAATCCCCCCTTCTACGCACCCCGATACCACCGCCCAACCTCATACGCAGAACACACTTATGCCATCATCCCTTTATAGGGATGCACCCCGGGTCAACCCCGCTCGTCCAGGGCGCGAATGTAGTTCGATAGCAGGTGATCCGTGATCCCTTCCACGAAGCTCTTGCCACGCGTCTGCAGCGCCCGTCGAACCGCCTGCTCGCCCCAGGCGGCGACGTCCTTCCCCTCGCTGATCGTCCCGTCCCGATCGATGTACACCAACGTGTTCACATGCGCATACGACGGCACGCGCTCCGCCAACCGATGCAGCTTCCCCAGGATCTTCTCGTTGGTCAGCCGCGGTTTCTTCGGCAGCATGTTCGTCACCGACGCAAACGGGATCTCCGGAACGAGGTCCAGGCGGTTCACGACGCGATAGGTCGGCAGGTCATACCCATTGCAGAACAGGGCATCCCCGACCCGCGGCGAACCGTACGTGTACGTCGCCACCGCGCGCTTCCCCGCCGCCGCCAGCCGGCACGCCGTCAATACCGCCAGCGCCCCGCCCATCGAATGCCCCGTCAAAAACAGCGGCCGATCCCCGACCTGCTCCAATATCTCCTCCACCTGGTCCCACGACCGCCTGAGCACCGACGCGAACCCGTGATGCACGCGCCCCGCATAATGCTCCGACTCGACCAGCCGCACCACCGTGTCCGTCACCCAGTTCTGCATCGTCCCCGGATTTGTCCCCCGAAACGCCAGCACCGCGTGCGTATCGCACACCCCCACAAACCCCCGCGCCCGCGTCACCCGATGCCGAAACGGATGCACCCGCAACCCCAGCCGAGCCCGCGCCTCCCTGCCCGGCTCACGCAAATACGCCACGTCCGACGCGTGCGCCAGATACAGCGCATTGCCACGCGAAAACCCCGACTCACCTGGATCAAACGTCAGCGCCACCCCCCCATTCGACCACCACGCTCCTTTCTCGGCAACCTCGAGCCGCCCTTTCTACCGCGACCCTTCGAAAAAGAACTGCTCCCGCGTAATCTTGTCGTCCCCGTTCACCGTGTACACCGCGACCTCCTCCAACGTGACCTGCTTCCCCGTCGCCTTGGGGGTCACCTTTTGCGTAAAAAACACCGCAAACTGGTTCGGCCCGTTAAAGAACGGCCCCTTGAGCGCCTGGAAATCAAACGATTTGTCCGCAACCCAGTTTTCCGACTTCTTAATCACAAGCTGCTGCCCCTTGGTCTCCGCCCCATCCCCTTCCACCGAAACGATGTCCGGCGCGTACAGCGTGCGCATGACGTCAAAGTTTTTGCCTTGGTTGCACAGGTCGATGAACTGCCTGGCGACGGATTGAACGCTCATGAGATGTTCCTTTCCCTTGTTCGACGCACGAGAGGTTCGCGCGATTGTAGGCGCCCCGAATCAGCCGGCGATATGGCGGATCATCCCATCGACCCACGGTGCGAATTGCCCGGAAAGGGAGTACACCCAAAGCGCGCAAACGATCCCAGTGAACACGTCGATCGTGTAGTGCGCCCGAAGGATCAGCACCGTCGACGCTTCGAAAACCGCGATCGCGATCCCGAGCCCAAGGAGGTAAGGCCCGTGATGCCCAGCCAGCGTCGCCGCCCCGTAGACCGCTATTGCAGTGTGCCCTGAGAAAAACAGGTCGTTGGCCGTACCGTACGTCACTAGGATCGCCGGCACTCCCGGATATCGCCAGACCATCCCCGACGGCGCCGGGAGCGGGCAGAGCATCTGACAGATCTGCCGCAGCGCGAAGACCATGACCAGGCCGAGGTACGGGCGAATCGACGGACCCAGGATCGCGCTGCCAAGGAGGTAAGCGCCAAGAAGGTCAATCACCAGCGAAGAGGCGATCAGCAGGCGGTTGCCGGCCCGCTCGTTGGTGAAGTAGCGGTAGTGCAGCCGGCGGGTGAGAACGTGCATGCCGTCGGTCAGCGGGACTTCGTAAGCGACCTTAGGGACTCGCTTGGCCAGCAACGCCTGGGTCACGTACCACAGCGCAATCCCGGCGACGACCAGACCGATGCGAACGACGATGACCGGAGTGGGCGGGAGCGTCATGGCGCTGGAATCCCAAGCATCGACCGGAGCTGCGATTCGATCGCCCCCATCAGCGGGTCCGACTCCCCACGCGCCTCGCGGCCCGTGGAGACGTCGATCGCGTCCCCCACCGTGATCGTCGCCTCAACCGGCCCGTGCAGCGACACCTTCCCGGTGAGGTCTTCCTCAAACCGCTCGACGGTCTCGATCATCCGGGCCTTGGGACACCCGTCGGACACGTAATCAGGAGGATAGTGGTACAGCAGCTGCGCGAGCGTGGCATCTTCCAGAAGCTTCCAGCGGCGGGCCTTTTCCGCTTCGTCCAGATCCCCCTTGATCATGTCCGGCAGGATCGCCGACCGAAGACGTTTGACCCGCGCGACCGGGTGCCCTTCGGAATTGCTGTTGGTCCACTCGGCTTCCATCGGCTTCAAAATGGCGTCGATGAGCTTCGGAATCCGATCCCCGATCGACCCATCCTGCGTCTCGCCGAGGTATTCGAGCTCCTTCAATGCCAGCAACCCCGCCCCGACCTTCTTGAACCGCTGGTGGATCGGCAACCCCCTGCTCGGCCGCCACGTAAGGCGCTGCTCGATCGTGTCCAGCATCCTCGCGGCCGCCGACTCGACGTCGAACGGAAAGGAGTAACGAATGGCGACCGGATGCACGACGACTTTCTTGTTGTCCTTGGCGCGCTTCTTGGCGGCCTGCCGGGCGATCAGCGCGGTCCCCTCGAGCATCGGCGTCAACCGGTCGTTCGTCCGCGAAATATGCCCTTCCGGGAAGATGACCAGCGGGCGCTCCCCCGATTCCAAAATCTCGATCGACGTCTGCACCGCCTGCTTGTCCATCCCCTCCCGGTAAATCGAAAACGCGCCGGCCCGCCGGAGCAGGAACGTCTGCAACTGGTTCTGCATGAACAGGTGGGCGCTGGCGACGACGAAGAACGGCCGGCCGATCGCGTTCGCCAGGAACGAGAGGATGAACGGATCTTCGTCGCGGCAATGGTTCGGCGTGACCAGCACCCCGTGCCCCGCGTCGATCGACGCCCGGATCTTCTCGGCGCCGACGACCGACACGTCCCTCGTCCCGTAACGCTTCTTCAGGTACCGCGGGAAATACAGGTTCAATAGCCGCGGCCAGAGCGTGCCGTGGTACGGAGGCACCGGAACGTATGGCTTGTCCGAGACGACGTTCATGGAATTGATGATCTTGTCACGCTGACCGCGCAAATGCCAGCCACAGGACCGCGCGCCCCTTGGACTGCTGGCGCAGTGTAAAAAGAGAGACGGCCGACATGCCTGGTCGCGTGTCGGCCGTCCGAAGAACCATTCCAATTTGCGTCAGACCGTCAGCAGAACGATGAGCGCGATCCATAGCGCGCCCATCCCTAGCCACAGCGCCCGGTACATCTGCTTCGACATCATGGCAATAGCGGTCATCTGCGTGATTCCTTCTCAGGCGGCAACATGCTGCCGCTGCTGCTGCTCGGCGCCCTGCCCGTCGTCGACCGGGAACGACCGGAGCCACTTGGCCGGCGGCATCCCGACCTGCTGGCGGAACCGCGCCGTGAAGTGCGACTGGTGCGCAAAGCCCAGTTGTACCGTCACCTCGCCGATCGAAACGCCTTCCAGCAGCAGGCGCTTGGCTTCGGCCGTGCGGAAGTCTTCGATGTAGGTCTTCAGCGTCTTGCCGGTTAGCCGTTTAAACAGCCGGTGAAAATAGAATTTGCTGATCCGCGCCTCGGCCGCCACCCGCGCCAGAGACGGGTTCTCACGCCAATTCGCCTCCACCCATTGCCGGGCGCGCTCGACCGCCGGCGGGATGAACTTCTCGTCCTGTTCCGTTTGTTCCTGCAATGCCATCATGGTGCGACTCCTTGGAAAAGTGGGCTCAATAAGCCCGGCCGGACGACGTCCGGCCGAGCTGTTCGACTCGTCGCGTCGGGACTGGGCAGATCAACGCGCGGGTCTGCTTCTGCGTCTCGCCTGCTTAACGACACAAGCGATGCCCTCGATCCCAAAGGCTTGCTGCTCGTGACGACCACTACTTACAGGTCGACCACGTGCCCTTGTCGAGTGCACGCAAGAATATTCGTCACAAGAATGCGACGCGGCTACCCCGTCGGCCGACGTGTTATCGGGGAGTGACCGGGGATGACAACTACCCGATACTAACCCGCGCTTCTCAGGCTCCTTGCGGCCTGAGCCTCCACCTCGGGATCACTGAAAACCGTTTGCAGATAAGACGTTAAATTCACTTTGCGGTTGGCGATACCGAGCTTCCGGCGGATGTTTCGACGGTGCGCTGCGATCGTTTCCGGGGATAGATGTTCCACCTCGGCTACTTCCTTCACCGCCAGCCCGCGCCTGATAAACGCGCACACCCGAAGCTCCGTCGGCGTCAGCGACGCCACGTCGCGCGACACCTTATCGACGAACGGCGAGACGATCTCTTCGAGCCCCCGCTCCACCTGCTCGATCGCCCGCTGCTGCTGCCGGCTCAGCCCCACCTTCAACGACCGCAGCACCGGCAGGATGACCCGATCGACGTTTTTGTGTACCCGCTGCCCAACCTTGCGTCGCTCGGCCTCGATGCTCTCCAGCACCTCGCGCAGCGCGACGTTCTTCGCCTCCAGCGCCCGGTTGGCGTTGTCCAACTCCGCCGTGCGCTGAACGACTTCGTCCTTCAGGTGGTTCCGATATCTCTCGTTCTCCCGCATCAGCCGCATGCGCTCCAACGCGCGTTTTACGCTGTATTCCAGCACCATCAAGTCGTGGATCGGCTTCGTCAGATAGTCCACCGCCCCCAGGCGCAGCGCCGCGATCGCGTCCGGCATCATCCCCTTCCCCGACACGACGATCACCGATGCGTCCGGCGACGTCCGGCGGATCGCCTTCAGCACGTCCAGCCCGTCCATCCCAGGCAGGCGCAGGTCCAGCAACACCAGATCGGGTTTCGCCGAGTGATACAGGTCCAGCCCGACCGCGCCGTCGTCGGCCGTCACCGTCCGGATGTCCATGTCCTTCAGGCACTCGACGATGCTCCCGCGCACCGCGGGCTCATCGTCGATCACCAGCACGATCGGCTCACGCTCAGACACGGTTGATCTCCTTGGCCGCGACCCGCCGTACGGCATTCACAAGCAATTCTAGCGATCGAGCAGGCTTCTGCAGCACGTCTTCCGCCGTCATTCCCATTCGTTCCAGCGCCTCGGGCAACTGGTACGCCACCGAACCGGTATACACGATATACCGTACGGTCGGCGCCAACTCGTGCGCCCGCAGGATCAAGGACTGCCCGTCCATCTCCGGCAGGCGGATATCGATGATCGCCACGTCGATCCGCCCGGCTCCCAGGATCACCAGCGCCTCCCCTGCGGCGCCGGCGGAACTGACCTCAAACCCCTCGTCCTCCAGGTAGGCCCGCAGGCTTGCCCGAACCGCGGCATCGTCGTCCACAACCAGTACTCGCACCACATCCTTCACAGTCGCAACTCCTTCAATTGGCGGCGTGTGCGCACGAGGATTCTAGGCCGCCCAACCGGACCGCCGCGATGCTCGACCGCGTGCGTCGCGCTCTTCAGCAGGTCGATCACCACCTGCTGGATCTCGTTCGGCTTGCACGGCACCAGCGCCAACCCGGGCGGCATCGATCGGATCGTCGTCACATCGCGCAATCTCACGGCGCTGCCCCCTTGTGGCCGGCCGTCCCGTTTACCGGCAGGTCGATCACGAACTTCGTCCCCTTGCCCTCGTTCGACTCCACCGCGATCTCCCCGCCGTGGTTGCGCGTCACGATGCAGTACGACACGAACAACCCGAGCCCCGACCCATCCTGCGGCCCCTTGGTCGTAAAGAACGGCTCGAACACCTGGTGCCGCACCGACTCCGGCATTCCCGGGCCGTTGTCCTCCACCTCCACGCGCACGCGATCCCGGGCGGCGCGCTTCGCCCGCACGACGACCGCCGGCGGGCCGCCGCCGTTGTCCCGACCGTTCATCGCCTGCGCCGCGTTCTTCAACAGGTTCAACACCACCTGTTGGATCTCCGTCCCCCGGCACGGCACCGGCGGAAGGTCCTCGGCGTACTCCCGCGTCACTCGGATGTTCCGGAAATCGAACTTCTTGAAGTCGTAATCGCTCGACGCAAGGTCGATCGCGCCGTCCAGCAGCTCCCGCACGTCCTCCCGCCGGCTCTGCGGCTCGATCCCGCCGCGGCTGAAACTGAGCATGTTCGCCACGATCTCCGCCGCCCGTTCGCCGGAGGACCGGACCGACTCCAGCATCTCCAGGATCCCGCGCTCGCGCATGTACGCTCGTACGGTTTCCACGGTCGTCCCCAGCCGGTCGGCCGTCGCCTGGTTCGCCGGCAGCTCCGGGCGCACCCGGCTCAGCACCACTTGCGCGTTCTGCAACATCCCCGCCAGCGGGTTGTTGATCTCGTGCGCCATCCCCGCCGCCAACCCCGCGATGGTCCGCATCTTCTCCGACTCCAGCAGCACGGCCTCGGCGCGCTTTCGCTCGGTGATGTCCACGCCGATCGTCAGGATGTGCGGCTTCCCGTCCAACTGAACGGGCACCCCCGTGTAGAAGAACGGCACGCGCTCGCCGCCGGCGGTCATCAGCGACGCTTCCATCGTGACGTACCCCGCCTCAAGGATCCGCTTGGCCGCTTCGGCGATCCGCGACCGCTCCTCGGCTGGCTGCGCGTCGCCGACGTATCGCTTGGCCAGGACTTCCTCCGGTTGCCCGGTGACCTCGCGGAGCTTGCGGTTCCAGCGGATTAACTTGCCGGTCTCGTCGTACACCGACATCACCGCCGGCACGTTGTCGAACAGCGCCTGCGTGAACGCCGTCTCGCGCTGCAGCGCTTCCTCCGCCGCCTTGCGATCCCGGATGTCGATCCCGATCCCCACCACGTAAGTCTTCCCGTCGACCACCAGCCGCACGCCCGTGTAGAAGAACGGGATCCGCTCGCCGGACTTGGTGACCAGCGGCGCCTCGACCTCCGCGTGCCCCTCCGCCTTCAGCCGTTCGACCGCGGCCATGATCCGCGCCTTGTCCTCCGGCGCCTGTCCCTCCCCCAGCCGCCGCGCCGTCAGTTCGGCCGGCGTGTACCCCGTGATCTCCACCGCCTTCGCGTTCCACCGCACGAGCCGCAGCTCGTCGTCGTACAGGCACAGCACCCCGGGGATGCTGTCGATGATCGCCTCGGTAAACGCTCGCGCCCGCGTCAACGCCTCCTCCGACTTCCGCCGCTTCGTGACGTCCTCGAAAACGCCGAGGACCGCGCGCACGCGCCCGGACTCGTCCGTCAGCGGAACCTTCGTCGTCTCCAGGTGGATCGTTTCCCCGCCCGGCACGTGCAGCGACTCGTGCAGGTGCCACATCGGCCGTCCGCTCTCGATCACCTCGCGGTCGTCGGCCAGGTATTTCTCCGTATTCTGGCGCGGCCAAGGCAGATCGTAATCCGTCTTCCCGATCACCTCCCGCGGACGCGCCAGCCCCGCCAGCCGCGCGAACACCGCGTTGCACCCGAGGTACACCCCCTCCGGGTCCTTCCAGAAGATCCCCTGCGGCGCCGCGTCCAGGATCCCCGCCAGCGTGGCCTGCCCTTTCTGCACCGCCTCGTACCGTGCGTCCAGCAGCGCCACCATCCGCCTCAGCGACGCCGCCACGCTCCCGAATTCCCCGTAAAACTCCTGCCCCTCCATCGCCGTGCCCGCCCCGTGCCGCCGCCCCTCGTCGCTCACCGATGACGCGAACCGTTCGACCGCCTGCAGCGGCCGCATCACCATCCGGCGCAGCAGCCCCCACAGGATCCCCACCAGCAGCGCGTCCAGCGCCACGATCTGCGTCGCCAGCGACCGCAGCTCATCCCGCAGCGACGCCTCGACAAACCGCGGGCTGACGACGACCGTCGTCCTCCCCAGTTCCGATTCCCGTGCCCGCACCGGCCGCAGCTCGACCAGCATTCCGTCCGGCTCGCGGAGCGCCTCCCGCCCGCGAACGACCGCGCCGTCCGCCGCGCGTCGCATCGAGTACACCGCCACCCCGTCGGGCGCCGAGACGTCCGCCATCCGCACTTCCACCCCCTCAACCTCCGGAGCGCGCATCGCGATCTCCAGCACCTTCTCGATCTGCGGCCGGTCAAAGTTCCAAAGCGGCAGCGCCAGCGCCGCCGCCAACTGGTCGGCCCGCGCCGCGACGTCCGTCGCCAGCCGCTCGCGTTGCGCGCGCCGGTCCGAGACGTAATTGACCGCCCCCAGCCCCCCCAGCAGCACCGTCGCCACCAGCACCAGCGTCACGATCACGAACGTCGCGATCGACCGGCCGGTCGTCGGCGACGCCGCGTCCCGTCCCGAGATCTCGCTCGCTTGCAGCATCACGGTATCGCCGCCGTCGGGTCAAACCACAAACGCTTGTCCCCCAGCGGCGTCTCCGGCCCGAGGAACGGGTTGGTCAGCGTCAGGATCCGGCGGTGCCGCAGGTCCAGCCGCTCGACCTTCTCCTTCTGATACTTCCAGAAGATCCGGTCGTACGTCCCGTCCTCGATCATCCCGATCATCCCCACCCGCGCCCGCTCGGCCAGGCGCCGACCCTCGTCGGTCTTCGGAAACCAGAAGTACATCGGCAGCGGATAATACAGGCATATCGTCGGCTCGATCGCCAGGAATGGCATCTTCCCCCGCCGCTCCTCCAGTTCCCCCAGCACCTCGACCGCGGCCCGGAGAAAAACGTCGAACCGCCCGTTCGCCAGCATGTCGAACAGTCCGTCGTAGTCCGACCCCGTCACGACGTTCAGCCCGTTCTTCTTCAGAATCTCCACGTCGACCCACCCAAGCCCCAGGCCGAACTTGAACCGCTTCAAGTCCTCGACCGAACGCACCTCGGCAAACCGCGGCACGTTCTCCTTCCGCACGAGAAACACGCAGTACCCCCCGAGGTTCTTGTCCACCGGGATTCGCACGGGCACCAGGTCGCGCTCGAACGCCGGCGTCGTGCTCAGGTACATCACCGTCAGCTTCCCCGACGCGTTCCTCATCTCGAACGCCTGCCGCTGCTCGGTCATCTGCTCCGATTCGACCATCATGTACGGCCCGTACGTCCCCGTCGTCCGCTCGAGCGCCGTTCGCAGGATTTCCCACTGGTATTCATACCGCCTGTCCAGCGCCGATTCCGGCGGATGATAGACATAACGCATCGGCTCGCCGCCGCCGGCGCGCGCGATGGACGCTGCAACGAACAGGCAAACCGCCAGCGAAATGTTGGGCAAACGCATCCGCATTTGATCAAGCCCGACGCGCCGATTTTATTGTTTTGCTGAGTCGCGACAATGTCTCGCTCTGATTTCCGATGCGGGCGCGACTGCGCGACCGCGCCGCATGCCTGAACTCCTCCGCTCGGTCGGAAAATGAAATAGCCCCCGGGGCCTTTTCCCCGGGGGCTCGAGAGTCGGGAAACCATCGGACCTGACTCTCTACAAAGTCCGTCCTCCCTTTCGGGTCCGTTTTGCAAGCAAGCCGCCCGCGATCAGCAGCAGCCCGCACCCCGGCTCCGGCACCGCCGCCACCAATTGGCTGACATATTCCGGTCCAAACTGCGCCTCGCGCATCGCCAGGAACTCCGACGACAGCACCCCGCCCGTCGACGCTTTGGCGTACGCCACGTCGATCAACGAGTAGTCATCGGTCCCAACGGTGCCGTTGTAATTCACATCACCGTCCCTCCAGAACCCGGCGGCGTTCGCGCCGTTCTTGGCGATCTGCCGGTCGATCAGGACGTAATCGTCCCCGTTCACCTTGCCGTCGAGGTTCAGGTCGCCGGCCCAGGTGTAAACGACTTTGACCTGCGTCCCGAGGTCGACGTACCCGAGCCCCGTCGCATTGTCCGCGCGGTCGCGCGCGGTCGAGCTGGTGATCCCGCTCCCGGTCCAGGCGCCGCCGTTGAACGCCGTCTGGAGATATCCGCGCACGGTGCTCGCCGATGTCGAGGCGCTGTCGACCAGCATCGAATTGTTCGTCAGGTCGATCTTCCCGCCGCCGGAGACGGTCGCGGAGGCAGCCGTAAGCACCTTGCTCCCGCCGGCCGTCAGCGCGATCGTCCCGCCGGTGGACACGACGTCCCGGACGGTCTGGCTCACACCGAGGTTGACCGTTGCGCCGGCCGACGCGTTGACATTGGTCGGCGCGCCGAGATCGACGTTGACGTTGGTCGTCCCGTCGGTCGCGCTGAGGTTCGACGTGCCGGGATTGGCGTTGTGGTTCCAGGCGCCGTTGAGGTTCAGCGTGCCCACCCCGCTCTTGGTGATCGTGCGCCCGTTGGCGGGGATCGCCAGGGCGCCCGAGAGGACGAGCGACCCGCTGTTCGTATCGATCGTGATATCGCCCGGCGTGATCGATGACGACAGTGAGATGTTGTTGTCGGTCTTGAGCGTCGCGCCCGAGTTGAACGTGATCGGTCCGATCGACAAATTGCCGCCGGAGATGCTGACGACCGAGGGCAGGGAGACCGACCCGCCGCTGAACAACGCGCCCATCGTGACGTCGCCGCCGGTGATCGTGAGCGAACCGGCGGTGTCGGGCGCGCCGTTCATGACGCGGAAGTTGCCGATGCAGTTGAACGTCCCGCCGGAGATCGTCGTGGTGCCGCCGGAATTGTTGGTGCTGTTGAAGTTGCCGATCGTGACCGAGCCCCCGCCGAAGTTCCAGGCGACGGCGTTGCCGCCGGTGACGGTGCCGGTGACGGACAGGGAGCCGTTGGTCATGTTGAAGCTGCGCGCGATCGGACTGGCTGGGACGGTGGCGGTCGCGCCGAGATTGTTGACCGAGACCGTACCGCCGTCGATGTTGACCGTGCGGACCGGCCCCGCGCCGGAGACGACGGAGGCGGAGAGCGTGAGGTTCCCGCTCAGGGAGACGCTGCCGTTTTCGGACACGTTGAGCGTGCCGTTGTTTCCGATGGGGCTGGTGTTCCCGCCCACCAGCATGTTGTTGCCGTGAATGACGCCGGTGCCCGAGACGTTAAGGGTGCCGTTGCCCGCCGAGCGGCCGATGTCGATTTCGAGGTTGTTGACGCCGGACGCGGGTTGGATCGTCCCGCCGGTCAGGTTGACGGTGCCCGTGACACCGGAGCCGGAGGCGATAATGAAGAGGGTGTTGGAGAGGGTCACCGTCCCGCCCGACATGTTCATGGTCGCCGACGACGTGACCTCGGACTGGTAGGTGGTCTGGGCGTTGTTGAACCCGATGAAGACGTTGCGCCCGGCGGTGCTCGTGACCTCGGCGGTCCCGCTGATATTCCAGATCCCGACGGAGTTCTGTTCGCCGGGGACCGGGACGGCCGGGCTGCCGGTGGTGGCGGCGGAGCCAAGGTTCAGCTGGTGTCCGAGGTTGAGCGTGCCGCCGGAGATGTTGTAGGTCCCCGTGCCCCCCTTGCGGCCCCACTCGGAACTGCCGGTGGTACTCGTATTGACGACCCCGCCGGTCTGCGTGAACGAGCCGACCGTGCCGGCGGCGGCGCCTTCCGGCGTCTCACCGTCGCCGATATGCAGGGCGCCGGCCGGCGCCAGCGTCCCGCCGGAGATCGAGTAAAAGCCCGTCGCGCCACGGCGCGCCACGATGAGCGTGCCGGTGGAATTGACCGTGGAGTTCCCCTCCTGCGTGAAGGTCCCGTGCGCCCCCGGGCCGGTGCCGATGACGAGCTGGTCGCTGGTATTGATCCCGTTGTTGAGCACCGCCGAGTCCTTGATCAGGTAGGACCCGTTGGCGGTGTTGCCAGAGGCAAGCCCGGAATCGCCGATGTACGTCGCTTTCCAGCACAGTGGGATCCGAAGCTTGGAATTCACGTGACTTGAAGTCGCGGC
>JADMIO010792711.1_pt1 | contig 74823 bp, 54 predicted proteins | sample 8958161 | NCBI WGS metagenome assembly JADMIO01 (sample SAMN16585339, study PRJNA669376) | soil metagenome | isolation source: Crop rotation soil | place: USA: Cullars Rotation, Alabama | collected 2011 | reverse complement strand
CGCGACTTCAAGTCACGTGAATTCCAAGCTTCGGATCCCACTGTGCTGGAAAGAGAGCGTCCCCAAGTAAACCGCTGCAGGATAGTAGTAGCCGTTCAACTGCACGTAGAGCGGGCCTCCGCTGTTGCCAGGATAGCTCAGAAACCACGGCGCGAGGTAAACCTGCTGTTGCCCGGGCACTGGGTCGGTGGCCAGGCTGAGGGGATACGGCTGCGGGTCGGTTTGATACATTCGGCCGGGGACAATGCTGGCATCGCCGAACTGGGAGCCATCCACAGGATAGCCAACAAGCATCTTGAGCGCGGTGCTCGTCAGCCAGGTATTCGGAGCGGCGTCCGAAGGCAGATAACCCCCGTATCCGCCACCCGCGACCGGCTCCAGGAAATAAAGGGCGGCCACATCCAAATTGCGCGAGGGAGGGGTGGACTGGTCGGGCGAGTACCCGCTGTTCAGATCGTTGGTCCGTTGAGCTGCGTAGCCGGTCAATACGTAAAAACCACGAGCGGCTTGCGGCTGCGGTTCGCCTACGCCTACGTCACGACGGAAGAACCAGTGTGCGCGGTTCACGTAGGAGAGCGTCTGGTCGTTGAAGATGAGGTGCGCCGCCGTCAGCACCACATTGGATAGCACAGCGACACCGCTGCCGTAGCCGTTGTCGGATTGCAACTGGCCATTGAAACCGAACGGGTAGGCTGGCTCATCACTCACTTGATTGGCCGGCACAGGGAACGGGAGATAGACATTCGCGGGCGGAGGCGTGGCGACCAGGTAGTTGACCGAGAGGTAGGTCGATTGGCCCGCATCGATTCGCACGGTCTGGCTCGCCGGTTTGATTCGTCCGCTCACCGGCGCGAACTCGATGAGATAGCCTCCAGATAGGAGATTCGTGGTAAACACGTTAGTGAAGTAGGGGGTGTTTTCTCCTAAGAAGCGCCAGCCCGCCCCGCTAGGCGGCGTTGGGCCGAGGATGACAGTAAGCGAGCCAGCACCGCTGCTGGTATCACCCGCGCTGACCGTAGGATAATAGTAGTTGGTGATGAAAACCGCCGCGCCGTTGGTTAATGTGGCTGGCCCGGCCAACGGGACTGTTAGCCAGCCAGGGACGCTGCGGAACTCGATCTGATAGTTGCCTGCAACCAGATTGGAGGCCGTGTAGCCGCTATTGTGCCAGCCGAATTCCCAAGGGAATCGCCACCGGCCGTTGGCTTCGGGCGGCAGCATGGTGACTTCAAGACGACCGTTCATGGAGGGTTGAGAATAAGGCATTGAGTTCATGGGAGCGTATCCGCTGAACATTCCATTGCGAATCGTGTTGTTGCTAGCATCCGTTATATAAAGCTTGCCATTCTTGTCGACAGCCACTCCGAACGGATTGTTGAACAGCGCCGCCTCCCCCGTGCCGTCGGCGCTGCCGAACGGGAGCTCAATGTTACTCCTGCCAGCAATTGTGCTGACAACCCAATTGTTTCCAGCCGATACGATTTTGCGAATCGTGTTGTTGAACGCGTCCGCTACGAAGACGTTGCCTGCCTGATCCACCGCTACGCCTGGTGGGTTGTAGAAATGAGCAGTACTGCCCGTGCCATCATCGCTCCCAAATTGACCTGCCGTTCCGGCGATGGTGGAAACGATCCAATTGGTACCCATCGGAGTTATCCTTCGAATCGTGTGATTGTGGCTATCTGCGACAAAGATATTGCTGAAAGCGTTCACAGCCAACCCATCTGGATGATCAAACCGTGCGTTGCTGCCGACGCCATCGTTGGTGCCCTGACTTCCGGCAAAGCCAGCAATGGTGATGGTTCTCCAGTTGGTCCCGAGCGGTGTCATCTTTCGGATCGTGTGGTTTAAAGTATCCGCGACATAGAGATTGCCCCCGCCATCAGCCGCAACACCGAGGGGCCTGTAAAATAGCGCATTGGTCCCATCGGTGCTTCCAGCGTTCGTGACGGATCCGCCCAGAGTGCTCACGATTCCTGCTGCGGTGACCTTTCGAATCCGGTTGTTCAAGCTATCCGCCACGAAGATGTTTCCGGAGGGGTCAACCGTCACCCCGGAAGGATTATCAAATCGCGCATTGTCGCCGATGCCATCCGCGTAGCCAGGATGGCCAGCCCTTCCCGCCAGAGTGCTCACGACTCCTGCCGCAGTCATCTTTCGAATCGTGTTGTTATTCGCATCCCCAATGTAGATCCTGTCGGCCCCATCCACAGCGATGCCCTGAGGCGACGAAAATCGTGCGGCGCTCCCAGTACCATTGGCGCTGCCGCTGCTATCCGGGCGGCCAGCCACCGTACTCACCACGCCTGCGGACGTGATACTCCGGATCGCATCGTTGCCCGAGTCGGCAACGAAAAGGTTCCCAGTGCCGTCAACCGCCAGGCCGGTCGGGAAATAGAAAAGTGCATTGGTGCCCGTGCCATCTGCATATCCAGAGCTAATGGGATCCGCATCCTCCAGGAATGGTCCTGCGAACGGGTTTCCCGCCACGGTGCCTACCAGCCAGTTGCCTCCAACTACTGCGATTTTTCGAATCGTGGCGTTGTGAGTGTCAGCGACAAACAGATTATCCAAGCTGTCCACGGCTATACCATAAGGAAACCTAAACCGCGCAGCACTGCCCACCCCGTCGGCGCTCCCAGGTTCTCCTGCAAGACCAGCGATAGTCCTCACCGTCCAATTGCTACCAAGCTGTGAGATTTTCCGAATCGTTTGATTGCTGGTGTCGGCGACATAAAGGTTGCTCGCGCCGTCCACGGCAATTCCACTGGGGTAGGAAAACTGCGCGTTGGTACCGGAGCCATCGTTGGGGCCATCGCGCCCAGGGCAACCAGCGATCGTGCTGACTACCCATATGCCGGCCATGGGGGTGATTTTCCGAACGGTTTGGTTGAAGCTGTCCGTCACGTAAAGGTTGGTGGCGCTGTCAACAGCGATGTCGGAGGGATAGTCGAACCGTGCATTGGCGCCGATTCCATCGTTGGTTCCGCAAGCACCAGGCGAACCGGCGATAGTGGCGACGACCCAGTTGGTACCCATCGGGGCGATTCTGCGTATGGTGTTGTTCCCGCGATCTGCGACGTAGAGCGCGCCTCCGGCATCCCCCGCAATGCCTAGCGAGAAGCCAAAACGAGCCCCACTGTTGGAACCGTCTGTAGTACCGGGGACTCCTGCAAACCCGGCAATGGTGGTTACAACGCCGGCTGGTGTGATCCTCCTTATTGTGTTGTTCACTCCATCGGCCACGTAAATATTGCCAGCATTGTCCAGCGCCACGGAATTTGGGGCCAGGAATTGGGCTGTGTCGCCGACCCCGTCAGCGCTGCCTCCGCCGGGCTTTCCTGCCAAGGTGGTAAAGGTATAGGCGAGGGCGGAGTTAGACTCGCCGCAGGCCCTTTGGGGAGAAAGTAGCGGGCAGGCAAAGAGGAGGAGGAGAGCGAAGGACGACCACAGAGATTGCTGCACGCCATGCCACTCGCCAAGCGCACTCGTCGGGCATGGATCCAATTCCGGAATCACGGTCTTTGGCTGGAGCTGGCTAATGTTGAGCAGCATTGGGAAAGGTTTTTCGGAATTAGATGCTTTTATTCTAAACAGGGCGGAAAGTCAAGGAATTAGCCGAGGAGAACGCGCGCCCGCTTCAGAATCGCAGCCGGAGGCGGGCGAGGAGGAGGCGTTCGTGGGGAAGTTCTTCGTGGGAGTTGAGGGGGTTGAGGTTGTAGTTCTGGTCACCGATGTTGAGAAGGCCAATTGTTAGATCACCTTTTTGGTGCGGGAGACGATAGCCGAGGTAAAGGTTCTCCTGCACGAAGCTGTCATCTGGCAGGGTGGATGAATGGTTGTGCTGCGCGTACCACTGCGCCTCCACACCTGCAAAAAAGCCGGAAGAGTGATTGAAGAGAAGATAACTGGTCCCTTGATAGAGCATGGCGCGCTGGGATGGAGTGGCAGGCGTGAGGATGGAACCCAGGGTTCCCGGATATGTGTCCTGCAATTCAGCATGCGTCAGTTTGTAGCGCGCGCCGACGACGAAATGTTCGCCAAGGAGTTGATCCACGCGGACGAGCAGGCTGTGCTCCTTGAACTCGAGGCTTTCCGCAATGGAGTCGGTCATGGCGGGGATGGTGCCATCCTGCGCCGTGAACACGCCGATGCGCCGATGCACGGACGAGAGTATCCGCTCCACCTGAAACCCGGCGTATGTGCGCGAACCGAGTTTAAGGTCAAGGGCCAGCCCGAAGGATTCGTACTCCGGCGCGGAAACGGATCCAACCCCAGGTGTGGACTCCGGAATCAGGGTGCGAAAGGACTCAGGGAAACCGGCGAGTTGTGCCGGCTCCAAGCGGTAACTTTCATCCAGGCTCACACCGCCCAGGGAGCGTGTGTAAATACCGCGAACCGTCGCCTCGGGCCTCGAGCTCCAAACCAGGGCGACTTTTGGGCCGACGTGAGAGCGGCTCTCAATGCCAGTAGTGATCGGCGGATGGCGAAAGTTGCTCGGGATGGTTTCATGATCATACGCGAGTCCACCAATGAGTTCGAGTTGCCTCCAGGGTTTGAGGGTCAGATAACCGTAACCGGTGATGCGCTCGAAGCCATCATCCGCGGAGTTGGCTGCTGGCGGGTTTTCCAGGAGAAATGGAACTCGGGATGGGTTATCCAGCAGATTTTCGGTGCGGAATCTCCCTGATTGATAACGTGCGCCGGCGGAGACCGTGAGATAATTCCAGTCGCAGATCTGGTTCGCCTCTGCCGAGTAGATCTCGAGCCGACTGCGATAGCTGACATCCACACTTGTGCTGTCGCGGCTGACCGGAGCGCCGGTGGGATCTTCCAACAAAATGATTTGAGGAACACTGCGATCACGAAACCGCTGGTCATTTTCCAGCCGGCCACCGAGGAGCAAGGTGTGGATGCCGGGGGACCATTCGTGGTGGTAGCCGGCGATGGCGATGGGGTGCTGGTATTCGTCGAAGGTGAAGTTGGTGCGGACGCTGGTGCGCCAGTCGTAGTATTGGAAGTTGTCGCCGGAGTGGTAGTCCTGGTATTTGGCGAGGATGAGGATCGAGTCCTTGGGGGTGAGTTGTTGTTTGATGGTGGCGTAGGCTTCGAGGCGGTCGAGTTTGTTGTTGGGGCGCACTCCTTTGTTGTATTGGCAGTCGAGGTCGATGGACCAGGCGGTGTTGCCGATGTTGCCGAATTGGGCGTCGATCTCACGGAATTGGCCGTCGCTGCGGTAGGAGCGGTCCATGCTCAAGCCACTGCGATTCTGTTCGAAGAGGCGGGTGTATTCCTGCTGGGAGATATGTTGGGAGAGCGGGGTTGCGCCGACGGGGCTCAGGAGGTTGGCCAACAGGAGTTCGTTGAACCAGACGGTCTCGTAGCGCAAGTTGAAGCGGGTGGGGTCGCGCAGGAGGTTGTAGCTCTCGGAGAGGAATTGGTGCGCCGAGTAGTTGGCGTAGTCGTAGCTAACGGCGCGAGCGGCTTCGCGCAGGGCGACTTCGTTCATGCCGGCGGTCTGATAAAGATTTGCCAGGCTGGAGCTGCGGACGGCGCGGTCTTCGTCGAGGAGGAAGCGGGAGCGATAGACGGCACGGTTGTCGTTGAGGGCGATCGAGCGCTCGAGGTCGTCCACGCCTGGGTTGATGCGGTTTTGTTCGCGGTTGAGGAGGGCAGAGTAAAGCCAGGGCGTTGGGTCGTTGGAGTCGAGTTTTTTGGCGTAGTCAAGTTCCTTCTGGGCGAGGTCGTCGAGGCCCGCGTCGGCGAAGGCTTTGGCGGCGTAGCTGCGGAGGAGGGAGCGCCCGGGTTCGAGGGCAGCGGCGGTCGTAAAGTCAGCGAGTGCAGAGTTGTGAGTGAAGAGTGCAGAATTGGGAGGTTCAGATTTGGCGAAGAGGCTGGTTAGGCGGCGCTTGACGAGCGCGCGGCCGAGCCAGGCGTTGGCTAATGCGGGGTCGATCTGGACCGCTAGATCGAATTCTTTCAGGGCGTCGCGGAAATGATTTTCGGCGGCGAGTAGGAAACCGTTCAGGGCATGGGCCTGGGCGTTGCTCGGGGTGAATTGAATGGCTTTTTGGATAGCCTCGCGGGCGAGTCGCGTGTGGGCGAAGCTGAATTCGAGTTCGGCGACGCGGGCCCAGGCGAAACCGAATCGCGGGGAACGCTCTACGGCAGAACGCGCGGCGGCGAGGGCGCCAGGGAGATCCCTGGTGGATTGCTGGGTGTAGGAAAGTGCCAGGAGTTGACTGGAGTTCGTGAATTGCGAATCCCGAATTGCGAGTTCCGACCGACTGGCCTCGCCTGCGACAGAGTCGATTAGGGTTTGGAGGGCGCGACCGAGGGGTGCGTTGGAGTCCACTTGGTCGAGTTGGGCTTGCGCATCTGCGACAGAGCCGACGGAAAGCAGGAGGGCGGCGTAGTAGATTCGACTTGGGTCGGAAGTGGGGGCCGCGGGAGTTGGATACCCAGGGTATTGTTTGAAGGCTTCGGGGAGGTTGCCGGAGCGGTAGGCAGCGAGCGACGCAGAAAGCTGCGTTTGTTCGGCTGGGGACAGGTTGAGTTCCTGGGGATCAAGGACCGCGGGGTAGTAGAGCCACCATTGGACGATGTTTTTGGCTTTGAGGATGGATTGGACAACGATGGGCTTGCCAGCGGCCGCGATAGCTTGCTCGCCACTGTGGACGGAGACGGTTTGGGGGGTGGCATCGTTATGCAACGAGACCATGCCATCGAACATCGTCACGGTGGTTTCGCCGGTGCCAGGCTCTACTTCGACGAGGAACTCCGTTCCTTTAAGGGTTCCGTTGACGTTCGGAGTGGCGAAGGCGATCTGGTTAGTAACATTGTTGCGGTTAACGTAGTAGAGGCGGCCCTCGGACATGTAAACGGTGGGGAGGTCACGCGCGCCGCTTGGGGCGAGAATTTTCAGCCGGGTTTTTTCGGCGAGGCGGACGGTGTTCTTGTCGAGCAAGGCGACGAGAGCTCGGGAACGGAATTCGGTGCGGAGCGTGTCGCCGACGTTGACGGGTTCACGGTCGCGGGCGGGAGCTTCGGCATTCTGTTGTTGCTGGTGGAAGACGGAGCCTTCTTTTTGGAGGACGTAACCGGGGAGGGTTTTGGTTCGTTCTTCGTAGATGTCTCGGGCCGCGCGCAGCGGAAGCGTGGAGAGAATTGCGACAACAAGGATCAGGCATTGAAACCGCAGAGACGCGATGGGCGCAGAGATGGAACCTGACAGGAACCTGACCCGACAAAAAGCGGCAGAGGGCCGCCCGCACTCCAGGACCTCCAAGACGCTGGCGCGCCGCGCCGGGAGCCTGATCGGCCGATGACGAGAGTAGATCATTTGGGAAGGAACTCTCTTGCCCATTGAGTGAGCGTGTCCTGCGAAGGAACGCGCGAAAGCGTAGTTTTGATGTTGAGGAGACTCTCGGAGGAAGGGGCAGCGATGTAATCGGCAAGGTCGGCGAGCCAGAAAGGTGCCTTCTCCGCGGCTACGTGGAATTCGAGCTGTTCCCCGGAGGAAAGGGTGAGAAAACGATCGTCGGTGGAGAAATCGAGCGAGTAAACCTGGCCGGAATGAATCGGATCGGAAAGAGGCTCACCTGTGCGAACGTTCCAGACTCGGACGTAACCAGCAACGGTGCTGGTGGCAATCCGAGTGCCGCTAGGGCTGAACTTGATAAAGTTGACGTCTTCGCCGTGCGCCAGGGCCGCAATTCCTTTGATCTCCTGCTGGGTTCGCGCATTGAAAATCTGAACGGTTCGTGGGGCGCTGGCTTTTGCGGTGAGCGTGCCGTCAGGACTGAAGGTGGTGAGAGCATCAGAGGGGCCCGCAGGAGGATTTATGGCTGGAGCCGGAGCATCCTTTGGAGGTCTTAACTGCGCTGGATGATCGCTCTCCAGGTGCCTCGTGGTCTCAAACCGGATTGGTTCGGCGTTCTCCAGCAGGACGAAGAGATGATGCGAGTCTGACATGAAGCAAGCGTCATCGACTGACGACTGGAGAGTGAGGGGTTCGCTAGCAGCTAAGCCGTCCGCCGAATTCCAAATCCGGATGGTGCGATCCTCGGCGGCGGTCACGATCAGTTTCCCGTCGGGACTGAAGCGGGCAGTATCAACCGAGTCGGGGTGAGCGAGAGGCGGATAAATCTGAATCGCGTTGGTCGGGTTTCTGATGTCAGCGCTACCGCCGGCGAGAGCCGCGACGAGGAGCGAGCCGTCAGGACTGAGTTCTGCATGGCGAACAGTGCTATTATACGTCAGCGCTGGAGCAATCAGGCGGCCGCTGGCGGCATCTCGGATTTTCACGGTCTGATCTGCCGACGCGGAGATGATCGCAGACCCGTCGGGGCTCCAGCGGGCGCACCGGATTATCTTGTCATGGGCGGCGGGAATACTGAGAAGCTTCACACCGCTGGGGTTGCGAACCTCGAGGTTGATGCCGTCGACCACGAAGAGGCGGCGCTGGTCATCGGGGTGGAGCACGCCGTTCGTGGAAATTGCACCGGACCGGTGCATGCAATCGCCGACCGGCCAGACCGCAGTGTTGCTGCCGACAGGGAGAAGGAAAACACGATGGCGCAGCGCATTGACGAGGCGTTCCTCAGCGACGCGGTTCCTGGGGTTTTTGCGGAGAAGCTCGGCAAGGGTAGCGATAGCGAGCTGAGGTTTTTTCTCATCGAATAGGGCCTCGGCCGACTGGAGCTTGTGCCGGGCGTCGGTGGATTCAGCACGACGCCATTGGCGGGCGGCAGTCCACGCGAGAACAAGTGCGAGGAGGATGCTGGTGACGAGACCAGTGACAACCGGATGGCGACGCACCCATTTCCAGACACGTTCCTGCGGCGCGATGGGACGCCAACCGATCGGCCTGCCATGCAACCAATGATCGAGTTGCGTAGCGAGGTCCTGAGCGCTGGCGGGGCGCCGCTTCGGATCTTTTTCCAAACACTTGAGGCAGATGGTTGCCACGTCCCGGTCGACGTGGGGGTTGAGGAACCCCGGGCTGTCGGGTTCCCTTTCGGAAACCTCTTGCAGAAATTCGAACCAGTTTCGAGTGGAGAACGGCGCCTGGCCCGTCACCAGGTGATAGAAAATAGCGCCGAGGCTGAAGATATCGCTCGCTGTGGTGATGTCATGGATCCGGCCAGTGGCCTGCTCGGGCGAAGTGTATCCGGGCGAACCCATGCCCTGGTCCGCTTGCGTGAGTTCGGTGTCCTGAGTGAGCAGCTTGGCCAGGCCAAAATCGCTCACATGCGGAGTGCCCTCCGAGTTGAAGAGGATGTTGCGGGGAGTCAGATCGCGATGCAAGACGCCCCGTTGGTGGGCGTGTTGCACGGCACGGATGACGGGCAACATCAGTTCAACCGCGCGTCGCACGGCCAACGGCTCGCCGTGCAGGTTCTTCAGTTCCTGCCGGAGGTCGCCTCCATCCATCCACTCCATGCTGAAGTAGGGCTGACCCTCCCACTCACCGGCTTCGTAGATTTCCACGATGTTATCATGTCGCAAGGCGGCCATGGCTTCGCCCTCGATGCGAAAGCGTTCCAAGTCGGAAGGGCGGACTTGGTGTTTAAAGCGAATCATCTTGAGGGCCACCAGGCGCTTGAGGCTGCGCTGGCGCGCGCGATAGACGATGCCCATGCCTCCTTCACGCCCTTGATCGAGCAGGTCGAAGTCTTGGAACACGCGAGGAAGCTGCGTCTCTTCGCCCTCGTTGAGCGATACCGTCAGCGGAGTGCTGATTAAGCAGCGCGGGCAGAGGCCCATGGGCGCGTCCGGGGGGAGAGCCGTGTCGCACACCGGACATAAGTTGGGGTGGCTCATGGGACACGGGAAACGAGATCGTAGGATGCGCTGCCGGCGGCTTCCGGAAACATAATCAGATCAGGGACTGGGAGGGGCTGCTGCCATCGGGTTGAGCGCAAATGGCCTGCTGCAGGTGCTGCCATTCCTCGTCAATCATCCCGGGGTCCACGGTGTCACTGATCTCGGCGAGGAGAAGCTCCCGATAGCGAGCTCTCATCCGCTTCACGTTAACTGCCACCGTGTTGGGCCGCAGGTTCAGTTTTGCGCCCAGGTCGTCGTAGCCGGTGAAGTCGCCCTTGCCAGAGATAAAAGGCCTCAATTCATTGAACAAAACTTCCTGGCCGGATTGCCGGTATTCGGAAGCGAGCCGCTCGAGCGCGCGACCCAGGAGGGCGATGGCCCATTTGCGGTCGTAGGCCTGCTCAGGGGAGAGGCGGGCATCCACGGGCTCGACCTCGCCAGCTTCGAAATCGGAGCCGACCGGGGCACCCACGAGTTTTCCCCAGCGCTTCTGGGTTTGCTGTTTCTGCCAGAGGTCAGTGGCGTAGTTGCGGAGGGATTTGAGCAGCCAATTGCGGAAGCGACCGCCGCGGTTGACTTTTGCGAGGGCGTTGGATTCGAGCAGATGTTCAAAGAAGCCGTTCAGCAAGTCATCGGCCTCAACGGTGGAGCTGCCCTTTTGGCGCAAGAATGCGAGCAGGGCTGGCCGGTAACTTTGGTAGAGCTGGCCGAACGCAGCGCGGGCGTCGGGAGAGCTGCCTTTGCCGGCGGTTGAAACAACTGTCCAGTGAGTGCCGGATGTGCTCCCCGAGGTGGACGAGCGCGAGTCTTCGGGCCCAAGGGTCGATTGGTCAAGGTCCATAGTGCTCCTGAGGTTTACAGGTTCCATTTGTAGGAAAAGGGAGCGGGAGCGCAAGCTCAGATTACAGGACCTTATTTGGCGGTTTGGACAGGAGGGCCGGAGGCGCATCGGTTTCATACACCGGTTTCCTACGGGGACGATTTTGGAAAATGACAAGGGAATAAGGCGGGAGGCGTGACGCGCGAACCGTAAATTGTAACCGGGAGTGCCTGAGTGAAGTCGATAGGGTGGGCTTGATCATCGCTCCGCGAAGTGTGAAGGGGTGGTGGGTGAACCCTGAAACGTGGGAACATGAGAATCTTGCCGGCAGGTCCTTAAAAACAAGGCTCGACCGGGATGGCGGGGTTAGGCATGATCGGTTAATCAAGCTAACTCGGTTGGAATAAAGCAGTAAGCCAGAACGTCACAGGTTGAGATTTATGGAAACAGCTCCGCTCGTTATACCCCGGCCAGTGCCGCAGCAACGCATTCGTCCCCCGAAGAAGAACATTCCGCAGACGGGGATCGAGCGGAACCATGTCTTGCAGATGGTGCGCAATTATGTGGCGGAGCACACCCCGGTTCCGCCCATGCCATCAGATGATTTGAAGGTGCACGCGGATCGGCTGGTGGGGATGCTCAAATGCGACCCAATCTACCGGGATTACATCGGAGTGCTCATCAACAACGAGATGTGGCGGGAGCATTTGGCGCAGGTGCCGTTCGAGCGCAGGTTGTTGCTGTTGCCGAAGTGTTTGCGAGTGGAGAACAAGTGCCCGGCTCCGTTTGACGAATTTGGGCTGCTTTGCAAGCAATGCGGGCTTTGCACGATCCAGGATTTGCAGGCAGAGGCCGAACGATTGGGTTATGCGGTGCTGGTCGCGGAAGGGTCCGCGATCGTGATGTCGCTGATCCAGACGGGCAAGATCGAAGCGATCGTAGGAGTGAGCTGTTTGAGTGTTTTGGAGCGCGCGTTTCCTTATATGGAGGCGGCAGCCATTCCGGGTGTGGCGGTGCCTTTGCTGCAGGATGATTGCATCGACACCAATGTGGATCTGGATTGGGTATGGGATTACATCCATCTGACGAGCGACGACAAGACGCGCCGGCTGGATCTGGGAGCATTGCGCGATGAGGTGGATTTCTGGTTTACACCAGGCTCGCTGGATCTGGTAATGGGCACCGCCGAGGGCGAGACCGAGCGCATCGCGCGAGACTGGCTGGGCCGGGCGGGCAAGCGGTGGCGTCCGTTTCTCACGGTTTCAGCTTATCAGGCACTTCGCGACAATCCGGGGGCGACGTTGCCTGAGGACATCCGCAAGGTTGCGGTGGCAGTGGAGTGTTTCCATAAGGCTTCGCTGATTCATGACGACATCGAGGACAACGATGCGATGCGTTATGGAGAGAAGACGCTGCATGAGGAGCATGGGCTGGCGGTGGCGTTGAATGTGGGTGATCTGCTGATTGGCGAGGGCTACCGCTTGATCGGCGCTTGCCAGGCTTCGGCGGAGCAGAAGGCGGAGATGTTGCTGGTGGCAGCCAAAGGGCAGCGGCAGCTTTGCCGGGGGCAGGGGGCTGAGCTTTGCTGGGCCAGGAAGCCGGAGCCGCTGACGTCGCTGCAGGTGCTGGAAATCTTCAAGCAAAAAACAGCGCCGGCATTTGAGGTGGCGTTGCGGTTGGGCGCTTTGTATGCGGGCGTTGAGCAGCATGAGGAGGTGGAAGATGTGCTGGGGGCCTATAGCGAAGCGCTCGGGATCGCTTACCAGATTCGGGATGACTTGAGTGACCTGGGAGAGCAGGGGGAGACGAACGATATTCTGGGGCTGCGTCCGAGTTTGTTGCTGGCCGTGGCTTATGAGCGGGCGCAAAACGAGAACCGCGCCGTGCTGGAATCGCTTTGGCGGCGGCAGATGGCGCAGGGACTCTCAGCGGCGCGGGTGGAGGAAATCTATCGCGAATTGAAGGCCGATGATCGCGCCCGGACGTTGCTGGAGACTTATAAAGAAGAGGCGATTCGATCCCTGAGGGATTTGGATAATCCAAACCTGAAAGGGTTGTTGCGCCGGGTGATTGGGAAGATTTTCAACGACACGGAGATCAAGGGCTGGTGCAAGGAGTTCGAGCAGAAGAACGCGGCACAGCGGCTTGAGGAGGTGGCGGTGGTTAACCACGGATAGCAGCCGGTTCGGCTCGCTTCTGCCTCACGCCTGGCATTCAGGGCACCAGGCGGTGGTGCGGCCCCCGATGGTTTCACGTTTCAGCGGTATTTGGTGTTTAGGGCAGACGCCTCGCTTGCTCCAGCGTTCATTGAAGAGCCAGCCTTTGGGGAGATCGGAGAAGTCGTCCCCAACATGCTTGATGGCCTGCCGACAAACGAAGCGGACCTGTTTCCAGAGCTCAGTTGTTGATTGGCCGTGGATTGCGCCTGCATGGGTATGCGGATTTATCCGGGATCGCCAGAGGATTTCGTCGGCCATCCAATTGCCCACGCCGGGAAACCCCGTCTGCAAGAGCAAGGTGGCCTTAAGCGGCAGGCGGCGGTGGCGTTGGAGGAATTCCCGCATTGCTCCTATCGTGTAATCGGGGGATGTCAGTGCCTGCGGGATGGCGGCCCACCAGTCCGGGGGCTCTTTGCGCTGGGCGAACCGGACTCGGCCGAACTGCCGCATGTCGGCGAAGACGAGCGCCTGCCTTTTCTGAAAAAGAACCAGATGATCGTGTTTGCCCGGGGTGAAATCAGGCGCTTCAACTCGCATGTCGCCTGTCATCCCGAGGTGGATGCCCAGCCAGAGGTGTCTGGAGAAGCGGAAGACCATTTGTTTGCCCCGCGCTTCGGATTCCATAAGGGCGGCGCCGGGCAGGGTCTTTTTCATTAAGGAGACATCTGTGTCACGAAAGATCCGTTTGTCGGCATGCAACCGGATAGACTGGATCCTCTGTCCAAGCCCCGGGTTCCAACGTTTGCGAAAATACTCAACCTCGGCGAGTTCAGGCATGATCCGGTCCGAACAAAGAAGGGGTGTGGTGAGCTTCCGCTTCCGCCGGTTCGCCTGTTTCGGGCGATTCCAGCGGTGCGGTCTGAGGAAGATCATCTCCCAAGCGAGACGCGGTGGGCGGCGCGCTCTCCAGAGATTCCAACACGACGATCGCTGGGCGAATCATCTGGCCTTGAAAACTGAACCCGGGGGCGATGGTTTCGCGCACGCGGACGCCCGGCGCGGGCTGCGCCTGGGGATCGGCAAGTTGGTGGGTTTTCTCGTTGTAATCGTCGCCCGGTTGAGCTTCGAAGGGAACCACTCCCACTCGGCGGGCCGAATCCCGGCATGCGGCCTGGAAATTGGTGAGTTGGTCGATCAAGTTCCGTTGGCCGGAGTGAACTCCGGCCATATAGAGCGCGTAGACGTGGTCCAACATTCGCACCAGCACGTGCAGCCAGTCATTTTCCCCCCGGCGCAGCTTTTCGACCTCCAGCCGGAGATGGGACTTTTCGCTGTCGTTGGCGCGCTGGATGAACTCGGAAAATTCCTTAGCCTCCGCCGTGATGCGGTCGGAGATTTCTTTCGCGGCGGCGACGGTTTTGGTGGATTGATCCTGCACCAGTTGCCACTGGGCGGTGGCGAAGCTGATTTGATTGGTGAACGTGCGCAGGTTGCTGATTTGTTCCACCGCCGTGGTCAACTGGCCGGCTTCCGCGAATTTCAAGCGAGCCTTGTATTCCTGGAGGAACGGGGTGATGGAAAACCACGCGCCAGCCGTGGCGCAGACGACCAGGCCCGTGAGGGGCCAGAGTTGGAAGGGGTTGGGGCATCGAAAGACGATCCAGGCAGCCAGAGCCAGCAAGAGGGCATCTGCGGCGTAGAACGGCCATTTAGAGAGTTTCGGAACGGACTCGGTCGATGTCATTCGACGCTGGTTTACGAGATTTGACCAGGAATAGCGATTGAAAAGTGAGCCCGAAAGGCGACAGGGCGTCAAAAACTTATTGCGTGAAATGCCTGAAATATGGCTTCATCACTGCTTGCCAGCCGCCGGGGTTCAGGATCGCGGCCCGTTGTCTCCCTGTCCGAGCGCAGCGGTGGCTTAGACATGGTGCAGATGAATATTTTTTACGAGGGCCGCGTTCAAGGCGTGGGCTTTCGTTATACTGTGAAGTCGGTCGTGCAGGGTTTCGACGTGCGGGGCACGGTTCGGAACCTGGCCGACGGGCGGGTGGAACTGGCTGCCGAGGGGGAGCGCAGCGAGTTGGAAGCATTTCGCAAAGCGATTCAGGAGTCCGAGGTCGGGCCCTTTATCCGGCAGGAGCACGTCACTTGGGCGGAGGCGAAAAATTGCTTTCGCGGATTTGAAATAGTTCGTTAGATGGTGCGGTCATTACAATGAAGTACGCTGTCATAGCAGACATACATGGGAATCTGGAAGCCTTGCAGGTGGTGCTGGAGGATATTAAAAGCCAGAAGTGCACCCATTATTGCTGCGTCGGGGATGTGGTGGGCTACAACGCCAATCCCAAGGAGTGCCTGGATATCATCCGCGGCATGGGGATGCCCGTGGTAAAAGGCAACCATGACGAGTACTGCTCGACCAATGAAACGCTGGAAGGCTTTAATCCGCACGCGGCGGATGCCGTGAATTGGACGCGGCAGCAGTTGAACGAGGAGGACAAGCAGTGGCTGCGCGACTTCAAATACGTGCGGCTGGTCGCGAGCTTCTCGATGGTTCACGCCACTCTGGATGGACCGCAGCGCTGGGGTTATGTGTTCGACAAACTGATGGCAGCCGCCAGCTTCACCTATCAGAACACCGGTGTTTGCTTTTTCGGTCACACCCATGTGCCGCTGGCTTTCATTCGGGACAGCCAGGTGCGTGGGGGCACCTATTCCAAATTCAAGGTCGAGCCAGGCAAAAAGTATTTTGTGAACGTGGGGAGTGTCGGCCAGCCGCGGGATGGCAATCCGAAAGCCGCGTATGTGATTTACGATCTCGATGAAGGATCGATCGAACTGCGCCGCCTGGATTATGATATTCCTACCGCGCAGAAGAAGATCCTGGCTGCTGGTTTGCCGCCTCGCTTGGCGGAGCGCCTGGCCTACGGCAAGTAGCCGCGCGCTTGCGAGGACCATTGAAAGTCCTGATCCTTAAGCCAAGTTCCCTGGGAGATGTGATCCATGCGTTGCCGGTGCTGCGCCTCATTAAGCAGGCCCATCCGAACAGCGAGATTCATTGGTGGATCGAGGCATCGTTTGCGGGATTGCTGGAGGGTGATCCGGACCTTGCAGGAGTCATTCTCTTCCAGCGAAAACGTTGGTCCAGTCCTTTGCACTGGGGGGAGGCCTTGCAAAGTCTGCTCCGAATCCGTGCGCATCATTTTGATTGGGTGATCGATTTGCAAAGCCTGCTCCGTAGCGGCATGGTGGCCTGGCTGGCCAATGGCGGTTTCAGCATCGGGCTGGATGACCCGCGCGAGGGCGCTCGCGTTTTTTTCGATGAGGCGATTCCCAGGCCTTCCCGGGAGACGCACGCGGTGGATTGGTACTTGCAGGTCTTGCCGCCCCTGGGTGTTCCGGTGCACAAGGACTTTGAGTGGTTGCCCCATCGTGCCCAGGCAGCCGCGGGAATTCGCGAGCGTCATGCCTTGGGCGCGTCACGCTGGGTGGCGTTGCAACCCGGGGCGCGCTGGGCGAACAAGCGCTGGCCGATCGAGCATTTCGCGGAGTTGGTCAGGCTCTCCCTGAAACGAAATGCGGATGTGAATTTCCTGATTCTGGGCGGCCCGGCCGATGCCGAGCTTGGCCGCGCCGTCGCGGAGCTTTCCCCTTCGCGCTGTCTCGATCTGACGGGCAAAACGAGCCTGCCGGAGATGATCGAGTGGATTCGGCTCAGCGATTGCCTCGTCACGAATGACAGCGGCCCCATGCACGTGGCTGCGGCGCTGGGCAAACCCATCATCGCGCTCTTCGGGCCCACCAACCCGCGTCGGACCGGCCCCTACCACCAGCAGGCCCAGGTTCTGCAGGTCGATCTCCCCTGCGTGCCATGCATGAAGAGCACCTGCTCCTGGTCAGAACCTATGGCGTGCCTGAAACAAATCTCACCAATGCTTGTCTTGCATCAGCTAGAACAAGCGTTGGGAGGCGAGACGAGTCGCGGCCCGGTTCGTCCGTGATCGAATCCTTAATTCCCTTTGCTGGCGTCAGGACTCGGAGTTGGGCTTTGAATGGAGTTGGTGTTTGTTAGCGAACCAGAATCACTTGGGGTGGTCATCCTGGGAACGTTTGCTTTTGTGTCCGATTGATAGCCGTTATCACTGGAACTGGAACTGCCGGTGGCACCCTTGTCTGCGCGGTTACATCCAACGAGCAGGGCTGCAGCGGCCAATGTGATGAACATGATCTTCTTCATAATTTTAATCTAACCTCCGTTTGAACAGTACGAGCGCAACATTGACTACAACAGCCAACCAAACAACATAGGTAATGACCCCACGCCGCTGCTCTACTTTGCGTATGTGCAGGAACTTTCAGTGGCAATAGCGGGATCAGCCAATGTAGGCCGGGTGCCCTCACCCGGCGTCCCCTTAAGCCAAGGGCAACTCAATGGTGAACTCCGTCCCTCGGCCAGGCTGGCTTTCGGCAGCTATGGTCCCCCCGTGCGCTTCCACGATGGCTTTACTAATGGCCAGTCCCAGCCCCGTGGTCCCCTTCGCGCGAGCCCGCGATTTGTCCGCGCGATAAAATCGTTCAAAAAGATGTGGCAGGGCCTCGGCTGAAATTCCCGTGCCATTATCCAGGACGCGAAGGACGGCGTGGGTGGGCCCTGGCTGCACTTCCAGGTAGATCTCGGTGCCATCTGGATTGTGCTGGATGGCGTTCGTCAGCAAGTTAATCAAAACCTGGCTGAGCTTCATGGAGTCGACGTTCGCCGTCACCGGCTCCAATTTGGTGTTCAGAACGACCCCTCGTTGCTTGGCGAGTGGCTGAATGAACTCAAGGGCTTCCCGGGCCACTCGGCTGAGATCGCACGGTTCCTTCATCAGTTCAAACTCGCCGGAGTCCACACGAGCCAGCTCGAGTAATGAATTGACCAGTCCTCGCATGCGTTCGACTGCCCGTTCGCAGGTGGCCAGGGTTTGCTTGTATTCCTGGGGCGTGCGATCTCGGAACAACGCGAGCTGGATTTGCGTCAGGATCACGGCGATGGGGGTTCGCAGCTCATGGGAAGCATCTGCCGTGAAACGCACCTGTTGCTCGAAAGACTTCTCCAGCTTTTCGAACGTCCGATTCAGCACGCTCGCGAGTTGCCCCAACTCGCTCTCCGTATCGCTTGCGCCGATCCTCTGGGAAAGATCGCCCATCGCGATGGTTTCAGCCGTGGTGCTGATGGCGGCGATCGGGCGGATGGCGCGGCCCGCCAGCCACCACCCCCCGGCCAGGCCGAGCCCGATCACCAGGGCGCCCGCGCCCGCCAGGCTTAACCCCAGATGCCACATCTGCGCCTGGATGGCAGCCGTGGAGGCGCCCACGAGGACCGCCGCGCCGTTGGGCATGAAATGGATTAACTCCCGCCACCCATCGCGGGTGCGCATCGCAGCCGGTTTGTTGCCAGGAAAATCTTCGCGCTTGGCAAACATCAACCCAGCCGGCGCGTTTGTCGATTGTCTTTGCAAGTCCCCTTCGGGAGTCCAGGCCGCGAAGTAGAACTTGCCGGACTCAAAGGGCGCCATCACCTGGTCTCCCCTGGGTCCAGCCCCCGGGTCCTCGGGGAATTCGCGGCGCTCGCGTGGTGGTGGCCGATCGGAACGGTCAAACTCCTCAAATTCCCGTGGTGGCGGCCTGCGTCCCGGGCCATCGAATCGTCCGCCAGGACGCGTTGGCGCTAGCCTTGGCAAAAGGGGAGTGATAATCTCGAGCAGCTTCGCGTCGAGCTCCTGGTAACGGGCTCGGCGCTCGTAGCTGTAAAATCCTGTCGTCAGGCCGGCCACCAGGACGATCAGCAGGCAGCCATGGAAGGCCTGGATTTGCCACCGGATGGATTTGGGGAACATGCGGCCTTACTCGATCACGTAGCCGTGTCCCCGGCGGGTTTGGATAAAATCTTTCCCCACTTTTTTGCGGATGTTGCACACGTGCACATCCAGCAGGTTGGAAAGCGTGTCGTCCTCCTCCGCAAACAAATGATTGTAGAGGTCGGTCCTGCTCACGACTTTCCCGCGTCGAAAAGCCAGGAACTCGATCAGCGCATATTCGCGGGCAGTGAGCACGACCTGTTCACCGTCCACCGAGACTGTCCGCGCGCCCGTGTCGATTTGGATATTCTCGAACGTCAGCACGGGATTCGGCGCCCCTGCGGAGCGCCGGATGAGGGCTCGCACTCGCGCCAGCAACTCCGGGAGATTGAAGGGCTTGACCAGATAATCGTCCGCGCCTAGATCGAGGCCTTTCACCCGGTCGCGCACGCCGTCCCGGGCGGTCAACATCAACACAGGGGTCTTCTTTTTCGTCCGGACGCGGTTCAGGATCTCCCAGCCATCCATGCCGGGCAACATCACGTCGAGCACGATCACATCGTATTCCCACTCCTCGGCTTTATAGAGGCCTTCTTTGCCATCCGCGGCCGTATCGACGGCGTAACCCTCCTCGCGCAGTGCCTGGTCCAGGCCCTGGCGCAGATCGTCTTCGTCTTCCACAATCAACAAGCGCATGGCTGGGGCGGAGATTAACACGACATCGCTAATCATGCAGCCACTATATCGACCGGAACCTTAAGGGCGGATTAAGCTGAATTGAGTCAGAATCGCACAAATGGCACGTTTTGTGAAAGGGAGGCCGAGTTTTCGAGGGAAGTCCGCATGTTGCATTCCTCCCCCCGCGCTCGATGAGAAAGACATTGTGGGCTATTCTTATCTTGGCTTGAATGAGTTTGTGCGCGCGGAATACCTCGAACCGGAAGTGGAATTGACCTATCTGGAACAAGACGGCGATGACCCTGCTCCGCCTCCGAATGCGCCAGGCGACAAATATGTGGGTTTGGATCAATTCAACCGCGTGCGCGATCAGCGCTGGCTGCAAGGCGTCACCCCGTTGGAGCGGGTCCAATACACCTTTGACCGGAATAGCAATCGTGTTTCGCGGGGCAACCGGGTGGCACAGGGCTACGCGGCCAAGCAGGACGAATACTATACCTATGATGCACTCAACCAGCTCACTCAGCTTCAGCGCGGGACCCTTACCTACGATGGCAGCGGCGCGGTGACCGGGATCACGCCCGACTCGTGGCAGGAGGACTTCACACTGGATCCCACGGGCAACTGGAACGAATACACCAATCCGGATCTTGGCACCCAGGAGCGAACGCACGATGCCGCCAATGAGATCGTGGAGATCGACGAAGATGACGCTTTCGTTTCCTACGATGCGGCCGGGAACATGACCAAGACACCCAAGCCATCGGACTGGGAGGCAGCCTTTGATCTCACCTACGACGCCTGGAACCGTCTGGTGCAGGTGGATGCAGGAGATGTTGCGATCTATGCGTATGACGGCTTAAACCGCCGAACCACCAAGACCATCGACGAGACGGTGCGACACTTTTACTACGGCGACCAGTGGCAGATCCTGGAGGAGAGATTAGATGAGGAGACCTCAGCGGATCGCCAGTTCGTCTGGGGCATGCGATATCGGGATGACTTGGTTCTACGGGACCGCACGACGGAGGAGAATCTGGACGAGCGCATCTATGTGCTGCACGATTTCTTCCACCCGACAACGCTTGTGGACGCGGAGGGCGAGGTCTTGCAGCGGATTGGCTATAACGCCTACGGTACCTCTCGGCTAACGGAACAGGGTTTCGATGTTCCAGCTTCTGATGATTATAAGTGGGAACTCAGATTCGGCGGATACGGGTGGGATTCTGAGACCCTTCTCTACCATGTCAGACACAGAGCTTTTCACTCCGAGCTTGGGATCTGGCTCCAGCGAGATCCGGACCAAGATGACCAGCAGGCAATCAACGCGTACGAGTATGTGGATTGCCAGCCCATTAATAAAGTCGATCCCGATGGACTGCAAGGCACGACGGGAAATCCAGCTACCGGCAATTGTCCCCCTGGTTACACATCAGCGGGTCTAATTTGGATACCAGATAAACCAACGAAGCGCACCATTGAGGACGTTTACTACACTGAGGAGCGGGGCGTCACAGCTTGCAAAGGGGGATGGTGGTACTATTATCTCATATCGCAGCACATGAAATGTCGCCAAGTGGTTTGGCACGAGTGGATAGAGACTGAGGTGGAAGTCTGTGACCGAATACCTTTCCAGCTTGGGAACCCAGGCCCCATTACCATTTCTCGCCCTACAGGAAATACTAGGACGACAAAGGGGTGGACGGGGAAGGGACCCTATTTTGCGTGTAGGCCTTTAGGGATTTCTAAAACTGGGCCATGGTTGCCGCTGGATCTGCCGTGCGAATGTCCGATTATCCCGGGCGCTCAAGTATGAATAAGCGGCTGCTTTTGAACAAGGCTCTAAGAAAGGCGCTATTGATTTCAGCGTGCGCGCCTGCTGTGCTCGGGGCAGCGTTGGCGCTGCTCTCCATTTGCAATGAGCGAGGCGCCGTAATCGGCTCCTGCCGGCAGTGGCAGCTCAATGCAAGCACCGGAAGATCACTGACCATCTGCATCACAAATCAGAGTTCCGCACCTATTAGCCTTTCGTCGGCGTATCTGGTATGGCCAATGTCCGGAGGTCAGCCCCGGATCCAAACGGGGGCTGGCTGTTCTTTAAAGGCAAATGAAACAAAGACGCTGCAAATATCCACTAGCTTCGAGCCGGAAGCGATCTGGTTTAGCTGGGAAAGTGCCTCCGAAATGTCGCGGTTGGTCAAGAAAACCATGCCCGCTCTGCAGAAATTCATCCCCGAAGGGAGGTTAATTATCAATATATTGCCGAATTACATTGACAACGATTTCCCACTAAAAAATGGCTGGAGGCACCTCGAATAAGTCGACCAAGTAGTATGGCGCTCGGGCTCAACTCTCATTTCAGGTGCACACGGGCCCCCAAGTGCGAGTTTCATGCCGCGCACTACATGCAGCTCTCTAGCAAAAGCCCTAGAAGGGCTCCGCGCAGCGCATGTGCCGCCACCGAACCACTCAAAACCACTCCAAAATACTTCTTGCGCAATCTGGCCAAGGGCGTAAAAGGATGGTCGAAGCACTGAACAGCTCTGCGGCGAGTGCCGTGCCGTTCCGACAGCCGGAGAGAACACCTAGCATCATGAAAACGCGAAGTCCACGGCTTCCGTTGCCCAACCGATGGGTCGGGCAAGTCCCATGCCCTCGCAGAGCTAGCGGCTTTGTGGAGTTTGGTTGAAGGAGAGCACATGTCGCAAACCCCGAGCAAACCTCCCAGGCCGTGCGGCCACCAGCCGCTCTTGGGCGGCCAGTTTAGTCCCAACCCCTGCAACCCTGGGGGCCAAGGGGCGGATCCTACCGGGGGATCCATGCAGTGCTGTGATTCCTGCGGTGGCGGCGGGGGCGCGGCCAGCGGTTTCGCCGGTCCACACGGGTCTGGCCATCCCGCCCTCGCCGCTGGCTTGGTGGAAACGGTGGGCGAGCCGCCAGCCGCCGTCGCGCGCGCTTTAGGCAGTGGCGGAGGGTGGGGCCCCCCACCAGGGGGTCCATGGGGAGGATCAGGCGGCGGAGCCGGCACCTGTTCGGGCAGCAGTCCTGGGACCTGCCATCCGCCACCACCACCCAGCAGCACTTCAGGCGGTTTCAGCGCCTTCCCGGTTAGATCCAGCTCGGGAGAGATCTGGCTCGTGGCCACCGATTTGATGTCGTCCGGCCCGATTCCTTGGGGCCACACCCGCAGCTACAGCAACCTCGTCACCGACTCGGCGGCGGGCCCGCAGGGCAGCGGATGGTTCATCAAGCAATGCCCGGAGCTTGTGCAGGTTGACTCCAGTTTATGCCTAATAACTCTCATCGACCAGGCGCGCTGGTTTGATCCTGATGGGAGCGATTGGGCCCCCCGTTTCGGGGTCCTCGACCAGCTGATCCACAACTCCACGGGCCATTACTTTACATGGAGCGACGGCAGCGGACACAGGGTGACATTCTACGATTTCAGTTCCGCCATTCAGGCTCCCAAGCGGGGCAAATTCAGAAGCGTTATCACCGACAGCGGTGAGGAAACTTTCCCGCACTACCTCAGTTCCGGAAGGATGGACTATATCCAGTTCGGTTCGGGAGATGACACGGTGAAATACGAGTACCATTATTTCGCCAACGTGGGCCCCTTCATCGGCATGCTCAAGAAGGTTATTCTCAAGGTCAGGGGCGTGAAGATTCGCGAGGTGGAGTATCAGTACATCGGCGCGGGCCTAACCAGCAACCTGCAGTACGCCATCATTCGCGACGAGTACGGGCATGAAATCGAGCGCTCCTATTACCGCTACTGGCCCGGCCTGAACACCGGCTCCCACAGCGCGCTCCAATTCGTGGTCGGGCCGCAGGCTTTTAAGATGATGTGGTCGGCGGGCATCGATCCCAGCATCGCCGAGTTTTACCAGTTGATGCAGTACTGCGACCACTACTTCGCCTACGACACTGACACGGGCGAGTGCATCACGGAAACGGTGGCCGGCGGCCAAATGACTTTCCAGTGGAGTCGCACGGCTCGAACCTCTACGCCGGATGACGATTACAACATCTGGCAAACCAAAACGGTGGAGACGCAGCCAGATGGGGTACTGCGCACGGTCTATACGAACTTTGCGGGGCAGGTGATGCTCACCATCTGGGCCACCGATGAGGAGGAGCCAAAGCGCTGGTATGACGCTTTCATTTACGACGATGGGGGGCGGGTTCTGTTCCACGCCCTTTCCTCGGCCATGGATAGCGTGAATGACTCGGAGGGCAGCCTATTCACTCTCAAGACAGACGAAGGCTTGGTTTATTCCTACGTCTATTGGACGGAGAGCGATACCGATGACGGAGCCGCACCGGGTTATTTGCGTTCCGAGAATGTGCGCCATGGACATGCTGGGGACGACGTTATTCAACGGGAGTACCTTTACGAGAACAGGGAGATTGGGGATCTAACCAACTACGCCCTCTGGAAGGTGAGCGATTACCCGACTGGATCCACTCCCGCCACGACCGAATACGACAATGACTTCGAGACAGGCAAGTTCCACCTCAACCAGCGCACTACGATCCATCCGCAGGTGTCAGAGGAACAAAACGGCACGGGGTCGGACGAGAGCTTCACCGAAGTGTTCGATAGCAATGGACGCTTAATCTGGAGGAAGGATGAGCGCGGTTTTCTGACCAGGTTCAGGTACGATGACGTCAAGGGAGCGGTGAACCAGATGATCGTGGACGTTAAGACGGCAGACATCTCTGACGATCCGCCCGTGCCGAGTGGCTGGTCGACACCAACAGGCGGAGGGTTGCATCTCATCACCGAATACGAAGCGGATAATCTGGGCCGGACCACCCGGGCGGTCGGCCCGGTGCATAGCATCGACATCGGGGGAACGGCTGCCGATACTCAGCAAGTGGTGTGGTGGGTTTACCTCGATCCTCAGCATGAGGTTCGCTCGGCCAGGGGCTATAAGCGCAGCGACTCCTTCACCCTCATCAACCCCGTCACGATCACAAAGATGGACAAGATCGGAAGGGTCACGGACGCCATCGTGGCGGTTAGGGCAAGCACCGACGGTGAGCTTAGTGCCGGGGATGAATTCTCCCAGAACACCTGGGGGCGCTGGACAAAGAGTTTTTACGATTTTGGCAATCAGTTATCCACCCAAAGGGTTTACTTCGATATTCCGCTGGAGGGTCAAGGCACGCGGAACGTCCATTTTAACGTGAGCCACTTCGGTTACGACGCGATGAAGCGGCTGATCCGCCAGGTGAGCGGCGGCGGAACGATCGTCAGCACGGTCCGCAATCCCATGGGCTGGCCAATCCAAACCTGGGTAGGGACCAATGACGCCGGGGCAACTCCGGAGGATCCCAGCGGCGGAGGTTCCGGTTTTGGGAACAACATGGTGCAAATCTCAGCCACCGAGTATGACGGCGGAGATCCGGGAGGTGATGGGAACGCAACCGAGGAAACGAAAATGGTGGATGGGAGCGAGGACAATAATCGAGTGACCTCTTTTGTTTACGACTGGCGGAACCGCCTGGCCAGCCAGGCGGGAGAAATGAGCAGTTACCAGCAGTATGAATATGACGATTTGGATCGGCGCGTCGCGACGGAAAGCTGGAATGGAGGAACCGGCGGGACTTTGAACAGCAGACAGGAAGAACATTATGATCCGCGCGGACGCATTTACCAAACGGTGCGCTATGGCCGACAGGGAACCGGCGGGCCTGGTTTGGTGGACAACTTCTGGTTCGATCCCACAGACTCGCTTGACCGGCAGTTGAACGCCGGAAGCAGCTTATACGACAAAAATCTTTACGATGGAGCCGGACGACAGGTTAAGCGCTTCTCCGCCTATGGATCAGGCGATATCGGCTCGGATATTGTCATGCGCCAGCAGGAAACGCGCTATGATGATGCGAGCAACGTCATCCAGGAGACTCTGCGTGAACGTTTCCATGACGCGGAAGGCGAGGGGGAACTGGGCGATCCGACGAGCGAGGACAATGATCCCCCAGACGAAAAGCCCAACGCACGGGTCTACTACAAGGCCACCTGGCCGGATGGAGCGGGGCGGCCCACACGAGTTGTGGATTACGGCACCAATCACGGCGAGGCACTAGACCGTGAAGACACGGCACCGGAAGAATCCGCTGATGATGTGCTCCTGGTGCTCACCGCCTATAGCGATATGAGTCAGGCGGACTCGATCACGGACGCCAATGGAATAGAGACTACTTCCAACTTCGACGATGCGGGGCGGTTGCTTGAGAAGATTGAGGACACGGAGGGCCTAGCAAGGACGACGAACTACGAATACAATCCCGACGGCAAGCTCAAGAAGCTGACTGCGATCAACGAAGACACCGGAAACCAGGTGACAGAGTGGATTTACGGCACCGAGCTTGCGGAAGAGCCCGGCGTGGATCAGAGCGACATCGCCAGCTCGCTGCTGTTGCGCTTCAAGAAGTTTCCAGACTCCGAGGGGGATGACGATCGGGTCAAATATCAATACAACCGCCAGGGTGAACTCAAGTACATGCAAAGCCAGGTGGATTCAGAGCATCCCGCTGCCACGGCGCACGTTTATGAATACGACAAGCTCGGGCGGTTGATGCACGACCGGGTCACCGATCTGGGTACGGGCATCGACGGCGCGGTGCAGCGAATTACTCGGGGCTACGAGGCCAGGGGAATGCTGAGTTCCATCACCAGCTATGATGATGACGATCCCGAGAGTGGCGAGATCGTAAACCAGGTCTTGCTTGTCTACAACGACTTCGCCCAGCTTGAGACCGAATGGCAGTCCCACACCGGCGAGGTACAGCCGCCCCCGGGTGACACTCCTTTCGTGAGCTATGAATACGAAGACGGCACCGACAACACCATCCGCCGCACCGCCATTTCGTATCCCAACTTGAGGGGGCTGCTCTTCGATTATGGGACGTCGGATGGCCAAAATGACCAACTCAGCCGGGTCGAGAAACTCATCTTTGATGAGGAAGACATTGCGAGCTATTCTTACCTTGGCTTGAATGAGTTTATCCGAACAGAATATCTCCAGCCGGAAGTGGAACTGACCTATCTGGAACAGGACGGCGATGACCCTGCTCCGCCTCCGAATGCGCCAGGCGACAAATATGTGGGTTTGGATCAATTCAACCGCGTGCGCGATCAGCGCTGGCTGCAAGGCGTCACCCCGTTGGAGCGGGTCCAATACACCTTTGACCGGAATAGCAATCGTGTTTCGCGGGGCAACCGGGTGGCACAGGGCTACGCGGCCAAGCAGGACGAATACTATACCTATGATGCACTCAACCAGCTCACTCAGCTTCAGCGCGGGACCCTTACCTACGATGGCAGCGGCGCGGTGACCGGGATCACGCCCGACTCGTGGCAGGAGGACTTCACACTGGATCCCACGGGCAACTGGAACGAATACACCAATCCGGATCTTGGCACCCAGGAGCGAACGCACGATGCCGCCAATGAGATCGTGGAGATCGACGAAGATGACGCTTTCGTTTCCTACGATGCGGCCGGGAACATGACCAAGACACCCAAGCCATCGGACTGGGAGGCAGCCTTTGATCTCACCTACGACGCCTGGAACCGCCTCGTGCAGGTGGATGGGGGAGGCGTAGCGATCTACGCGTATGACGGATTAAACCGCCGAACCACCAAGACCACCGACGAGACGGTGCGACACTTTTACTACAGTGACCAGTGGCAGATCCTGGAGGAGAGATTAGATGAGGAAACCTCAGCGGATCGCCAGTTCGTCTGGGGCATGCGGTATCGGGATGACTTGGTTCTCCGGGACCGCACGACGGAGGAGAATCTGGACGAGCGCATCTATGTCCTCCACGACTATTTTCACCCAACCACCCTCGTGGGCGACGTGGATGATGAATGGGTAGTATTGGAGCGAATCGGTTACGATGCCTACGGAACTTCCCGTTTGATGAACCCGGATTTCACCACCACCGATCCCACTCCAACGGATTACGAATGGGAAACCAGGTTTGGAGGATACAGGTGGGATGCGGAAACTGAGCTCTATTACGTTCGTTGGCGCTTCTTCTCCCCCTCCATGGGCCGCTGGCTCACGAGGGATCCAATTTACGAAGTGGCAGGAGTAAATTTGTATCGCTATGCAGAAAATAATCCAATACTTTCCGTCGATCCTCTCGGTCAGTTTACCCTCCACATAAGCTTTATAACCATAATCATTCTAGGTGTCGCCGTCACCGTGGCGATCGTAGTGTGGTGCAAGCGTCCTCATCCCTCGCGGGCATGTCGTACCTACGCTACCGGGATACTTCGAGGTGCCGAAGCGCTGGCAGATGCCAACTATTCTACGCACGGCAAACACGGAGAGGAAGGTACCGATGCCGATGCGCTGACCCATTGTATTGCGTCATGTCAATTGGCACTAGCCCCTGGGCCTTGCGGTAACAAGAATAATGCGTTACAATTCTTACAGGGTCGGGAGAACACCAGAACGCGCGGAGGGTACATGGACACGCAGAACAATCTTGTGGGCTTCGCCTTAGCGACTACACGTGGAGGACAGCCTAAGGATTGTGAAAGGTACTGCGTCGAGGCCTTGAATGGGGGCTCTCTTTGGCTTTTCGATGGCCAGACTGCCACAGATTGGCCTTCCGCGCGGAAAGGCCGCGAGGAGTACGACGTCCCGACAGGTTAGCTGCGAGCATCTAGTGTGAGAATCCTTGAAATTCTAAAACAACAAATCAGAATCCGGTGGTGGATGGCCGCCTGTGGATTTGTTATCCTAAGCTACTTGGGGAGCGCAGCCTTCCTCGTAGACTTTTTGGGTGAAACGAACTGCGAGGTCCTGTTCCGTCAACGGGACGAGCGTCCTTTCGACGCCGCGCTCTGGGCTGACGTGCGTGGCCAATCTATGCGCTATCAGATAGCAAATTACATTGTCAGATCAGGGAGCCTACAAAATCAAACGGCGAACCGAGTTGAACACACCCTGGGCATCCCAACGGTTAGAGAACTTGAGGATAACTTCATATTCTTGGATTATTTCCTCATTGACCAGTACGAAATGCCTTCCAAAACATTCCTAATACCGTTCGGCCTCTCGAATTGCGATTGTTGGTACCTACGGTGCGCATTTTCCAACGACAGTCTTGTTCGTGCAGAGATCGTGGTGAAATAAGTTAAGCGGATGCCAGGCTGCCGGGGGTAGCAAGTGAAGGCGCAACAACCTTACTGCTGACAATCACTCCAACCGTGTGGAGGCGAGGCGTAGCGAACTACGCGAATGGCGGCTTATAAACCGCCGAACAACTAAGACCATCGACGAGCCGGTGCGACCTTGTTATCACAGCGACCAGAGGCAGATCCTGGAGGAGAGATTGGATGAGGAAACCTCAGCGGATCGTCAGTCTTTCTGGGGGATGAGGTATCGGGATGACTTGATGCTGCGAGGCCGGACAAAAGAGGAGCCTAAAACCGACTGGCACAGCTACGCAGGGAGCCACAGCGATCTACGAGTAGTGGTGGATTAACCCGCCGAAAAACCAAGACTATTGAAAAGGTCGTGCGCCATTTCCAGTACAGCGCCCGATCGCAGAGGAGGGGAAACCTTAGCTGATCGCGAACTCATCTGTAACATGCGCTACGCGGAGCCCTTCTTGATGCCGCCACCGGACCACTCAAAACCACTCCAAAATACTTCTTGCGCAATCTGGCCAGGGGCGTAAAAGGATGGTCGAAGCACTGAACAGCTCTGCGGCGAGTGCCGTGCCGTTCCGACAGCCGGAGAGAACACCTAGCATCATGAAAACGCGAAGTCCACGGCTTCCGTTGCCCAACCGATGGGTCGGGCAAGTCCCATGCCCTCGCAGAGCTAGCGGCTTTGTGGAGTTTGGTTGAAGGAGAGCACATGTCGCAAACCCCGAGCAAACCTCCCAGGCCGTGCGGCCACCAGCCGCTCTTGGGCGGCCAGTTTAGTCCCAACCCCTGCAACCCTGGGGGCCAAGGGGCGGATCCTACCGGGGGATCCATGCAGTGCTGTGATTCCTGCGGTGGCGGCGGGGGCGCGGCCAGCGGTTTCGCCGGTCCACACGGGTCTGGCCATCCCGCCCTCGCCGCTGGCTTGGTGGAAACGGTGGGCGAGCCGCCAGCCGCCGTCGCGCGCGCTTTAGGCAGTGGCGGAGGGTGGGGCCCCCCACCAGGGGGTCCATGGGGAGGATCAGGCGGCGGAGCCGGCACCTGTTCGGGCAGCAGTCCTGGGACCTGCCATCCGCCACCACCACCCAGCAGCACTTCAGGCGGTTTCAGCGCCTTCCCGGTTAGATCCAGCTCGGGAGAGATCTGGCTCGTGGCCACCGATTTGATGTCGTCCGGCCCGATTCCTTGGGGCCACACCCGCAGCTACAGCAACCTCGTCACCGACTCGGCGGCGGGCCCGCAGGGCAGCGGATGGTTCATCAAGCAATGCCCGGAGCTTGTGCAGGTTGACTCCAGTTTATGCCTAATAACTCTCATCGACCAGGCGCGCTGGTTTGATCCTGATGGGAGCGATTGGGCCCCCCGTTTCGGGGTCCTCGACCAGCTGATCCACAACTCCACGGGCCATTACTTTACATGGAGCGACGGCAGCGGACACAGGGTGACATTCTACGATTTCAGTTCCGCCATTCAGGCTCCCAAGCGGGGCAAATTCAGAAGCGTTATCACCGACAGCGGTGAGGAAACTTTCCCGCACTACCTCAGTTCCGGAAGGATGGACTATATCCAGTTCGGTTCGGGAGATGACACGGTGAAATACGAGTACCATTATTTCGCCAACGTGGGCCCCTTCATCGGCATGCTCAAGAAGGTTATTCTCAAGGTCAGGGGCGTGAAGATTCGCGAGGTGGAGTATCAGTACATCGGCGCGGGCCTAACCAGCAACCTGCAGTACGCCATCATTCGCGACGAGTACGGGCATGAAATCGAGCGCTCCTATTACCGCTACTGGCCCGGCCTGAACACCGGCTCCCACAGCGCGCTCCAATTCGTGGTCGGGCCGCAGGCTTTTAAGATGATGTGGTCGGCGGGCATCGATCCCAGCATCGCCGAGTTTAGGAAGACATTGCGAGCTATTCTTACCTTGGCTTGAATGAGTTTATCCGAACAGAATATCTCCAGCCGGAAGTGGAACTGACCTATCTGGAACAGGACGGCGATGACCCTGCTCCGCCTCCGAATGCGCCAGGCGACAAATATGTGGGTTTGGATCAATTCAACCGCGTGCGCGATCAGCGCTGGCTGCAAGGCGTCACCCCGTTGGAGCGGGTCCAATACACCTTTGACCGGAATAGCAATCGTGTTTCGCGGGGCAACCGGGTGGCACAGGGCTACGCGGCCAAGCAGGACGAATACTATACCTATGATGCACTCAACCAGCTCACTCAGCTTCAGCGCGGGACCCTTACCTACGATGGCAGCGGCGCGGTGACCGGGATCACGCCCGACTCGTGGCAGGAGGACTTCACACTGGATCCCACGGGCAACTGGAACGAATACACCAATCCGGATCTTGGCACCCAGGAGCGAACGCACGATGCCGCCAATGAGATCGTGGAGATCGACGAAGATGACGCTTTCGTTTCCCACGATGCGGCCGGGAACATGACCAAGACACCCAAGCCATCGGATTGGGAGGCAGCCTTTGATCTCACCTACGACGCCTGGAACCGCCTGGTGCAGGTGGATGCAGGAGACGTTGCGATCTATGCGTATGACGGCCTGAACCGCCGAACCACCAAGACCATCGACGAGACAGTGCGACACTTTTACTACAGCGATCAATGGCAGGTCCTGGAGGAGCGGCTGGACGAAGAAACTTCAGCAGATCGCCAGTTCGTCTGGGGTAGGCGATATCGGGATGACCTGGTTCTCCGGGACCGCACGACGGAGGAGAATCTGGACGAGCGTATCTATGTGCTGCACGACTTCTTTCATCCGACAACACTGGTAGACAACGAGGGCGACGTCATACAGCGAATGGGCTATGACGCCTACGGGACCTCGCGGCTAATGCTCCCAAATTTCGGCAGCTCCGCACCAGATGACTATGAGTGGGAAACGAGATTTGCTGGTTACAGATGGGACGGCGAGAGCGAACTGTATCAGGTGAGATTCAGGTGCTTGCATTCAGGGCTGGGCCGTTGGACGCAGAGAGATCCAACTGAGTACGTTGACGGACCAAACCTCTACGGGTATGTAGGGGAGAACCCAATCTGTTTCATTGACGATTCTGGCCAGGCGACAAAAAGTAACGGCGACAAGGATTGCGAGGCACTCTGCTCTGCCTATGAGGAAGAACATCGCGACGATCCCGAATGGGAGGCAGGTGGGACATGTGTTTGCAAGGGGAAGAAGAAGTGTCCGTGTACGTGGGGTCGACCTGGCTTCCCGCCTGTGGGGGCGTGTGACGAGCTGGACAGCTGCGCCGTAGCTCACGAAGCGAAACACTGCTCCAGTACATGGGCGTTCTGTGATATGAGCGACGGCTGCTCTGTGGGCAGCATGGGGTACCCAACCAGACATAGGCTTAACAGAGATGAATGCCAGTTCCGGCTGCAGGAATCTCAGTGTCTGATCCCACGCTTTGCAGCAGCTTCGCCTTCATGTCAGATGGGGATTCTTATGCGTCTGGCAGAGATAACCAGGGATCTACAGGAACCAACATGCAGGATTTTTGGTCCAAATCCCCCGAACCCAAACCCCTTGTGAGAACGCCCACCACAGCAGGAACCATAGCCACTTGCCTAATGTTAGGCATGCTCACATCATGTAGCAGTCAAAATACAAATGGGTATGGGTTGGGCGGGCCAACATTGCAAATCGTGGGCGCAGCGCTTAAGGCTCTCGAAGAAGCGAAAGTTGATCTAGCGCAGCCCCTCATGCTACAGCTGACAGAGGCTCGAACCTCCATCAACGTAAACGTTTTTCTGCCCGGCGAGATCGCTGCCGAGATTCGAGTCGAGATTCAGCCGGGATCACTGCCGACGGTCACTGCAGTAAATGTGCCCCCTAAAGCGCGACAGAAAGGATCGGCCTCGCCTTTAGCCCCCGAGATAATTCAAAGGCTCGACCAAGCCCTAAAACATCTGGAGGACCGAGGAAAAATGCATCAGACACACGACCTGTTTCTGACCTTAGGTCGCGATTTAGGTCGTACTGAATCTTGGCTGTTCGGATTTCACTTTCCTCCTTACAGGACGCACAAACCTGGAGTACTGATACGGAGTACGCCGGACGGAAAGGCCGAGATAGTTTCTGACCACCTATGATACGTGAGCTTGGTGGCTCCACGCTTTCCTCAAGAATCTTTGGTGAGGAAGACACAGCACGCTATTCCTGAAAATTTGTTAAGTTATCGTATGAAAAAAATTCCAATTAACAATATGAGTACGCTAAATATTTATTGAAGCGACGCACGATCAACAGTTATGACGGAAAAAGAGCAAGAGCCGCGTAGATCCCCTTACCTAGAAGGATCGGGGCGAATTGTGTTTGCGATTATAATCGTGGGGGTCCTATGGCTCGACATTTTCCGGTCATCAAAATCAGATGGACATGGAAGGTTGCTGAATCTCATCCATCTTGCGATTTGGCTTTTGATGGGGGGAATGTTTCTCTTTCCACCAGGCAGACGCAAAAACCGGAGCGGAATTAAAGCTGTAGCATGCTTCTTGCTGATTACCTATCAAGTTCTGGATTGGTTGTGGCTACGATGATCAGTTGGGTTACCAAACCTCTTGCTGGAATTGAGGGTCCATGACCGTTACGTAAAGTTACTGAGCACGCTTAAGAATCCACAGAAAGCTGTATGCTTCTTTCCTTGCCGAGCAGGTAACTTGATCTATTCTAAGTCCGCACAGCGATCATGGTAAGAAGTGGCATCACGGGGGGTTCTGAAGCAGCCGTTCCCCTGCTCCTTAGAAGCAGGCAAGGATTGGGCGACACCCTCATGCTGACTGCCGCCGTAAGAGACATTTCTTGCGCGTACCCAGGTGCGTTTCAGATTTCGGTCGATACGGCCACACCTGAAATCTGGGAGAACAACCTTTATTTACGTGAACGGGTCGTGAACGGGTCGGACCTTGGTATCGTTACATTGCACTGAGCCCGCATAAAAGGACGGCAGCCATGGCAGCGGCTTCTCGCAGGGTCTCGGCCAGGATACTGACGACGGATCCGGATGGAATGCCCCGGTTGCCCAAGAACTTTACCGTCGAAAATGCGCTCAGGCGGTAAAGAAACGGTCAAGTTTTGATGGAAAGAGGGTTAAAAGCAGCATCCCGCAGCGGATAGGATTTGTATGAATTCGTCATCCGTGGGGCCTTCGGAAGTGTAACCGCTCACGCAACCGTTTCGTTACCGGTTTCGTAACCGCTTTGGGTCTCACAATCATCGATGTTTGCCGGCATGTAACCGATGTAACCGGTCTGGGAGGGGGTACATGCCACTGTTGGCCTCTTAATCATAATCATAATCTTATTCCTAATCTCCTTGATGCCCAGCATGCTCTTGCTCCAGTCGTTTTCCTTAATCGGTCACTTTGTCGAGTTCCCCCGTCCGTTTGCGGTTCTCCGGGTGGATCCTCCCACTGATGCTCTTGATTCTTGCTCTTGCTCCCCCGTGCTCCTGGCCCCCAACCATTTCACCATTTCGCCCTTCCCCTTTCGCGTGGTTCGCGCAGTTGGCGGTTAAGGTCTGCATCCTTTTCCCTAAACTCGTCACTCGAAACTCGGCATTCGCAAATTCACCCGTGACGCCTCACCCGTCCCGTGGGACGGCTACCGTGACGGGTAGAAGCAACCGTAAGTCCATCAGTATCAACAACTTGCAAAAAATGGGACGGCTGGGACGGGTATTTGCAGTGTGCGGTCACCACCCTGCTCGGAGTCTTTTCTCCAGCCGGCAACGAACACCATTAACCAACCACCGACTCCGAGCTATCCCGTAATTTCTCGAGAAACACTTTTTTCCTTATCGGGTTTTCTCGGGTTAAGGACAACCATGCGAATTTCTCGAAAAACAAATCGCTTGGTCCCTCAATCATTCTGCCTGCTCCCCGTTTCGTTCGTGTTTCACCTCGGTTGCGTTTCTGTTGCGGGTCGAACGTCAAAATCCCCAATAAAATCAAGCGTTGTTGCGGTGTTGACCGGACCCCGGGACGGACGACGGACCAGACTAAAATGTTACTTCCATGTTCCGGCAAAGTTACGGCAAATGTTACGGCTAGAATCGGCCAAAACCCCAATGAATATCGATAATGTTACGCTGTTACGCCTTTTCAGGAAGGTATACCCACTGGGCATCGTTCTTTACCAGAACGTGGCAGCCTTCCCACCGCGCTCGGAGGTTGCCCGTCCCCCATCTTGCCCACCCAGTCGCTACTTTCCACGTCGCCAAATCACCGGTACCAAACGTAAGGCGTAGTTGTTATCCCGCCGGTGAACCCGCTAACCAAATCTCCACTTTCCCAAAACCGGTCTGGTCCGGTCTAGTTTGGTCTAAAAAAGTCTATTTTAGTTATCTGCAAATCGCGCCCATTAAAACCCATCACTGTCCGTAGGAGCTTAAACGATGGGTCTTGAGTCTTGATTGGGTTTCGTCGGGTTCTGATGGGTTCTGATGGTTCTTGATGGGTCGGCCTAACGCCAAGAAGACTGGGCGTTTTTTTCTGCCTCTTCGCTCGGTTTTGCTCTGCCTTGCTGCATTTTGCTCGGGTAAACACCGAGCGAAGCCCAGCAGCGACCCAGCGCAAACCGAGCGCGAACCTAGCGAGAAACCGAGATCCTCCCCAACAGGTCAAACAATCCAAAAATCCCTGACACCTTGTTATCCGTGGTGCTTTTCTTAACTTTGCACATCGCCAAGCCCTCAAGTCCGCTTCCCTTCTAAAACTTCTGATTGCTGATTACTGGCTCTTCCTGGATCCGGCATAATCCACAATTCCGAATCCAAATCAGCCATCTTCTGGGGATCAATCAGGATGCCGGAAGATCATTGAAGATTGGGCAAGAGATAAAAAATTCACCATCGAACCCCTCTCCAATCCAGAATAATCCAAAACCCCACTCTGGACGGTCCTCCACTGCTGGCGGTAATTCAGCCTTAGCCTTCAAGCATGGCCGAGAATCCCTGCCATCCCGTTATCCTCTTCCTAAAAAATCCTTGGCATCAAACCTTGCCAAAACGCATTTTTTAGAGCATGATGGTTGCTAACACATGGATAAGGCCCTGGGCAAGCGCTGGCTGGTCGTGGAAGATAGCGATGATGATGTCTATCTGCTCCAAAGGGCGATTCGCCAGGGAAGCCTCCCCGTGCTTGTGCTCCATTCTTCCCACGGTTTGGATGCGATTGACTACCTTCGGCAGGCTTTTCGCTGTCAGACGGACGCCTGCCCTCTGCTCCCGGATTTAATTCTACTGGATATCCGCATGCCGATCATGAGCGGATTCGAGTTCCTGGAGTGGGTCAAAGGCAATCCACTCTTCCGCCATCTGCCGGTTGTCATCTGGAGTTCCTCCAGATTGGAATCCGACAAGGAAAAGGCCCGGGAGTTGGGTGCGTTGAGCTATATGGTTAAACCAAGCCTGCCGCGGGGTTACATGCAACTGGTGAAGGATCTGATGACCGGCTGAGCCGGAAGAAAGTTGGTTGCGGGGGCGGGATTTGAACCCGCGGCCTTCAGGTTATGAGCCTGACGAGCTACCAGGCTGCTCCACCCCGCGATCCGAGTAGGAATATTGACGAAGCAGATCGGTTACGCAAGAGGTTTCTTCATGTTTCTTTCAGTGGCTTCGCGGGCTTGAAATCTGCCGAGTTTCGCGGTATGAATAGAAACCGTTGTTCCGCCACACCCAAACCAGAGTTGAACCCCGATGAGTGCTGCGTATCTCATTCGGCTGGGAGCCCTTTGCCTGATGGGCTTTGGGCTGGCGGAAGTGTCGGCGACTGGCTCCGGCCAGCCCGGATCAGTGGATCTAGGTTTCAACCCGCCGCTCCCTCCAAACTCGTTCGTTTATGCGGTGGCTCTTCAGCCTGATGGGAAGATTCTGATTGGCGGACTGTTTTCGACGGTTGGAGACTTGCCACGAGCGAACCTGGCGCGCTTGAATGCCGATGGCACTGTCGATACTACCTTCGACCCCGCGCAGGCCGCGGACAGTCCGGCCCAAGGAGCACCCTCCGGCTACGTGAATGCGATCGCCGTGCAGCCGGATGGCCGCATCCTGATCGGGGGTGCGTTTTCCTCGAGCATTTATTCGAACCCGAGTTACCTGACGCGGCTTAATGGGGATGGTTCCGTCGATCCCGGCTTCGACCCGAGCCTCTACCTCGATGGGGTGGTGAATGCCATCGCAGTGCAAGAGGATGGCATTATCCTGGCGGGAGGGTTCGAGATTGTGGACGGTTACTTTCGAAGGAACCTGGCACGGCTGTTCATGGACGGAACACTGGATCGGTCCTTCGATGCATGTGTGGCAGCCACCGCAGGCGCAGGAGCCACAGCCCTGGCATTGCAGCCGGACGGGAGAATCCTGGTCACCGGCAACTTTGTCTTCGCGGGCAATCGCTACCGGTACGGCATCGCGCGCGTCGAATACTGCGGTGATCTCGATCCAACTTACGCTCCTCAGCCGGGGGTTAATGGCGGCGCGACAGCCTATGCCCTGGCCCTGGCCACTAATGGCCACGCCTTTCTGGGCGGGGACTTTTACCTTTATCATGAGACGGTTCGCCCCGGGATTGTGGGGCTGGATACCAATGGCGTTCTCGTGCCGGAATTCGATCCCGGAGTTGGGGTGGGCGGTGAGACGGTCTATGCGCTGGCCCTGCAACACGATCAGAAGCTTCTTCTCGGCGGCAGCTTCTCTTCTTATAACTTCGTACCGGTGCATAGCCTGGTCCGGGTCAATCCGAATGGGTCGCTGGACGATGCGTTCGATGCGGGCACGGGACCCGATAGCTCGATCAGCTCGATCGCCTTCCAAAACAGGGACATCCTGGTTGGGGGGAAGTTCACAACCTTTAACGGCGTGGCTCGTAACGGTTTGGTTCGATTGAAGGGCGATCCCGGACCCGCCAGCCTCGGCACGCCGACCCAAACCGGCGCTAACGAATGCCAATTCTCGTTCCAGGGCGAGCCGCAAATTCAATACGCGATTCAGGCGAGCGTGAACCTTTCCACCTGGACGACAATCACGAACGTGACGGCGACCTCCAACGCGGTGACCATCATCGATTCGTCGCCGATGCCGCAGCGTTTCTATCGGGCCAAGGCGGTGTTCTGAATTGGCCCACCAGCGATTACCTTGCGAGCGCCGGGTGAGAACAGCCCGTTAAAAAAGTCCGGGGCATGCCGTTTTCGTCAAAAAGGCCGGATGGCTAGGCGCGACGACTGAGCATACCCGCAGCGGTCTGTGATGGAGGAGCAACAACGCCAGATGGCCTTTTTCACGAAAACACTCCCTCTGCTTTCCTTTTGGCATTCAAGCCCGAAAGAGTCTCCGGTGGCCTTTCACGGCATGCCTTGCAGTTTTTTAACGGGCTGATAGCGTTGCCATACCTTGCGACCCAGAAAAATCGCAACCACTGCGATGAGCACCAACGCCAGCCAGGGAACAATCATGGCCACGAGGCTGAAAAAGAGGGAAAGGATCAGTTCGAACGTGGCCACTATTGGATTACCCAGCCCTCCAGTGGTCGCGGTGGATGTGGCGCGGGTGGCGACTGTGCCCGTTTGGACCAGAGCTGCCACGCCTCCCCCGGCGATTGCGGCCAGGATCCATTGGAGATAGGGATCCATTCCCGTGAGCTGCGAGGCGGTCACGACGATGCCTGCCACCACGGCAGCGGGGGTTGCCATGGTGTCCAGCAAGTGGTCCACCCAGGGAATGTAGTAGCCGAGAATCTCGGCAACAGTGGCTACGGCGAACGTGATGAGCGCGGGATAAGTGCCGATCCAGGCAAAGCCCTTCGCCAGGTTCACATGCCCCGTGAGAGCGGCGATGCTCAGGAGCAGGAGGGGAACGAACACTCTGAATCCGCAAGCGGCTGCAAGGCCGATGCCCATACAAACACTTAAGAAGATTTCCATAACGCGTGCCTCTGCCGCTCGATCTGAGCGGACAACAATGAGTATCGCCCCTCGTCCCGGCTTTGGCAATGATGTTCGGAGATTAGAATTCCTGTGTGTTTGACCGATCTCAGGGCTGCATCAAGCTCCCGCTTTCCTGCTTTCCGTGTTCGGGATAACGCTGCTCATGCCGCTCGAGCCCCACAGATTGCAACGAGAGCGGCGAATCGTTCTCCCTCTCCCCAAGGGGTGAACATGTCCCACATCTTTTTCGCTGGACACCGTCGGCTGGCTGTGGGAAAATCACGCCATGGTTATCGGCGGGCGCTCGATTGCGGAGGAGTTGCTTCCTCGCTTGGAGGCATTCGGGGCCTCGTGTTCCCGCCGGCGTCTGGCTCAGCACCTCTGCCAATGGGCCCAATGGCAAGGCCCTACCGGACAAGCTCCCTTGATGGCTGCCCGCAAAGCTCTGGCTCAACTGGTGCGCACCGGGCATCTGCGCCTGCCTCCCGCTGGTCCAAGTCCGCCGAAAAGGATCCCGCTTCCCCCCGCCGAGAGGGTGGGCGCAGCCACTGACCCCTTGCGAGGCCCCTTGGAGTGGTTTACGCCCCTGGAAGTAGTCCTGGTGAAAGGGCGCGCTCTTTCCCGTCAATGGAATGAGCTTCTGGATCAGCATCATTATTTGGGTGCTGGCCCTCTGTGTGGTGCGCAGCTTCGGTATTTGATCCGGTCGAGCCAAGGGACGGTGCTGGCCGCCTTGGCTTTCAGTGGAGCGGCGCGTCAGTTGGCCGGACGGGATCGGTGGATCGGCTGGTCGGCCGCCGCGCGCCGGGAAAATCTCCATCTGATCGTCAATAACAGCCGCTTCCTGATGTTGCCGGTGGAGATTCCCAATCTGGCCAGTCACCTTTTGGCCCGGGTCTTGGCCCGCTTGCCTGAGGATTGGCAGGCTCGCTATGGCTATCGGCCCGTGTTGGTGGAAACGTTTGTCGAGCGAAACCGTTACCGGGGGGATGGTTATCGGGCCGCCAATTGGCAGGCCATTGCCTTGAGCAAAGGACGTGGTCGGCAAGATCGGGAGCGGCATCCCACCGCTCGACCCCTGAAAACCCTTTGGGTGTATCCATTGCAAAAGGATTTTCGGCGGCACCTCGACCAAATGCCTGCTCAGCCTCGTTGGCCCTGTGCTCCATCCCCGCCTCCCGCTCCGACGATCTCGCCCCAGGATTGGGCCGAGGTGGAGTTCGGCCAGGCTCCTTTGGGGGATCCGCGGCTGAACCAGCGGCTTTGCACCCTGGCGCGAGATTTGTATGCTCGCCCGCAAGCTCAGTTGCCCGAAGCCTGTGGGAGCCGAGCCAAGACCAAAGCGGCTTACCGCTTTTTTGATCATCCCAAAACCAGCATGCAAGTGATCCTGCACGCCCATTATCAGGCCACCGCCCAACGGGTGGCGGCGCACCCGGTCGTGCTGGCGGTGCAGGATACGACCAGCCTCAATTATAGCGCGCATCCAGCGACGGAAATGCTGGGCTTGATCGGTTCGGAAAAGGACGGTGCGATTGGCATGTTGGTACATAGTACTCTGGCCTTCGATGAGGCGGGCACCCCGCTGGGGCTTTTGGATGTGCAATGCTGGGTGCGAGACCCGGAGGATTTTGGCAAAAAACACGCGCGCCACCAACTGCCCCTGGAGGCCAAGGAGAGCGTGCGGTGGTTGCGCAGCCTCCAAGCGCTGGAACAAGTACAAGCCCGCTGCCCCAAGACTCAACTGGTCGGAGTGGGAGATCGGGAGGCGGATATTTACGAATTGTTTATCTGGGCGGCGCAAAAGGCTCGGCCCGCCTTGTTGGTGCGGGCCGAAAAGGATCGACTCCTGAGCGATGGGCAAGCCCACCTCTGGGCGCAACTGGCTGCCCAACCCCCGGCTGGAACGATCGAAGTCAAGCTGCCCCGCCGTCAACCGCGCGCCGCGCGCGTGGCTCAATTGGAAGTGCGTTTTGCCGCCGTGGAGTTGAAAGCCCCTGTGCGCAAAACTCGATTGGGCCCGGTCCGAGTGTGGGCGGTGCAGGCGCGTGAGACGCACCCGCCCGCCGGAGCAGAGCCGGTGGAGTGGATGCTGCTGAGCAGCCTGGCGGTGGAGAATCTGGCTCAAGCGCTGGAAAAGCTGCGCTGGTATGCCGGGCGTTGGGACATAGAGATCTTTCATCGCGTGCTCAAGAGCGGCTGCAAAATCGAAACGCGGCAATTGGCTGGGGCCGATCGCTTGGAGACGTGCCTGGGCATCGATCTGGTGGTGGCCTGGCGCATTCATCACTTGACTAAATTGGGGCGCGAGACGCCCGAGGTGCCTTGCACGGTGTATTTCGAGGAACACCAATGGCAGGCCTTGGTGGCATACCTCCAGCAAAGTCCAGACATTCCCCAGGAACCACCGACCTTGCGCCAAGCCACCCGGATGGTGGCGAGCCTGGGCGGATTTTTGGGCCGGCGAGGCGATGGCGAGCCAGGAACGCAGACACTTTGGATCGGCCTCCAGCGCTTGGACGACTTGGCAGCCATGTTTGAGGTGATGCGCGGCGGTGGGCGCAAGCACCCCACGGTGTCCAGCAATAGAACATATGGGTAACGACGATCCCCAAGGGAGAGGGCCGGGGTGAGGGGGAAGGGATCTTTCGACAACCCGCTACCCAACCGTCTGCCAGCGATCAGGTAGACGGGCAGTGGTCAGTGAGCTTGATGCAGCCCTGGACCGATCCATCGAGCCGCAAACATTCGTTGAACCCAACCTGTTTCGCCTGTAGGGTGAGGGCGCGCTTGAGCACAGATGGGCAATGACCTACTTCGACAGAACGGCAACTGGCGGCAATCCAGGCACGGATTTGCGGCTTTCTTCGTTCTATCCTTCATCACGGTCAATCTGCTGCTCCGGTTAATCCTCTTTTTCTCCTTCAAGACGGATTTGCCTGTGAGCCTCGGAGCGGCCGTCCAAACCTTTGGTATCGGGTTATACCGCGATTTTTTTGTGGGGTTGGCCCTGGCACTGCCTCTCTTGTTCTGGCTTTTGGTGGCGCGGGAGCGATGGTTTGCCCAGCGATGGCACCGCATCCTCTTCTGCGGCGGCTTTTTCCTCTTTTGGACCGTGCAGGTTTTTCTGCTGATGGCGGAGTTTTTCTTCTTCGACGAGTTCAGGTCCCGGTTCAACACCGTGTCGGTGGATTACATTCTCTACCCACACGAAGTGTTTGTGAACATTTGGGATTCCTATCCCGTGGGCAAGGTCGCGGTGCTCTGCGCCGCGCTGGGCGCTGCCTGGGTCTACGCGGGGTTGAAATTGACCCGCGGGATGTGGGAACGGCCGCTCCCAGCCCGGGTGAAAGGGATAGGCTTTGGCGGAGCGCTGGCGCTGGTGGCCGTGTTGGCCACGACCTTTAGCCTGAAAGGCCCGCGCTTCAGCAGCGATCGGATGCTCAATGAATTCGCCAATAACGGCGCGCTTGCGTTCGTGTCCGCCTGGTGGACACGGCACTTGGATTATGCCCCATTCTACCGAACTATTCCCTCGGAGGAGGCTTGGCAGCGGGTCCGGCGGTTATTAAGTGACACCAACGTGACCTTCACGGCCGCCAATGACCACGACTTAAAACGCAGGGTCGATGGCGATCCCCGCCGCCCGAAGCTGAATGTAGTCTTGTGCCTCGAAGAGAGCCTCGGCTCCGAATTCTGGGGCTCGCTGGGTCGGAAAGGGAAGACTTGCACGCCCGAGATGGACAAGCTGGCCCTGGAGGAAGGAATGTTCTTCACCAACATCTATGCCTCCGGCAACCGCACCGTGCGCGGCCTGGAGGGTGTGCTCTCCTCCTTTCCCCCGTTGCCGGGCGATTCAATCGTCAAACGCGATCTGTCGGACAACGTGGAAACGATCGCGCGCGTGCTGAAGCGAGACGGTTACAACACGCTCTTCGTCTATGGAGGACGCGGCCTCTTCGATGGCATGCGCTCCTTCACTACTCGCAATGGCTTCGATCGGTTCATTGAACAGAAGCATTTCGAAAAGCCGACCTTCACGACCATCTGGGGCGTGTGCGATGAGGACATCTTCAGCAAGACCGTCGTTGAGCTGCGCGAACTTTCCAAACAGCCTCGGCCTTTCTTCACGACCATCTTGTCGGTGTCGAACCACAAGCCTTACACCTATCCGCAGGGCCGGATTCCCGAGGATCCGAACGAACACAAACGCGAGAATGCAGTGAGGTATTCCGACTTCGCCCTGGGCGAATTTTTCCGGGCTGTGAAGAAGGAGTCGTTTTGGACCAACACCATCTTTGTGGTTCTGGCCGATCACGGCGCGCGCGTTTACGGCTCGCTCAGCATCCCCATCGCCTCGTATGAAATCCCATTTGTGGTGCTCGGGCCGGCGGTGGTGCCACAACCGGTCCAGGTCGCCGTCCTGGGTGGCTCGCTGGATGTCGGCCCCACCATCCTCGGCCTGCTGGGCCGGCCTTACGAGAGCATGTTTTTCGGTCGCGACCTGCTGCACGGCAGCCCCGAAAAATCGCGCATCTACCTGAATCACAATCGCGATATCGGACTCATGGCCAACAACCAGATGGTGGTGCTGAACCTGCGCAAGGGCGTTGAACATTATGAAGGAGATCCGCGCCAGGGCCTGAAGCTGACCACACAACCCGGTTCGGCACTCGTGGAGTTGGAACGGGACGCGACCGCATTGTACCAGGTGGCCGACGAGCTCTACACGACCAGCCGCTATCGTATTGATGAGGAAGGGCAGGGGAATGCGCCCGGCTCACGTGGTCAATCGGAGTAAATACTAATCGATGAAGATAACAGATCCCAAGCTGCTCCACGAACTCTACGAGGTCGAAGCGGAGCTTCCTGCGGATTTCTTTACTTCCTTCAACTTTTGGAACTCGGGTTTGGCGCTGTAGAATTTGTCCAGGGGGTAGCAGCCGCTAATCATGCCGTTGCGCGGGGCGGTGGTGCAGTCGCTGAAAGTGCGGCAAATGGTTTTGGGGCCGATGGCCCCCTTTTCCACGGCATCCGTCAGGATGGTTGGATAACTCAGCACCATGCGACCCAGGCCGATCAGGTCGGTCCCGCCATGCCGCACAACGTATTGAGCGACATGCGGCAGATACTCCTGGAGGTAACTGTACGCGCTGCCGACCACCGCGAGGCCGGGAGGCGCTTTCGCTTTGATTTGGCGCACGACCTGAATTTGGCGGGCGACATCGATCAGTGGATCGTGCGCGGGTTGGTAACCGTCCGAAGGCGGGTAAGCGGCGGGGCGCTGGATGTGAGGGTTGTAATAGGGCGAGCCAGCGCTGAGGTTGAGAATCTTCACGCCGAGTTGATAGCAGAGGTCGACGAACGCAAGCGGTTCGGCGAGATCGGGCTCGAGCGGATTATGGGCATTGCAGCCGAAGGCGTACTGATAGGGCAGGCAGTGCGAAAAGTCCTCCGGGATGCCAGGGCCGAGTTTTCCCGGTTGGGACAAGGCTGGGTCGGGTCGGAATGGAACGAAATCGAAAGCGCTGAGGCGGACACCGATTTCTACTTTGTTCCCTGACGCCCTGATGCCAGCCACGATCTCACGGAGGATGCGGGTGCGGTTCTCGAACGAACCGCCAAACTTTCCCGGCCGGGTGCGGGCGCTCAGAAATTCATGCAGAAGATAGCCATGGCAATGCTTTAGATCCACGAAGTCAGCGCCTACATCCCAGGCGAGCTGCGCGGCGCGGATGTAGTCCTGAATCAGTTGCTCGATCTCGGAATCAGTGAAGACCTGGCTGTCGCTGGTGACTTTGAATTTTTTGTCGAGGATGGGATGGCGGTAGGCAACGCGCGGCTCCATTCGGAATTTGTCCTGCGGCTTGCAGAAGCGGCCTGAGTGCGTGAGCTGGAAACCGATGACGAGGTCCGTGGTGCTGCCGTAACGTTCCGCGTGGGCACGCACCAGGGTCTCCCGAATCTCGGCCAGATCTTTTTTATTCTGCTCGACGATGATAAGTTGGTTCGGGTTGGCGCGGCCATCGGGACGCACAGCCATGGCTTCACCGCCATAGATGAGCTTCGCGCCGCTTTCGCCGAAGCGTTGCCAGCGTCGGCGGACTTCAGCCGTCGCGCCTCCGGTGGGGGTGGCATCCCAGCCTTCCATGGGTTGGATGGCCCAGCGGTTGCCGATGGTCTTGCCGTTGATGATGGTTTGGGAGACCGGTGAAAGGAGCGGGGAGCTCGCGCCAGCAAGAATGGAGTCCTCGCAGGGCAGATCGAGGTTGAGGGCGGCTACGTGACGGCGGAAGTCCGCCACGGTTTTCAGTGTCGGAATGCGGGTGAGTTTGAATGGCTCGGGCATGGATTCAAGAGTGGCGAAGATCGGGGTTGAAGAATACCAGGGGATTCTCGCCGCGCGCCTCCCGGAGGATGAGGAGCGCGAGTTCGCGCGCATGATAATCGCCCCACATCGAGCTCTCGCCATTGGGCACTTTTTGGCCGGTCGGAATGTGGTCCCAGCCATTGGGGCGATGATAGACGGAGTGAAGGATCAGTCCCTGATGTTTGCGGCCGGTCGAAAGATACGGTTCCTCGAAGATGGTGTTGGCGACCGTCAGACCAGCCTGACGATAGCGACTCCCGGCGCTTTGTTTGCCTCCGTCCGAGAGGTAATTGCCGAGGAGAATGAGGCCTTGCGCGGCAATGGCAGCGGCGGAGCTGTCGACGGGCTCCCAGGAATTGAAGGGGTCCGCGGGTTTATTCAGGTAGGTGCCCAGGCGATGCAGATTCGGAGCTCCGGTATCCCACATGGGGACACCATCCGAGCAACAGTTCTGGATGTAGAAATCCGCGGTTGCGGTGGCCACTTCCAGAACCATGTTCAGAAGGGGCTTGGGTCCGCCAAATAGAGTCAGTTCCTCAGCGCGGACCGTGCGAAGAAACCCGAGTTGCTCGGCGAAGCCGCAGAGCGCCCAAGCCAGGCCGCGGGTCCAGGTGCTGAAAGGCGAGTAGCCCTGCTGGGAGTTTGGGCAACGATAGCCGCCATCGTTTAGGTTGAAGATACTTTCGTGAGCGGTGCGACCGCGTACATCGTAGGCGTCCCGGCCTTTCCCGTAGTAAACCGCGTAGCGAGCAGTAGTCTGAGCATGTTTGATGAGGCGCTCCAGGAGGGAGATCTTGCGATCACGCTCACCCATGAGCACATGGCCGAGTTGGTGAGCTACCGCGAGAGAGCGCAACGAACGGATTGTATCAATAAACAACGAGTGCGGGCCGTTGAACGAGTAGATATAGCCAAGGCCATCGGCAATGTCGGTCCAGCGCGCGGCCTGAACCGCGCCGGAGACCTTGAGAGCGAGTTCATAAAACTCCCGTTCGCGGTCATCCTGGGCGATCCTTCCTTCACGCATGAGGCGGAGAAGATTGCCGTAGGTGGAGATGTTATTGAACCCATGGTCGTGGACTCCGATATGCGACACGTGCGTGGCCATAAGCTCCACCGTTTTGCGCCGGCCAATTTCCAGGAACCGTCTTTCGCCAGTGGCCTCGAATTGCAGCATCGCCGATCCAAACTGAAACCCTTGAGTCCATTCGGTCCACCCGCGGGAGGTGTATTTTTCTTTAATGGTGAAGACCGGGGTGCCACGCGCTGGGTTCCAGCTCTTGTCTATATCCAGGATTTTCTGGCCGGAGAGTTCAAACAATCGCTCCAGCCGGGGCAGGAGCTTTCTGGGCGTGAGCGTTTGGGAAATCTTAAGGGGCATAAAACAGGGCATCGCGATCGGAGGCGGACGAGCGCTTCTGCAGCAGTTTCAGGTAACGATCGTCGTGATACCTGCCCCACGCGCGGCGGAGCAGGGGATTCAAGTCGCGGTTTGGCTTCTTGCCCCGCTCGTACGGCCATGGCTTGCGGGCGTCTTCCGCATAGGGCAGGAGGAAATCCAAACCCTTCTTGAGGCTTGCGCCTTCCGGGCTTTCGAAGTGCCATAAATCCACGCCCAAATGATCACCGAGGGTGGCGAGATCGAAGAGCGCATCGAGATTGAAGCGGGAGTAACCGAACGAATCCTCTCGGGCCAATTCCAGCGGTTGGCTGCCATCAGGCTTGAACTGCGAAGCGATCCGATTCGTTTTTGCCGACTCGAGGATGGTGCGTGCCAGTTCTTCCTGGCCGGTGAAGAGGGCCATGTGCGTCGTTTGCATATCGAAGAACGAGCCATGATTATTCCTTGCGGCACGTTCATCCCGCCCGTTCTTGCTCGTCTGCGCCCATTCGAGGAAATCGCGAATCCAGCGAACCAAAGCGGTCTGATCTTCGGGGGGCCAATGCTTTGAGGCCGCCAGCAGGCAGGCGCCATCCATCACCGAAGTGAGGCTGCGGCTCTCGATCATGCCGATGCCGCGTCCATTGTTCACCCCCGGGATGGCCTGTGCGTGGTTGAAGTTGGGGTTCATCCTTGTGGCCGGGTCGAAGAACCAAACACGGAGGTGCTGCGCCGCTTTCTCGGCATAGACCTCCTTGCCGGTGAGAGAATACGCCAGTGCCAAAGTGTAAACCGTGTTGGCCATCCTGGCCATGCGCGGGGAGTCGGAAGCCTGGTTATGAGCCTCTGGATTCACGTGACCGTCCCGTCGAATATAGGGAAGGCCATTTGAGGATTTGGGGTCTGGCCAGAAATATGGGGCCGTGCTTAAGTAATCGTGCTTGTCTCCGCTGGCTGCGATCTTCGTTTTTTCCATCACCGAGACCGGCTTGGCCTTGAGCGCCCGGTCGGCATCCCCGATAAGTTTCTTCAGAGCCGGCTGGATCTTCTTGTCGCCGGACGCGACGCGCGACCGGGCCTCCTGCAGTGCGGCAGGAGGCAAGCCGAAAACCCGTGGTTCGTTGGCAGCAGACATGGCCAGATTGCTAAGTAAAGCGGACCCGACGGCCGCCATAAGATAGATCCTGCATACTCTCATAACCGTCGCAAGTGGAACCCTCCGTCAACATTCAGGACCTCCCCCGTGCTAAAAGGAAGCAAGTCCTGCGCGATCGCGGCGACCGCCTTGCCAATATCTTCAGGTGAACCCCAGCGTTTGATGGGCGTCAACCCCTGGGCGATCAGCTCATCATACTTTGCCTTAACTGGCCCGGTCATGTCGGTGGCGATGATGCCGGGCCGAATCTCATACACATTGATACCGTGTTCGGCCAATCGGGCCGCATAGAGCGGAGTCAACATGGAGAGCGCCGCCTTGGCCACGCAGTAATCGCCGCGGTTGGTGGAAGCGGCATAGGCACTGACGGATGAAATAGTGACGATCCTGGGGCGGCGGGTTGCGGCCGGTTCGGCGGCAACTTGCTCGATCATCCAGCGCGCGGCAAGTTGCGTCAGGAAGTAGGGGCCTTTGACATTGATATTAATGAGCCGATCGAAGCTCTGCTCCGTGGCCTCGAGCAAATCGGCGCGGACGGTTGGGGCCACCCCGGCATTGTTGACCAGCAGATCGAGCCTCTGAAATCGGGTGCGCGCAAAGTCGATGAGCTTCCTCCGATCCTCCGTGTTTGAGATGTCCGCCTGGCAAATCTCCGCGCGGATGGAATGGCCGGCAGACCCGGCGCGGGCGATGCAATCGGTGGAGGTCTGGCGCGCAGCCGCTTCGTTTCCCGCAAAGTTGATCACCAGATCATGTCCCAGCCCGGCCAATTCCAGAGCGATGCCTCGCCCGATGCCGCGGGATGCGCCAGTGATCAGTGCGACAGGATGCACGGACCAAGCATAGAACTTAGAGCGACGGGATAAAGCATCTTTTGCCGGGTGCGAGTGAAAGCGACGGGCAACTTAGTCGTCGATCTCATTAACACCGAACTTCAGTTCGGTGTTAGGATGCGGAAGGATTCGTTCGAGCCGTTTCAACGGCTTTCCCGACCAGATCCCATTATGCTGTCCGCCACTTTCAATCGCTCCTGCTTTCCTGCCTTTCCGTGTTCGAGATAACGCTGCTCATGGCGCTCGAACCCCACAGATTGCAAACGAGAGCGGCGAATCGTTTTCCCTCTCCCTCCCCAAGGGCCTCAAGGGACAGGGCCGGCCTGTCCTCCATAGCCGCAGCGGCGAAGGAGGAGGTGAGGGGGAAGGGATCTTTCGACAACCCGCGACCCAACCGTCTGCCAGCGATCAGGTACACGGACGGTGGTCAGTGAGCTTGATGCAGCCTTGGGATGGGGACGAGGGGAGTGGCAGGCTCCCATGCGCTGGCAAAGTTGCCGCCGGAATAAAGGGAGCCCGGCGGCATCGAACGGGATATGCCGTGAAGGAAACGCTGGAAGGCCCTTGCGCCGTGTCCCTACGGCCCGGGAAGCATTCTGCGCGTTCGTGCTTACTTCGCCGCTTCGGCGGGAGCAGCAGCGGCCGCAGTCGTGCGGGTTTCGCGTTCCTTGACCAGCGTGGCGCCTTTGCCAAGCCGCTTGCGCAGGTAGGTGAGCTTTGCCCGCCGAACATCGCCGCGACGTTCGACTTCCACTTTTTCAACGCGAGGAGAATGGACGGGGAAAACACGCTCGACCCCTTCGCCATAGCTGATCCGGCGCACGGTGAAGGTGGAGTTCAATCCGCGCCCGCGCCGGCCAATGACGACCCCGGCAAAAATCTGGATACGTTCCTTATCGCCTTCCACCACCTTGGTGTGCACGCGAACGGAATCACCGACGTTGAAGTTGACGGCTTCTTTCCGGAACTGTTCTTTTTCAATCTTATCAAGTAACGCTTGGTTCATAAAATTCGTTTAGCGGGGAGGGCTTTACCCTCCGGTTTTCTTCATTTCTTCCACCAGGTCCGGCCGGCGCTGAGCTGTTCTTGCCCGCGCTTGCTCGGCTCGCCATTTCTCGATCTCGGCATGGTGGCCCGAGAGCAGGATTTCCGGCACCTTCAGTCCCCGGAACTCCGCTGGCCGCGTATAATGCGGGTATTCCAGGGCCGCCGCTGCCGGCTGGCTGAAGGACTCTTCGCTGGCGCTGTCTTCATGACCGAGCGCGCCGGGAATCAGCCGCGTGACCGCATCGATCACCACCATCGCGGGCAATCCGCCGTTGGTCAGCACATAATCGCCGATGGATAATTCCTCATCCACCAGCGCTTCCACCACACGCTCATCCACGCCTTCGTAGCTGGCGCAGATGAACAACAGGTGCTCGCGCTGAACCAAATCCCGCGCTTTGGGCTGGCTAAAAACCTGCCCCGCCGGAGTCATCAAAATCACATGCGTCCGTTCGCCGGCCAAACTCTCGACCGCATCAAACAGCGGCTCCGGTTTCAGCACCATTCCGGGTCCGCCCCCGAAGGGCTTGTCGTCCACCGTCTTATGGCGGTCGTGCGTCCACTCGCGCAGGTTATGGATTCGCAAATCGAGCAACTCGGCCTTCCGCGCGCGCTGCACAATGCTCACATCCAGCGGCCCCGCGAACATCTCGGGGAAAAGTGTGAGCACATCGATTCTCATGACTTCCCGAGTGACAACCCCGGATCCGCCAGTGCTCAGCCCGCCGGTTCGTCGTCTTCCACGATCTCAAGCGTGCAACGCAAATTCTTCCGGGCGCTGCCGGCGGTCAGGAGGGAACGAATGGCGTTGATCGTGACGCCCTGTTTGCCGATGATCCGCCCTACATCCGAGGGGGCGAGCCGCAACTCGTAAATCGTCATCCCGTTGTGCTCAACCGGAGTGATGCTCACCTCTTCGGGGTGCTCCACCAGTCCCTTGACCACGTATTCCAAGAAGCCCTGCATAAGGCCAAAAAGAGATCCTGCTTAAGCGGCTACCGCGGTCTTGACAGCTTTCCGAATGAAGCTGGCGACTGTCCCACTCGGTTGCGCGCCCTTGCTCAACCAGTATTGGGCACGCTCCAGCTTCAGGGTGACGTTGTCTCCCTTCTTTAGCGGCTGGTAGGTGCCGATTTCTTCGATGCACTTGCCGTCCCGCGGACTGCGGCTATCGGCCACGACAATGCGAAACGCCGGCTGATTCTTGGCCCCAATGCGTTTCATGCGAATTTTTACTGACATAATCTTATCCGGTCATTTTGCGGGATTTCCCGCGCGCCGTTCTAATCGGCGTTCTTCAAAAAAGAGAGGGGAGCCTAGGCGTATGACAGGGGGTTGGCAAGTCTTCTTTTGGGCTTTTTTCAAGCTGGGAGCGCGGCATCGGTCATCCCCAGGGCTGAGGGACAAAAAGGCCCAGAAATTAACTCGTAAAGGCTATGCAAAACTGGCAAAGTAGCCGCGTGAAAGGCTGTTTCGCCCGGATCAATCGGTCAACGGTATGAACTTGCGCAGGCTTTCGATCATCCTGTTTGGCATTAATCTGGCCCTGCTCGGATTGGTGGCTTACCTGCTGTATGTGTATGACCCGGGGGCCATTCGACAGGTCGCCGCGCCGCCCGAAAAAGGCACAAGAACCCTGGTCGTCACCAACCGGCAGGTGGCCGTGCACAAGGTCAATGCGACCAACCTCCTGGCCCTTCTGGGTGGTCGTCCGCTCAATTGGGCGTCCATCGAGTCCACGAATTACGTGACCTTCATCGAGAACCTCCGCGCGTTTGGCTGCCCCGAGGAAACCATCCGCGACATCATCCTCACGGATATCGCCAAAGTCTTCGGCAAGAAGCGGTCAGCCCTCGTGGCGCAAGGGCACGTGGATAAGTTTTGGCTGCCCTCACCTGATGAGGGAGGGGATCCACAACTTCAGCAGCAGATCGCCGAATTGGATGAGCAGGAGCGGAAACTCGTGAAGGAATTACTCGGGGTCGATTTTCAGACGGAAGTCTCCAAGTACTGGCAGGACAACGAGATCGCGGAGCAGCGGATGTACGGATTCCTCCCGGAGGCAAAGCAGGGCCCGCTCAAGGAATTGAATTCGAAGTACGAGTCCCTGGAACAGGAGATCTATGCCCGTGGCAAAGGCGAGTTGTTGCCGGAGGATGAGGAAAAACTCCGCGCATTGGAGAAGGAAAAGGAAGCGGAGATGGCCAGGATCCTTTCTCCCGAAGAGATGGAGGAATATCAACTGCGGAATTCTTCCACCGCGGCGAACATGCGCACGCAACTGGCCGGCTTCCAACCCACCGAAGAGGAATTCCGCAAGATGTTCCGGGTGCAGAAGGTTTTCGACGAGCAGTTCAAAAAGGGTTTCGATTTGACCGACGAGAGTGCGCTGGCGCTGCAAAGCAAAGCACAAGGCGAAGCGCAGCAGGCTTTGAAGGAGGAGCTGAAGAAAACACTTGGGGAGGCGCGTTACAACGAGTATGCCCGGGCCATGGATTCGGATTACCGATCGCTCCAGAACATCTCCAGCCGTTACAATCTGCCTCAGGAAACGGCGGCGAACATTTACAACGTGAAGCAGCAGGCCGAGGCGCAGAAGCGGCTGATCGATTCCAACCCCAATCTGACCGCTCAACAGCGCCAAAACGCGCTGGATGCCATCGCTGCAGAAACTCGCAAGGAGATCGCCAAATCTCTCGGTGACAAACCGTACAAAGCCTACAGCGGGGGCAGCGGCAGTTGGATCCGCGGCTTAGCCGTCTCGGACAATCCGGTGGTTGCGGAACCTCCGCCGTCGGCGCCTGCCAACACGGGACGCCAGGTTCCGACTCCTCCCGTGCCGCCCGGTTTCATCTACATTCCGCCACCGCCCGGGGTGTTCCCGCTGCCGCCTGGCGCGCCCCCGATCAATCAGTAAGCAGCTTTCGCTGCCAATTCATCAACTCACGTTGATGCGCGTCCCAATCCTTGGCCAGCATCACCAACATCGCGCGGCTGGCGATCAGCGTGGGGTCGATCCCCAGCCGTTCGGCCCGTTCGTCCCGGTGATGTTCCAATTCGAGCATCCGCCGCTTCTCGGCTTCTGTCTGGCGGTAAGGCATCGAGCGTTTGATCTGCGGCGGGGTTTTCGTTTCCAGCCCGGCTTGGATCGCTTTCAGCACACCCTCGCGGCGATGCGGACTGAGATGCCGGGGGAGGATGTCCCGCACGGAACTGGATGACACGGCGGCTTCAGCGAGATCCACCATTGTCTCGGGCGGCATGATAAAGTAAGGAGGCTTATTGCGCGCCACAGCTTCCCGCTCCCGCCATTGCCAGATTTCACGCAGCACACCCAGCCCGCGTTGTTCAAGGCGATGGCTGCCTTTTACGCGCCAAACCACGTCGGGATCGGTAGGACGGATCTGCGCGCAGTCTTCGATCAGGCTCGTGCACATCTCCTGATGCCAGGGCAGGCGGCCTTTTTCTTCGAGTTGTTGCCGCAGAATATCCGTGAGCTCCTTGAGGTAACGCGTATCGTTGCGCGCGTAATTCTCCATCCGAGGCGTGAGGGGACGTTGCGCCCAGTTCGCTTTCTGCGGGCCTTTTTCCAAGTGGACGCCTAGGAACTTCGAAACCAGGTTGTTGAGCCCAAATTCACGGCACCCGAGCAGGCGGCTCGCCAGCATGGTATCGAAAATCGCCCGCGGGACGAAATTGAGATTCTTCCGCATCAGGCGCAGGTCATAGTCCGCTCCGTGAAGAATAAGCTCGTGTTCGTGCAACTCTTGCAACAGCGGCTTGAGATCAATCCTCGCTGACAGAGGGTCGATCAACTCATCCTGGTCCCGGATGCTGATCTGGATCAGGCACAACTTTTCCGGGTACGCATGAAGGCTGTCCGCCTCGGTGTCGATGGCAATCCAATCCGCCTCCTGTAAGGTTGGAAGGAACGCCGCCAGTTTCTGATCCGTATCAATCACGTCTTCGGTTCAAATAATGCAAAAATGCCGCTTTCGCCCCAAAAAAAATCCCAATTCGGTCCGTAAAGCCCGCAGCGGGAATACGAACTTTACCCATTGGTTGGCAACCATTATTTTGCATCTATGAATCTCGCCTCAGGCTTTGCTGAATCGGCCCGCCGCCATGCCGGCAAACCCGCCATCTTCTGGGGCGAGGAAACCTTCTCCTATGCCCAATTGCTGGAGCAAAGCCTCGGGTTCGCAGGCTTTTTGCGGGATTCGCTGGGGGTCCAAGCCGGGGATCGGGTCGGTCTCTGGCTCAAGAATTGCCCGGAATTTGTGCCCGTGCTGTTCGGCGTATTGGGGGCGGGTGGGGTCGTCGTGCCCTTGAACAATTTCTACAAGCCCCAGGAGGTGGATCATATCCTGAAGGACTCGGGGGCCAGCGTTTTGATCACTGACCAGAGCATGGCGGAGGCTAGCGCAGCCGTCGGAGCGCTCCGTCCAGGGCTCCGGATCTGGAATATCGAGGAACTCTCGAAACTTCCCGAGCCTGCCTCGCGTTCCTTCGCCGAGCGGCGGGAATCCGACCTGGCTGTGATTATCTACACCTCGGGCACGACGGGCCGGCCCAAAGGCGCCATGCTCAGTCACGGCAACCTGCTCTCGAATGTCGGGAGTTGCGGGCAGGTTCTTCTTGCGGTGGACCACGATCGTTTTGTGGTCCTGCTGCCCATGTTTCATAGTTTCATGCTCACGGTCGGCGTCCTGCTGCCCATGCTCGTGGGAGGTTCGATGGTCTTGATTCGGACGATCCACCCTCCCAAGAATATTATCCTCGAAATTCTCCGGCATGGCGCAACCATTCTCCCCGCCATCCCGCAGTTCTTCCGCACCTTGGCCCACGCGGGCCTGCCCCCCAATCAACCGTTGCGCATCTGCATCAGCGGCGGCGCACCGTTGCCCGGTGAGATCCTGCGGGAATTCACGGCCAAGATGCCGGTGCCCCTGCTGGAAGGCTATGGCTTGAGCGAAGCCAGCCCGGTAGTGAGTTTGAACCCGATCAAAGGGCCATGGAAGGCAGGCTCGATTGGCCTCCCGATCCCAGGCGTGGAGGTCACCGTCCAGGACGATTCGGGCCAGGTGCTGCCCACCGGGAGTACTGGCGAAATCTGCGTCCGCGGTCCGAACGTGATGCTGGGTTATTGGAACCAGCCCGAGGAAACGGCCAAAGCCATTCGCGCCGGCTGGCTTCTGACCGGTGACATCGGCCACGGGGACAGTGAGGGCTACTTCTACATCACGGATCGAAAGAAAGACATGTTGTTGGTGAATGGCATCAACGTTTACCCGAGGGAAATTGAGGAAGTCATCTACCAATTCGCTGGCGTGAAGGAGGCGGCGGTCGTGGGCGTGGCGGACAGCCGGCGAGGGGAACAACCCGTGGCGTTTGTGGTGGCAAGCGAAGGAGCTGCCATCGATGAAAAGGCTTTGCATCAGCACGTCCGTGCCTCGCTGGCGGATTATAAAGTCCCCCGCCGTGTCATCGTCCTGCCCGCACTACCTCGAAATGCCACCGGTAAAATCCTGAAAACCACTTTGCGCGAGACTGCCCGGGCGCATGCCAAGTCCGAGCCAGCCTGACGCTGCTGTCCAAAATCAGGACTCTGTCTCGTTTGCGCCCTGGACACTGTGGTCCCGGTGAAACTCGAAAGCTCCCAACCAGACCAGTGCGCCCACCGCCAGGAATCCCTTCATCACCAGGCTGAAGGCCTGCAAGGCAGCCGGGGAATCAAAGATCAGGCGGGCCTGGCGATCCAGCCAGCCGGTGCCGAGCCCGAAGGCGACCGCGATGGTGAGGATGGCGACGGTGATGCAGATGATTTGTTTATTTGAGCCCATAGTTTTGCCTTTCGAGCCCCGTAGGAGCAAATGCCATGCCTGAGCCAGGCGCGAGAATTTCACTTGAGCCGGGTCCCGAGTCCTGCCACTTTCACGGGTCTTGTTTCGAGAACGGTCGCAGCAGGATAACGGCGTGTTGGAAGACTCGTTAATCCGCTGGCCCGGCTTGCAGTTCGGCGAAAAGCAGAATGAGTAGTGAAGAACATATCGAACTCGAAGGCACCATCTCCACCGTGTTGCCTGGCACCTTGTTCCGGGTAAAGCTGGACAACGAGCACGAGGTGCTCGCTCACATCTCCGGCAAGATGCGCAAGAACTTCGTCCGCCTCACCGTTGGTGACCGTGTTCGGATCGAGATGTCTCCTTACGACCTGACCAAGGCTCGGATCACCTACCGTTTGAAGTAATAACCGTCGAGGCTGTCGGCGGAAGGTTCGCAGGGGTGCGCACCGCGATTACTCGAAAATTATTAATTTAACCCTTGCGCTTGGGTTTCTGAATCCCTATATTCCGCACTCTTTTTGAAATTGAGTTATGCGACGACCAAAAGGCATTAAGACTAAGAAATCGGTGGCGAAACGCTTTAAGATCACCGGCACGGGCAAGGTCCTGCGCTCCCATGCGGGCAAGCGCCACCTCCTGCAAGGCAAGCGGCCGAAACGCCGTCGCGCGCTGGGGGCTTCTGCCGTGGTCGATAAAACCGACGAATACAGGATTAAGCAGAATCTGCCTTTCACCCGCTGACCGACCATTCCAAGACCCTAGAATTTTATGCGAGTTACAAACTCTCCCGCCTCACGCAAACGACGCATGCGGATGATCAAAGCCGCCAAAGGCTTTCGTCTTCGCCGCTCCAAACTCTACCGTTACGCTTCGGATGCCGTTGATCACGGTAGACAATACGCGTTTCGTGATCGCAAAACCAAAAAGCGGAACTTTCGCCAACTCTGGCAGGCCCGCATCAACGCGGCAGCCCGCGCTGGTGGCATCACCTACAGCCGCCTTATGGAAGGCCTTAAAGCTGCCAAGTGCTCGCTCGATCGCAAGATTATCGCCGACCTGGCCGCTACCGATAGCGCAGCGTTCAGCGCACTGATCCAACTCGCGCAGGGTGCGTTGAAAACCAAAGCCAGCGCGCTGGCCAAAGCGGCGAAGTAAGCGGACTCGTTTTCGATCGATATACAAAAGGGCGGCCTTCGGAGGCCGCCCTTTTTGTTGAACTAGTCCCAGCGAACGGCGCTGCGGTTATTTTCCTAACCGACCCTGCAACTGCGCCATGGACCTTTGGAGGAGTTCCTGCGCGGCTGGATCCCGTGTGGCCGCGAGGACCTCGGTCAGGATATTGAGGTTCTGGTTGATTTGCTCCGGAGTGAGATTGGGATTCACCCGGGTGTAAAAGTTCTGGCTGACCGATGGGAGATGCCAGCTTTGGTCTCCTGGTTGATTGCCACCTCCCTCGGTGGAGGGATTGCCAATGTAGTATTTGCTGCCGCCCAGCACACTGGCGATGCTGACCCATTGCGCATAAGGAACGGCTCCCTGGCTGGCTAATGAGATCAGTGTGTTCTTGGCCTCGGGGGACTGGTAGGCTACTTCGGCTAGGAGTGGCAGCACGGCATTGCGCGCCGTCTGGTTCGGGTTTTTCGCATCCGTAGCCATGTTAATCAGTGAGGGAACCCCGGCGCCATTCGGCAGATCTGCGAGGGCGATGGGGGCATAATAACGGTATTTACCCATGAGCCCTTCCAACTCAGGCACGGAGTTGGCCCCGGCGTATTGTTGAATGACGTTGAACAATGGACCCACATCGCGGCCAGGAAGATTGCCAGCATCGGCCATCCGCAACGTGCTGCGAGCGGCATTCAGGATCGCCTCGCGGTACTGCTCGGGCGCCTGGGTGTCGACGCTGCGAGCCAGGTACGCCAGTTCCTTGGGATCGGCTGTGGTTTGCAACACCTGGAGGGACGCGTTTAAGCCTTCAGGTCCTCCGATCGATGTGATGGTTTCCAGCAGTGCCATACGCAGCGAGGCCGCGCCCAGGTTCGTTGCTACCCCCGCAGCTTCGAAGCTCAGGTCGAGGTTCTTGTCCATGTATTCCAGAATCGCCGGAAGGGCGGCTGTGCCCTGCTGCTTGAGCGTGGCTAGATTCTGTTTCCAGACTTCCAACTTCTCGGGAGTGAGAGAGCCAGTCTTCAAATCCAGCTCGGAGAGGGATGTGACGAGGCTGCGTGTGTAGGAGGACGGCTCGACTTTGGGGGTGGTGGGAACCGCCTGGGCCGGTGTGGGGGTCCGTGCAGCGACGGTAGGCGTGCTGCTGGGCACGACAGACGGTGCGGTCGTTTCCGGCGCAGGTTCCGTGGATTCGGCCGCGTGCTTCTTCGGAGGAGGTTTCGGAGTCGGGATCGGTTCATCCGCTTGGGCGGTTTGAGCCGGCGGCTCGGTGGATCGACTCTTCTTCCAGAAGAAAACACCCCCGCCCACAACCAAAACCGCGACGATCAATATTGTGGCCAGGAATCCTATCCGCGTTCCTTCGGGCCCTGCTTGGTCCATATTGCTATTCATACATCACAAAATCTCTGAAAAGGCGTAATTCTCGCGCTTTCGACACTACCTTGCTGCGTCTTAGACGTAAACCCCGCCAACCGCGCTCAGTTTTCGATAATCTCTCAATCGGCTTATTTCTCACCCGAATTTAATCCTTTCCGGGTGGCTGTAAACGTTCAATCGATCGCCCCGGACGAAACCAGCCAAAGTCTGGCCGCTTTCGCGGGCAAATTCGACCGCCAGACTTGAGGGGGCAGAAACCGCCGCGATCACCGGAATCCGGGCCGCCAGGGCCTTTTGGAGGATTTCAAACGAAGCCCGGCCACTGACTACCAGGATCTGCCGGTCGAATGGCATCAAGCCCTTCAGCAGTCCGTAGCCCAGCACCTTGTCCACGGCATTATGCCGTCCTACGTCTTCACGAGCTACCAGCAGATTGCCCTGGGCGTCAAAAACCGCCGCGGCGTGCAGGCCACCCGTAGCGTCGAACGTTACTTGCGATTGTCGCAAGCGCTCCGGCAGAGCCGCCACCAGCTCGGCATTTATCGAGAGCTCTGCGGACACCGGTGGAAAATGCTGGTGCACCGCGTCGATGGTTGCTTTGCCACAGAGCCCGCAACTGGAGGATGCGAACACATGGCGGGTGAGTCGTGCGAAATCGACCGCTACTTCGGGCTGGAGGACCACGTTGAGCGCGTTTCCGGCGGCGTTTCGAGGGTAGGGTTGTAGAGCAGCGACTTGGGTTGCCTTTTGCAGGATGCCCTCCGAAAAGAGAAAGCCCACCGCCAGTTCCTCGTCGTGGCCCGGTGTGCGCATGGTGACGCTGATGGGCCGCGTATCCACCTGGATTTCAAGCGGCTCCTCCACCGCGAGGCGATCCGAGACACGTTTCGAGCCGGTGCCGACGGTCCATTGCACCACTTCGGATTCGGTGGCCGCGTTCAAGCCGCCGCCTTCTCGATCCTCACCTGCGCATTGTAGTCGGGCACGCCGCCCAGGGCGTCCACCACGCCACGGCGGATGATGACGTTCCCCTCTGGCCAGAAAATCTGCAGGTTGCCGCGCGCGATCGAGGCCAGGAACACCCGGCCTTCGTATTGACCGACATCGTTCACGAGTCGAATACGGTCATTGGATTTCAAGTGCAACTCGGCCGCATCTTCCGGATTAATGAACACAGCGTCCCGCTCGGCTCCGGTGAGAGGATCGGTTTCGTCGTAGATCAGGCTGTTGAATTGCTTGCCGCGCCGGGTACTGACCTCGAAAACGCCTGGCTCACGCCGCAGGTCAGGCAGCGGTACGGTTCGGAAGTGTGCCTTCGAATCCGGCGTTGCGAACTTCCAACCTGCCCCGAGATGTGGACCGCCATACTGGATCGAGTCACCGAGCTTCTTCAAATTCTGGACGCCCTCGTAGAAGGGCACGGCCTGGGCAATCTCCCTGCGAATCGCTTCGCATGTTTCGCATCCCAACAGATGCGCGCGTTCTGGGTAGGCCTTCGCGGCCAGGTCCAGCAGGATCCTCCATTCTGCCTTCGCTTCGCCCACCTGGCGGGGTATTTCCGGGCTGAAGATGATGCGCCGTTCGGTTGTGGTCTCAGTCCCGCCCCCTTCCTGTTCGTAGCGGGTTTTCGCGGGGAGCAGAATTACTTCCTCTTTGGCCTCCAGAAACATCTGGTCGGTCAGGATGATATCCTGGTGCACGCGCACTGGCACATTGGACATGGCAGCGGCCACATAATCGGGGTCCGGCAGGTTGCGCAGGAAATTGCCCCCGAGGGAATACAGGATGTCCAGATCGCCGCGCGCGCAGGCCTCGACCATTTCCGGCGCCGTAAGACCCTTTTTTTCAGGAACAGAAAATCCGTAGAGCTTGGAGAGCTTCACGGCATTGTCCGCGTTGATCGGTTTGCCGCCGGGAAACGCCGTGGAGTAGGCTCCCATCTCCGCTCCACCTTGCACGCCGCTATGGCCTCGGATGGGCATGATCCCGCATTTGTCCCGGCCCACGAAGCCCTTCATCAAGCCCAGGTTCACGATCATGCTCACAGCATCGGCTCCGTAAGCATGCTGAGTGATGCCCATGCTCCAGACGAGAACAGCCGTCTTTGCGTCCCGGATCAACTCTGCGAACTCCTGCATGCTCGCGCGCGGCAGGCCGGATGACATTTCCAATTCCGGCCAGGCGCGTTGCGCGGCCATCTCTTGCAACTGCTGGAATTCCTCCGTGTGCTCCTGCACGAACTGTTTGTCGTACCAGCCGTTCTCGATGAGGATTTTTAGCACCCCGTAGAGGAAAGCGATGTCGCCTCCTTGCGCCACGGGAAACCAGTAATCCATGATGTCGGTCCCGAAGAGCGCGCTCTTGGCGGTTGATGGCACCCAATATCGCTCCATCCCAGGCTCGCGGTACGGATTGACGATGGCGACTTTGGTGCCCAATTCCTTGGCTTCATGCAGATACTTGGTCGAAACGGGCTGGTCGTTGGCCGGGTTTGCGCCGAAGAACACGATCAGGTCCGAGCCCATCCAATCCGTGTAACTGCAAGTAGTGGCGGCCACACCCAGCGCGTGCCGCATGGCCCCGGTGGAGGGCGCGTGACAGAGCCGGGCCGCGTTATCCACGCTATTCGTCCCGAGGAATCGCGCCACCTTCTGCGCCACGTAATACACTTCATTTGTCAGTCCGCGCGAGGTCAGAAAAAATGCCAGCCGTTCCGGAGTCGAACTACGAATTCGCTTCGCCAGTCGCTTGTAAGCGTCATCCCAGGAAATGCGCTTGAAGCCCTTGTCGCCCCGGACCCGGAGCATCGGAAACGGCAATCGTCCCAGGGCGCGCAATTCTTCATTTTTTTTCCCCTGGAGCGTGCTGACATCCTCCAGGCACCGGATGTCCAGCGCGGGCATGGTGTTTAGCCGAAGCAGGTTCAAGCGGGTCATGCACAGGTGAACCCCTTCGATCGTCCAGTCATGGAAGCCGGCCACGCCCAGCGCGCAACCGTCGCAAACCCCCCGGCTGAGCACTTTCCACGCATAGCCCAGGTTATCCCGATTCTCCCAGGCGATATGGGCCATATCCCGGAAATGCTTGGGCTTCGTTTGCCCAAGGCCAAACGGAATGGCGGACTTCATCTTCTCCCGCCAGGTCTTTTCAATGCGATGCGACATAACGCGTTGCTGCTACTGGTTCCCGACTAATAAAACAGTCAGCAAGCGCTGGTGTCAACGAACCTTCCTGCTGAACTCGTAACCTCGGAATCCCGGAGTTGCTCATTCGCACGTTTGAAAATAAGTTCACCGCCATGCCGTTCTCCATTCCGCCGGGGCTGATCGAATCGCTGCGCAAAGCGCGAGCTGTCACCGTCCTGACGGGCGCCGGGATCTCCGCGGAAAGCGGCGTGCCCACGTTTCGCGATGCCCAGACCGGCCTGTGGGCAAAATATAGTCCCGAGGAACTCGCCACGCCCGAAGCCTTTCAGCGCAACCCGAAGTTGGTTTGGGATTGGTATGCCTGGCGGCGCGATAAAGTCGCCTCTGTGCGGCCCAACCCGGGACACCTTGCCCTGGCTGAACTGGAAGCGCGATTGCCGGCATTCACCTTGGTCACTCAAAACGTGGATGGTTTGCATCACCGCGCTGGCAGCAAGAATGTTCTGGAGTTGCACGGGAACATCACCCGCTTCAAGTGTTTCGATGACAATGACCCAGTGGAGAGTTGGCACCCGACCCCAGAGGTTCCTCCGAGATGTCCGCGTTGCGGAGGCCTGGTCCGGCCGGACATTGTTTGGTTCGGAGAAGCGCTTCCGGTCGAGGCGCTGCTGGCCGCGCAAAAAGCGAGCGCAGAATCCGACGTGTTCTTCTCCATTGGCACATCCTCTCTGGTTTATCCCGCCGCGGGCCTGCCTCTGCTCGCACTGGAGGGCAGGGCGGTGGTGGTGGAAGTGAATCCGAATCCAACTTCGCTTTCGCGCCAAGCCACGCATTCCTTCCAGGCCCCAGCAGGCGAGTTCCTGCCCGAATTGGTCGCCGCGCTTTGGTCGAGGTGAATCGGTTCGTGGGCGGAATCAGAAGCGTCTCATCCCGCCGCCGAACGGGTTCGCGGGCGCGCCGGCTGGAGCAGCCGAGGATGTAACGTTTTGGCCTATGACGACTGTGTCCCCCTCTTTCAGACCTTCGAGGACTTCGGAGAACGCACCGTCTCCGATGCCGACTTTGACCTGTCGGGCTTCGAGCTTGGGTGTCTCTTCCGCCGCGGTTCCCGCAGGTAGAACGTAGACGGTCCGGGTCGGAGAGCGATCTCCCCGCGGGCGTCCGCCGGAGCCTCCTGGCCGGCCACTTCCTCCGGAGCCTCGCTGTCCGCCCGGTCCGCCGTTTTCACGGCGGCCGCCACCGCCTTCACGAGAGCCCCCTTCGCGCTGACCCGGACTGCCCGCGCCACTGCCCGAGTCGGCTGGGCGCTGCAGTGGGGTCGGCTTCGACTTATCGTTCGCGTCCACCGGTTTGAAACGAAACGCGGCGTTTGGCACTTTGAGCACATTCTCGCGTTGCGCGAGGATGATCGAGACATTCGCGGTCATGCCGGGTTTGAGCTTTTGGTCGGGATTGTGGACCTCCACAATCGTGTCGTAACTCACCACATTTTGGTTGGTGACTGGCGCATTGCGGATTTGGGTGACGGTGCCGTGGAAGGTTCGGTTCTGGAAGGCATCCACGGTGAATTGCACCTCCTGGTTGGTTTCAACCCCGCCGATATCCGCCTCGGACACCATGGCATCGATTTGCATTCTGCTCAGGTCATTGGCAATCACAAACAGCACAGGGGCCTGAAGGCTTGCGGCCACGGTCTGGCCAACGTCCACGTGCCGGGAGATCACGATGCCATTGGTGGGTGCGTAAATCGTGCAGCGGCTCAAATCCACTTTGGCCTTCTCCAACGAGGCTTCGCGGATCTTCACTTGCGCTTCGGCCTGATGCAGGTCCGCAGTTGCTTTGTCGTAGTCGCTGGAAGGGATGAGCTTATCCCGTTTGAGTTCCTCGGCCCGCTTGGCTTCCAGGCGCGCCAGTTCCAGGCCGGCCTGAGCATTCGCGAGTTCGCCGTCCGCCTGGTGCACCGTGGATTGGTAGGTGGCGGGATCGAGCAGCGCGACCACCATCCCCTGGGTCACGATGGTGTTAAAGTCGGCGAACAGGTTCTGGATGATCCCGGAAACCTGGCTGCCCACCTGCACGCTCACCACGGGGTTCAACTGTCCGCTCGCTGTAACGGTCTGCACGATGTCCCCGGTCGTGACCTGGGCGGTGCGATACTCGGGCTGCTTATTCTTGGAGTCCTTAAAGTAGTTCCAGCCAAACCAGCCACCCGCTCCTAAAAGAAGCAGAACGACGACAATGGTAATCCAACGCCCCAGACTCGGTGCAGCCATATTGTGCGCACGATATAACAGCAGACCACCTCGCCAAGCGAGCGGGATTTTTCAGGATTCTGCGCGGCAAATGCGGCTTTCCTCCCCCGCTAACCTCGATTAACCTGATGTTGTGACGTGGTTTACTGACCGACATTGCTTCCTGCTGGCCGTGATTTTTTACGGTGTGAGCAGCCTTTATTCGTTCTTTCTCCTGCGGAAAGGCTTTCGGGAGGATAATCGGATCAACTACCTGTTGTTGGCCGGTGGTTTCGTTTTCCACACCCTGGCGATGATCAAGCGCGGATTCTCACTCGAGCGCTGCCCGATCAACAATCTCTACGAGGCCACCACCTTCATTGCCTGGACGATCGTTGCCACCTATCTTGCCATCGGCGCGTGGTCCCGGTTGCGTTTTCTCGGGGCCTTCACGTCTCCCATCCTGTTCGGGATTGGCGTATTCGCATTGATGCCGCCGCTCGATGTGCACACCGGCACTCCGACGTTCAGCGGCGGACTCGCCAGTTTGCATAAGGCGCTCATCCTTCTGGCCTATGGCGCGTTTGGCCTCAGTTCGATTGCGGGCGCGATGTACCTCACGCAGGAGCACGATCTGAAGTATCACAAGATGCGGGCGCTCCTTTCCCTCTTTCCACCCATCCAAAGGCTCGAACTGGTGCTCGGGCGGCTTCTGGCGTTGGGGTTTGTGATGCTTACGCTGGGGCTAATCGTGAGTTCGGTCTTTCTCAAGCAAACCCGTAACGTTTATTTTACGAGCGACGCGGAGATGCTCTACTCGGTCTTCGTCTGGCTCCTTTACCTTGGCTTGCTCATCTCGCGCTGGCGATTCGCCCAGCGGGGACGCCGCTTCGCGTGGGGAGCGGTGGGTGGCTTTGTCTTCGTGATGCTGACCTTTTGGGGCATCTATTTGCTTTCGCCGATCCATAGCCCGAAAGGAAAGGAGAAGGCGGACGTCGGCCAGTTACTGGGAGCACCGCGGGATGGACTTCGCCCTGCCTTGGCGGTGACAGCCCCGTGCACACTTCCTTCACGTGCATCTGACAAGGGGCCGGGAGCTTCGGGCAAAGGAACAGCCGAGTCGATCCCCCATTTCACATCTCCGTCCTGAGACTATGCCTATTGTCGTCATCGGCCTCAGCCACCGCACGTCGCCTGTTACCATTCGGGAACGGTTCGCCTTTGCCGAGGCGCGGATCCCGGCCACCCTGCAGCTTCTCCGGGATGGCGGCCTGGCCGAAGAGGCGGTCATCCTTTCCACCTGTAATCGCGTCGAGCTCTACGCTGCCACCAGCATGGAACCCGCGAAGGCCTTCGCCGCCTTGCAGGACTTCCTGCTCAACTGCCATGACTACCGTGACCCGCTCACGGATGAAATCTACAAGCTGTCCGAGCCTGCCAGCCTGGAGCATTTGTTCCGGGTAGCCTGCGGACTGGATTCCATGGTTTTGGGGGAGACTGAAATTCTCGGCCAGCTCAAAAAGGCCTACGACCTGGCGCTGCAAAACAAGTTTACCGGTGGAACCCTGAACAAGGCTTTCCAAAAGGCGTTCAACGTAGCCAAGCAAATCCGCACCGAAACCAACATCCAACGCGGCAGCATCTCAGTGGCTTCGGTGGCCGTGGAACTGGCGGAGCGCATCTTCACCTCGCTGGAGGACAGGCACGTTATGGTAATCGGCGCGGGGGATACCAGCGAGAAGGCCGCGCGCGCGCTCCTCTCCCGCGGGGCGAAAAGCATCCTGGTTTCAAATCGGTCGCACGACCGCGCCGTGGCCCTGGCGGCAGAACTCGGAGGCAGGGCCATTCATTTCGAAGGCTGGGCGGCGGAGTTTGCCAACATCGACATCGTGGTCAGCAGCACTTCCGCGCCCCATTACATCCTGGATCGGGCCAAGCTTGAGCCCTTGATGAAGCTGCGGAAGAACCGGCCGTTGCTGCTCATCGATATTGCCGTGCCACGAGATATCGAGCCGGAAGTTAATTTCCTGGAGAACGTCTATCTCTACAACGTGGACGATTTGCAGGCGATGGCGGATGGCTACTTGCAGCAACGCAAGGAGGAGATCGTCCGTTGCATGGCCATCATTACCGAGAAGGCGCGCGCCCTCGCGGCATCGCGAAGACCCTCCATCATTGGCGGATCCGCGACGCCCGCCTTCGGTCATGACTGAGAGCAAATAGAGCAAATCTCCTATTTCAATAAATACGCCCGTCTCTCGGTTGCGAATCTTTTGAGGCTGATGGCCATTCCGGGGCCGGGCGCTTCCTGGACCTGCGCCTGGTCGACAAGCGAATCCTCGAACGCTTGGAAGGAATCCAGTTTCCGGGTGTCCGCCTTGACCAGATCTGAGATCAAGGAATGATACTGCCGCGCAATGGGGCCGAGCTTGTTCCAGTCGAGCCACGTCCGGGCGATCTCGCGGACATAACCCAGGTAGCGGGCACGGAGCGAGGGAACGGCGAGGAGTCTGGAGATGAGCGGTTTTTCGGCATCCTTGGCCGCGTACAAGGGATCGAGTTCAACCCCTGTGATCGTCGGGCGATTCCCCGGCCCGCCTCCTCGGGCTTGAAAGTCCGGCTCGCGCAATCCATCCCTTCGTTGGTTGCGCGGCGGCCCGCCCGGCCGCCCGAAGCCCGGGCCTCCCGGCTTGCTGAAGGTTTCGTTCGCATCATGCGGAATGACGTGGAATTTGCCATCGACATCCTGGTAGAGGTTGTAATCGCTGGTGCGAATCCAATAGCCGTCGTCGTTGATCAGCGCGTTCTCCAGCGCCAGAAACTTCAAGGCACCGTCGACATCGAGGAGGGGAGCCAGGGCCTGTTCCAATTTCTCCGGCGGCGTTTCATTCAGGACTTTGCAAAGATGAATCAGATTGGTCCAGGCCTGTGGAGTGTCTTTGGATTTGATTTGATAGATACTCTTGTAGGCCGAGGGATCATCACCGATATAGGCGAGGCTGCCGCGGCCATTGGGGCTGCCGGGCACTTTCCAACGATTGCCTTTGGTGGTGTGGAACCATTCCTGAAGGAAGTCTTTGTTGAACTGCTGGGCATTGACATACACGCCCCAGCTTTCCCCATTGATGACAACTCGCACGAAATTGGCTTTGGGCGCGGGAATGTATTCACGGGCGATTTGATAGAAGAGAACCGAACGGAGGAAGCTGGGATCTTCGTGCGAGTTGAGCAGGTTCAAACTTCGATACCCCCCAATCTGCTGTTTTTCGTGGAGGAAATCCATGGAGATGCTCAGCGAGTGCTTGGAACCCTCACCCACCATGTCGAAGGAAGACGCCCCACGAAAGTGAACGCCGACTTCGGGGTAGATCCGGCCATCCACATTGAGAGTGGCGGGTACGTCGACATCCGTGTGATGGAAGTCCGTTAATTCTTTTTCCCAATCCGCGGTTTCGAACTGCAGAAAAAGGGTGCGGACAGTTTGGGAATCATAAAACGGCGAACTGGGATATGGCCTCACCTGATCGGGAGAGACCTTCGGGCCGGGTTTCGCCGGTTCGGCGCTTTCGTTGCGAGGAAACCGCATTCGCGGACGCCGACCGTTCTGCGGCTTGCGTTGGACGACGAATTCGCGCGCGGCCTTTCGTTCGGCGGCGTTTAAGTGGCCGTCGCCATCGCGGTCAAACTGTTTCACCAACTTGATCCGTTCGCCCATCGGACCCGGCCCGCGGCCACCCATGCCTGGGCGAAACCCTGGGCCTCCGCCCGGTTCGAATGGCGGCGGATCGAACGGTGGGAAATCAAAAGGTTCGTCGATTCGGCCGCCGTTCCCGGGCTGTGGCTGCGCCCGAAGGCCGGGGACAGCGCTAAGTGCCAGCAATGCGACCGCTAAGCCAATGCTAAATTTCATGGCGCTCCAATGTTTGCTCCGGGGATCCGAAAGGCAACCTAATCATTTTTTCTCTATAAATCATCTTTTCGCGCCACAATACACCTCTCTGGATTAAGCCAGCATTAAGTTTCGGAGAATTCTTCCGCGGTTGGAAATCTATTGCGTTTGCCTGAGGGGGTGGTTCCTGCTCCAATACCCGCCCGTGAAAATTCTGGTCATAGGCGGAGGCGGGCGCGAGCACGCTCTGGTGTGGAAGTTGGCGCAATCGCCACGCATCACTCGCATCTGGTGCGCACCGGGCAATGCCGGCATCGGCGAGGAACGTTTGGCGAAGACTGGTACTTTGGTCGAGTGTGCCAATATTGCCGCCGACGATCTTTCGAGGCTTCTGGCGTTCGCCCAGGAACAGAAGATCGATCTCACGGTGGTCGGCCCTGATAACCCGCTCGCCCTTGGCATCGTGGACCTGTTCCAGAGGAGCGGCCTGCGCATCTGGGGCCCCAATCAGAAGGCGGCTCAATTCGAGGCCTCAAAAGTTTTTTCGCAGCATTTCATGGAGCGGCACGGCATCCCTACGGCCAAGTCGGGCACTTTCGATGATCCAGCGCTGGCCAAGCGCTTCGCCGCTGTTCTGGAAGGGCGTTGTGCGGTCAAGGCGGATGGCCTCGCCCTTGGCAAAGGCGTTTTGCTGACCAGCAGCATCCCCGAAGCTGAAAAGGCCATTGATGAAATCATGGTGGGGAAGTCTTTCGGCGCTGCGGGTTCGCGAGTGGTGATTCAGGAACTGCTGGAGGGGATGGAGATTTCGCTGCACGCGCTTTGCGATGGAAAAACCGCCCAGCTTTTTCCGACTTCGCAGGATCATAAACGCGCGCTCGATGGTGATCAGGGCCTGAACACGGGAGGGATGGGCGCTTACTCGCCCGCTCCGTTCCTGAGCGACGCGGCGCTGGAAAAGGTCGGCAAGCAGATTCTTGAGCCCTGGTTAAAGGGCTGCGCTGCTGACGGTATCGATTTCCACGGGATCCTTTATCCCGGCGTGATGTTAACCTGGAACGGTCCGAAGGTCCTCGAATTCAACGCGCGCTTCGGCGATCCCGAGACCCAGGTTTATTTGCCCCGGCTGGAGAATGACTTGCTCGATCTGCTGGAGGCCAGCCTGGAAGGAAGGCTCGCCTCCATCGATTTAAAGTGGAGCCCCATGGCCTGCGTGTGCGTGGTGATGGCGTCCGAGGGGTACCCGGGGAATTACGCCAAGGGCAAAGTTATTACGGGCCTGGCCGAGGCCAATGCCCTCCCGCGCACCAAGGTCTTTCATGCCGGAACCAGCCGGACCGGGGACCGTTTTGTCACGAGCGCTGGAAGGGTGTTCGGCGTGACCGCCTGGGCCCCGGATTTGGCGAGCGCCCGGCAGGCCGCTTACGAGGCGGCGTTGAAAATTAGATTCGACGGCGCACATTATAGGCGCGATATTGCGGCCAAAGCGCTCGAAAAGGGCGCGAAATTGCAATGAAACGCCGAATTTCTTTGATTTTAGGCTGCTGCTTGGCTTTCCGCCTCGTGGTCGCCGCCGAACCACCCGACCTCAAGGAGGTCCTCGACTTGGTTCGGGCCAACCTGGCCGGCGCAAACGACGAAGAGATTAATCGCGCCGCCATTAAAGGACTCGTCTCCCAGCTTGCGCCGCGGGTCAGCCTGGTCGGCAAGGAGGGAGCATCTACCAACGCGAGTTCACCGAGCGGCGAGTCTAGCGCCGCGGTCTACGACACGCACTTTGGGTACTTGCGAGTCGGCCAGCTCGAGAGCGGCGCTGACAAGCAGGTTCTCGATAATTGCCGCGGCTTGCTTTCCAGCAACAAAATCAAAGGTCTGATTCTCGATCTGCGCTACGCTTCGGGCCTGGATTACAGTGCTGCGGTTGCTCTGGCTGATGCCTTTATTCCCACCGAAAAGCCACTCATGGACTACGGGGACGGAATGAAGAAGTCCACCGGCAAGTCGGATGCTATCACGTTGCCCCTGGCGCTTTTGGTCAACGGCTCGACGTCCGGCTCCGCGGAAGCACTCGCCGGCGCGCTCCAACGCGCCGGGATCGGATTGCTCCTGGGTTCCAGGACAGCCGGCATGGCGAGCATCGCGCGGGAGTTTCCCCTGAAGAACGGCCAGCGCTTGCGCATCGCCACCACTCCTATTCATCTCGGAGATGGACAGATATTTCCGGAAGGAGGCTTAAAGCCGGACATTCAAATCGAGGTGAACGCCGAGGATGAGAAGGCCTATTTTACGGATGCTTACAAGAATCTGGCCAAGACCAATCAAGTGGTTTCCGTCGGCGCTCCGGCCGGCAAGCCGGGGCTCGCTACGAATCGGCCGCCCCGCCATCGAATTAACGAAGCCGAACTGGTTCGGATGAACCGCGAGGGGCAGAATCCCGACTTGGAGACAGCCGTCGGCGTGCATGAGCTCGAAAGCGCGCGGCCCATGGTTCACGACCCCGCACTGGCGCGCGCGATCGACCTCCTGAAAGGTCTTGCCGTCGTTCAGCGCACTCGCTCTACTTAACCCCCCTGCGGGAGACCGCATCCGTTTGACCGCAACAGTGGCATGAAGACAATTCTTTTCGTTTGCACGGGGAATATTTGTCGTAGCCCCATGGCTGAGGGCTTGTTTCGGCATGCCGTCAAGGGTCGCAACGATTTCCGGGTATTTTCGGCGGGGGTCGGAGCCGTGGAGGGACTCCCCCCGAGCGAGCATGCCGTCCGGGCCTTGCGTGAACTGGGTATTGATATCTCTCGTCAGCGCAGTCGCATGCTCACTGCCGACTTGGTAGCCCACGCGGATTACATCTTCGGCATGACTCACAGCCACGTGGATGCCATCACGATGCTGTATCCCCAGGCCGCGGAGAAAACCTTCCTCTTGCGGGAGTTTGATGAAACGCTCGACAGCTACGAGAATGATATCAGCGATCCGATCGGCGGTTCCTACGAGGTCTACCGCTCCTGCCGCGACCAGATCGAACAAGGCATCGCATCGATGCTGAAGTTTATCGACCAGACCACAATCGAGGTGAGGCAGGAACCGTTGACCATCGCCCGTACTTCCGTGGCGCTCGGGGCCGACCACGGTGGCTTCGAGCTGAAGGAGTTTGTGAAGCATCTGCTCAAGCGTCTGGGGGTGGCGGTCACCGACTTTGGAACAAATTCCAGGGAGTCCAGCGATTACCCGGATTATGCCCAGCTCGTTTCCAAGAGCGTTGCCGCGCACAAGCAGGACCTGGGGATCCTTGTTTGCACCTCGGGAGTGGGTATGAGCATCGCCGCCAACAAAGTGCCCGGCGTTCGCGCCGCCCTCGTCTGGAACGAAGAAATGGCCGCCCTCGCGCGTCAGCATAACAACGCGAATGTGCTCTGCCTCGGCGCGCACGGCATGGATCCCGATACCGCCCGCAGGATCATCGAAAACTTTTTGACCGCCCATTTTGAAGGCGGACGGCATGAACGCCGCATCAATAAACTCGAAACCAGCCAACCTACTATGGATTTCCGATTAAAAACCACGGATCCCGAGATCGCCGAAGTCATTGAGCACGAGCGCCAACGGCAGCAGCAGAACATCGAGCTCATCGCCAGCGAGAACTTTACCAGCCCGGCCGTGATGGAGGCTCAAGGGTCGGTCCTGACAAACAAATATGCCGAAGGTTATCCACGGAAGCGCTGGTATGGCGGGTGCGAGTTCGTGGATGTGGTCGAGCAGTTGGCCATTGATCGCGCCCGGAAGCTGTTTGGCGCTGAACACGCAAACGTCCAGCCTCATTCCGGCAGCGGCGCGAACATGGCCGTCTATTTTGCGTTCCTCAAGCCGGGCGACAAGATGTTGACCATGGATTTGAGCCATGGGGGCCATCTGACCCATGGCAATAAGGCCAATTTTTCCGGCCGTTTCTTCGAGATCGTCCACTATGGAGTACGCAAAGAGGACGAACGGATTGACTATGACCAGTTGGCCAAAATGGCCAGGGAGCACAAGCCGAAGATGATCACGGTGGGGGCCAGTGCCTACTCCCGGGTGATCGATTTCGAACGGATGGGCGTGATCGCCCGTGAGGTGGGAGCCTTTCTCCTGGCTGATATCGCTCACATCGCAGGATTGGTGGCCACCGGAGAACACCCTTCGCCGATCGAGCACGCGGATTTTGTCACCACCACCACGCATAAAACTCTGCGCGGCCCCCGCGGCGGTCTCATCCTGTGCAAAGAGAAATATGCGAAAGAAATTGATTCCCAGACATTTCCGGGAATCCAGGGCGGCCCGCTCATGCACGTCATCGCGGGCAAGGCGGTGTGCTTCCACGAGGCGCTGCAACCCGGCTTCAAGGCTTACCAGCAACAAATTGTTCGCAATGCCAGGGCTCTCGCCGATGGGATGCGGCGGAATGGTTTCCGGATCGTCAGCGGCGGTACTGACAACCACCTCATGTTGATAGACGTCGGCTCAAGGGGGTTCACCGGCAAAGACTGCCAGATCGCGCTCGACGAGGCGGGCATCACGGTGAACAAGAACACCATCCCCTTCGAGACACGCTCGCCCTTCCAGGCCAGCGGGATCCGCCTGGGAACCCCGGCCGTTACCACTCGCGGTATGAAGGAGCCGGAAATGGCCGCGATTGCGGACATGATCAGTGAAGTTTTGATGGATATAAAGAATGTTGACGCCGCTCGCGCGGTGCGGCAACGTGTTCTGGAACTCACGGCAAGGTATCCCTTGCCATATTGAGTTCTGTGGAATAAGCCTGTCCCCGCCGGTGAACCCGGCAGCAGTTTTTACCCTGGCCAATCCATCAGCGTGTTGGCGGTTTTTAACCACCAGCTCGCCTGCCCTGAGTTTTTAATTTTAAAATTTTTGAGCTATGCCACCTAAAGCAACGAAACGCACCGCCAAGCCCAAAGGCCCCGCCAAACCGAAAGAGGGCGACGAGCAGCAGAATCTGGCTGTCGCCATCGAAGAGCCGCCCGCCCCTGCGCCTGCCGAAACTCAAACGGCCATGGAACTCGACTCGCCCGGCGAGCCAGTCCAGCGCGATGAAACTCCCGCTCCCCGGGAGCAGGCGCCTCGCCCGCCCCGCGACCAACAGCAGCAGCGTCAAAAGCCAGGCAAAGGCAAACCGAATCGCCCGCCTCAGCAGCAGCAACGCGGGCAACAACGCCCCCAGCAGCCGCAGCGGCCTCAACGGCACGAAGACATGCCGGATGATGACGTCGCCCAGGACGAGCCGCAGAAGCCGGCCGGTCCGCAGCCTCCCGGCATGACCATCAACATCGCCAAGCTCCAGGCGATGTCGATGACCGAACTGAATCAGATGGCGCGTGAGCTCAGCATCGAGAACTTCGGTACGATGCGTAAGCACGAGGTCATTTTCCACATCCTTCAGAAGAATGCCGAACGCAGTGGCGTGCTTTTCTCCGAGGGTGTCTTGGAAGTGTTGCCCGAGGGATTCGGTTTCCTTCGTTCGCAGAGCTTTAACTACCTCCCGTGCCCGGAGGATATCTACGTTTCCCCCTCCCAAATTCGCCGTTTCGACCTCCAAACCGGCAATATGGTGGCTGGCCAGATTCGTCCTCCCAAGGACAAGGAGCGCTTTTTCGCCCTCCTCAAAGTCGAGGCCGTGGACAACGAAGATCCGGATAAGGCCAAGAACAAGACCCATTTCGACAACCTCACCCCGCTCTTTCCCAACAAGCGTTATCTTCTTGAGACGGTGGGCGACGAACTCTCCACCCGCGTGCTCGATTTGGTGTGCCCGATCGGCAAAGGCAGCCGCGGCCTCATTGTGGCCCCGCCTCGCACCGGCAAAACCGTGCTCATGCAGAAGCTGGCCAACGCCATTCTCAAGAATAATCCCGAAGCTTACCTCTTCATTCTGCTGATCGACGAGCGTCCTGAGGAAGTCACGGACATGGAGCGGAGCTGCAAGCCGGCCGAGGTCATCAGCTCCACCTTCGATGAACCGCCGGAACGCCACGTCCAGGTCGCCGAGATGGTGATTGAGAAGGCCAAGCGTATGGTCGAGCATAAGCGCGATGTGGTCATCCTGCTGGACTCCATCACCCGCCTTGCCCGCGCCTACAACACAGTTCAGCCGCATTCCGGCAAAATTCTCTCCGGCGGTGTGGATGCCAATGCGCTGCACAAGCCCAAACGCTTCTTCGGGGCAGCCCGTAACATCGAGGAAGGCGGCTCGCTAACGATCATCGCCACCGCGCTGATCGACACCGGTTCGCGCATGGACGAAGTCATTTTCGAAGAGTTCAAAGGCACCGGCAATATGGAAGTCCACCTCGATCGCCATCTGGTCGATCGGCGCATCTTCCCCTCCATCAACGTCGAGCTTTCCGGCACCCGCAAAGAAGAACTGCTCTACCATCCGGACGAGTACAACAAAGTGGTTGTGCTCCGCCGCGCTCTCACCGGTGTTCCGCCCGTCGAAGCGATGGAGTTGCTGCTGAACAAACTTAAGAAGACTCGCCACAACATCGAGTTCCTGCTCGCCATGGGCGGCGTCGGCTAGTTGATCGGCTAACAGCCCGTCAACGCCCTATTGATCCGATCGGCTTGCCACCATGGCTTGAGCACTCCGGAGTTCCGCGATCTCGTTTTGTGGAATGGTTAGTTCCCCCAGCGTCAGGTCGTGGACCAGCCAATTGCTGCCAGAAGGCCGCAGGGACTTGACCTTGAGCAACGTCCCATCGATCAGGGAAATCTCCGTGGCGGCCGTGTCCGGCACGACTTTGTTCAGGACCAGGGCCAGGATCTCAGGATTGTCCAGGTTGAAGGACTTGAGCCCGAACAGCACCGAGGTGACGCGCAGGGTGCGATCTCTCAGACTGTCGAACTCGCATTCCAAAAAGTCTCCATTACCCAAAAAGACGCCTGTCTTGTTGTCGGCCAGCTCCCAGGGAATGGGCCGGCGGCTGGTGCGGAAGAGCACATGCGCAATTTTCTGGTTGAAAAGCGTCATTCGGCGCTGACCGCTCCATGCAATCTGTGATGAGGAGGAATCCGAGGCGAGGAAGTCACCAGCCACGAACCCCCCGTTGCGCAGCCACACCCCCTTGGGCACCAGAGTGTTGGTCACAACCTCATCGAGAGGTGTCGCGCTGCTGTAGGTATAGGAAAGCTGGTGCGCGGGAATGATTTCCAGGTTCTGACTGCGGCTGCTCCAACTCAGTTTCAAGGCAGAAGGCTTGTCCGTCTTTACGAAATCGATGCGCAGCGCGCACCTCTCCCCGGCCCGAAGCGGCACTTCCTGGCCACCATACGCATTGGATTTGGGGTTGCGGCTGACGCGGGGGATTGGTCTGCCGTCGACCCAGATTTGAGTCTGGTCATTGCCGTCCAGGTAGAAGCGATAGTTCTCCGAATACTTCGGCTCCAGCAGTCCCGTCCAGCGGGCTGAGAAGCGCTCGGGCTGGATCTCCGGCGAAGGCGATTTGCGATCCCAGTTCATCTCCAGCTTGGTGTCGGGACGCGTGAACTTGAGATTCTTAAAATGATCATCGGCGTAGTACTCGCCCAGCAGCCCTTTCGCGGTGACCGTGTATTCTGCAAACCGCGCGGTCGCCATTTCCTCCCCACCAGGGCCGGTCAAGCCCACCCCAGCGTAGAGCACGGGCTTATTGTGGTCGCTCCCGGGCGGCCAGGGCTCGACGCGTGTGTTCAGCTTCACTTGTCCGGCGCGCTGCCAGGTCAGGCCGTCCTGCGAACGCCACGCGATGACCATCTTTTCCTTCTCATGGTTGCGGGCCAGCCGCAGCCAAATCGGCAGTTGCACGGGACCCAGCTCCTCCCGGCTCAGCTTGCTCCATCCCGCTTCTTTCCAGCACATTGGGATCCTAAGCTTAGAATTCCACGTGGACAAGTTGTCGCG